>ULYC01015120.1_pt1 | contig 83668 bp, 53 predicted proteins | sample 1961891 | NCBI WGS metagenome assembly ULYC01 (sample SAMEA4835855, study PRJEB28245) | human gut metagenome | biome: gut microbiome; material: fecal sample | place: Denmark | collected 2008 | reverse complement strand
CCGCTCAAACCTCAGGTGTTGCAACCACCACTAGAATCTGCCCTGGCTTGGTTATGGGGTCGCTCTACACTGGCTTCTGCTATGCATTACTTCACCCCTAAACGTTGCGCTACGTCGAATAAAATCATGTATCACGATAAGGCGCAGGTTCAGCGTGCCGCTGATCAAAGCCTAATCGAGCGCGGAGTTGAGCTATGGGTGTACCGTTGCGAATTTTGCGGATGCTGGCATCTCACGCATCGCGATCCGCAATCCAGTTACCGGCATGTACCGCTGAACCAGCAACTCAAGCCACACAGTCGTAAAAAGGGCTACAAGCCACGTAGACGTTAGCGTCAGAAGCTCCACAGGCCTCGCCAACGCCGTGTCTGAGACAGGTTACGGTCCAAACACGTCAGGTCGTAGGCTGCTAAGCGTTCAGGGCGCTCGGACACACTTCGTCCAACACTTACATCACCTTGGTGTTTTCAAGGTTGCGGATAACCCAATCGTTGAAGCGAATTACCGGCTTGCGCAACATAAGTCCCAACAGCAATGAGGGAACAAGGAACAGTGCCAGTTTGCCCATGGAAACCCAGTATTCCATGCCGAACGAGCCGGCCATGGCCGAATGCATCGCATCCACCGCATAGGGGAACAGTAGCCATTTAGAAACGACCTGGAAGAACGTCGGCAGTGTTTCAATGGGGAATGTGCCGCCGGAACCGGCTACCTGCATAACCAGCAGTACTACGGCAATGGCTTTGCCGATATCACCGAACGATAGGGCCAGCGTATACACAATATTCGAGAACACCAGTGCAGACAACCACCCGACCATCAAGAACTGAATCGGATGCTCACACTGCACGCCGAGATAGAACATATCGCCCAGGCACACCAGCGTACCTTGCAGCAAAGCAAGGAAACCGAAAATCATGTATCGGCCGAAATATTCGTGGTGCAAGCGTAAACCGAACTGCCGCGCATTGCCGGAAGACTCGGCACGCGGCTTCTTCAGCACATCCAACGCGGCGGCCGGTCCGGCAATCCGCCCGGCAATCATGGCCTCGCGAAGACCCACTCCCGAACCGAGCGGCAGATCATTGCCCAACCCTAAGATACGAGCCTTCTCATGGTCGGAAATCGATACTTTCAACATGGCGACCAGAATGATCGCACCGACCCAAATAGACAAAATCGTGTAGAACGGAGCCATCGCGGAACCATAGTTGGCAACGGGATAGAGCGCGATGCGGTCGACCGCTACGGGTGCCGCCAGCATGGAAGCAATGGCATCGGGCTTCGCAGAGGAAATCACAGACAGGTCGATGGTGCCGCCATTGGTGATAGAGGCGAGTTGGGAAGACAAGTTGTCGAGTTTCTTCGCCGAACGGGTCAAAGCGCTAGCTGCGTCAGTCAAGGCCGACTGGATGTCCGTCAGGCTGTCTGAAACGCCGCCAGAAAGGCCTGACACGCTGCTTACGGTCGATGCAAGCCCGTCGATTACGGAACTTGCCTGCGTGGCCACTTCGTCCATGGACGAGGTCAGATTGTTCAGTTGCGGTTTCAGCGTGCTCTTGTACGTGTCTGAAGCCTGAGTAATCGATTGTTTGGCGGCAGCGATTTGTGATTTCAGATCTCGACGCGCTGTATCGGCATCGGCAGTACCGTTTGCTATGTGCGTGGCCGCATCGCCCAACGCGGTGGCGGCTTGCTGCATGCTCTGCTGCGCCTTTGTGGCTTGGTCTGCAGCCGCGTTCAGTTGAGCGGCAACGGTATCTCCGCCCACGGGCAGTGAAGCCGCTTGTTTGGCGAGATCTCGTAAAGCGGCGGCATACTTTCCAAAGCTGTCAGCCTGAGCCTCCACTTTGAATTGCATATCGGTTAGCTTGTTTGATATCTGTGAGGATTGTGAGCCCACATCGGCAAAAGCGGCATCGATTTGCTTGGCAATGGTGTCGTAGGATGAACCGGCCTGCTGCAATGCCGTACCGACGCCATCGGTGGCTCCGGACAATGCCTTGTCGAGGCTGGAGACGCCGTTGCGGGTCTGTTTCAACGCCTTTTTGGTTGTGGCCGCAGCTGAGCCTGTTGACCCCAGCAGCTTATCGGTGGAATCAATGATGCTGTTGGCGGCCCCGAGCAGATTGGCATAGGAATCCATCTGCGACGCAGTGCCGGTCAAACGAGACGACATGGTGGCAATATGACTGGTGGCGTTGTTGACGTACTGCTCCATTTGCGGGCTTTGCGCGTAATCGGCCACGTTGGAAACCAAATCCAGCGCCACGCTCGCCAAGGTCTTCACAAATGTCTGGTCGATGGTCGTGGCCACGGTGGTAGCACCCTGGTCGGTGATATGCGGAGCGATCGGATTGATTTTCTCATTGAGATAGTATTCGAGCTTGGCGTGCTTGATCTTCGGTGAAAACAGCGTCATCATATCGGAGCTGAAGCTCTTTGGAATAATCAGCGCGGCATAGTATTCGCCTGAGTTCACGCCATCGATGGCCTTAGCACGATCCACAAACTGCCAGTCAAGGTCATGATTGGCCCTGAGCGTATTGGTCACGGTTTCGCCGACGTTGATGGTGATCGGCATCAGATCGGACTTATAGCCCTTATCCACGTTTGCCACGGCGACCTTCAAGGCCTTGGTGTTGCCGTACGGGTCCCAGCTGGCGGCGATGTTGTACCAGGCGTACAGTGCCGGCACAATCACCAATCCCATAGCCACGATTACGGCGATCACATTGCGGGTGGCTTGGCGCACGTCACGTACGAATATTTTCCAGATAAGCTTCATCGTGCGCCTCCTTGCCCAGACTGCCCAGACTGACCGGACTGCTCGAACTGTGCGGTGTGCGCAGTCGGCTCGGCGGCCTGATCACTGAACGGTGTGAGTCGTTCAGTGGTTTCGCCGATATCCGGATTGCTGCCCATCGCCGCTTCGTGACGTCCGTGGCCGTGGAAACGCCGCCACGCATATCCGTTGAGCATCACATTGCGGAACTCGTCGGCACTCATGGCACTGACGCCAAGCTGCATGGCGTAGGTTTCGCGTGCGTATTCAACCACAATGAGATAGGCGTCGATAAGAATAATCGACAGAATCCAGGAGGTCAGCATGGCGATTTTCTCTTGGGTGACGAACAGCAGCACCAGGAATACGAACGGGAGTACGGTCAGCAATGTCAGACCGGCAACGATCATCTTTGGGTACCGCGCGAAGAACCGGTGCGCGCGATGGGCGATGATATCGCGCAGTTCCTTGCTGTCGGACACCGTGCGGAATACGGAGTTCAAGCTCACCTGTTCGTTCACCATGCTGTTGTGCTCGGTGATCATCAGGTCGGTACCTCCCAAACGATGGTCGAACAGCGCGTTCAGGTTCATCGCATACCGGCGTACGACAAGTCCCACGAAAAGCGCCGCCGGCAGATACCAGAACAGGTGCAGCATGTCGAGCCAGTAATGGTTCGCGTACAGGCCGGCGATCGGGCCGCGCATCGCGTTGATGCCGTAGGTAAAGGGCAGCCATGGGTGCAGTTCGCGGAAGAAGTTCGGCATCATTTCAATCGGATACAGGCCGGAGGCACCGGGTATCTGCACAATGACCAGAATTACGGCGATGGCTTTGCCGATATGGCGGAACGCCACGGCCAGCGCGTAAATAATGTTGATGTAGACGAACGAACAGAAGATTCCGGCCAAGATGAACAGCAGCGGATGCTCGCATTGGATGCCGAGCACCAGATCGCCGATGGTGGCGATGATGGCTTGCAGGAATCCGATGGTGACCAGCAGCAGCCAGCGGCCAAGATATGCTTGCGTAGCGGTGATACGGCGAATGCCCTCGCGGTCGACCTCAAGCTTGTAGATGGCGATTAGCACGAAACCGCCTACCCACAGTGCCAGATTCGTGTAGAACGGGGTGACTGCGGACCCGTAATTGTCGGTGGCATACACGACTTTCGTGGTCAGGGTGACGGGATTGCCCATGAAGTCGCCGAATCCCTTGTCATCCAGATGCAGCGTATCCCGGATTTTCTGGTAAGCGGCGGAACTATCGAGCGTGGCGATATCGGTGCGTACGGTGGCGACATCGCTGGCCACCTGGCGCAGCGAATCCTGCGTGCTGCTGATGGTGGTTTTTGTTTGGTTCAGGGTATCGACAAGCTGGTCGAACAGTCCGTCGGCCTGATCCAAGGTGCCGGATAACGAAGTCAACGTGCCATCCAGTGTGCCATTCAGGGCGGCGAAACTGTTCAATGATGAGGTGAGCGACGGCATTACGGTGCCGGTCAGCGAGCCGCGCGCGGTATTCAGCGCCGCGATGCCGCCGGTGGTGGTGTTGGTCATGGCTCCGGAAAGATTCGTGGTGGCGTCTTTACCGGAGTTGATGAACTGTGTGGTGTCGGTATGGAAGGTGTTGAGCTGTGTCTGCTGTTTGCTGATCAATGAGTCGAGCGCATCGATTTGTTTCCAGATGTTCTGGCCGACTGGGTCGGTGGTGTCTTTGCCGATGCCGGCTTTGGTCAGCGCGTCTTTCAGATCGCTGATTGACGTTTGGGTGGCATTCAGTGGGGCCGAAAGTGTGTTGGTGATGGTGTCGACGGAGTTCTGCGCGCTGTTGAAGGAGCCGGTGATGCTGCCGGCGGCGTTGTTGACGTGAACGGCCAGTCCGGAGAGTTGTGCTGAACTGGTGTCGAGCGCGCCGACCAGTGTGGTGGAGAAGGCTTGTGACCCGGCCTGTGTTTCCGTCAACAGTGTGCCGGACTGGCGGGAGGCCTTCTGCGCGGCCGCGACGGTCTGCTTGAGTGAGGCGGTGGTCTGTTTGGCGTCGGCGAGAATCGTGTCTGATTGGGCCAGCGTGTCCTGTAAGTCGGTGAGTGAATCCTGAACGGTGTTCAGCGTGGACATCACCGTATTGAGATCATTGATCGTATCGTGCTGGACTTTGCCGGTGGCTTGGTCGAGATCGCCTCCCGCTTCGGAAACGGCCGAGGCAACGGTGGTGGCTACCGTGGTGACGAAGGCGGAGTTGATCTGCTCGTCGATGGTGGTGGCACCGGTGTCGGTGATTTTCGGCGCGATCGCGTTCTTCTTCTCGTTGACGTAATACTTGATTTTTGGCTGTTTGGAGGTTCCGGTCACCGATTCGACCAGGCTGGTGCTGAAATCCTTGGGCAGCACGATGGCTGCATAGTATCCGCCGGTCTCCACGCCGTGGACGGCCTGTTCCTCATTGTCTACGAAGCGCCAGCCGAGTTCGTCGTTCTGCTTGAGTTTCTTGACGACCTGCCGGCCCGCATCGAGATGGCCGACCAGATCGTTGGTGGTGCCTTGGTCTTCATTGGCTACGGCCACTTGCAGATTGCCGGTGGCTGAATAGGGATCCCAGTTGGCGAGAATGTTGAACCATGCGTACAGCGAGGGCAGCATTGCTACGCCGAGCGTCACCACAACGGCAACGGGATTGCGTAAGATACGTCTGCAATCGCGTAGAAAGACTTGCCAAACCGTCCGCATCCAGTCCCTCTTTTCCGGTTCGTAATCATTGCGGCCACATGCAGTCTATTCCCACCACTGGTGCGAATACTGCTGGTTTGGCGGGTTTTCTTGCAAAACTGGCCGTTGGTTGTCCGCATAATGGGACTGATATGTGAACGTTTGTTGATGGTGCGACACCGGCGGGATGGTTGTGCAATTTTGCCGGTATCCGGTGATGAAATGTTGAGGTGTTGGAACTGAGTCGTCGCAGTGCTGAGACCGAGACGACTCAGTGACGAGCCTATCCGAGGCTATCTCGTTGGTTCTGGTCTCACTGATCCAGACGGAAGCCCTGAGCGGCGGCCTTGTCGAGCAGTGTCTGATGGCTGACATCCTGCCGACTGATCGTGGCGACCTGATCGCTGAAAGCGTCCACCGGACGGTCGGCTTGGCGCAGATCGTAGTACCGGTGAACTTCCTCGTCGAAGGCGGGCAGCTGGTCGAGTACGCCATCGGCGTCAGCCGGGTAGGTGTTCTCGAAGAACTGCATCGTGCGCGGCATGCGCGGCTTGACGGTCGGGTTCTGATCGGGCTTGCCGATGGCCAGACCCAGCACCGGATACGTGTATTCCGGCAGATTCAGCACGTCGATAAGGCCGGGGATGTTGTTGAGCAGAGAGCCGAGAATCACGCAGCCCAGTCCCAGCGAATAGGCGGCGGTCTCCATGGCGTGCAGGGCCAGCACTGCGTCGTTCTGAGCTTGGGTGAAGCGATAGCTGTACTTGAGATGGAATTCGTCGGAAGCGGGATCGATACCCTTGCGTTCGGCGATGCGCGCGTTGCGGTGCTCGTCGATAACGAACACGTACAGCAACGGCGCAGTGGCGATATACGGCTGATGGCCGAATTCGGCGAGCTTGGCTTTGATGGCCGGGTCGATGATACAGATGGCGGACCAGTCGTTAAGGAACTGGCTGGACGCGGCATGCTGGGCGACGGTTTCGAGCGTGGCGCGGGTATCGTCGTCGATGGCCTCGTCCTTGAACTTACGGATGGAGCGGCGGCCCAGAAGAGCCTCGATTGTTGCGTTGGTAACCATGGTTTTGTTGTCGCACGGCAGACGCCGGACGCCACGGTGGATTACCTCACAGTGAAATGCCGATATTGTGTGGCGGAACTGTGCTGGACTGATGGTTCCTGTCGATTGACTGATGGTTCCTTGACGAAAATCCAGCGATGAGCCATCAGTCAACCAACAGAAACCATCATCCAACCGGGGGATTAGCGGCTGGACTTGCGATGGCGGTGGTCGACGAACGCCTTGGAGCCCCGATCCGACAGCTGCGAAACCACTGCGCCGAGTGCGGCCGAAACGGCGGCGAATGCCAGACTCATTGCCAGACCTTGCGGCGCGTCTGCCGCCAGTCCCTTGCGCAGATTGCGTTTGCTCGTGCCCTTGTCCCATATCATCTGGAATGCTTTGCCGGCAACCAAGCCTGCCAGCGCTGGGACTGCCGACTTGATGAGCTTGTCGCCCAGAGAATCAGGGTCGTTGAGCCGGTCCTCGCGCAGCCTGTTGACCTTCTCGTCGATGCGGTGCAGGCTGTCGACCGCACGGTCGGCGCTGGAGGGGAAGTCGGTGTTCGTTTCGTCGCTCATGACTCTCAGTCTAATAGCATCTCAATCATCTCAGCGCAAAAGATGGGCGTTAATGGTGGAGTCATGAACGAGCGCAGACTAGAGTGGAGGCATGAGCGAACAGAACGTGAACGGCACCGTTGCCGTCGAGAACTCTCGTGGCGGCAACGGATTTTTGGTGTTGCTGCGCCACGGCCAGACCGTGTGGAGCGAATCCGGGCAGCATACCGGGCGCACGAACATCCCGTTGACCGCGGTCGGCGAGCAGCAGGCAGCGGATGCCGGAAGGCGCCTGCGCGAAGCTTTCCCCGAAGGATTCAGCCAGGGCTGTGTGTTTTCCAGTCCGCTGAAGCGGGCGTGCCAAACCGCTGAACTGGCCGGTTTTGCGGACCACGGTGTGTTGGACGGCATCGCTGAATGGGATTACGGCCGAGCCGAGGGGCGTACGCGCCAGCAGGTGAGTGAGGCCAGCGGTTTTGAATGGGATGTGTGGCGTGACGGGCCGCGCTCGCTGACGCCCACGCTGGAGGGCGATTGGGTCGAGACCTTACCTTCGGGCGAGCAGGTGCCGGTCCATGCCGGGCCTGGCGAGACGCTGGAAGAAGCAGCGGTACGCGCCAAGAGCGCCATCGATGAGATTACGCCGCTGCTGAAAGACGGCCATAATGTGCTGTTGGTGGCTCATGCGCACATCCTGCGCATCCTCACCTCGCAATGGCTGGGCGTGGACCCGCATTTCGCGCGGTTGCTGCGTTTGGATACGGCGCACTACTCGGTGCTTAGCGTCTATAAGGGAGATAACGTCATCGAACGGTGGAACGCCTAGCCCCGGTTGCGCTGTGATTACGCTGGCCTGCCCGCTGCTGCGGGCGGGCCTTTATTGTTTGTGGTGGGAATTGCGGTATGTCGATAAATGATTTGCAAACGATAGCGTCGCCGTGTTGTTTTTTTTGATGGGTATAAGTGGCAATCGATTGCCATGAAAGATATGTTAGCGCTCTCATAATTGCGAACGCTTGCATTGCGATAATGAGGCAAAAATGACCGAATTAATGGGATATTTGTTGACAATGGCCTGAAAATGATGATTTATGACGCGCCGATATTGCTATCGTTTGCAAAAAGAAGCAAACCGTTGCACAATAGTGCATGTCGATAGTCGTAAAGGTGCGTGCTAGCGTACCTGTCCTGACCGGGGACGGCCGGGTCGACGATGAAAGAGAAAGGTTCGATGATGAATCGTACAGTCAAGTCAGCAGTCGCGATGGCGGCTATCGCTGCGATGTCCCTCGGCACTTTGGCGGCCTGCGGAAGCTCGACCTCCGGCGATGACGCCAAGGGCAAGGTCTACTACCTGAACTTCAAGCCGGAAGCGGCTGATCAGTGGGCCGCTCTGGCCAAGGAGTACACCAAGGAGAAGGGCGTTGATGTCAAGGTCCAGACCGCGGCCTCCGGCACCTACGAGCAGACCCTGAAGTCCGAAATCGCCAAAACCGAAGCCCCGACCTTGTTCCAGGTGAACGGCCCGGTCGGCTACCAGAACTGGAAGAAGTACACCGCCGACATGTCCAACACGGATGTGTATAAGGAACTCACCAACCAGGACGTGGCCCTGAAAGACGGCGACAAGGTGGTCGGTGTGCCGTACGTGATGGAAACCTACGGCCTGATCTACAACAAGGACATCCTCAACAAGTACTTCGCGCTGGATGGTGCCAAAGCCACGTCCATGGACGAAATCGACAACTTCGACACCCTGAAGGCCGTGGCCGACGACATGCAGGCCCGCAAGGACGAGCTCGGCATCAAGGGCGCGTTCACCTCCGCCGGCTTCGACTCCAGCTCCGACTGGCGATTCAAGACCCATCTGGCCAACCTGCCGCTCTACTATGAGTTCAAGGACGACAACGTCACCGAGCAGCCGGCCACCATCAAGGGCACTTATCTGCCGAACTACAAGAAGATCTTCGACCTGTACATCACCGACTCCACCACCGACCCCACCCAGCTGAGCGCCAAGACCGGCGATGATGCGAACTCCGAGTTCGCGCTCGGCGAGGCCGCCTTCTACCAGAACGGCACCTGGGCTTGGACCGACCTGCAGAAGGCCGGCATGAAGGCCGAATCCGTGGGCATGATGCCAATCTACACCGGTGTCAAGGGTGAAGAGAAGCAGGGCTTGGCCACTGGTTCCGAGAACTACTGGTGCATCAACGACAAGGCCTCCGACGCCGACAAGAAGGCCACCGAGGACTTCCTCTCCTGGGTGATCACCTCCGACACCGGCAAGAAGGCCATCTCTCAGGACATGGGCTTCACCACCCCGTTCAAGACCTTCGATGACGTCAAGTTTGACAACCCGCTGACCGAAGCCGCCGTGGAAGACCAGAAGTCCGGCACGACCCAGGTTTCTTGGAACTTCACCATGATGCCGTCCGAAGAGTGGAAGAACAAGGTCGGCCAGGCACTGCTCGAGTACGCGCAGGGCACCGGCAAGTGGGATGCCGTCAAGACCGCCTTCGTGGACGGTTGGGCTTCCGAATACGAGGCTTCGCACTGAGTCTCATAGAGTCCCATAGCCGATAAGTAACAATCCGCGGCGCCCCTGCCATTTCCTTCTCCGGGGGGCGCCGCTTTGTATTGCTGAGTCTCGCACAAAATCGTCCGCCGCAAAAAAGTGTGAGGCACGCACCCGCTCAATCGCACACTGTGGGGCCATGAATCGGCGATTTTTCGCCATTCTCCACAATGTGCGATTGAGCGTTACTGTGCGGTTGCCTCACACTTTTTCTATGGTGGGCTTTGTTGTGTGAGCCTACTTAACGCGGGAGGTGGAGGAGCGGACCTTCAGCTGGGCCGGGAACACGATGTAGGGTTGCTCAATCGGCTTTTCGTCAATGAGATCGAGCGTCATGCGGGCTGCCACGCGGGCCATTTCCACCGGATCCTGGCGGATGGTGGTCAGGCCGATATCGCCGGTGTAGAAACTATCGTCGTAGCCGATCAACGAGACGTCGCCGGGCACGGAGAATCCATTGCGCTCCAGCTGGAACATAAGCGGCAAAGCAATGCCATCCTCCTGGCATGCGATGGCGGTGGGCATCTCGTCTTGGCTTATGAGTTGGTTGACCACGTCGCTGATTTCATAACGTCCATCGTCATCGACCTTGCAGACGATAACCTGCGGCTCGATGCCTTCCCTGCGGCAGCAGGCGGTGAATGAGTCGAATCGGCTTTGCACGGAGAAGCTCAGCGACACCTCGCGATTGGTGCTGATGTAGGTGATGCGGCGATGTCCGAGATTGATAAGATGGCGGGCGGCCAGCGTGGAGCCCTGCACATCGTCGATATTGACGGCGGCGGTAAAGCCGCGGGCTCCGGGTTCGACTGAATTGATGCCGACGATCGGCACGCCGACCGAAGCCAGTTGCGCGATTTCGTTGTTGTCGATATCGAAAGACGCCACAATCACGGCATCGGCGTTACGGCGTACCGGCAACATCTCGAAGAATTCCTTGCGCTCCTCGATGCTGGAAATCTGGAATACCGAAATATCGTAGCCCTGCGTGTGCAGCACCTCGTTGAGCCCCTCGATGACCGAGGCGGTGAACCACAGGCGGATATGGCCGCTCATCAGTACTGCGATGCGCAGGGAGCGGCCGGATTTCAGGGCCGCAGCCGAGCGGGAGAGTGAGAAATTGAGTTTGTCGGCGATGGCGAGCACGCGCTCGCGGGTCTTGGCCGACACCAGATCCGGCCTGGTGAAGGAACGTGAGACGGTGGAGATGGAGACGCCGGCCTCGCGGGCGACATCCTGAATGCTCGTAGCCATTGCAGCCCCCTTGCGTTGAATGGAAAAACGCAATACACATGCACAACTGACTCCAGTGTACATGCTGATTGATTGATCTGCGGCGATGACAACGATTGTATTACAAACGTTTGCAAAGTGTCTATGTCGGCGTTAGATTGGCTTTATATAGCCATTATCTTAGGTGAAAGAAGATTGCTGGAGCCGGAGTGTGCTCGAACTTGAAACGCCTAAAATGACAACGTTTGACATATAATGATTCGACGTTTACTATGAACATAGGCTTGAACGAGAACAGGCCGTGCATGCGGTTCTCGATCGGCAAGCTCGCATTGAGTTGAACTCCGCAGCCGGCGCACGATGCAGTGTCACAACGCAGCGGACTCAAGGAGGAGGAAAAGTCATGATCAGCATGGCTGGCAAGGCGATACGCAGATGGTGGGCGCTGTTCGCGCTCCCCACATTCGCCGCATTCATCATCGGGTTCCTGGTGCCCTTCATCATGGGCGTCTACTTAAGCTTCTGCGAATTCACCACCGTTACCGACGGTGAATGGGTGGGGCTTAAGAACTATGGCAAAGCGTTGAAAGACAAGGAATTCCTGCACGCGCTCGGCTTCTCCACCGCGTTCACCATCGTGACCACCATCGTGATCAACGTGATCGCCTTCGCCATCGCCTACATGCTGACCAAGGCGATCAAGGGCTCCACGCTGTTCCGCTCGGTATTCTTCATGCCGAACCTTATCGGCGGCATCATCCTGGGCTACATCTGGCTGCTGCTCCTGAACGGCGTACTAGCCCACTGGGGCCGCGCCCTGACCTATAAGGCGTCCTACGGGTTCTGGGGCTTGGTCATCCTGGTGTGCTGGCAGCAGATCGGCTACATGATGATCATCTACATCGCCGGCCTGCAAGCCCTGCCCACCGATGTGCTGGAGGCCGCGGCCGTGGACGGCGCCAACGGACGGCAGACCATGTTCCGCATCATCATCCCGCTGATGATGCCGTCCATCACCGTGTGCTCCTTCCTGACCGTGACCAACGGTTTCAAGCTCTACGATCAGAACCTCGCATTGACCAACGGTGCGCCGAGCAACATGTCTGAAGGTCTGGCGCTGAACATCACCCGCACCTTCTACGGCCGTATGGGCTGGGAAGGCGTCGGCCAGGCGAAGGCCGTGCTGTTCTTCATCCTGGTCGCGGTCATCGCCCTGATTCAGAACAAGCTCACCACGAGCAAGGAGGTGGCAGCCTGATGAACGAGAACAAGCCTGTGAAGCATGGCGCATTATGGACCGTGCTGTTTGCCGTTGTCTCCCTGTTCTGGATTTTCCCGATCGTCCTGGTGCTGATCAACTCCTTCAAGCAGAAGGCGTACATCTCCAAGAACGCGTTCTCCCTGCCTGCCGGCAAGGCGTTCGTGGGACTTGAGAACTATGTGCGCGGCATCGAGACCACGCAGTTCTTCGCCTCCTTCGGCTGGACGTTGCTTATCACCGTCGGCTCGGTGGCGCTGATTCTGGTGTGCACCTCGATGTGCGCATGGTGGATCGTGCGCGTGAACAACTGGGCCGCGAAGCTGCTCTACACCCTGTTCCTGTTCAATATGATCGTGCCGTTCCAGATGGTGATGTTCACCCTCTCCAAGATCGCCGACATGCTGAAGCTCAATACCCCGTGGGGCCTGTGCATCGTGTACCTCGGTTTCGGTGCCGGTCTGGCCGTGTTCATCTTCACTGGCGTGATCAAGGGCATCCCGCAGGAGCTTGAGGAGTCCGCCATGATCGACGGCGCGTCAGTGCCGCGCATCTTCTTCCAGATCGTGGTGCCGATTATGAAGCCGTCGATCGTCTCGGTGGCCATCCTCGAAGCCATGTGGATCTGGAACGACTACCTGCTGCCGTACCTGACGCTCGACCTCGGCAAGTACAAGACCGTCTCGGTCGCCGTGCAATACCTCAAGGGCGGCTACGGTTCCGTGGATATGGGCGCCATGATGGCCTGCCTGGTGCTGGCCATCATCCCCATCATCGTCTTCTACTTGGTATGCCAGAAGTATATAGTCTCTGGTGTCATGGCGGGAGCCGTCAAGGGCTGACGACTCGCGTCGTCAGCCCATGGCTGGAAGCCCAGTGGGCTTCCAGCAGGCTCCAGGCTGAGCCGCGACAGCGGCGAAGCTAATGATGAGCCTCGTCGTAGGCGAGTCCGTAATTGCAGGGCCGAAGGCGGAGCGGTCAAGGGTTGAGCCCGACAATTTGGCTCCCCTCCCTGAGGGGAGCCAAAAGCTGTACAAGGAGTAGTTGATGAACTGGCTGGCACCGGACTCGAAATTCATGCGCGCGTGGAGCAATCTTGTTGACGGCGTATGGATCAACATTCTGATGCTGGTCACTTCGATTCCGATCATCACCATCGGTGCGGCCCTGACTGCCGGCCATGATGCTTGCCGCCGCTCCATCGAGGGCGAGGGCAAAGGCGTAACCTCCAACTACTTCAAGTCATTCAAAACCAACTTCATCAAAGCCACACTGCTGTGGCTGCCGTTCTTGGTGGCGCTGATTGCACTGGTCTGGTCATGGATCGTCCTGCAGATCACGCCGCTGCTCATCATCAAATTCGCGCTGACCATCCTCTGGCTTATCGGTTTCGAATGGGTGTTCGCGCTTCAGGCACGCTTCGAGAACACCGTGGCCGGCACCTTGAAGAACGCCTTCATCTTCGGCATCTCCCACATCGCGATGACCGTGGCCCTGGTCATCGTGGATGCCGTGTTCGTGGCACTGCTGGCGGCCAGCTGGTTCCACATGCCCGGTGGACTGTTCCTGCTGGTGATCCTTGGTTACGGCACCATGCTGATGCTCCATATCCCCGTCGCCGAGCGTGTCTTCAAGCCATATCTCATTGACTAGGCGGGTTCTCACGAATATGCGGCGATCTTCGAGGCCTGAGCGCTCTCTGTCCACGCAAGCGCGGTAAAGATAACAAATTAATAACAGTTTGGGGCGGCTGGCGGAGCGGGGTGCCGATTGAGGGTTATTAGTGATTGGCTTGGAAGGGGGCTTTTGGCATACGGGGAGTGTTCGGGCTGGGCGGTTGCCCCCCGTAAGTGCTTATATACATAAGGAATCTGGCACACTGAGTCTCAGTGCCGTAATGGTATCATCGCAAATAATGTTTGCGTTCACGTAGAGGCGAACGAGACACTCGACAAGTGGGTCGAGGCAAAGGACAAGGAGAGATGCGGTGAAGCATTGGAAGAAGATGGCAGCATCGTTGATTGCAATATCAACGATGGTGGCAGTAGTTCCGACGACGTATGCCATGGAATCGGAAGATTCCCAACCACAGACAACCGATACCGCGACAGTGCAGACTACTAAGGCTGCTGAACCGACGCTGCTCGCCAGCTGGGACTTCACGGGCAAAAACGGCACCACGAACAGCGCGATTGCCGATTCGACCGGCAAGTACAACCTGACGCTGAAGGACGGCGCCAAGATCGAACAGTACGGTGACCGCAGCAACAACGAGGCGCTCTCACTGCGCGGCGATGGCCAGTACGCCCAGATCGATGACCAGCTGTTCAAGGATGCGGGCGACTCCTTCACTCTGGAGTTCGCGTCCAAGACTCGTCACGACGACAGCGGCAAGTTCTTCTCGTTCATCGTCGGCAAGGACGGCTCGAACGACGCCAACACCACCGATCAGGCCAACGCCAACAAGTACCTGATGTTCTACAACAGCAAGACCGCCATCAAGGGCGTTATCTCCAACAACAACTGGGGTAACGAACAGGGATCCAAGGTCACCGTTTCCGGCAACGACAACAGCTGGGCCGATTACAAGATTGTCGTGGACGGCACCAACCTTGCCGTGTTCCGCAACAATGCCCTGATTATTTTCAAGGCCAACACCGGCATCAAGATGAGCGATCTCGGCGCGACCACCGCCTACATCGGCAAGTCGTTCTACTCCGTCGATGAGTACTGGAATGGTGCAATGGATGACATCAAGGTCTACAGGGGCGCTGACCTGACCATGCCGACCGCCGTTGCGATTTCCGGCACCGGTGTGGTGAACAACAAGCTCACCCTGATTGAGAAGGACTCCACCAAGCTCACCGCCACCGTCACTCCGGACGACGCCGTGAGCAAGAACGTCACCTGGTCCTCCTCCGATGAGTCCGTGGCCAAGGTCGCCGCAGACGGTACTGTAACCGGCGTCAAGGCTGGTACTGCCACCATCACCGCCACCACTGAGCTGGGTGGTGTGAAGGCCGAACTGCCCGTCACCGTTGAGCCGATGAACGCCCAGAACGCCGCCGCAGCCGACCTCGATGCCGCGATTGCTGCGCTGAAAGTTCCGGCGGCCGAGAATCTGCCGCTAGTCGCCAAGGGCACCAAGAACGGCTCGGCGATTACGTGGAAGTCCTCGGACGAGAAGCTCATTACGTCCACTAACGAGAAGTACGAAAACAAGACCACTGGTGCCGATGACCCGTATCGTGGTGCTGGCATCATCAATCGTCCGGCCTACGGCGACGGTGATTCCAAGCCGGTTACGCTGACCGCCACCGCTTCCTACAACGGCGGTGAGAAGGTCACCAAGACCATCGAGGTCACTGTCAAGGAGAAGACCCGCATCGCGCCTGACACCGGCTATGCGGCCGTCACTTTTGAGAGCGACAGCAACGGTGGAGAAAAGGCCTGGGTGGCTTCCACTGAGAAGAACGATTTCTTCACGTTTAAGACTCGCAACAATGGCCAGGCGGTACTTACCAATGATGCAGACACGGGTGGCTTGCGTGACATGTTCGTGCTGCGTTCCCACGAAGGCGACAAGTACTACCTGATTGCCACTGATCTCAAGGTCTCGTCAATGGGCTGGAGCCAGAACCAGGTTAACGGTTCTCGGAAAGTTGAGGTCTACGAGTCCACCGATATGATGAACTGGACCCGTACCAACGGCGACGGCAACGGCGGCATCACCATCAACACGCCGAACGCCGGTATGACCTGGGCGCCGGAAGCTTACTGGGATGATGACCTGAACGCTTACGTGGTGTTCTTCTCTTCCCGCATGTTCACTGATGACACCCGTACCACTCCGGTCAAGAACGACAAAACCGGCAATAGCTCCTATGCTCAGGTGCGTTACGCCATCACCCGCGACTTCGTGAACTTCACCGAGCCGCAGATGTGGCAGGACACCGGCTACTCGCGCATTGATTCCACCGTGCGTAAGATCGGTGGCTACTACTACCGATTCACCAAGAATGAGCAGGGCGGTGCCGCTGGCGATTACATCACCACTGGTAAGAGCATCTTCCTTGAGCGTTCCAAGGTGCTGACTGCACCGACCACCGAGGCATCTCCGGGTCAGGACCCGAACACCGGTTGGCAGCTGCTCGAGCAGGCGTTGCTGCCGTTCGAAGGACCAGAGACCATCAAGCTCAACAAGGATGACGAACTCAACACGAAGGACGACGACGGCTACATTCTGCTGTCCGACAACTTCGCCTACCGTGCATTTATGACCACGGGTGCCGAGCTTTCCAAGACCACGTGGGACAACCCGATGACCAAGCGTTACCCGGACTTCAACAACGAAAAGAAGCCGGTCAAAGCCGAGCCGGGCGCTCAGGGCTACATCACTCAGGGTGCTAACGGCGGTCTGCCGGACAAGGTGCGTCACGGTGCGTTCGTGAACGTGCCTGAGTCTGTGCTCAAGGTGACGAAGTCCTGGACCGCTGCCAACCCGACGCACATCGAGGCTGTTGACTCCACCACCAAGGCCGTGTACAACGCCGGCACCCGCGAGCTCACCGCCACGGTGACCGCCGCCGATAAGGGCACGCTCGCCGGTTCGGTGAAGTTCTCTGCTGGCGACTGGTCCAAGACCGTGAAGCTCGACGCCGAAGGCAAGGCCACTGTGACCCTCCCGGCCAGCGTCTCTGGCACTGTTGCGGTTGCTTACGACGGCTACACCGATGGTTTGGTCAATCCATCCGATACTACGGTTGACGGCATTGAACAGGGCAAGGTCGATTTGGCTGAGCTCAACAAGCAGATCGCCGCTGCCGAAGCGCTCAAGGAATCCGATTACACGGCTGATTCCTGGGCTGCGCTCGCCAAGGCACTGCAGGTCGCCAAGGCTGCGCTCGCTTCCTCCGACCAGGCTGTGGTTGACAAGGCCGCCGCTGATCTGAGCGCCGCCATCGCAGCATTGCAGAAGGCGGAAACGCCCACCAAGCCGGATACCGGCGATGGTGACAACAAGGGCGATAACGCAGGCGACAAGACCGACAACAAGACCGATGACACCAAGTCTGACGGCAAGTTGCCGGCCACCGGTGCCGCCGTATATGGCGTGAGCGGTGCCATGGTGCTGCTCGCCGCTGCCGGCATTGCGCTGTCCATCTGGCGCAAGCGCCGCGCATAACTGAGTAGCTGCTCACTGCAACGCACAGAAAATCGCACAGTATATGTGTGATTTTCTGTGCGTTTTAATGTATAACAGCACATGCGTCATTTTTTTGGCTATTCGCTGTTTGTGGTGGGTGATGGTCAAGTGGTGGTGACGGCTTTGAGGTCGAGTCTGCCGCAGGTCAGGTAGATCATGGTGGCGAAGTAGTCCATGTTGCGGAAGCCTCTCGCCCGTCGTTTGACGTTCTGGATGACGCTGTCGGCGCCCTCGAGCACGGCGTTGGTGTACGGGTGCTCGAAGTAGGCGACGATCTCGGCGAAGTGGCGTCGGATCATGCGGGCGAAGTCCTTCATGGGCTCGAGCCTCGAGTGCATCATCCACGAGCACAGGCGATGCAGGCGCACCCATGCCTCGGACGGGGTGCGGCTGTCCGTGTAGATGTCCTGCAGGACCTCGCGCATCCGGCAGGCGCGGCCGGTCTTCAACCGTTGCCTCGTCAGGTTGCGCTTGGTCTCCACCTGCAGTTCGGTCAGGCTTTCCTCGTTGCGCAGCCACAGGTACTTGGTCCGTTTGAGCAGCGGGTTGGAGCGGCCTTCCGTCTTCCCGGCCTTGTCGACGGCCTCGTTGGCGTGCCTGGCCACGTGGAACCTGTCGACGATCCGCCGCGCATGGGGCAGATGCTCACGGATGCCCTTCCGGAAGCCCAGGCTCATGTCGCAGGCGACCAGACGCACATATTCCGGGACCCCGTTGTGGTCCATGAAATCACGCGAGAACCGTTCGACCGTGGCCGGGTCCTTGCCCGGCGTCACGTTGATGACATCGTGCTCCACGAGATCGGCGACCACGGTGATGCAATTGCGGCCCCTGCGGCTGGTCTCGTCGATGCCGATGGCCTCCACACCCATGTAGTCCTCCAGCCTCCTCGCCTCGTCGACGTAATGGGCGACGGACCGCCACAAACGGGTGTCGGTCTCGTCCAATTGCTCGGCGAGCGTGCTGACGGGCAGGTGGCGGGCCATCTCCACGGCCCACGCCTCGAACAGGAGCGTGAACCCGCTGCCGGGCCTGGCCCACGGGGCGGGCACCGGCATCACCCCGCACCCAAACCACCCACCACAAACAGCGAAAGGCCAAAAATTAGTGACGAAACACGAAACACCGACTTGACTAAAAACACCGCCCGCCGGGGCATGGGTCAGGCTATACCGCCTGTGCTCGTGGATGATACACTCGAGGCTCGAACCCGTGAAGGAACCCGCCCGTCTGGTCCGCCGCCGCTTCGCCGAGGTCGTCGCGTACTTCGAGCACCCGTACGCCAACGCCGTCCTCGAGGGCGCCGACAGCGTCGTCCGGAACGTGAAGAGACGGGCCTGCGGCTTCCGTGACATGGACTACTTCGCCACCATGGTCTACCTGACCTGCGGCAAGCTCGACCTCAAAGCCGTCACCACCTCCCCCTCAGTGAGAGTTTTTTGCAAATTGGCCCGTACCCGCACCTCGTCACAGCTTGTATAATCACGATTATACTAATCGTGATACAATAAATCGTGATGCGATAGAAATACGCCGGCGTATGGCATAAAGGAGGCGGGCAGCATGGCATTCATCGGACGAGACGATGACCTCAAGCAACTGCAGGAATGTTTCACTGAGCGTAGGGCACAGCTTGTGTTCGTCTACGGCCGCAGGCGCGTGGGAAAAACAGAGACGCTTATTCAACTCGCAAAAGACAAGGAAACCTTATTCTTCGCGGCGCAGAATGCCACTAAAGATGAACAGCTGGCATCGTTCTCCCGTCTCATGTTCGAGGCGGGTGCCCCGGGCAAGGATTATCTGAGTCAATATCCTTCTTGGGAAAGGGCGTTAACCGAGTTAACCCGGCTGCCAGAGCCGAGCGATGGCGGCCGCAGGCTTGTGATATTCGATGAGTTTCCTTATCTGGTCAAATCTGATCCGTCATTGCCGTCAGTGCTACAGAATCTTTGGGACCACACGTTGCGTCATGCAAATCTGATGATTGTGATTTGCGGCAGTGCCATGAGCTTCATCGAAAAGGAGCTGTTGGGAGAAAAATCGCCGCTATATGGTCGTGCGACCGGCATCCTGAAGATGCTGCCGATGCCATATTGGGATGCAGCGCAATTCTTCCCCAACTATAGTGGCGAGGATAAGGCGCTGGCCTACGCAATACTGGGCGGTATCCCGCGTTACCTAGAGGAATTTGACCCAGATGAGACCATAGACGCAAATGTCAAGCGGCATATTCTGAGACGCATTGCTCCGCTATACAGCGAGGTTGAATTTTTGTTGCACGAAGAACTGCGGGAAACTGCGAAATATAACAGCGTGATACGGGCGATCGCGCTCGGCTCAACTTCGCTGAATGAGATCGCGACACACACGATGATGGCAAACGCAACAGTATCGTCGTATCTCGCCAATCTTATGGAACTGGGGATTGTGGAACGTGAGTTCCCAGTCACGGCGAAGCCTAAGGAGCGGGCGAAAGGTTCGCGTGGGCTGTATCAGCTGAGCGACAATTTCTTCCGATTCTGGTATTCGTTTGTCTTTCCGTATCGTTCGGAATTGGAGCGGGGCGATGTGGAAGGCGTATACGAGCGTCATATCAAGCCGGTATTACATGATTTTGCCGGCAAACCGTTCGAGGGTCTGTGCCGTGAATGGATGTGGCGTGAGAGTGCTGCTGGACGGTTGCCCTTCCGTGCGCGTGCGGTTGGCCGTTGGTGGGATCGCCAGGATGAGATAGACGTGATGGCCGTTGACAATGCGTCTGATGCTGCCATTGTGGGCGAGTGCAAATTCCGCAATGCGCCGGTGGACCGTTCCGTGCTGAATCTACTGCGAGACCGTGCTGCGCGAACCGGTATCGGCCAGCGAACATACCTGCTGTTTTCGCTCGGCGGTTTCGATCAATCACTGGTCGACGATGCTGCGGCGTCTCAATCCGACGTTCAGCTCGTCGGCATCGATGAGCTGTTTCATGAATAAATCCCATTTGCGAATAGCTCTCACTGAGTGCTCATCAGTGAGAGCTATTCGCAAATGGAGCCTTACTTCTTCGCCTGAGTGATCTGGTAGGCGGCGAAGAGGATGGCGAGCCAAATCACGCCGGCGATGACGGCGACGCGGTAGCTGGCGGAGAAGCACATCAGCACCACGACCAGTGCCAGGAACGCCAATACCACCCACGGGGTTACTTTGGCGAACGGCAGCTTGAAGTGAATCGCGTCGAGCGCTTCCTTGCCAGACTTGCCGGCCAGCTCGGAATCCTCGGGAGCGCCGCCCGCGGCGACCACCTTACGGAACTTCATTTCGGTGAACATAATCATCGTCCAGTTGATGATGCCGGCGATGGTGGCAATCGACATCAGATAGTTGAACGCGAACTCAGGCCACACGAACACCACGACCACGGCGATGGCGGTGATCACGGCGGACGTCAGCACGCCGGCCACTGGCACGCCGCGCGAGTTGAGCTTGCCCAAGTAAGCGGGCGCATTGCCCTGCTTGGCCAGCGAGTACAACATGCGGGAGTTGGCGTACAGGCCGGAGTTGTAGACGCTCATCACAGCGGTCAGGCACACGAAGTTCAAAATACCGGCAGCCGCGTGAATGCCCACGGAATCGAAGATCTGCACGAACGGGCTGGACTTGCCATCGATGGTGTTCCACGGCACTACGGCCATGATCACACCCAGAGCGCCGATGTAGAACACGAGGATTCGCCAAATAATATCATTGGTGGCGCGCGGAATCGTGGTCTTCGGATCCTCGGTTTCGCCGGCGGTGATGCCGATGAGCTCGGTGCCGCCGAAGCTGAACATCACCACAACCAGTGCCATCAGCAGGCCGGTCCAGGAACCGTCGGAATTCTGCCCCATCAGGCCGTTCGGGAAGAAGCCGTTACCCACGGTGAACCAGTTCGCGAAGCTTGCGCGCACGCCGGATGCGGTGGGCAGGACAAAGATGATGACGGCCAGGCCGCCGATAATCATGGCGATCACGGCCACAATCTTGATGATGGCGAACCAGAACTCGAACTCACCGAATTTAGAGACGCCCAGCAGGTTGGCGGCGCAGATGATCACCAAGAACACGGCCGCCGACACCCATGTCGGAATCGCCGGGAACCAGTAGTTCACAAACGAACCCACCACTGATAGCTCCACCATCGAGACGAGGATGTAGTTGAACCAGTAGTTCCAGCCGGAAATAAAGCCGGCGCGCTTGGACCAGTAGCGGGTGGCATAGTAGCTGAACGCGCCCGCCTTCGGATCCTCAACGGACATTTCAGACAGTGCACGCACAATCGCGAAAATCGCGAGGCCGCCAACCAAGTAGGCGAGCAGAATCGAGGGTCCGGCCAGCGCGATGGATTCACTGGAACCATAGAACAGGCCGGTTCCGATGGCGCCGCCCAGCGCAATCAGCTGGATGTGGCGGTTTTTCAATGACTTGCGCAGCGTGGCCGGCACCGGCACGTCGTCGGTTTCGCGCGGCTTCTTAGGCGCATCAGTAGTACTCATTGTGCTCTTCTCTCACATTTCTTGGGTTTGGCGCACGCGGGGCTTGCCGTGATGCGCAACGTTCGTCATTCTATGCCGCCGTATCGTCTCAGAAATGGTCAATCGTCTATTTGTGCGCTATTGCAAGCGCGGGCGTGGGCGCGGCCGGTGAGCAGGCGAAGCTATAGCGAGCGATGCTTATGAAACCGCACGCTTCACTGAGTTCACTGAATTCACTGTGCTCACTGCGTGGCAGGCGTACACATGGTGAAGATGGTGTGGGACACCGATTCGGGAGAGGCCGCGAGATCGGTGGCGAGCCAGTATTGCAAAAGCCCAATGCTGCCGGACACGGCGAATCGCATACGCATCTGCGCCTCGGCTGGGTAACCCGCCGAAGATTGCAACTGTTCGCCTACACCGCGCTGGCTGTAAATCAATCCCAGCAGCTGCTGCTGGAAACCGATATCCGCTTTCGGGCTCATCAGCACTTGGAGATGATTGCGATTGTCGGCAATGTACTGGCAGATGCGCTCAATAACATGCTCGATGCCGGCAGGATCTGGCTGGGCGAGTAGCTGTTCGAGTGCGGTGGTGACCCAGGCCATGGTTTCGTCTTCAATGTCGTGCAGCAGTTCCTCGATGCTCGCATAATGCGCGTAAAACGTGGAACGATTCACATCGGCCCGCTCGCACAACGCTTTAACGGTGATGGAGCCGAGCGGCTGATCGCGCAGCAACTCGATAAGCGCGTCCTGCATGGCACGTCTCGTGTAACGGGTGCGGCGGCTTTCCGTCAATTCTTTGGACATGGCCTTCTCCCCAAGTTCCGACAACCCACAATCCAACTGTTGGTTGCAGAACCGACACAGTGTTGTTTTACTTGAGTATAGCAGGAAGTTCTGGCGGGGCCTATGGGGCTAGGTGGCTGCCACGAGCGCGTTGGAGGTGTGCGATGGCGTATATCGAATTCGACCATGTGGTCAAGGAATATCCTTCTGGCAGCAGTGTGATTCGCGCGCTCGACGAGGCCAGCTTCACCGCCGAACAAGGCGAATTAAGCGTGATTCTGGGGCAGTCCGGTGCCGGCAAAACCACGGCATTGAACATTCTGGGCGGCATGGATACCGCCACAACCGGCCGCGTAGTGGTCGGCGGACGCGATATTACGGGTCTGCGGAAAAAGGAACTGGTGACCTACCGGCGCAACGATATCGGCTTCGTCTTCCAGTTCTACAATCTGGTGCCTAACCTTACCGCGCTCGAAAACGTGGAGCTCGCCTCGCAAATCTGCCCTGACCATTTCGATCCAGGGGAAACGCTGCGCAAAGTCGGACTGGGGGAGAGGATGGACAACTTCCCCGCGCAACTGTCCGGCGGCGAACAACAGCGTGTATCCATCGCCCGCGCGATTGCCAAAAAGCCGAAGCTGTTGTTGTGCGATGAGCCGACCGGTGCGCTCGATTACGAGACCGGCAAGGAAGTGCTGCAGTTGCTGCAGGATATTTGCCAAACACAAGGCATGACCGTAATGATCATCACGCATAATTCCGCGCTTGCACCGATGGCTCACAAAGTGATTCGCTTCCGCTCCGGCAAGGTGACCAGCGAGGAGGTCAACGCAACGCCGCGGCCCATCGCCAATATCGAATGGTAGGTGATTGGCGATGCTCACTGCAAGACACTCTGTGAAACGCCCCGTGAAACAAGCGAGGCGATTCGTGAAACAACCTGTGAAACATTCTGTGAAACGGCGGAACCTCGACGATAGCGGCGGTCGAGGAGCGGGCGTTTCTGCGGTATTTGCCAAAGATACGTTGCGTTGCTGGCTGCGCAGCTGGAAGAGGTTCGTCTCGATCGCCGTCATCACGCTGCTTGGCGTGGCCGTGCTGACCGGCATCTACGCCGGATGCCGCGATGCTTTTCTGGCGGCCGGTCGTTTTTACGATCAGCAGGGACTGCATGACCTGCAGGTGCTATCCACATACGGCCTGACCGATGATGATGCAACGGCACTGCGCCGAATCGACGGTGTGCAAACCGTGCAGCCCGAACGTTCTCAGACGGTGACCACGTTGGTGGACGGCACCAAGAAAACCGTGACCATGCAGGAAATCGGTACCGAAGGGCTTGATCAGCCGTACATACGGCAGGGCAAACTGCCGAACAAGGCCGGCGAAGTGGCGGTTACGCAGCAATTCCTGAACGATAGCGGACTCAAGATTGGCGGCACCATTACTGTGACGCCACAAGACACCTCTTCATCCGTCATATCGGTAGCGGCCACGGAGACTGACGATTCCAATAATGCCGATACGGTAGGTGTCGCCGCCAATGCCTCGGCATCCGATGCGAAGTCCGCCGCCAATACGGACGCCGACGCCGAGCAATCCCCGCAGTTCCCCACGAAACTCACCATCACCGGCGTCGTACTTGACCCGCGCGACCTCAACAATCCAGACGGCTATTCGGGCATGACCTCCTTCCGGTCCACCTCATCCGAGGACTATACGTTCTTTGCACCCAGCGACGGCGTGACCGGCAATATATACACTGCGATATCGGTTGCCGTCACTGGTGCGTCCGATTTTGACACGTTTTCCGATGCCTACGATGAAGCCGTCAAAACCGTGGCCGACCGTATCGAACATCAGATACAGACCACACGCCAGAAAGCCCGTCGTCAACAGATCGTCTCCAGCGCGCAGCGCAAACTGGACGATGCCCAAGACGAGGCCAACGAGCAGCTGGACGAAGCCCAGAAGCAGATCGACGACAACTGGGCCGAGCTGGAAGCCAACGAAACGACATTGCAAGATAGCCGTACCGAATTGGAGAACAACAGGACAACCATTACCGATGGCGAACGGCAGCTCGCCGATGGACGTGCGCAGATTGCATCGGCCCGTCAACAGATCGCGCAAGGTCGCCAGCAGATAGCCGAAGCGCGCACCCAGCTCGAATCGGGCAAAGCGCAGCTCACCTCGGCTCGCAAACAGCTCGATGCGGCGCAAACGGAACTGACTGCCAATCGCACGAAAATCGAACAGGGCATTACCCAAATCGACCAAGGCGTGGCACAAATTGATCAGATGCTGTCCATGATTCAACAGGCCGACAATCTACTGGCGCAACTTGACCCGAATATCGACTTCAACTCACCCACATGGCAGGCCATCAAGCAACTGCTCGCGCGCCTTGGCATTACCCTGCCTGAAGTGCCGTCAATCAGTGAGCTGCGGCAACAGCTGGCCGCCAAGCAAACGGAACTGCAAACGCAGCGAGACAGTCTGACCCAGCAGAAAGCCGATTTGCAGCGCACATTAAACGAAACCATTGCCCCCGCACAATCCACCTTGGACCAGCAGAACGCGCAACTGACCGCCAAGGAACAGGAAGCGGCTGCAGGAGAGGCACAGCTCAATACCAAATCCGCGGAACTCGAAGCGAATGCCGCAACCCTCGAAACCCAGTCGGCGCAACTTGAAGCGCAGGCCGCCCAACTGGCCAGCGGCAAGCGGCAGCTTGAAGAAGGCGAGCGGCAGCTGAAAGAAGGCGAACAACAGCTCGCGGACGGCAAGGCGAAACTGGATGATGCGCAGTCTGCACTCGATGCGATGCGAAGCGAAGCGGAAAGCGAATTCGCCAAGCAGCAACGGCGCATCGACGATGTGGCCAACGCACGTTGGTATGTGCAGACGCGCGCTTCGATCGACGGATTCAGCTCGCTCAAATCAGATGTCAGTTCCATCGAATCCATCGGCCGCGCATTCCCGATTGTGTTCCTGCTGGTCGCCGTACTCATGAGCCTGACCACCATGACCCGCATGGTCGAGGAAGATCGCGGACTTATCGGCACCTACCTTGGACTCGGCTATGGCGGACTCGCCGTGTCCAGCCGGTATCTGCTGTTCGCGTTGCTCGCCTGCTTGGTCGGCGGCGGCATCGGTCTGCTGGTCGGATTCCTCGGCATCCCGGCATTCCTGATGGTGGTGATTGAGGGGCTGTATATATTGCCCGGTGTGCGACTTGAATACGACTGGCTGTACGGCTCGGCCGGCATCGTGCTGTTCGTGGTCGGTGTGGGCGTGGTCACCGCGCTCGCCTGCCGCGAGGAGATACGGCACACGCCCGCCGCGCTGATGCGCCCGAAGGCGCCGAAGGCGGGCGCTCGCATATTGTTGGAGCGGATTCGCCCGGTATGGAGCCGGCTGAACTTCCTCGGCAAAGTCACTGCGCGCAATATCTTCCGATTCAAGTCGCGTTTGATTATGACCGTGGGCGGCGTGGCTGGTTGCACAGCGCTGATTATCTGCGGATTTGCGATTAACGACACCGTCGACACGACTGGCGTCAAGCAATATGAGCAGATCTACCAGTATGACTTGATGGTGGTGGCCAATGACGATGACGCCGCCGCGATGCGCAAGCAGGTGGCACAAGATGGCCGGGCCACCGAAACGCTGAATCTGCGCGTGGATAGCGGCGAGATGAGCAATGCGGCGCAGGAAAGCGAAACCGTGCAGCTGATGACGGTGCCCAACAATTCGTTGAACAAACTGAACGACATGGTCACGCTGGAAGAGGCCGGTGACGATGGGTGGTTCGAGCTGCCCAATATCTTCGGCAAAGCGGGTGGCGGCACTGTAGCGCTGGACGATAGTGGTGTGATTGTGGCGAAGTCCGCAGCCAATTCGTTGGATATTCATGCGGGCGACACCGTCACGTTGAGCAATGGCGGCAGCGGGCGGGCCAAGGTGAAGGTTGCGGCGGTGACGCGCAACCTCATCGGCTCTGATGTGTACATCAGTGAGCGACTGTACGACCAGAAGTTTGCGGCCGACGGTGTGACGTCTTCGGCTTCGGGAGATGGCACTGCCTCGACCTTGACGTGGAACGCGATGCTCGCCAAGCTGAAAGGTTCCGAGACCGAACAGGCCGAATATGCGGATCGGTTGGGCGAGGAATCGTCGGTGCTCAAGGCCGTGAGCTGTGCGCATCTGGCCGCCACGTTTAAGTTCGATTTGATGGGTGCCGTGGTGGCGCTGATTGTGGGGCTCGCCGGCGGCCTGGCGCTGGTGGTGCTGTTTACGTTGGCCAATACGAACGTGTCCGAACGCATCCGCGAGATGGCCACACTGAAGGTGCTGGGCTTCTATGACCGCGAGGTGCACAACTACGTGAACCGCGAGATGATGATATTGACCGGTATGGGTGTGGTGGTTGGTCTGCCGCTTGGCAGGTGGATAGGCGGATTACTGACTGCTGCGTTGAATATGCCGTCGCTGTATTTCGAAGTGGAAGTGCACTGGTACAGCTATGCGATTGCCGTGGTGGCGACGCTGGCGTTCGCGCTGCTGGTGCAGCTGTTCACCAACCCAGTGCTCGATCGCGTAGACCCGGTCAGCTCGCTCAAGTCCGTGGAATAGAGGTAGAAGTTCAATTTGGTGTTGATGAATTGAACTTTTTGGCGGAATATTTACAGTATCATCGCATGTATTATTGAGCTGAGCGGTTTTCGTGACATATTTCGGTGATACAGTTTGAACTTGTTTTGAACGAGTATCGCGTCTGGTGCGTAACAATCGGGCGGCAGAGAAGAGAAATGAAATCAGTATGGCCGATACGAATGTGAATGGTGGTACACAGCAGGCTACGGGCAAACTCAAGTCTGTCGAAAGCCTGGACCAGACCAACGAGATGGAGCGTGGCCTGAGCAATCGCCACGTACAGTTCATCGCCATTGGCGGCACCATCGGCACCGGCCTGTTCCTGGGCTCGGGCAAGTCAATCTCGCTAGCCGGCCCCTCGATCATCTTCGTGTACATTCTGGTCGGTGTCATCATGTTCTTCCTGATGCGCGCCATCGGCGAAATGATGTACCGTGACCCCAGCCAGCACACCTTCATCAATTTCATCACCCGTTACCTTGGCAACGGGTGGGGGCATTTCGCCGGCTGGACGTATTGGGCCGCGCTCGTGCTGCTGGGCATGACCGAGATCACGGCCGTCTCCACGTACTTCATCACCTTCTTCGACACGTTCGGCATCGACCTGACCCATTGGAAATGGCTGATCGAGCTGTGTTTCCTGGTGTCGCTGGTCTCCATCAACCTGATTGCCGTCAAGGTGTTCGGCGAGGTGGAATTCTGGTTCTCGATGATCAAGATCACGCTGATTTGCGCGATGATCGCCACCGCCGTGGTCATGATCGTGATCGGCTACCATTACCCAGCCGTGCAGATTCACGGCGTGGACCACGTGAGCCCGGCCGGCCACGCCGGATTCGACAACCTGTTCGCCAACTTCTCGTTCGCGCCGAACGGTTGGATGGCCTTCCTCATGAGCTTCCAGATGGTGTTCTTCGCCTACGAGATGATTGAATTCGTGGGCGTCACCGTCTCCGAGACCAAGAATCCGCGCAAGGTGCTGCCCAAGGCCATCAACGAGATTATCGTGCGCGTGCTCATCTTCTATGTGGGCGCACTGGTGGCCATCATGTGCATCGTGCCGTGGACCTCGTTCAAGCCGAACGAGGACGGCTCCTTTGCCTCCCCGTTCATTATGGTGTTCCAGTACGCCGGGCTGAATTGGGCGTCCGCGCTGGTGTTCTTCGTGGTGATCACCGCCGCATCTTCCGCGCTGAACTCGCTGCTGTACTCGGCTGGCCGCCACCTGTACCAGCTGTCCGAGGTGTCGCCGAACCCGATGCTGAACAAGCTCGGCAAGGTGTCCGATCGCAAGGTGCCGGCCCGCGCCATCCTGGTGTCCGCGGCGCTGATACTGCTGTCGCCGATCGTCAACGCCATCCCCGGTGTGTCCGGAGCGTTCGTGCTGTTCTCGTCCGCCAGCTCCGCGGTGTTCCTGTTCATCTACATCCTGACGCTGCTGGCGCATCGCAGGTACCGCCGTTCCGCTGATTTCATTCCGGACGGGTTCGTCATGCCCGCGTGGAAGGTGCTCAATACGGTGGCAATCGTGTTCTTCGTGTTCATCTACCTGACGTTGTTCCTTGCGGACGATACGCGCAATTCCGCGATTGCCGGCCTGGTGTGGCTTGTGGGCTTCGGTGGATTCTCTATGCTGCGCGAACGCTACCGTAGCCGCGATTTGAAGGCCGCACTGGAACACAAGGAGTGATTGGACGGGCTGATTGGCTGGCGGCTATTGGTTGGGTGGCTGTTGGCTGTTGGCGGCTGACTGGCTAGCGGCCGATAGCCAATGACTGGGCTGATCGTCAGCCAATCGGCTGCCTATAGGTCTCATTGATACATTCGGTCATCCGATTAGTGCATTTGTGCGGACAATTAGTGCATTCGATCATCGGATTAGTACATCAGTGTGCAATTATTAGTACAATTAGCCGCCTAATTAGTACATTAGGACATAAAACAATGTCCTAATGTACTAATTAGATGCTAAAATACGATAAGTGCCATGTCCTAATGTATGAATTATCGCTATGAAGGGCGGAATGCGATGACGCAGGATGAACTTATGCAAGTGCTGCAGGCCGGTGAATCATCTATGGTCGAGTTCAAGCGCTGCAGCGAATTGCCTCATACGGATACTTTTGAGACTGTATGCTCATTCGCCAATCGTTCTGGTGGCAGCATTTATCTTGGCGTTGACGATGACGGTCAAGTGCTCGGCGTCGATTCTAAGCGCGTTAGTGAGATAGAGCGCAACGTTGTCAACGTAGTGTCTAATCGTAAGATGTTCGAACCGGCTCCAATGGTGGAAACGGAACATATCGAGTACGACGAACGGATTATTGTTCGTATTTGGGTAGCTCCGAGTTCTTCGGTTGTGCGGTTCAAGGGCGCAGTGTTTGATCGCATTGCTGATGTGGATACACACATCGAAAGCGATATCCAGATTAGTCAAATGTATATTCGCAAGCAGAACTACTATTCCGAACGGCGAATTTTCCGTTACGTGACTCCGTTTGATTTGCGTCCTGAGCTGATTGCGCGAATGCGGCAGCTGGCGGTCGCTCAGCGAGCTGGGCACCCTTGGGGAACTATGTCTGACGAAGAACTGTTCCGCAGCGCCAAGCTATACGATCGTGATTACACGACCGGCGAAGAGGGCTTTAATCTTGCTGCAGTGCTGCTCTTGGGCAAGGATGAAGTCATTTCCTCGGTTTGCCCAGCGTATATTACTGATGCCGTGGTTCGGCGAGACAATATTGACCGATACGATGACCGACTTATGGTGCGGACCAACTTGTTCGATTCGTACGAGCAACTCCGTGAATTTACTGAGCGGAATCTGCCTGACCGCTTTGTGTTAAAGGGCGATAAGCGAGTGAGCCCGCGTACGATGATCGCCCGTGAATTGGTGGCAAACAGCCTCATGCATCGGGAGTATTCCAGTCCGGTGGTGGCGCGTGTCACCATTGATAATGAATCCATCCGGACGGTTAATGCTTCGCGCTCATTCTTTGAAGGTCGAATGAAGCTGGGCGAGTTCACGCCAATGCCAAAGAATCCGATTATCGCTAATGTGTTTGTGCAGACCGGCATAGCCGAGCAGCTGGGTAGCGGACTGCGGAATCTGATAAGAGCGTCCCGGCAATATACTGAGCGAGAGCCTGAGTTCCGCGATGGTGACATATTCGAGGCGACGATTCCTATTGTTCCTGCGCTGAAGACCGTGGATGGTTCTGGTTTTGCTAGCGTGAGATCTGTAGTTGAGAAAGATGCCGAAGAGGGTGCGAGGCTCATTGGCGGGGAACGTGTGGATGGTAAGAAAGCAGATGCAACCGCATCGGGTGAAATTGATTCGCGGGCAGCGATGCTGTCGGCGATGAATCGACGCTTGACAGAGGTTGACTATGTGACTGTACCTGAACTCGCCAAGATAACAGAGCTCGATAACAGAACAGTCCGCAAATTCCTAAACGGTTTAGTTGCGCAAGGAAAGCTGATTGCTGAAGGCAACACGCGTGGTCGGCGTTATCGGAAGGGATAGCGGGCGCGATATCTCGATGCAGTGGGATTCACTTAAGGGCTACGGCAAATATGATTCGTAGCGATTGGGCCAGCGCAATTCGAATGGCTCATGACTTTGTGCGTCGTTTGTGGTCTCTGAAGTTGTTTGCTGGGTGACGGTTTTGTGATAAAATCGCTCATATCAAAATGTTTGCGTAAACATTTTGGCTGCGCCGAAAGAAGGAGTCGACGTAGGTCATGTATCAGGCAAAGAGGCCGGCTCAGTGAAGCAAAGGCCGATTTTTCCGGTATAAGGCGGACAGCAGGAACACTAAGGAGACCAATGAGAGTACTGAGCAAATCGCTTGCTGCAATGGTTGCGGCGGCAACACTAGTGGGAGGAGGGGCGTTTGCGGTTGCCGGCACTGCGTATGCGGCTGATAACGATGCCATTACCGTGACCCCGAACCCGTGGTATGCCAACAGTTTCGATGGCTGGGGCACCTCGCTGGCTTGGTTCGCCAACGCCACCGGCAGCCTCGGCGAGGAATCGGCCATCACCACCAATCTCGGCGATGACGCTTCCAAGGCTAAGGCTGTGGAATACGGCAAGCAGCTGCGCGAACAGTTCTACCAGTCCATCTTCGGTGATGAAGGACTGGACCTGAACATGGCCCGCTACAACGTGGGCGGCGGCAATGCCTCCGATGTTGCCTACGGCTACCCATTCATGCGCCAAGGCGCTGCCGTGCCTGGCACGTGGAAAGATGACGCCACCGGCTCCGGCACGTATGGCAATGGCGTAACCACCAAGCAGGCCGACAAAGACAAGCTGGCTGCGGCATTCGACCCGACTGACGACAACCAGTATGACTTCTCCAAGTCCGCCGCCCAAGACTGGTGGATTGAGCGCGGTGCCACCGGCGATAACCCCGACATCACCGATGTAGAGGCCTTCGCCAACTCCGCTCCGTGGTTCCTGACCAACAGCGGTTACGCCACTGGTGGATACAACTCTGGTAGCAATAATCTTGCAAACCCTGAGAAATTCGCTCAGTACATGACCAAGAACGTCGAGCACCTCGAAAGCCTTGGCGCAAACGTTGACACGGTCGAGCCGTTCAACGAGTCCGAGACCAGTTACTGGGGCACTCCGGGCGACATGGCTTCGAAGTACACCGATGAGAGCGATGACAACACCAAGCTCATTAACAACTACTGGGATAAGTACTACTCCGACAAAGATAAGTCCGTCACCCCATACTCCAACGCGCTGAAGAAGCCGCAGGAGGGTATGCATGTCAATAACGCCCAGCAGCAGCAGACGATTACCGCACTCGCTGAGGCGCTCAAGGACAATGATGACACCATCATCGCAGCCACCGATGCCACGAACTCCGCCGACTTCGTCAAGTCGTACAACCAGTACCCGCAGGCGATCAAGGACCTTATCGGCCAGTACAACGTTCACGCCTACTCCGACAGCAACCAGATGCAATCGCGCGATATCGCTCAGGCAGACGGCAAGAAGCTGTCGATGAGCGAGGTGGACGGCTCCTGGCAGTCCGGCTCCTACAACCCGTACGGTTTCGACAACGCGCTGGGCATGATGAGCAAGATCAGCTCCAACGTCACCCGCCTGCAGTCCAAGGACTTCACCTTCTGGCAGGTGGTCGAGGACCTCTACAACATGCAGATGGGCTCGAACGTGAACCCGGCCGGTGAAAACACCAACTGGGGCACCGTGCTCATCGACTTCGACTGCACCGTGGCCGGTAAGGACGGCAAGCTCTACTCCGAGCGTCGCGTGAACAACAACGGCGGTACCGCCGATGGACTTGAACCGTGCACGGTTATTGCCAACGCCAAGTACAACGGCGTCAAGGCCATCACCCACTTCATCCACGCGGGCGACAAGGTCATCGCCAACAACGATGAAGACAACAACATGACTGCCACCTCCGCCGATGGCAAGACGCAGACCGTCATCCACCGCAACTCCGGCACCTCTGACCAGACCTTCGTCATCGACCTGTCGAAGTACGGCGAGATTGCCGACAACGCTTACGGTGAGCTCTATCTGACCACCGAAACCTCTGCCGAAGACAAGAACGTGGGTGTCGATTCCGCCACTCCGGAAGTCTTCGCCAAGACCAGCAACGTCAAGCAAGCTGAAGGCTCTGTGGTGATTGACAAGGCTGCCAAGACCGCTACGGTCACTGTGCCCGCCCGTTCTATCGCCTCCATCCAGCTCACTGGCGTGACCGGCTACGCTAAGGATGCTGCCGTCGAGACCGGCGACACTTACCAGCTCGTTGGTAAGCAGTCCGGCAAGGCCGTGGCTGATACCACTTCTGGTGATTCCGCGCTGTCCCTGGCCAACGTCGCTTCCGATGCCGAGAACGCCAAGAAGCAGACTTGGACCTTTACCCAGATCGAGCAGCCCACCGACTCCGAGCGCCCTGATCTCAAGGCTTATGTGATTACTAACGCCGAAGGCAAGGTGCTGGTGTCCAAGGATGGCACGAACGCGCTTTCCAACGAAACGGTTGGGGCCGCTAAGTCCGACCCGGCTGCCAAGTGGATTCTCAACACTTCCGATGGTTCGACCTACCAGCTGCTCAATGCCGCGACTAAGACGAACCTTGATGTGGATAACTCTGGTACCACAGTCGGCACGAAGGTTGGCTTGTGGCAGTCACCGAGCGGCACTTCGCCGTCCGCCAACCAGACATGGACTCTGCGCAATGTAACGCCGACCAGCCAGAAGACCGTGAACGTGCAGACCGCCGTTAACGAGAAGGCCGCGCTGCCGACCGAAGTCACGCTCTACTACACCTGGGGCGAAGGCAAGGCCACGGTTGCCAACTGGGATACTTCCAAGGTCGATGTGGCCAAGGAAGGCGCCTACGAAGCCACCGCTACCGCCACCGATGTGTACGGCAACGAGTTCAATGTCGCCGCTACGGTCTACGTTGGCGCGCTCACCGTTTCCGATCCGGTATCGGCTACAGTGCTGGCCGGCACCAGTGCGAGCGAGGCGAAGGCCGCGCTTGAGGCTGCGCCGGTGTATCTGCACGTCAAGGCATCGCCTGCATTCGAGGGCGATGCGGCTAAGGTTACGTGGAACTTCGATGGGCTTGATACCAAGCTCGCCGATGCCAAGGCTGGCGACAACATTGCCGTGGCCGGTACTTACCAGCTGGACGACGCGACCACGATTGCGCTGAAGGGCGCGATCTATGTCACCGCCGCCACGCCTGAGAATGTGGCCGACACTGCTTCCAACCTGACTGTGACCAACCAGCAGACGGAATACAGCAAGGGCGATCAGTGGAAGAAGCTCACCGATGGTGACACGTCAGCTGAAGCCTGGGTGACGTGGAACTCTGCTGGTGACTATTCCGCCAGCCCGACCGCCACGATTGACTTCGGCTCTGAGTGTGAGCTTAGCAGCGTGACCATTACGTATGGTGACAAGGCTCCGGCTTCCGCCAAGGCCGAGTACACCACTGATGGCGAGACGTGGATGCAATTCGGTAGCGATGTTAAGCCTGCCGCAGGCCAGACGGTGACGTTCAAGGCCGATAAGGGCACAGTGAATGCCACGAAGATGCGCATTGTGAACACCGTGAACAACGACTACATGAACGCCACCGAAATTCAGGCATTCGTGACGCCGGTTCAGGGTGCTGCGAAGAACATCGCCGCGGCCTCTGGCACGAACTTCTCGGTGAACTTCCAGGAGGGTGCCTCCGCTTCCAAGGCCATCGATGGTGACACTACGTCAAAGGGTTGGTCCACTTGGGCTTCCACCGCCTCGACGGTGGACCCGGTCGCCACGTTCACCTTCGACGAAGCTCAGACCATCACCGAAGTGAAGACCTTCTTCTACTACGATGGTCGTGCGTCTTGGCCGAAGAGCCAGACGCTGGAATACCAGGATGAGGCTGGCGAATGGCATGGAGTCGGTACCAAGGATGGCTGGAAGATACAGGCCGGCGATGCCGGCTCTGGCTCCGACGGCATCACCGCCGCCGACACCCCGACCGTTGACTTCGTGCTCGGCACCCCGGTAAAGGCCAAGGCCATCCGCCTGACTAACACATTGCAGGACACCAAGGTGTACATCAACGTGGCTGAGATCCAGGTGTTCGCACAAGACAGCACGGTACTCACCCCGCAGCCGGCATCCGATGCCACGCTGGGCGACCTGCGTCTTGACGGCGAGACCATCAAGGGCTTCGCTGCTGATAAGACCGACTACACAGTTGATCTTCCGTTCGGTGCTGAGGCAAACCCGGTGCTGCAGGCCTTCGCCGCCGACAATGCCGCCACCGTCAAGGTGACTGGCGACGCGGTTGAGAATGGCAAGCTTGGCGGCAAGGCCACCATTACGGTGACCTCAGCCGACGAGTCTGAGACGAAGACCTACACGGTGACCTTCAAAGCCTTCACTTTGGCTTCGCTCAAGGTGACCGGACCCACGAAGATCGAGTACGCCATCGGCGACAAGCTCGATACCGCCGGTCTGAAGGTTACTGCCGTCTATCAGAGTGGCGACAAGACCAAGGAAGTGCCGGTCGCTCTTGACGACCCGCAGCTTGCGATTGGCTCGTTCGACTCCACCGCCGCAGGCAAGAAGGCGATTACCGTCTCCTACCGTGGTGTGACCGCGACCTTCAACGTCACGGTCAAGGCCAACGCAGTCGCCCCTGGCCCTGAAGAACAGAAGCCCGGCAGCACCAACAAGCCCGGTGCCACCGGCAACGGCAACAAGAACACGGTGGCCAACACCGGTTCCAGTGTTGCCGCCATCGCTGGCGCTGTCGCTCTGCTGGCCGCTGCCGCGGGTGCATTGTTCATGCTGCGCAAGCGTGCATAGCACCCTCGCGCAGTAATGGGGGAAGGAACAAGCCGGCAATATTGACTATTGCCGGCCGGTTCCTCCGCTCTTTGAGCATAATTGGTCCGACAAGTTGAATACTGAGTTTTCAGTATCGGTATATTGATTTGTCGGCCCTTTTCTGACTTCGCGGATAGCGACATAACTGTTTGTTCAAAAAACCGTTATCATCAATCAAGGAACCAAATCAATGAAGATAAACAATAAGGGCAAGGGCGCTCTTATCGCGGCAATTACCGCCGCGGCAACGCTATTGTCATGCGGGCTGGCCGCTGCAAGTGCCAGTGCGGCAGGTGTGGATTACCTGCCTGCCATCGGCCAAGTGCCGACATACACCAAGTTCCAGCCCACAGCCGATCCGGGCAAGAACGCTAGCGATTACTTCCAGCCATATTGGTATGCCAAGAACGCCAATGATAATGGCGGCACACACATCCAAGCGCACGGTGGCCAAGTGGTCAAGGTTGGCGACGCCTACTACTGGTATGGCGAAGACCGTTCTAACGGTTACGACAACAGCCCCGGTGTTCATGCTTATATGTCGACAGATCTATACAACTGGACCGATCTTGGTGTGGCGCTGCGTGCGGTGACCAGCAAATCTCAGTTGACGGATAAGAGCAATGCCGATTACGCCTACTTCGACAAGGCCTACAACCTGACCAAGTCCGACGGCAGTGTGGACGCTGCCAAGGCCGACGCAATCTTCCCGTACCTCAACACCAACCCCGATCAGGATGGTGATGGCGCGGTTGATTCCGTACAGGGCATTTTCGAGCGTCCGAAGATCATCTACAACAAGAAGAACAAGCAATACGTGCTGTGGTGGCATTCCGATGGAAGCACCACGCCGGGCGGTTCCAACTATGCACGTGCACTTGCGGGCGTGGCTGTTTCCGACAATCCGGCGGGCCCGTTCACTATGGTGGGTGCCTATCGTTTGCCTAACCAGAACAATTGGAAAGAAGCCGCAGGTAACCCCAGCTGGGGTGAGAACGGTGACAGCCGCGATATGACTGTGTTCGTGGATCCGAAGGACGACAGTGCCTATGTACTGTATTCTTCCGAAGCCAATGCCACGCTGTATATCGCCAAGCTTAACGATGATTACACCAATGTAGTCAAGACCACGAATGTGGACCAGTCCGAGGGACAAAAGCAGTACTCTGCTGACGGGCAGTACCCATACATTCTTGCAGACGGTACTACGGATGCCCCGGTGCGTGGCGAAGATTTCCAAATCGTCAAACAAAATGGTTCGCTGGAAGCTCCTGCCGTATTCCAATATGACGGGCGTTACAACATCATCGCATCTGGTGCAACCGGCTGGGACCCGAACAAGCAGACCTACTACACCGCCGACTCCATGCTGGGAAGCTGGACCCGTGGCGTGGAAAAGGACGATGCCAACGAGAACACGTGGTACAACAACATGCCGGAAGGCGCGGATGGTCTGTTGTCTGTGGGCGATACCCGCGGCACCACATTCGGTTCGCAGTCGGCTAGTGTGCTCGCAGTAGACCAGGAGAAAGGTCACTTCATCTACCTTGGTGACCGTTGGGATTCCGGTAAAGCCGATTCCACCTATGTTTGGCTGCCGCTGACCATCGGTGAGAACGGCACCATCGAAATGCATAATCCTGCTCAAGAAGGCGAGCCCGACGGCTGGGATCTGAACTATTGGGACAACCATGGTAGCGCCAAGGGCAAGCTGGTCAACTGGACTGTGGAAACCGGCGATGATCTCCCGAAGACCGTGAACACGGGCGGAACCGTTACTCTGCCGGACACCGTCAACGTCAAGGAAGGCGACGATACCATTGCTACCAAGGTGACATGGAATGTGGAAGGCGGTACGGCAGTCAGCAAGTCGACCAAGGCTGCCGGCAGCACCTACGCATTCAATGTGCCGGGAACCTACACCATTACGGGCACTCTTGCCGAGAGCAGCAACTTCAACCCGGGCCGCACATTCCGCAGAACCATCGACGTTTCCTGCTCCAACCCGATTTCCGGAAGTTGGAAGGAAGCCCATTGGAAGGGCGGCAGCGCGTGCCAGGTCGCCGCATCCGGCGGTACCTATGACTTCACCGTTACGGACAACGCCAATCGTGGTGTCTGGACGGATCGCAACGAGGGCAGCGCGGTGTACCAGCCTGATGCTCTGGACGTGAACGAAACGTTGGAAACCACGGTCAAGCCGCTCGACTTGGGCGGTAATGGCGATCCGCGTGCCGGCCTGGTGGTTCGTAACGGTCTTGCTGACGCTAACGGCGGCAAGGGATATGCCACGTTACTTGCCAGCCCAAGCGGCGTTTACATGCAGTACGATTCCAATGCCGATGGCTACATCGATAAGGAAACATCGCATGTTGGTGCCGGCTTCGGCGACCAAGTGCAACTCAAGCTGGAGCGCGCCGCAACCGATACCCTGAAAGGCTACTGGCGTGCTTCCGCGAACGATGAATGGCAGGATGTCGCTACGGTAACGCTGACCGGTGCGGACGCAACCGGGCTCGATGCCGGTGTCTTCGCCACGTCGAACAGCAATGCCGGCGCATTCACCGTGGCCTTCAACGGCACTGCGTTCGGTTCGCAGACTGCTGCTGTGGAGTCCATCGCGGCTAAGGACCCTGAAGCCACTATCGCCAAGGGGCAGATGCTCGCGCTTCGGGACGTGACGGTTACCGCCACGCTCACCAATGGCAAAACGCGTGTGCTGGAGCCAAGCGAATACACGCTGGAAGGCTTCGACACCACCAAATTGGGCGAGCAAACCGTGACGGTGCGTCTTGTCGCTGATTCTTCAGTAACCGCCACGTTCACCGTGACTGTGGAAAGCAACCTTGCCCGGTTGTTCTGCTCGTCCGCTGCGGCCTCGAAGTATGAGCCGGCCAGCAGCTGGGCCTCCGCTTCTACGGCCGACCTGACTTGCGACAACAACCTGAGCACCAACTGGTCGAACTGGGGCACCGGCGACACCTCGCCGTGGCTCAGCTACACCTTCGATAAGGCATATCAGCTGGGCAAGCTCAGCGTTGCGGTGGATAAGGCCAAGGGCGAGGCCGCTCCGAAGAGCTTCACTGTATCGTACCTAGCTGAAGACAGCGCCACGTGGACTGATGCCACGCTGCCGGCAGTCACTGTGAATGGTGCTGCTGGAGCCGTGACGGAAGCCGATGTGAGCGCTCTGCCCGCCACCAAGGGCATTCGCCTCAACTTCACCTACGCCGATGGCAATGACTATGCCAAGATCGCTGAAGTACGCATCGCCGAAGGTGAAGCAACGCCAGAGCCGCAGCCGTCTAGTAACGCCAATCTTGCTGATCTGACTGTGGATGGCAAGACGGTTGACGGATTCTCCGCGGATACCACTAAATATGCCGGTGCGCTGGCTGGAGATGCTGCTTCCTACCCGACGGTGGAGGCGACTGCTGCTGACGCGAAGGCTACGGTGCAGGTGGAGCAGGCTTCGGCCGAGAACAACGGCGTGGCCACGGTGACTGTAACTGCTGAGGATGGCACGGCGAAAACCTACACAGTGACATTCGGCGAACTGCCTCAGTTGGCTGAGCTTGCTGTGGAAGTGACCAAGGATTCCTATCAGGTAGGCGATAAGTTCAACGCTGCCGATGTGAAGGTATCCGCCATTTACAAAGTCGGCGATACTGAAACGCTGCGCAAGCTGATTGATCCAACTGATGGTGATCTGAAGTTCACTGGCTTTGATTCTGCCACCGCAGGCACGAGGACCATCACCGTCTCTTATCGTGGCGTGAACGCGACGTTCGAAGTCACGGTCACGGCCACGGAGGTCACTCCCGGCCCTGGAGAGCAGAAGCCCGGCGATACCAACAATCCTGGCAACACTGCTAAGCCCGGTAGCACTGCCACGAATAAGCCGGCTGCTAATGGCGCTGCGCCCCTTTCGAATACGGGTGCTGCCGTGGCTGCCATTGCGGTCGTGGTTGTGGTGCTGGCAGCTGCGGCTGGTGCCTTGCTCGTCATCCGCAAACGCCGCGCATAACCATGGCAACTGCTGAGTAGCGTGGATTGCGTTGCTATTGAGCAATCTGCGATTCACGCCACTCAGCGAGTGCACCCGAGTGCGCCCGAGCTTGCGCAATGCAGGCGCAATACAGTGCAAACAGTACAAAGCAACAATAATGGCCGGTCTGAGCCAGCTGCTCCATGCGAGGGCAGCTGGCTCAGACCGGCCATTGTGTCTGCAAGTACATGCAATTAGAGCATGAACATGTGGAAGCCGTTGAGCGTTACTGGTTGTTTTGCTTTGTTGTTGCGCTCAGCAGTGCGACGGACGTCCGCCCGCAGTGTAGTGCAGCGCTCCGTGAACCAGCGCCGATGTGAAATGCATGTTGCACATGCCCGCTTCTTCTGCTTCGTGCGTGCAGCCGGCGATGCTGCATAGGTTCATACCCCGAATCATGGTCATACCCCCTCTTTGGGATGGCATCCGTGCCGCCATCTGCCTTCAGAGCATAGCGGACAATTGTTGCATTGCCTAGGCGGTACAACGCTTTCTGTGGCCTGTATCACATCCTTGCCGGCGTTCTGCGGCGTGGTTGGGCGTGTACATGTGCACTTGTGCGGTTTTGTTGTGTGTGATTTGGGTATACGGATAGAGTTTCTTCTCTGCAGTGGCAAGGGCCTCTCGGCCGGCGAGCCGGCTGATTTCTCCCATGCGTTGCTCAATGATTTCCGTTTTGCGAGTCTGAACGGCAAAATAGCTCTGGAGAAGTGCCACTTCTTCTTTCTTTGGATCACCGTTTTGAGCAATGAGATAGCAGGCGTATCGGGAGTGCTGAGTTCGCTGGTTTTGCGTGTGATTTCGTCGCGGTTCATGGGTGTGTCCTTATGTTTTTCATGACCATTTTCGTGACTCCACGAAAATGGTCAAAGCGAATAATTGCAATGGTTTTGAGGTATGGGCGCGCTCCGCCCAACTGGTCTGTCTTCGTCCGCCTTTTCGACCAGATACCTCATGGAGCACAATGCCAACGTCGCTACCGTTGGCCCAGCAAATATTCTTAGACGACGCCCCGAAGTGAATATCTATGCGGCTTTCAGAATATCAAAGAGCGTGGAGTGTGTGCATTATGCGTTCCAAAAATAGTTTCTAGTAGCGAATTGTTTACGGTGTGAGATATTCTTGGGATGTTTGCGGCGCTCTGCCGTGTAGCGAATGGAAATGGATGGTGCTCTTATGGGATTTGAGCAGGAAGCAGTTAGTGAACTGTATGCCAGCGTGTGGGGCGATCGTTCGACAATGCAGAGGGAATTCACTCGTGGAGCCCATGGTGAGCAGTTCGTGCTCCGGGAGCTGTCCATGAAGGGGACGCAAACGCCATCGCAATTGGCATCGGCGCTGCAGGCCAGTTCCGGCCGCATCTCCACTGTGCTGTCGTCTCTGGAGAAAAAAGGCTGGGTCACGCGTGACATTGATTCCAAGGATCGGCGCATTATTCGCGTGAATCTCACTGATTCCGGGCGCGAGCAGTCTCATCGGATGATAGAGGAAATGCGTTCCGCGATTTGCTGGATTTTCTCGCAAATGGGGGAGCGGCGCACGCGCGAATTCGTTGACCTGGTGTCTGAGTTCACCACATATATGTCGATTTGCCATCCGGGACAGCCTCGGCCGACTGCTGAACAGGTGCGTGAGGCATTCGTGGAGCGGGGCAAGCGCGTGGCTGAACACATGGCAGCTAAGCGCGCGGAGAACTAATCGGCAAGGCTAATTGAGGACGCTCACAGCGAACATGCAGAAGTGCGCGTAATATCTCACAGTGTAAGTAATCAAACAATAGAAACTATTAAGACATCGTGAACCGATAATCGCCGATAACCCAGCCAACTTAAGAACCAATCGTCAATAACCAATAACCAACCCAACCAACACAAGGGGAAACCAATGCTTCGCATCATGAAATACCTCTCCAAAGCGGAGATCGGTCAGATGCTCATCGCTCTGGTGACCATCGTCGGGCAGGTCTACTTCGACCTGAAACTGCCCGACTATATGTCAGACATCACCACGCTGGTCGAGACGCCGGGCAGCGACATGAAGGACATCTGGATCGCGGGCGGCAAGATGCTGCTCATCTCGCTCGGATCCGTGGCGTGTGCCATCATCACCGGCTACATCGCTGCGCGCGTGGCCGCCTCGTTCACCCAGCGTCTGCGCTCGCTCGAATTCCGCAAGGTCGAGTCCTTCGGCCCGGCCGAAATGAGCAAGTTCTCCACCGCCAGCCTCATCACCCGCTCCACCAACGACGTCACGCAGGTGCAGATGTTCATCACCATGGGTCTGCAGCTCATCGTCAAATCGCCGATTATGGCAGTATGGGCCGTGTGCAAGATCGCCGGCGAAGGCTTCGAATGGACGCTCGCCACCGGAATCGCCGTAGTGATTCTGCTGGCGGCCATCGTCATCATGATGGCCATGGTCATGCCGAAATTCAAGGCCATGCAGGCCCTGACCGACAACATCAACCTCGTGGCCCGCGAGAACCTCACCGGCCTGCGTGTGGTGCGCGCCTACAACGCCGAGGACTACCAGGAAGCCAAATTCACCAAGGCCAACAAGGACCTCATCGACACCCAGCTGTTCACCAACCGCGTCATGGCGTTCATGATGCCGCTGATGAACACCATCATGAACGGTCTGATGCTTGCCGTCTACTGGATCGGTACCTACCTGATCGATGCCGCCGGGCTCAAGGACAAGCTCACCGTGTTCTCCAACATGGTGGTGTTCTCCAACTACTCCGTGCAGGTCATCATGAGCTTCCTGCTCATGAGCATGGTGTTCGTGCTCTGGCCGCGCGCCGACGTGTCCGCGCAGCGCATCATGGAGGTACTCGACACCGAGCCGATCGTCGAGAACGGCACCAAAACCGCCGCCGACGTGGCCAAAACCGGTCAGCGAGGCACCGTGGAATTCCGCAACGTCAGCTTCACCTACCCGGATTCGCGCGAGGCGATGCTGGAAGGCATCAACTTCACCGCCGAGCAGGGCCAGACGGTGGCGTTCATCGGCTCCACCGGCTCCGGCAAGTCGTCTCTTATCAATCTCGTGCCGCGCTTCTATGACACCAGCCAAGGCCAGGTGTTGGTCGACGGCGTGGACGTGCGCGACTACGACCTGAAGGCCCTGCGCGACAAGATCGGCTACGTGCCGCAGCAGTCCGTGCTGTTCAGGGGCACCGTGGCCTCCAACGTGAGCTACGGCGATCAGCCGGGCGACCCGGCGGAGGTCGAGATGGCCGATACCTCCACCCCGGCCGGGCGCAAGCGCGAGGCCGCGTTGATCGCCGCTGGCGAGGCCGCGGAAGGTGCCGATATACCGGCCGAGCAGCTGAATCGCGTCAGGGCCGCCGCCGACGTGGCGCAGGCCAGCGAGTTCGTGGCGCGCATGGACGGCGGGTATTCCGCCGCGATCGCCCAAGGCGGATCGAACGTGTCCGGCGGCCAGAAGCAGCGCCTGTCGATTGCGCGCGCGGTGTACCGTCACCCGGAAATCCTGATTTTCGACGACTCGTTCTCCGCGCTCGACTTCAAGACCGACCGCGAAGTGCGCGACGCGCTCGCCCGCGAGGCCAAGGATTCCACCAAGCTCATCGTGGCCCAGCGCATCGGCACCATCATGAACGCCGACCGCATCGTCGTGCTCGACGACGGCAAGGTCGTGGGTCAGGGCACGCACAAGGAACTGCTCGACAACTGCGACGTATACCGCCAGATCGCCGAATCCCAGCTCAGCCAGTCGGAGCTTACGGCGTAGGGGGGGGGCGGCAGCGGTAGCTCCCCATGTCAGGGGCTGAGCCGTAAAGGGAACAGCCCAGTGGGCTGTTCCTAGGCGAAGACGAGCTGATAAGCGAGCGAATAAAACAGCACAGCTGACTGAGGGGTAGTCGCGTACGGCTTCTCTCCCTCCGGCGCTTCGCGCCACCTCCTTCATCAGAGGGAGGTCAATACGGACTTTTAAGGAGTAAAACAAATGCCAAGAGGACCAATGGGCGGCAGGCGTGCCGTCGAAGAGCCCCATGATTTCGGCAAAGTCATGGGCAAACTCGTGAACTACTGCCGCAACTATCTTCCCGTCATCATCATCGCGCTCATCTTGGGCGCGGCCGGCACCGTCTGCCAGATCGTCGGCCCGGACAAGCTCAAGGACATGACCAACGAGATCGTCAAAGGTCTGCCCGCCATCGTTAACGGCAGACCGGTGATGAACTCGGTAGATTTCGGCACGGTGGGCCACATCGCCTGGACTTTGGTGGCCCTGTACGTGGGCTACGCCGTGCTCGGCTACGTGCAAAGCTGGATGATGGCCAACGTCACCCAGCGCACCGCCCAGCGACTGCGCGAGTCCATCTCGGTCAAAATCAACAAACTGCCGCTCAAATACTTCGACAAGGTTAGCTACGGCGACGTGCTGTCGCGCATAACCAACGATGTGGACGCCATCGGCCAGACGCTGGGCCAGTCGCTCGGCTCGCTGATTACCTCGGTGACGCTGTTCGTGGGCGCGCTGGTGATGATGTTCTACAACAACGTGATCATGACCCTGTGCGCCATCGGTGCCAGCCTCATCGGCCTGATCATCATGATGGCCATCATGAAGTCCTCCCAGAAGTACTTCGCCCGGCAGCAGATGGCGCTGGGTGACGTCAACGGCCACGTGGAGGAGATGTACGCCGGTCACCTCATCGTCAAGGCATACAACGGCGAGGCCGATTCGATTCGTCGCTTCGAGAAGTACAACTCGGACCTCTACGAGTCCGGCTGGAAGTCGCAGTTCCTCTCCGGCCTGATGATGCCGCTCATGAATTTCGTGGGCAACTTCGGCTACGTGGTGGTGTGCGTGGTGGGCGCGGCGCTCGCGCTCGACGGGCAGATCGAGTTCGGCGTGATCGTGGCGTTCATGATGTATGTCCGCCTGTTCACTCAGCCGCTTTCGCAGTTTGCGCAGGCCTTCCAGAACCTGCAGCGCTGCGCGGCCGCCGCCGAGCGCGTGTTCGGTTTCCTTGAAGAGCCGGAGATGGAGGACGAATCCGACAAGTCCGCTTTGCTTGGGACCAACGGCCACGAAGTGAAGGGCGACGTGGAATTCAGCCACGTGCAGTTCGGCTACGAGCCGGGCAAGCCGATTATCAACGACTTCTCCGCTTCAGTCTCGGCCGGTCAGAAGGTCGCCATCGTCGGCCCGACCGGTGCCGGCAAGACCACCATGGTCAACCTGCTGATGCGCTTCTACGAGATTTCCGGCGGTTCGATTTCGATTGACGGCGTGGACACCAAGTCCGTGCCGCGCTGGAACGTGCACGACCAGTTCTCCATGGTGCTGCAGGATACGTGGGTGTTCCGTGGCACTGTGCGCGAGAACATCGCCTACTCCAAGCCTGGCGTGACCAACAAGCAAATCGAGGATGCGTGCAAGGCCGTGGGCCTCGACCACTTCATCCGCTCGCTGCCGGACGGCTATGACACCGTGCTCGATGACAAGTCGTCGCTCTCCCAGGGCCAGAAGCAGCTGCTGACCATCGCCCGCGCGATGGTGCAGGACGCGCCGATTCTGATTCTCGACGAGGCCACCTCCTCGGTCGATACCCGTACTGAAGAGCTGATTCAGAAGGCCATGGATGCGCTGACCGTGGGCCGTACGAGCTTTGTGATCGCGCATCGCCTCTCCACGATTCGCGACGCCGACATGATCCTCGTCATGAACCACGGCGACGTGATCGAGCGCGGCACGCACGACGAACTGCTGGCGGCGGGCGGTTTTTACGCCGACCTCTACAACAGCCAGTTCGCGCTCGCTGACTGACGGATTGTTTCCTGCGTTAGCGGATTAGCGGATTAGCTATACTCGGCTCCCCTCTCCGAGGGGAGCTGTCAGCGTAGCTGACTGAGGGGAGCAACCCATCGGTCCACCCGAGGGAATGCTCCACTGGATGTGATACTGATGATTTCGTACATTAGTGTGTGAAAAAGCCGCCGGGAAAATTGGGGGATTGGGCGGCGGTGCGGTTGGCGTTGAGAATGGCGCATTCGAAGGGGAAGTGAGCGCGCAGCTGGGTGGCCGGGGTGGTGAACAGGGCGGTGGCGAGGCCGTCGGCCAGTGTGACAGGGACGTGTGCCGCAACGGTGTTCGACGAATCGTCGGTATCGCGGTTTGCCGTTGTCGAGGCATTGCTGCCATGCGTCGATGTCTTCGTGGTTATGGCGCTCGATGGCGGCGTGACGGCCACCCATGTGGCGGCTACATCGTCAACCGGTAGTCCGTCGATGGCGTTGAGCAGATGGTGAAGTTGGTGACCTGCGGCGTCAGACCAGTGGCGGCGGCTGGGGGAGCTCGCGCAGAATGCACCTTGGCTGATTTCGACCGCACCTACGGCGTTGGCCGGATCGGCAGGATCTTCAAGGGCGATGGTGATTGGTTCGTCCGTATGCACTAGCAAATCACCCCCGGCGTCGATGACGTATTGAATGGGTTGAGGGTGGCCCGCGCCATCGCCCAACATCCCCGCAAGCAAATCCACCAAATACCCCTTACCGCACGCACCAAAATCGAGCGCGACTGGGCTGTGGGCGATAAGTGTGGTGCCGTGCCGCTCAACATCGGCTGACCAAACGGCTCGTCCGTGGATCGCGCCTGCATGTTCGGCGGCATCGGGCGTAGCCGCAAACGAATACGACTCGTCGTAGCCAAGCCGAATCAAATCCTCGCCCACGCACGGGTCGGTCGCCCCATCGGTTGCCGCAAACAGGCGGTCGTACAGGCCAAACAGACCCGATGCCCAGTCGGGAAAATCGAACGTGCCGCCATGTGCGGCCGTGCGCATCCGGCCGACGATGGAATCATCGCGGAATCGAGATAATACAACCTCATATTCATGGATGAACGAGCCAATACGATCGCGTATCTCATCGTCTAATACGCTCTCGGTGTGCACCAGTAATCCGGTCCCCAACGCATCAGGAAAAGCGTATACGTATGGCAGTTGCTCGGTCAGACTTGTCATGCCCACTATCGTAGAGCGCATGGTGTGCCGGTGTATACTGGATTTTGACACTGTGTCAATGTTGATTCGGAGGTTATGGGGAATGGGCAATACGACTACAGCAAGTGTAACGGGCGCGCAAGTTGCACCGGCGAAATCAGCCATCAAAGATCTCCCCATCGCCAAAGTGTGGGCGTTTGCGGTCGGCCAGTTCGGGTGGGCGCTGCTTTCCGGCATCATCTCCAACTGGCTCGTGTATTTCTACCAACCTGACCAGGAGACCATCTCCCAAGGTCAGACCGTATTCGTGCCGCAGGGCCTGGTCGTTCTCGGCATCGTGACCGTGGTGGGCGGCATCACCGCCTTCGCCCGATTCTTCGACGCGTTCGTGGACCCGGCCGTGGCGTCTCTCTCCGACCGTTGCGACGCCAAATCCGGCCGCCGTATGCCGTTCCTGAAATTCGCCGCCCTGCCGCTCGCGGTGGTCACCGTGCTCGTGTTCTGGAGCCCGATCAACGGCACCAGCTGGGTGAACGCGGCGTTCCTGTTCGTCACCGTGATCGGCTACTACATCGCCCTCACGTTCTACTGCACGCCGTACAACGCGCTCATCGCCGAACTCGGCCACGACTCCAAGCAGCAACTCACCATCTCCACCGCCATCTCCTTCACTTGGGTGGCCGGCACGGCCATCGCGTACGTGGCGCCGGTGATTTGGGGCGCGTTCGTGCCGATGATGGGCCGTATCACCGCCATCCGCGTGACCTTCACCATCATGGCCGCCGTGGCGTTCGTGTGCATGCTGGTGCCGCCGCTGGCCATCCGCGAGAAGGACTACGTCAACTCCCATCCCACCTCCGAATCGGCCATCGAATCCCTGAAGCAGACGTTCGGCGACGGCGAATTCCGCAAGTTCGTGTGTTCCGACGTGGTCTACTGGGTGGCCATCACCACCTTCCAGACCGGTCTGCCGTTCTTCGTGACCAGCCTGCTCAAGCTGCCGGAAACCACCACGACCATCTACTTCGTGCTCATGACCGGCGTCTCTGTGCTGTTCTATCTGCCGGTCAATATTCTGGCCAATAAGGTCGGCAAGAAGAGGCTGCTGCTGGTTGCCTTCGTGATCTTCACCTGTGCGTTCGCATTTGCCGGCGCCCTTGGTTCGGCCGTGCTCGGCTTCATTCCGGCGATGGCCCAGGGTTTGGTGCTCTCGGTGGTCGGCGCGATTCCGATGGCCGCGTTCGGCATCCTGCCGCAGGCCATCGTGGCGAATATCGCCGACGCCAGTTCCAAGACCACCGGCCAGGACCGTCAGGGCATGTTCTACGCGGCCCGCACCTTTGCGATGAAGATGGGCCAGTCCGTGGCCATGCTGCTGTTCACCGGCGTCTCCACCATCGGCATGGCGTCCGGCGCGGGCTACCGCATCGCCGCCGTGTGCGCGGCCGTGCTGTGCGGCTTGGGCGGCATCGTGTTCGCGTTCTACAACGAGAAGAAGGTGTTGGGCGTGCTGGAGACGTGATGGCGTTGCCGGGTGCCGCCGCGGTATCCATACGGAGCGGTGTGGGTGACTTGCCCCGTCTGCGACACCGAAACGTTACCGTGTCGACACGCGTGCGACACTTCGGCGTCAAATTGCGTTTGACCGTACTCCGTACTATATTGTTGCGAGTTGCTTTGCGGAGCAAAGTAACATCCAAGGGGCTGTAGCTCAGTTGGTAGAGCGCTTCGTTCGCATCGAAGAGGTCGCGGTTTCGACTACCGTCAGCTCCACGAAGGCCCTCCGGATTCCACCCCGGAGGGTTTTTCATTTCCTCAAAATCGTTGATATCCCGCCATTTTGCAACGATAGGCCGTTATGCACGGAAGTGCGTCCGAGTACACCGCGGTACACGGTTTAGGTACACCATCAGGTACACACCGGTGGCATGATGGAACCATGCGAACGAAGAACAGCTGGGGCACCGTCATCTACGACAAGAAACGACACGCCTACAGGGCACGCTACCAGAACCCGCACAAGCCGGGAGCGGTCGTGCAGCGCGTCTTCGCGGACAGGCTGACCGCACAAGGTTGGCTGGCCAAGGAGAAGCAGCTCGTCGAGGCCGACAAGGCCGGACTGGATATATGGACGCATCCAAGCGAACGCGAGGCCGAGGCCAAGGCGCGGAACGCACGCACCAGCACCGTCTTCAAGGACTATGCCGCGGAATACGTGGAGAACTGGAGGCGCAAGGACGGGCAGCCGTTCGCGGAGGCGACGAAACGCAAGCATCGTGAATACCTCGCCCATCTGCTCAAGGCCCCGTTCGTCGGCAAGGCCGTCACGTCGATCACCGAGACCGACATCCATAGGTGGCTGGACACGCCGATGGACCCGACGCCGAGACTTCGTGCGTTCCAGCTGCTCAAGGACGTGATGCGCAAAGCGGAGCGTGAGGGGCTGATCGAGAAGTCGCCGGTGACCATGCGCAATCCGAAACTGCCGAGAAGTAAGCAGGCGCAGATACCGGTGGCCACCCCGCAGGAGTTGAAGATCATCTACGAGAACATGCCCGAGTATTGCAGGATCGCCGTGTACATGGGCGCGTGTTTCGACCTGCGCATCAACGAGGTGTGCGCGCTACAGGTCCGTGATTTCGACCTCGACCGCGGTGTGCTGCACGTCCGTCACAGCGTGGGCAAGGGCAAGGGCGACAAAGGATACCGTCGGCTCAAGGAGACCAAGACCGAATCAAGCACAGCGGACCTGCCGATTCCAGACGTGTTGGTGCCGATGATCCGGGAGCAGATCAACGGGAGAGGCGGAGACAAGATGCTGATTGAGTCACCGAAGACCGGCGGTATCCTCACTGATTCCGCGCTGCGCAGATTGTTCAACAAAGCTGCAGAAGTCGCGGGACGTCCCGATCTGCATTTCCACACGCTGAGGGCAACGGCCATCGATGCGGCGACACATCAGGGGGCGACACTCAAGGAGACGATGGCGTTGGGGCGGCACGACGACGAGAAGACCTCAATTGCAAGATACCAGCGTGCCGGCTCAGGGCGTCTGCGGGAATTATCGAATGCCGTGGCTGCGTCGCTGCTGCCACGACGGAGGACACGCGAGGATGTGGAGCGGGAGCTGGCCGAGACACGAAAAAGGCTAGCCCAGCTGGAAGCCGAGCTAGCCGAGTTCAACGGAACAGACGCGCCAGAGACTCCGCGTCGATAAGACGCTTGCTGCCGATGGTGTAGCTGCGCAGTTTGCCTTCCCGGATCAGCGCATACAGGAAAGACTTGGAGCAGTGCAACTTCGCCATGGCCTCCGGTACGGTCAGGGTTTCGGGGATGCTCATGGGCTGCCTCCTTCCTGCCGTCCGGGCAAGGGTTCCTTAATCAGTTCCCCCTCGGGGGTCATGTAGCTGCAATCGGCGAGGCGTCGCATCAGGGCGAGACGCCGTTCGCCCACGATGTCGGGGTACTGTGCGGCCAACGGCAGGTTGCTGATGATCCAAACCGTGGTGAAGCAGGCCTGATGGTTGTGGTATCGGGCGGGTAGAACCACCGGATAACGGTCCAGATAGTTGAGCAGCTGCTCCCACGGCAGTTGGGAGTCGTATTCGTCGAGGACCAGAACCTTATGCCGGTCGTACTCGTCGAAGGGGTGCTTGTAGTTGGTGACGCGGTAAATGTCCTCGATCGAATAATGGTCATACACGTACCGGGTCTTGCCGACGCCCGGGGCACCGTACAGGTAATGAGCATCGATGTCTCGTAGCTTGCCGCCGAGTTCCTTGCGGACGTACGCCTCCTCCAGTTCGCCCAGCCATCGGGTACAATGGGCAGCCTTCGCTTCGCTGTCACCGAGCAGCACCTCCTGCACCGACATCCCGTCGAGTATCTGCTCCCTGAGTCCGATCAGGTCAGAGCGCTGCCCCTGCTTGTCCTTCATGTTGATCTTGCCGACGAATACGGGTTCGCCCGCCCGGGTTTCGGTCTTCGTGCAGTAGGCCACGCAATCCTCCACGCTCTTACGCCGCGGTTCGATATGGGCATCCTTGAATCCTGCGTCCGTCAGATGGTTCTTCAGGGTCGAGAACCGCATGGGCGATTTCACCTGCAGGAAGCACTGGAAGTGCTCGTATTCGGTCTTGCCACCAATTTCGCGCTGGAACACGGCGCCCACGCCGATCTTCTCGAACAGCGCCTTGACCTCGTCCTCCGTGTGATCCATCGCCCGGATGGTCAGCATCCAGTCGCGACTCTGCTGATCGCGTTTACCACCGTCGTGCGGTTCCTCGGCATCATCGAAATCGTCGTCGGCATAGTCGAGGTCGTCCGACTCCATGATTTCCTCATCATCGATCATGACCGTTCCTTGGTCTCATGCATAAATGTGTTCTGCTACTGCTACAGAGGTGGGCGGGTAATACTTACGCCGCCCACCTCGCCGCCTACGGCGGCGGCACTGTGACCGGGCGTTTCGCTTACCGCTACACGCCCGTCGCCGTGCTACCGAGTGCCCGTAGGGTGTTGTCATCCACATAAGGAGCCCGGAAATACTGAACGTTGCCTGTATCGAGATCGCAAAACCAGCAACTACCGGGTCTGTCTGCCGGTATGAGCCACGGAGCTGCCCCGCGCTCCACCGCGACGTCACTCAACGCCATACGGGCTTCAGCCTCGTCGTTCAGCCGCAGTGCCAGTCGCTGTGGGAAACGAGGACGCAGCGGGAATGACTGGACTCTAGGGTCCTGTGTCATCGCGACGACCACAGCACCGGAGGAGCGGCCGCGTCGCAAGATTGATTCAAGAAGACCAGTCGCCTCAGCGGCAATCTTCTTGTTCTCCCCCGCGACCGGGGTTAGCTCGGCGGCCTCATCAATCATCAGCAGCATGCGTGGCTCCATGTCCGGCGTCACCTCGCGGGTGATGCCACGGTAGACATCCTGTCGCCGCATTTCCTCAGTATTGAACTCGTGGAGCAAGTCAACGGTCTCCGGAAGCGACCAAGCCTGTCGGTAAATCAGCGACGGATTAAGCATCCCAGCTTCCATGCCCCCTTTGAGGTCGACATAATAGAGACGTACCAGCCCGCCAGCGATGTACGGAGCCTGTGCCTTCAGCCAACCGCCGGAAATACTGCCTTTCCCTGAGCCAGTCAAACCAGTGACAAGCGTGTGGCGTTTGGCCGAGACGACCACGGGGTGACCAGACCGGTCGCGCCCGTAGTCAATCTCATCAATGCCTTCATGGCGCTGGCGTCGCCATGGCAGATGAAAGCCGGTCACAGCCGGATGCTCCACACTGCCATCAGGCCACCCCACATGCACCGAGTTGGCTTGACTTCCCGCACGGAACGTGTCCACGCACGTGCGATGTCATCGGCGAACTGGATTGCTTCAGCTTCAGTCATCCATCCGCGCGGCATGTGCACAGTTACGCCCCACGGCCTCACGTGCAGGTGGATGTGGCTCACATCTTCGTCCTTGACGTGAACACCACGCGAAGCGTGAGCACGTGCTCGGTCCAACAAGATGGACTGGTGGAAAATCGCCCATATCTTGCATGCAGCGCACACTATCAGGGCCACCAGCACGATGGCAGCCAGCACCCACATCCACCACGAGAGAGCCGCGATCCATGCTGCGGCCTGCTCACTCATGGTCCACCGCCTGGTGGCGAGCGGCATTCGGTGCGGCGATTTCCACATGATCTGCGAGTACAGAAAGTGCTACTCGTCCGTCCCTCACCCATGGGGTCAGCATGCAGTCCACGCACCGAAGAGCGGTCAGGGGCGGAATTGGCGTAGTCGGCGCAGTGCGCACCCGCACGGTCGATGACTTGATCGTTCGACCGTCGGCGTCACGAACCATTACGCCACGCAGCAGGTAAACAGGTGCGCCGTCAATCATGCGGAGCGTTCCGTCGTCATCTGTCGCCGGGGTGACATCCTTGGGGTCGATAGCATCCGGGGCGAATGCCACGACCGTGGGCGTTGAGATCCTCATAGGATCCTCCTTGTATCTCTGTGGGGCGGCGTCTCCGCCCTCGCGTGATTACAGAATGCATCAATGTATTTGAGTATGGAAATAATTTCCATTAAACTTAGAGCGACTGGCGAAGCACGGAGGTGAAGATGACTCGCAGGCGAACACGTGACAACCTGCCATACTCCACTCAGGAGCTGCGGAGGTTAATGGCAGACCGCCGAATGACCATCGCCCAAGTGGCCGAAGCTGCTGGCGTACCAACGGAGCGGATGCGTACGCTAAGCCGAGGTAATGCTGCGATGCGGCTTGACGAAGCGGCGCGTATCGCTCAGGTTTTCGATCGCAAAGTAACCGTCTTTCTTGAGCGCGGAGATGACGAGAACAGAATGGGAAGCCAGTACGTGTTCACGCATCGCAAGGAACTGAAGAAATTTCAAGATGCCATTGAAGCATTAGACGCGCTGAAGGACAGCTTTAAAACATACAGCGATAAGCGAGCGCGCCAATCCAAATTGCCCAAATACTGTTACTACGATGGATCAATGGGCCGAGCCTCCGCCGTCGTAGCCAAGGAAACTCTCCTGATTGATCAGTTATTCAATGCCATCGAATATCTCAATTCCAAAGACACAGTCCTTCTCGCGGGAAGTAGAGATGATTTCCTGCCAGTCGCGACCACCTACATGCACCGGTGGTGGGACGAGTCGATACTTCCCGCTGACGTTACGAACGTCAGGATACTTAATGAAGATATCGAGCGGAAACGCTGCGAACAGTACCGAGAGCTGATGGCCGCGTTCGGACGGTCTGAAGCCTTTTCAAAAGATTCCTTCAACCCCGAGCAAATCGAGCTCGAACGGATGCTCTCCAACAGCTCCCTAAAAGACAAACCTACGTCACTGCATCAAGCCGAGGCGCTGTACTGCCAATCGCTGACGAATCTAAAAAAGTACGAGTACTTTCGTTTCGTCCGAACAATGATGAAGCAGTCCTCCAAAAAGGGAACGCTCTTCGGCGAATCATTGAAAGGACGTCTGAGCATACTGAAGAAACTAGGAGTGATTCATCCAAATAGAGCACGGGCTATCGTTAAGGCAACCGATATCACACCCATCCAAGCCGGATACAATACAACGACACACGAGATGTCAGATACGGAGCTAGCCCGCATCGTCTTGTCAAATGCCACGTTCACATGGTTCTTTTCCTACGAAGGTTGGATCATCGCATCCGACGGATTAACCACAATCGCTCATTCACTAGAAGAAGTAGCCGCTTGCATGAGACGGCAGTCATTCTTCGCGGGCGACCGGCCAAACCATTCAACAGGAATTATATGGAACAACATTCCAGACAACGAAGAGGAGTTCACACGCACGCTTGGTCTGGAGAGTCTCTTCGCGGATTGAAAGCCCACCACCTGCGAGAATTATGCAGAGTATGGACCCATGAATCGCGAACCATTGAGATGCATCATATGGTCGGAGGTGTCGGCGCACCATGCCTCTGTCTCCCACGCGAGCTGAGCAAGATACCGTTGCATGACCTTGCGGTTGGGGAAGCAGGAAACCAACACCACCTTGTCCCACTGGTCGGCAAACAGGTCGTGCAGCTCGGCTTTGCGTGTCACGTCCACCGGCCCATGCGTGCTTGCCGCCTCCATGAGGAATAACCAGCCGCGCACTCCATCCCACGCAATCACGTCAGGTGCCTTCTCGCGAGCTTTGAGGCTGATGCCCAGCTCATCCATGAGACCGGCATCGACCACCCCGTGCTTGTGGTCGGTGTCATCAATGTAGAGCACCTGACAGCCTGGCGCGAAGCGAGGTAGCATTTCCTCAACGATATCCCGAATAAGTACCGACTGACCACTGGGAGACAAGTCAAGAGTCGTACCGGATGGCAGCACGACCGGAGTCTTGGGCATATCGCGCCGTTCTTCTGCCAATGAAAGGTAAGAGGGGTGCTCAAGCAGGAACCGCTCAAGCTCAGACTCAAAAATTGGCTTGCCATAATTTCGGAACACATCAAGTGCTGTATCAGTGACGCGATAATTCCATTTCGGTGAATTAATCGGGCGGTCAGGTCGGTCTGCATTCTCCTCGACAATCTCGGCCATCACGAACTGATGCAAGGTGAACCGACGAATCGTCTCGCGCGTGTTCGGTTTGTAGTCCACGCCGAACTGGTCACGAATCCAGTCCATGATGGCGCGTGTGCCCAACATCGGATTCGTGGCCTGATCCCATGAATCACCCTCTTTAAGATGCAGCAACGCCAGCAACGTCATGGCGCTGCGCTCATTGAGTTGATCCTCACCGACCTCGAAATCACGAAGCGCGTCTAACGCCTCGCTAATCAGCTTGCCTGCATCCATGAAAACAACCTTTCCACCGTTTCATCAATCTGATTCTGGTTCACATCGCTTTCTACCGGCAGGCGGTCGGCCAGAACCCCCAACTGCATTCTTGACGGGCATGGCAGCTGCCGCAGGTCGGTCGCGTTGACCTGCGTGCTGCCGGATACTTGCCGATACCATTCATCCACGATCGACGACGACAGCCACAGCGTCAAGCCGCGTGCTGACCGGTCGTCCAACGGCACCGTGCGGCGCGACGTCCCTTGATGCACGTAGTTCAATTTGTTATCCGCCACGAAATCAACATCGCTGTGCAGATACGATGCATAAATGCGGTGGTGCTGTTCCTTGGACGAAAAACGGTTCACCACGCAGTAGCTGCCCGCCGGTAGTACGACATTACGCGAGTCGGCCTCGCTACTCACCCACTGCTCGCGGTCGCACTTGACCGGATGCGCCATCACCATGCCGCACTGGTTGTCCGACCAATACAGCGGATGCCCGTTCGGCTGCTCAACGTCCGACAGCACATCACGATTGCGGAACCACACCAGCTTGCCGGTGGACACCCACAAGCCTTGATCGGCCATCGGCATGAACGCCGCTAGACGCGGGTCTTGTTGCTGGATGCGCAAAATCCGGTCCTTCCCCATCAGCAACGACTCCAACGCGACCGACTCATGCGGCTGCTGTTCCAACGGACAATCCGGAACCACGTTGGCATAGACCGTGACCGTTCCGATCTGCACGCGCTTAGACACCTTCAGCAACATGATTTCCTGCAGGACATTCATGTCCTTGAAATGCTCTTGCCTAGAGCCATATACGGCCAACGCGTCGATGCTACACCCAGACAGCATCCATTTGCGGAAGTCCTTGAAGTAGTCCCCGTTCATCCACGAGCGTGGAATAATGGCAACACATTCGCCCCCCTCGTCCAACGCCTGAATCGCCATCATCAGAAATGCCGTATACAGATTCGTGACCTTCACCCCACCGCCACTCGTGGCCACCGTCATTGGACGGATTTTCTTGTACGGAGGGTTCAGGATCACCCTGTCGAACTGATCGTCCAGCATCACGTTGAACACCGAATCGTTGATCACCGTGACGTCATCGCAAACCTGACGTAGTGACGATTCGGAAGCCGCCGCAAGATCGGCGTCCTGCTCGATGGCGACCACACTGCTACCCGCCGCAGATTGACCAGCTACGACCGCACTCAGAATACCCGAACCGGAACCAAGATCAAGAATCCTCACCGGTCTGTCAGTAGGAGTGAACAGACTCACCGCCTGCTCGGCAACGGGCATGGGAGTCAGAAACTGCTCCCACTGCTGCTGCTGCTCAGGAGAAAGCGATGCCGCAGCCTCGTTGCGAATCTGCGCGATGGTCTCGGATGTCATACCTACCAGAATAGACGAAGTTCGATTTATAATTTGCCGTACAACCTAACTATGCATTTAGAGCACAAGGAGTTACAGGCGTGTGGAACTATGCCCGACTTTCACAAATTGCCAAAAAATGCGGAGGCCCTGTGGGGTTAGTAGCGGCTATCGCGGCGTCTTGTCTGGGATGTGGAATAGTGATCGGAAGCGCCGGCACGCGACTTGTCCAAAAGCTAAAAAAAGAAAGTAGTACAACACAAGACACGTCGGATAACGATTCCGAGGAATAGCGTGGAAGCTTCTTTACGAAGGAGAGAAACGTGAATGACGGCGGATGCGACTGGTATTGCGATGGTTGCAGTATAGAGTTGAATTCTCAATCCGGTTTTACTGTCGAAAGTGGAAGCTGGACATGCGAGGTTTGCGGTTATGTTAACGACGTCTCCGCAGACAACATCATCAGCTCCGAAGAAGCAGCTTCTAAGCGTGATTCATTTGAGCAACGCCGTGTATATGCCGATGGGTGGAGAATCAGTCTTGATGCGACAGGAGCGTTGGGTGACATTGTTTTCACATGCCCGTATTGCCGTTCAACAACTCCTAATATGCTCTTTGTCTCAGCGCCAAAATCAGAACTTATGAAATCCGACTTTGAAACTGACCAGTGCTGTAATCAATGCGGACGAAATATTGTTGTGGTCTGTACTTCTAGCAATTTTCTCGGGAATTACTTTTAAGCAAAAGTACACAGTTAAGTACACACGCTCAAAACTTGTGTTATATATGTTGATTTTACAACTCTTTGCGCGATTACCGTCAGCTCCACGAGACCCTCTGCATTCATTCCACCGCAGAGGGTCTTTTCATTTGTTTTCGTTGAAATTCTGCCATCTCGCGTTTCAAGGGGCTGATTTGGGGTTTGCCGGAGGTCTACTTGCGTTTCGAGGGGCTGATGGTCAAGTAGATACGCCGCCAAAATGGCGGAATAGCGTTGCGTCAAAGCCGTTTGTACTGGTGCTTCACCGGATGAGGAGCCCCTTGAAACGGAAGTAGACCTCCGGAACATGTGAAATCAGCCCCTGCAAAGGGAGAATGCCTCGATTTCGCCATGGATTGTCGTGGATTGCTCTGTGGCATGGGCAATACTGGGAGTATGACAAGCGCAGATGAGTTGAATGAGCAGTATGACGCTGACGGTAGCGTGACGCAAGTGCCTGAACGCAATGATGAAGTTCATGCCGGCGAATCCGCCGTCGCCCAATCCCGCGAATCGGCCGTGACCATCCCCGCCGGCACCGTGGTGCTCGCCGCCACCCCGATCGGCAATGTCGGCGACGCTTCAGCCCGTCTGGTGGCCCTCTTGGAACGGGCCGATATCGTGGCCGCCGAAGACACGCGCCGCCTCTACGATCTCGCCCGTCGCCTCGGCGTCTATGTGAACGGTCGCGTCATCGCCTATCACGACCACAACGAGCGCGACAAGGCCGACGGCCTGCTCGACCAGGTCGAAACCGGCGCCACCGTGCTCGTCGTATCCGACGCCGGCATGCCCACCATCAACGACCCCGGCTTGGCCATCGTGCGCCGTGCCATTGAACGCGGTCTGCCCGTCACCTGCGCGCCCGGCCCCTCCGCTGTGCTCGACGCGCTCGCCCTCTCCGGCCTGCCCACCGACCGCTTCTGCTACGAAGGCTTCCTACCGCGAAAGCATTCCGAGCGCGTGCAGTATCTGCGCACGCTGTTGCCCGAACGCCGCACCATCGTGTTCTACGAGACGCCTCATCGCATTGCCGATTCGATGGACGATCTGCTGGACGCGTTCGGCCCGAATCGCCCGATGGCCCTGTGCCGCGAACTCACCAAGGATTATGAGCAGATTCGTCGCGGCCCGATTGACGAGATTCGCCAAAGTGTGATTGATGATCCGCCCCGTGGCGAGATGGTGCTGGTCATCGGCGGCGCGTCCAACGAGGAGGCCGAAGCGGCCGCGCCCAGCACGTTGAGCGTGGATGACATGGCCGTGCTCTCCATCGACCGTGCTTTGGAGGACGGCCTGCGTATCAAGGACGCCATCGCGCAAGTGGTGCAGGAGCATCCACTGGCTGACGGATCGTTGGCCAATCGCAAGCAGGTGTATGCGGCTGTGCTGAAAATCAAGGGATAGCGCAGCAGCCGGCGATTATCTCCCCGTTACGTTTCCATCGACTCGAACAATATTTCCAACGCCTGCCGGACCCCGGGCCCACCACGCTGCGAGACCAATTCCAGCAAAGGTGCGTCGGCTTTGGGATTGGCAACCAGCCATTTACGCAGTTCGGGCACGTGATATGCGATGTGCCAGAGCACGGCAACATCCGTATCGGGCGAACATGCCACCGCGGGCGTAAGTCTGATGGGCGGTTCAGGCGGCGCGGTCATATCCGAGATTGCGCGCGATGCGGATTCGGATGAGTGTGCCGCCGCCGCGTGGCGAGGCAACCGTTGCGCCTGCCGCAAATGCCGTAAACGGTGAGCGGCATGGCGGCCTCTGCGATGGCCTCTGACAATGAACCCCCTCGTCATGCGCATTGCTCCAAAGCCGGTTCGTCCATCTCCTGCTGCACCGATTCAAAAAACATGCGTGCGCGTCCGGCGTACTTGTGATGCCGATGCTCCTTGACGATTTGCAGACAGTCGTTTGGCCGAAACTGGTACGTGGACATCAGCTGACACACCAGTGCGTTGACGGTGGAAGGATCGGGGATGTCTTCAGGACTCATCACCAGGTCGCAAGCCGTACGGGCTGGCGTGGTGACAGGCAGCCCGCCGAGCTTGATGATTTGCTCCGGCAACGTCAATCTTTTGAATACGCGGATACGGCGGCTGACGGATGCCGAGCGGAAGTGCGATGTGGAAATCACGTCTATGGTACTCGGAAAGTCGGGGCCTCCCAGCCATACCCAAGCGGCGGTCATCGAACACACCACAGTGCCAAACGGGGCGACCTCCGCGACGATTTTCGCGCGACCATACAGTGTGCCCGAATGCTCGATCCAGTAGCCGGCGGAATCGTCGAGCTTACGTAACGTGCCGAAGGCGGCCAGACGGTTAAGGCTGAGCGGTCCCGGCAGATCCTTGGTAAACAGTATCGGCGGCACCGCAGGCTGCGCGGTTGCCGGCGAGGCGACTGTTGTGATGTCCGTCATCGGACCTGCTGTGATATCCATGACCGAACAATATGCAGAAATGCGGCTTGCGCGCCACCGGATAGGCGAAAACGGTGGATAAGTGCATAACTTTACTAGGTGTGCAAATGATGTGGATAACTCGGTGGATATTGGCAGGCGGAAGTGTGTGCGGATGTGCGTGGGCGTGCGTACGGATGGGTGCGCGGATACGTGTGCGAATGCGTATGTGGATAAGCGCGCAAGAGGTGTACAGATAAGTATGTGGGGAAGTTGCGGGTGGATAGGTGAGTGGGATGAGGATGGCGGCGCGGCAGCTATCCGGGCGTGTCCCCGCCGCGCCGGATAATCAAGCCTTATGAGTCATGTTTTGGTGAATGTTGCTTGGCCGTATGCAAACGGCCCCCGTCATATCGGCCACGTCGCGGGATTTGGTGTGCCCTCCGACGTCTACGCGCGCTACGAGCGCATGAAGGGCAATGATGTGCTCATGGTGTCCGGCACCGACGAGCACGGCACCCCGATTCTCGTCGAGGCGGAGAAGGAAGGTCTCACTGCCCAGGAACTGGCCAACCGTTACAACCGCGTGATCGCCAAGGATCTGTGCGACCTCGGCCTGAGCTACGACCTGTTCACCCGCACCACCACCGGTAACCACGAGCACGTGGTGCAGGAGATGTTCAAGCAGTGCTTGGAGAACGGCTACATCTACAAGGGCACCCAGCAGGTGGCGATTAGCCCGTCCACCGGCCGCACTCTGCCCGACCGCTACATCGAGGGCGAGTGCCCGATTTGCCACGCCGAAGGTGCGCGTGGCGACCAGTGCGACGCCTGCGGCAACGAGCTCGACCCGGACGAGCTCATCAACCCCGTCTCCAAGATTAACGGCGAAACCCCGCGCTTCGAGCAGACCGAGCACTACTTCCTCGACCTGCCGGCGCTCGCCGAAGCCAACAAGGCATGGCTGGAGACCCGCAAGGGCTGGCGTACCAACGTCATCAACTTCTCGCTCGGCCTGTTCAAGGAAGTCAAGCCGCGCGCCATCACCCGTGACATCGACTGGGGTATCCCGGTGCCGGTGAAGGGCTGGATTGACAACCCGAACAAGAAGCTGTACGTGTGGTTCGACGCCGTGATCGGCTACCTGTCGGCTTCCATCGAATGGGCCCGCCGCCAGGGCGACCCGGAGAAGTGGCGCGAATGGTGGAACGACCCGAGCTGCCCGGCCTACTACTTCATGGGAAAGGACAACATCACCTTCCACTCCCAGATCTGGCCGTCCGAAATGCTGGCGTACAACGGCAAGGGCTCCAAGGGCGGCGAAACCGGCCCGATGGGTCCGCTCAACCTGCCTGAGCAGGTGGTGGCCAGCGAGTTCATGACCATGGAAGGCAAGAAGTTCAGCTCCTCCCGCGGCATCGTGATCTACGTCAAGGACATCCTCGCCCGCTACCCCGTGGATGCCGTGCGCTACTACATTTCCGTGGCCGGCCCCGAATCCTCGGATTCCGACTTCACGTGGGCCGAGTTCGTGCGCCACAACAACGAGGAGCTCGCCTCCTCGTGGGGCAACCTGGTGAACCGCGTGGCCAACCTCATCAACAAGAACTTCGGCGAGATTCCGCCGCTGGACGAGGATTCGATGACCAACGAAGACCGTGGCCTTCTGGAAGAGGCTTCCGCCGCGTTCGACGTGGTCGGCTCCTCCATCGAAACCCACCACCAGAAGCACGCCCTGTCCGAGGCGATGCGTGTGGTCGGCGACATCAACAAGTACATTTCCGCCACCGAACCGTGGAAGATTAAGGACGACCAGGCTCGTCTCGGCACCGTGCTGCACGTGGCCGCTCAGGCCGTGTCTGACGCGAACCACCTGCTCGCGCCGTTCCTGCCGCACTCCGCACAGAAGGTGTGGGAGGCGCTCGGCGGCACCGGCACCTTCTCGCCGCTGCCTGAGCTCAAGGAAGTCGAGGATCTCGACAAGCCCGGCTTCACGTACCCGATCATCACCGGCGATTACGAGCTCGGTGTGAACGTGCACCCGTGGAAGAGCGAGGCAATCGAGGTCGGCGCCATGGTGCCTAAGCCCGCACCGATCTTCGCCAAGATTCCGACCGAGGCCGTGGAAGAGGAGCTGGCTCGCTTCGATGAAGCGTTGGCTGCTCGCCGTGCCGCCGAAGCCGAACGTCTGGCCGCCGAGAAGGCCAAGCTCGCCGCCGAGTGATTCGGCATTGCTAGCTCGAAGCTGACGGGCCACCTCGCACATGAAGTGTTGCGGGGTGGCCCGTTGCCGTATGTGCGGTCAAGCCCCGACAATGCGAGGCCGGTTGTCGGGCGGCGTTACAAACCCGTCACAGTTTGCCAAGACTTTTCTCAGACAAGCACATCGAATCCCCAAGAAAGAGACGGTTATATAGAAGATGTCAACGGAATGAAGTTCATACCGGTGGCGAGGTTCTTCCGAACCCCATAACTGAACCCTTCTTCTCTCTTCTCTCTCACCCGGCGGCCCCCTCCGCCGGGTTTCTTCGTTTTGGTCCGCATCATGCAACGCAAGTTACGATGCTGTCGGAGCATTGCAGGAGTCCCCCCATACTTCCGGTTTGGGGTGCTGCTTGATTCCTCTACTTCCAGCGAAACGTTGCTATCGCGGTATGGTCGCATGCCTGTTAAGCATTGAAGCATCTTATCTATGCGCAGTCGGTGTCCCGGTGGTGACGGCAACCGATTGACGTGCGAACCGGGCCAGATTTCGTTGTCCCGGTTCGTGATTTTGGCCTCTTTTTGGGAACCGGGACAGACCATCCCGTGAGCGCTCAATGTATGCAAATCCAGAAGCCCGGAATTCCGCCGATGTGTGATGGCGGATATTGTGCGGTAGGGCCGAATTGGCGATTTTTCGAGGGTGTTTCTGTCCCGGTTGCTCAAAAAGAGGCGAAATGGAGAACCGGGACAACAAAATCTGGCCCGGTACACACATAAATCGATTGACGTCGTTACCAGGACATCGGACACCGTGACGTATATCGCGAACCGCATAATATGGCAGTACGCAACGCAGATGATGTGCGGATTCGCCGGACGTAACATGGCGTGTGACACACAACAGTGCCATGCGGTCGGGGCCACGCGACCAAATGGGGTGCGATGAATGGCATATGCGTTGCAGCAAGCGCGCGCAATCGTATCGATGTCAGCTCAGTGCGCCCCGGTGGATTTCCGTCGTTTCCGCCGGGCAAGTTCATTGAGCGGCGTCGCTGTCAAGGTGAAATCGAATATGGCGCCTCGCAACGCCAGCTGTCGCCCGGCTCGGTAGGCGAGTTCGGCTTGAGACGGTTCATCAGCCATATTCGCGGCGGTGGCGATGAGGACGATCCAATGATGATGCCGTAACAGTTCGCGCTTGTCGTTGTCTCGCCGCCACTGGGCCTTGTCTGTGCGATGATGATCGCCGTCATATTCGATGGCGACGCGGAATTCGGGCCAAGCGAGATCGAGTGTTATCGGCTCACCATTGCTGAACGTCGCGCCGGGCACTGTGTAATTTGTCACGGCTCGTGGAAGCCCGTATTGCGTGGTTGTGATACGGGTCTCTGATTCCATCGGAGAATCCACGCGCGGTGCAATAAATTCAAGTGCGATCATGCATGTGGCTTTCGCGTTGAATTTCGGAAGTTCGCTGACCTGCCGCACAAAGTCCTGATAAATTTCGTCGGCGGTGCGGCCGCCCGATAGGCTCGGCTTGCGCGCTATTGCCGTAAGGGTTGCGTCGCCAAGTATGACCAATGATTCCAATGACATGTGAGCGGCGAGCTGCGCCCAAGTATGTACCAGATTCAGCGCGTGCACATGCTTGTTGATACGTGCATTGTGCGCGGCGCTTAGCGGTTTCCAGATGTGCGGTGTTGTTGGCGGAACGACGGCGCGTATCCGGGTGCGATGCGAGCCGGAAACGGTATGAAGCTCGGTGGCATTGAGATCGCAATCCTTGGGGAGTGGCACGGATTGCAATATCAGCGATGTGGTCATGCCGAAGAGCACCGGCTGCCCGAGCTGTTGCGCGGCGTCCGTGCATCGTTTAAGCATTTCCCGCTTACGTTGGGTGAGGGTTTCGCTCATTGCAGGCGCAGTGGAACTCGCCATACGCGGTGGTGAGTATGGCTCGGGGTTGATGGCGTGCGTGGGCTCGGCACTCGGTGCCGCGGCATTGTGGGTCCAGCCGGGTGGTTCATCGTCGAATACGCCGGGTGGTGGGGTGGGAAATCCGCTGTTCATAACGCCACCGTAGCGTAGCGGTCGCGTATTCGCCATGAAAAACGGGGTATGTGGTTCTAGCTTGCTGAGGATGTGGATAACTCTGTGGATAACTGAAGTGCTCCTATGTTTTGCTCACTCTGCGAGGAGTCGACAAAACATAGGAGCACTTCAGCCGCGGCCAATGGGCGGAATATGTCAGCGGCAGCGACGGGTGAGAGGCTGCCAGGGGTCGATTTCGACCGGTTCGGTGGTGAGCAGGGCGCGGGTGGCGTCGTCGAGGTATTCCTTGCGGATGATGAGCTCGGTAACGTAGCGGTCGAACCAGGCGTCGGACATGACGTAGTAGCCGTCCTTGCCGGCGTCCTTGCCCCAGCTGTTCTCCACCTTCCAGCGGTTCGGCTTGCCGTCCTCGCCGAGGTTCACGCCGGTGAAGGTCATAGCGTGGTTGCTCGGGCTGTCGCCGTATTCGAGGCCGTGGGCCTTGTCGCCGGTGAATTCGGTGCCGAACAGCTGGTCGACGCGCACCACGGACTGGTCGAAGAAACCGTCCTTGCGCAGGGCGAACTGCGTGCAGTCGCAGGCGAACCAGATCGGGTGGCCGGCGGTGAGCTGGTCAAGCGCGGCCTTCTTGAACACGTCCAGCGGCACGTTGACGAATTCCATATCGCCAGCCTCGGCCACGTTCGCGCTGAAGCGGATGCGGTAGCGCTGGTTGAACGGGCGGTTCTTGAGCGGGGCGTTGGCCAGCGTCACGAAATCGTTGACGTCCACCGGCACGTACTTCTTGTAGAACTCAAGCGGGGTGATGCCGATCTCGCGAATCTGCGGGCGCTCGTCCTTGCCGGTTTTCGGCTTGTCGGACTTGTCCTTATCGCACTTGCAGGCCCTGGCGTCGGATTTGCCCTCGCACTTGCAGGATTCGCCGCACTTGCAGGATTCGGCCTTGCCGTCTGCGTCGGCCTCGGCCTTGCACTTGCGAGCCTCGCCCTTCTTATCCTCATCATCATCCTTGGGGCGCGCGAAGAAGTCGAACTTCTCCGGCGGTTCGCCGAGCGCCACGGCGCAGATGCGGTACACGGTGCCCATGTACTCGTCCTTCAACGCACGCAGCTCGTCCTCAGACGCCCCCGCAACCGAACGGCGGCGCAGCTCGGCCGCGAACTCGCGCAGCTTGGAGTTGAGGTACTGCTTGAAATCGTCGGAATTACGGGAGTTCTCGGACTCCGGGTAGGCGCTCTTGGGCACTAGGCCGTACTTGTTCACCAGTGCGGCGAACATCTGCCACCAGCCACCATCGTCTGCAGGCGACTCATTGATGGCCTCGAACAGACGCGAATCGGTCGCCTCGTCGAGCGTGCGCAGCACGTTCTCCAGATAAGTGTTCGACTTCTCCATCGCGTCCCAGAAGAACAGGTAGGTCTCGGAGAACTCGAAATCCTCAAGATTCCAGCGATGCATGAGTTCGTAACGCAGCGTGTTCAGGGAGGCGAACATCCAGCAACGGCCGGAACGCTCCTGATTGGTGATCGAACCCTGCTTGAGTTCGATGGAGAAGTCGCGTGGCAGCGCACGCACGCCGCGATAGTCGGTGGCCGCCTTGAGCACGCCGGCCGAGACCGCCGCGTCCGCCGCGATCAGGTTGGCGCGGTCCTTGTTGAAGTCTTCGGTGTACGTACGCAGAAGTTCGGGTTTGATGGCCCGTGCGCTGGCGTTTGCTGTCATGATGATTGATCTTCCATTCATGTAGGCGACGTTTGTGGTCCGTCGGTAGTATAAGTCGCCGTGTATTCGTCGGACGATTCACCGGGCGAAATCGTACGGGCGGATATGCGCCGGCGATTCCACCCCGCCAACGATTTGTCCACCTTGCTGCTCGCGCGGGCGCACGTATCATATGTACCGATACATATTGTTGACGAATGTCGCATAGTCCAAAGGAGTACGTCATGACTTCGCTGCATAGCAAGCCGCTGGCCCTGAAAAACGTCACCGTCACCGATTCATTCTGGCGCACCGAGCAGGAACTCGTGCGCACGGCTGTGATTCCCTATCAGTGGAACGCCCTGAACGATAACGTCCCCGGCGCGGCCCCCAGCTATTGCATGCACAACTTCAAGGCCGCTGCCGCGCAAAACAAGCGCAAGGATACCCAGGGCAACGCGTTCGTGCCGCCGAAGTACACGTTCCGCGGATTTGAGGCGCTCCCCGAAGACCCGGCCAATCCCGACCCAGACAAGTTCTACGGCTTCGTGTTCCAAGACACCGACTTCTCCAAGTGGGTGGAGGCAGTCGGCTATTCCCTCGCCCATCACCCGGACCCCGCACTGGAACAGACCGCCGACCAAGCTGTCGACATCGTGTGTGCCGCCCAGCTCGACAACGGCTATCTGGACGCCTACTACATCCTGAACGGCATGGATCGCGCGTTCACCAATCTGCGTGACCATCACGAACTGTACTGCCTCGGCCACCTCGTTGAAGGTGCGGTGGCCTACTACCAGGGCACCGGCAAAGACAAGTTGCTCAAGGCCGCCTGCCGTTTCGCCGATTACGTAGACGAGCGCTTCGGTCGCAAGCCGGGCCAGCTGCGTGGTTACCCCGGTCACGAGATTGCCGAGATGGCTTTGGTGAGGCTGTACGAGGTCACCGGCGAACAGCGGTACCTTGATCTGGCCGAATATTTCGTGACCGAGCGAGGCCGGCAGCCGTACATCTTCGATATTCAGGCAGACGAGAACGCAAAGCGCGACGCCGACGCCAACTACAAACCCAACACGGACCCCAACCGGTACGCCTACCACCAGGCGAACAAGCCGGCCACCGAACAAGACGAAGCCGTAGGCCATGCCGTGCGCGCCGGCTACTTCTACTCCGGTCTGGCGGACGTGGCCCGACTGACCGACGATCAGGACCTCGCCGATGCGGCCGAGCGGCTCTGGCGCAATATCGTCGATAAGAAACTGTACGTTACCGGCGGCATCGGCGGCACGGTGGACGGCGAGGCATTCTCCTACAACTACGACCTGCCCAACGACTCCGCCTACTCCGAGACCTGCGCCGCGATTTCGCTGGCGTTCTTCGCCCGTCGCATGCTCGAGCTCGCGCCAAAGGCCGAGTACGCGGACGTTATGGAGTCGGCGCTGTACAACACCACGCTGGCCGGCATGGCGCTGGACGGCAAGAGCTTCTTCTACGTGAACCCGCTGGAAGTCAATCCGTATGCCTGCCATAAAGACAGCCGCCTGCGCCACGTCAAGCCGGTGCGTCAGAAGTGGTTCGGCTGCGCATGCTGCCCGCCGAACATCGCCCGCATCGTTGAGTCGGTGCAGGAATATGCCTACACGGTTGCCGAGGATGGCGGTACGCTGTTCACGCACTTGTATATGGGCGGCGTGGCCAAAGCTGAGTTGAATGGTACGGCTGTGGAGCTGGATGTTACGGCGAACCTGCCGTGGCAAGGCGATGGCAAGGCGGTCGTGCGCTTGGGCGGTGACGCTGCTGGCACCTCGGCTCAGGCTCCTGCTCGCTTTACGCTGGCCTTCCGTCTGCCCGGTTGGGTGGGCGATGAGTCCGCTGCTGCCGCCGCGATTACGGCCACGGGCGAGTCTGAGTCTGGGGCCGATAGTTCCCGCGTGACCCGCGAAATTCGCGACGGCTACCTGTATCTGACCGGTGAGTGGCGCGACGGCGACACCGTGACGTTCGACTTCCCGATGCCGGTGCGTATGCTGGCCGTCAACCCGCTGGTGCGCGAGGACGCCGGCAAGGTGGCGTTCGTGCGCGGCCCGATCACCTTCTGCGCCGAGGAAAAAGACAACGGCGCCAACCTGCACCTGCTGCACGCGGATGTGGAGGCACTGCTGGCCGACCCGAGCGCGGCCAAGGTCGAGGAGTTCGACTTCCACGCCGGAGCCAAGGGCATCGACGACAAGGGCCAGGGCGAGGTGGAAGACGTGACCCGCCGCATGGTGAAGCTTGAGGTGCCGGCTTGGCGCGAGCCGTTGCCGGCTGCTGTGGCCGCCGCGGGTGAGGGCGCGGCCGAGGTTCCGGCGTTCGCGCCGCTCTACGCCGTGTACGCGCCGGTCAAGCGCGAGCCCGCCACCGCCACGCTCATCCCGTACTTCGCCTGGGCCAACCGCGGCGAAAACGAAATGACCGTCTGGCTGCGCGGCTGATATTTGCTCTCGGCTACTCTGGTAGCCATGGGCATCACGACATGTCGGCTCGAAGGGCCGGTGGACTTTTACTCGGTCGGGCAGTTTGTGTCCGGACCGGGCTGGCGCCATCTGCGGCGCACCATCGACACCTTCGAGCTGATGTTCGTGCGTCGGGGCGTCCTGCCGATGCGGGTGGGGGAGCAGACCCTGCATATCGAGGCCGGCCAAATCGCACTCTTGCCGCCGAATGTGGAGCATGCGGGCGCCGACATCATCACGTCTGACGTGGACTTCTACTGGATGCATTTCAAATTGCCGGATGCGCGCATGCTCCCCGATGACGCGGGTCTGCCGCAGGACGACCATTGCCTGTTGCTGCCCGATGAACGCACCCTGCCCGACCCCGACCGGCTGGCGGTGATGTGTGGGCAGCTCATCGACATCTATGCGCGATTCGGCCCGTATTCCAACGCTTACTGCGATTACTTCGCCACCGGCCTGCTGCTGGAGGTCAGCGCGCAGGAGCGGCTGAAGGCGGACTTTGCCGCCCATCGTACGCTTGCCGGCTACCGGGGCGACGGCAAGCCCATCACCAGTGCCGACCGCGTCCGGCAGCAACAGGAATGGGCCATGCATGTCGATTCGGCCGGTGCCGCTGGCGATTCGTCCGGCCTGGCGCCGATGCTGGCCATCCGCTCGTGGATTATGGCCAATGCCTTCGACGACATCACCGTGGCCAAAGTGGCCGCGCGCTTCCACTATTCACCCAGCTATCTGACCGCGATGTACCGGCGCGTGTTCGGCGTGGGTGTGGCCGAGCAGATCATCGAATATCGCATCGACCGTGCGCGCGAACTGCTGAGTTCTACCGCTTCCAGCGTGGCGGATATTGCGCGAGAAGTGGGCTACGCCGATCCCAAGTACTTCATGCGCGTCTTCAAGCGCCGCACTGGCCTGACCCCCGGCCAATACCGCGACGCTTTCCCCGCCCGCCTCTACAACACCGTGTGATTAGGGAAGGTCATGGTCCTAACCCTAGGAAAAGTGCGCATGGGTGCCACTACCACGTGGGAGCGCTGGGAACGGTTTGACGCATGCCGAAACCTCGCACGTCACGCTGCACGGCACTTGGGCAGTGGGCGCGGCAGTCGGGAATCGCCGCCCTATTTCGGCGTTTCAGCGTTACCTGTTTGCCGAATCGACAGTGGACTCGCGCGGAACCAGTGTGTATCCAATGGTGGCGCGCGTGGCCGGCATGCCAGCGGATTCGTCGGACCTGCCGTCGCCCTGGTCGCGCTGCTCCACGCGGCGGGTGATCATATCAAGCGCGAATTGGGCGAGCTGATCGAGATCCACTTGGACGGTGCTCAGCGTCGGTGTGGTGTACGAGCCGGCCGTGGCGCCGTCGAAGCCGATGACTCTCACATCGTCGGGCACGCGGATGCCGTAGTCGGCAAGGCCTCGGATTACTCCGAATGCGGCATAGTCGTTAATGCAGAAGATGCCATCGATGGCCGGGGTGCTTCCCGTTGCCCGCGTGGTGCCCGGGGAACGGGACTCAGCAGTGTCATCAGCCGATTGCGCACGAGCCTCGAGCATCGCCTCGGCGATGGCATGACCGGCTTCGATGCCGCTGTCGCTACCGTAACCAATGAAGTTCGTCGATTCGTCATACGGCAGCCCGGCGTCAAGCAGTGCGCCGCTGGCCCCGCGTAGACGCAAACCGCTGGAACTTTCCACGTGCGCCAGTTCGGTTCGTGGCGAATACCCGTCGCCGACAATGGCGATGCGGTGGCATCCGCATTCGATGAGATGCTGCACTGCCGCCCGCGCGCCGTCTTCGTTCGGGAAATTCACTGTATCGAACGTGGGCGTTTCCTCGCAGGCGTCAATCAGAACCAGCGGTCGGCCGTGGTTGATCGCGGAAAGCGGCACACCGGCATTCAGGCCCGAAGCGTGGATAATCTCGCCGTCGAACAACTGCCCGGAGAACGGGTTGTTGGCCAGCGCGTGTTTGGCGGCATCCGGAGAGTACCGGGTTTGCTCCACGAACGGCGTCAGCCCGCGCGCGGTGGTTTCGGTGACGAGCGATTCGACGAGTTTGGAGTAGAACGGCGAATCGAATTCGTTGACGATGATGTGGATGATGTTGCTGCGGCCGGACTTCAGCATGCTGGCCGTCAGATTGATGCGGTAATCGAGCTTTTCGGCCACTGCCAGCACTTTGGCGCGAGTGGAATCCTTAACACCCGGCTTGCCGTGCAGCGCATTCGAGGCGGTCATGGGGGAGAACCCGGCGGCCTTCGCTACGTCGCGCAATGTTGGTTTGCCGCTCGGCATAACGTCACCTCATGTTTCGCCTGTGATGGGCATTGGACAATGCCCGTAATGCTTCCAATGGTTGTAACGGTATTCACAACATCGTGTTTTGGCAAATGGTGGCTGTGCGCCGGAATCGCTGAAAATGCTGCGCTTAGGCGATGACGCGCCGAGCGTAACATGCGCTTGCTTGATATCGTTCCGGTGGAAGAATATGTAACGGTACATACGTCGGTGTGCCAAGAGGCCATGAAGTTCGTCGTACGTTGGGATGGGACTCTCCGGGGGAGTGGCGTCACTCTTCACCTATCCGTACGTGCGCGATGCCGATTGGTTTGCGGCTGGCATACCGCCGTAGGGCAACTTATGCGAATATCAACGAAAGCAGGATACGATGACGGATCTTCCGCAGAGCCTTCCTCAGGCATGGCGTCCGCCGATGGGCTGGAACAGCTGGGATTCCTATGGCACGACCCTCACCGAAGACGAGCTGCTGGCCAACGCGCGGTTCATGGCTGAACACCTGAAAAACGCCGGCTGGGATACGCTGGTCATCGACATCGACTGGTACGACCCGACCGCCCGCGCACATGGTTACAACGACAACGCGCCGCTGATTCTCGACGAATACGGCCGTCAGCTGCCTGACCCGGTGCGTTTCCCGAGTGCTGCCGGCGGCAAGGGATTCGGCCCGCTCGCCGCCGCCGTCCACGAACTGGGCTTGAAGCTTGGCATGCACATGATGCGCGGCATCCCGCGTATCGCTGTGGACAAGAACCTGCCCGTATACGGCACCAACTACACCGCCAAGGACGTGGCCGACCTCGACCACGTGTGCAAGTGGAATCCGGACAACTACGGCCTGAACCAATCCCACCCGGGCGCGCAGGCCTGGTATGACGCGCAGCTCGACCTGTTCGCCTCCTGGGGCCTCGACTTCCTCAAGGTCGACGACATGCAGACCCCGTTCCACTCCGACGAAATCGCCGCCTATCATCGCGCCATCGCCAAAGCCGAAGCCAAATACGGCCGTTCGATTGACCTGTCTCTCTCGCCCGGCGGCTGGGTGGCGACGAGCTACGTCGACTTCCTGCGCGAGAACGCCCAAATGTGGCGTATTTCCGACGATCTGTGGGACCGTTGGGAAGACATCTACCAGCAGTTCGCCCGCTTGGCCCGCTGGGCGCCGTTCCAGACCACCGGCCACTGGGCCGACGCCGACATGGTGCCGTTCGGGCACATAGGCCTGCGCGCCGAACGCGGCGACGACCGCCAATCCCGCCTTACGCTGGACGAGCAGAAGACACTGCTGGCCCTATGGTGCATGGGGCGTAGCCCGCTTATGGTCGGCGGCGATCTGCCCACCAGCAACAGCGACGCCATCGCGCTGCTGCAGAATCCCGCGTTGCGTGAGGTGCTTGCCGGCTCCACCAATAACCGCGAGACCGTGCGCGAACGGATTTTTGGCAAATGGTGGGATGAGAGCACCTACCGTGGCGAGTTCATCGTCTGGTCCGCCGACGCAGCCGATTGGGCCGATGGCACACGTTCCGCGCATCACGGCGGCCATTACGCCGCGCTGTTCTGGACCGGCAGCGACACATACGAGATCGGCCGCAACATCCAGCTCCAATCCATCGTGGGGCTTGACGCCCGCAATGACGATTGGACACTCGCCGATCTGTATGCCGACGCGCCGGGCGAGCCCGCCGACGTGCGTCTTGAAGGCGTGGGTGCCGACCGCGTCATCACCGGCACGATTCCGCCGCACGGCGTGCTCTGGGTGGTCCTGGACCGACGCTGAAACCGAACCTGCCTCCGCCAACCAACCTCCTGAACCGACCGCCCGAATCGTATGGAGAAACCTGCCATGAATGCGAACATCGCAAACGAACAATCCCCGGTAGCTGTTCCGCCCGCAAGTTGGTTCCTACGTGCGTTCGCTGGCGTTCTGACCTGTAGTCTGTCTGTCTCTGTCTGTTCGTTGCTTCGCCTTGCTTGCGTTTTGTACGTTTTATCTGTTTCGTGAGTTTCGTGCGTTCTGCGGATTTCACGCGTTTCGCGCAGTGCCGCACGCTGATCACCATTCAGCGTGCGGCACTTTTGCATATCTCACGTGTTGCGGGAGATGCCGATTCCGTCGCACAATACGTAAAACGTGAATGAACCACTCACTATGCTGGGTTGTTTGAGCGTGATATGACATGCGCCACTTTCCCGGGAATGCGTTGCGAATTGGACCTGTTCGGAGGTGTGCAGCGACGCATTCCGGGGAATGTTGCGCTTAGAGAGCCGCGTATCGTTGCTAATGCGGGGAACACGCAGAGTTGCGGGCCGTTGCGATTAGACGCAGGTCGCCTAGACTAGTACGCGTTTGCGAAAGTCGAACGTGCTTCGACCGATGAAGGAGAGCTTCGGTCATGCGGCCAATGACAGGCGCAGTGCGAAGCACGGCTGATCGTGAATCGCGGCGGCAGCGATTGCCGCGTGCGGCGCAGGAGCATGCCGCACCATACCACAAGCAAACAATCCCCAAGAAACGGTGATCTCCTCACATGTACGTCGATCCGGGAATCAATACCAGCGCAAGCAATCTCAAATGGGTGCTGCCATACTGCAAACCAGACCTGCCCCGCGTGGTAGGCGCGCTTCTACTGTTCATCGCAAATAACACGATGGCCCTGACCATTCCGATTCTGTCCGGTATCATCGTGGACCGCGTCATCGTCGGCGGACATGCCGACGAACTGCCACGTCTGTGTGGACTGATGATCCTCATGACCATCATCCGCGTGGGCGCGCGATACGGCTACCAGATGTGGATGGAGCGTTTCGGCCAGAACTCGGTCTACCGCCTCGTCTCCGACGAATACGAGAAGCTGCACGAGCTCGACTTCACGTATTTCAACCACACACGCACCGGCGACATCATGAGCCGCCTGACCTCCGACACCGACGCGATCCGCCACTGCCTGAGTTGGGTGAGCTATCAGATTGCCGACTGCGTGGTCATGTTCGTGGGCGCCCTGTGCGTGATGTTCGCCATCGATTGGCGACTCGCGCTCGTCCTGGCCTGCGTCACGCCGTTCATTTTTGTGCTCACGCGCGGCCTGTCCACGCACGCCCACCCGCTGTTCTTCGCCATCCGCAACTCGCTGGCCTCCCTCAACTCCATGGTCGAAGAGAACATCGAGGGCAACCGTGTGGTCAAGGCATTCGTGCGCGAACCGTACGAGACCGAAAAGTTCGACGAGCACAACGACGATTACATGCAGTGCAACATGGCCTTGGCCTACAACTCGCGCAAGTACATGCCGTGGCTGGACGGCCTCGGCTTCTCGCTGCAGCTCATCACCCTCGGCCTCGGCGGCTTTCTGGTCATCAAGGGCTACATGACCCTCGGCAATCTGGTGAGTTTCAACTCCTTCCTGTGGATGATCGACGGCCCGGTGCGCCAGTCCGGCTGGCTGATCAACGACTGGCAGCGATTCAACGCCAGCTGCATCAAAATCCGCAAGCTGCTCACCGAACAGCCGCGCATCGTGGAGAAGCCCGACGCGGTCGAAGCCGTCAAGCAGGCGGTCACGATCGTCGAGCAAGTCAAGCACGATGATGAGGCTACCGGGGCTACCGGAGCGCCCGTGGCTTCCGGAACATCCGGTGCCCAGCAGTCCACCGAACGCAAGTCCTGCCCGCTGCACATCAAGGGCGACATCCGCTTCGACCACGTCAGCTTCGCCTTCCCGGACGACCCGGAGACCCCGATCCTCAAGGACCTCGACTTCACCGTGCCCGCCGGCTCCAAGCTCGGCATCCTCGGCGAAACCGGCGCGGGCAAGTCCACGCTCGTCAGCCTCATCTCCCGCTTCTACGACCCGACCGTTGGCCATGTGCTCATCGACGGCATCGACGCACGCGACTGGCCGCTGGCCACCTTGCGCTCGCAGGTGTGCATCGTGGCGCAGGATACCTTCCTGTTCTCCGACACCATCGGTGGCAACATCGGTTTTGGTGCCAGCGGTGATAGCGACGACCGATATATCCAGAAAATGGCCCAGATCGCCGGCGCGGACAATTTCATCAGGTCGATGCCACAGGGTTATGACACCGTCGTGGGCGAACGCGGCGTGGGCCTGTCCGGCGGGCAGAAGCAGCGCCTGTCGCTGGCCCGCGCGCTCGCGGACAATCCGTCGATCCTGATTATGGACGATACGACCTCGGCCGTCGATATGGAGACCGAGGCGGAGATCCAGAAGCACCTCAAGGAGATGGACGGCGGCAAGACCATCGTCGCCATCGCCCACCGCATCTCGTCGGTCAAGGATTCCGACCTGATTCTGGTGCTCGAGCACGGACGTATCGTCGAACGCGGCACCCACGCCGAACTCGTGGCCGCACACGGCCGCTACTGGGACATCTACCACAAGCAGCTCGGACTCCAGTCCGGCGTCGCACAAGGTTTTTAGAAGAGGACTTATGGCACAACGCAATACATACCGCGAGGATGAGGAACTCGAGGAGCAGATCAACTTCCGGGACATCCTGCGCGTCGGCAAATATCTCAAACCGTATATGGCACAGGTGGCGCGCATTCTCGTCGTCGTCATCTCGATGAGCTGCATCGTCGTCGCCGTGCCGTACCTGACCAAGATCATGATCGACGAGGCGATCCCGAACAAGGACCTCGGCAAGCTCGGCATCCTCGCCGTGATCCTCGCCGCGCTGATCGTGCTGTACGAGTTCGGGCTGCGCTACCGCACGGTGGCGATCACGCGCGTCGGCCAGCTCATGCTCAAGGACATGCGCCGCGATATCTTCACGCATATCCAGACGCTGCCCTTCAGCTACTTCGATTCGCGCCCGCACGGCAAGATCCTGATCCGCGTGGTCAACTATGTGAACACGCTTTCGGACACGCTGAGCTCCGGTCTGATCAACGTGATCTCCGACGTGTTCACCTTCGTGATCACGCTGATCGTGATGTTCGTGATCGACTGGCAGCTGGCCCTGTGGAGCCTGATCCTGTTCCCGGTGCTCATCATCTGGGTGCGCGTGCTGCAGATCTTCCAGCGGCGCGCCTTCCAGAAGCTCTCCAACAAGCAGAGCAACCTGAACGCCTACATCCACGAGTCGATCGCCGGCGTGAAGACCACGCAGACCTTCGCACAGGAGCAGGCCCAGTTCAGGACCTTCCAGGAACAGCAGGGCGAGGTGCGTTCCGCGTGGATGCACGCCGTGCACATCCAGTTCCTCATGTGGCCGGGCGTGCAGACCATCTCCGTGATGACCATCTCGTTCATCTACTTCGTCGGCGTGATGGGCTTCGGGGGCGTGAACGTGACCACCGGCGTGCTCATCGCGTTCGTCGGCTACGCGAACAACTTCTGGAATCCGGTGATCAACATCGGCAACTTCTACAACCAGCTCATCACCTGCTCGGCGTACCTCGAGCGCATCTTCGAGACGCTCGACGTCACGCCGGAGATCCGCAACAAGCCCGACGCGGCGGACCTGCCGCAGATCCGCGGGCGCGTCGACTTCAACGACGTGGTGTTCCGCTACGAGAAGGACGGCCGCAACATCCTCAACCTCGTGGACTTCCACGTCGAACCGGGGCGCACAATCGCGCTGGTCGGCCCGACGGGCGCCGGCAAGACGACGATCATCAACCTGCTGTCGCGCTTCTACGACGTGTCCGAGGGCTCGGTGACGATCGACGGCTACGACGTGCGCGACGTGACGCTCGCATCGCTGCGCCGGCAGATGGGCGTGATGCTGCAGGACACCTTCATCTTCTCCGGCAACGTGCGCGAGAACATCCGCTACGGCAAGCTCGACGCCACCGACGAGGAAATCGAGGCGGCGGCGAAGGCCGTGCACGCGCACGAGTTCATCATGGAACTGCCCGACGGGTACGACACGGTGGTGGAGGAGCGCGGATCGACCCTGTCGGCCGGCCAGCGCCAGCTCATCGCCTTCGCGCGCGTGCTGCTCGCCGACCCGCGTATCCTGATCCTGGACGAGGCGACGAGCAACATCGACACGCGCACCGAGGAGGCGCTGCAGGCCGGCCTGCAGCATCTGCTCAAGGGGCGCACGAGCTTCATCATCGCGCACCGCCTGTCGACGATCGAGAACGCGGACGAGATCTTCTACATCGATCACGGCCAGATCGTCGAGCACGGCTCGCACGCGCAGCTGCTCGCCGCCAAGGGCGCGTACTACCGCCTCTACGAATCCCAGTACGCGATGATTCGCGTGGCCAGTGGAGCGCCGGAAGAGTGACGAGATGTTGCTTTAAGTATGTTTCGTGATGACATTATCGGTAACGATAAACACTGTGAAATATGTAACGGTACGTGTGAAAAACATGCAGTCGTGATTGGAATACGTTCTGGAAAATGTTGAAATAGAGCGAAACGCGCTGAAGTCGGCACGGGGTTGCTGAGTGTGGCAGATAGTTTAGAATATGTACCGTTACATATTTGATGTGCAGAAGATGCTCGCATCTTCTGCACGCGGGTGAAATCTGGGGAGTGGTTTGGCGATGGCAGACAAACTGGTAGCCACATTGGACAAAGCTGGTGTACGCAAGATCAGCACGGACCTGTGGGGCGTGTTCTTCGAAGACATCAGCTATTCGGGCGATGGCGGGCTCAACAGCGAACTCGTGCAAAACGGCGCGTTCGAATACAACCGTGCGGATAAGCCCGAGTGGAGCAACTACACCGCTTGGCGCAAGATCGTGCCCGCCGGCTCGTTCGCCGCATTCGGTGTGGGGGAGACCGCGCCGGTGGCCGAAGAGAACCCGCATTACGCGATTGCCGAAATCGGCAAGGTGGGCGGCGAGCAGACTGCTGACTCGGCTGTGTCTCGGGCCGATTCGGCCCTATCCCAGACGGATTCGGCTTGTACCCCCGCAGCTCCCGCTCTGGAAAACCTCGGTTTCGACGGCATGGTGTTCCGCGCCGGCGAGACCTACGATTTTTCCATCTGGACCCGTGCCCACGGCAAAGCGCTGCCCGTGCAAGTCGCACTGATTGGCGATGGTGGCAAGCCGCTCGCTGCCACTGTCGTGACCGCACCCGCCTCCAATGCTTGCGGCGAATGGACCCAGCTTCGCGCCGAACTGACTATTACTAGCGCACAGGCCGACCCGCAACCCAACGCCGAAATCATCGCCACCCAAGGCGCTCTCCGCCTGACATTCCCCGAACCCGGCACCATCGACCTTGACTTCGTCAGCCTCGAACCGCGAACCACCTATAAGGACCTCAAGCATTTCCGCCCGGATCTGGTCGAGGCGCTGGCCGACCTACACCCGCGCTTCATGCGCTTCCCGGGCGGCTGCATCACCCACGGACTGGGCCTGAACAACATGTATCACTGGGACCGCACCATCGGCCCGGTGGAGCATCGCCCGCACAACTTCAACGTATGGGGCTACCACCAGTCGTTCCGTATCGGTTTCTACGAGTACTTTCGCCTGTGCGAGACCATCGGAGCCAAGCCGCTGCCCGTGCTGCCGGCCGGCATGAGCTGCCAGAACACCAGCCAGGGCCCGGTGCCTGTGGCTCAGGAAGACATGCCCGCTTACATCGACGAAGTGCTGGGCCTCATCGACTTCTGCAACGCCGATTCGGCCACCAACAAGTGGGCCGCCAAGCGCGCCGCAATGGGCCATATCGAGCCGTTCAATCTGGAGTATCTCGGCATCGGCAACGAGGACCTGATCGACGACGTGTTCAAGAACCGCTTCCAGCAGATTTTCGACGCCGTCAAAGCCGCGCACCCCGAAATCACCGTGGTCGGCACGGTCGGGCCTGCGCCGAGCGGACAGGACTACGAGCAAGGTTGGGCGTATGCGCGCGAGGCCGGCATTCCGATCGTGGACGAGCATTCCTACCAGTCCTCCAGCTGGTGGTTTCACAACCTCGACCACTACGATCACACCGACCGCAAGGGCCCGAAGGTCTACCTCGGCGAATACGGCTCCTGGGACACCCAGCTCATCAACGGCTTGTCCGAAGCGGCGTTCATGGGCCGCATGGAATTGAACGGCGACGTGGTGCACATGGCGTCCTACGCGCCGCTGTTCGCCAAGAACGGCCACACCAGCTGGAATCCGGACCTCATCTACTTCGACAATGAGAACGTCTACCGCCCGTACAGCTACTGGGTGCAGCAGATGTACGCCACCACCACCGCGGACACCGCTTGGCCGGTCTCGCTTGACGGACCCACCACGTTGCGTCGTGACTTGCCGAATACCGTAAGCCTGAAGATCGATGGCGGCGCCCACGCCGATTTCGCCGACTTCTCTCTCGAGACGGCCGATGGCACGCATATCGATCTGCCGGACGTGAGCTACCAAGGCAATGGGCCGGTGTCTCTTCCGATACCTGAGGGTCTGGCGGCCGATTCATACACCATTCGCGCGAAAGTCACCTATTACGAAGGCATGTGGGGCGTGCGAATCGCGTCCGGCGACGTAAACGGCAAGAACTATAACGGTACTTCGCTTGGCCGTGGATTCAGCGTGCAAGTAGTGCGCGAAGGCACCGGTTATGCACTCGCCGGCACGGAAACTTCAATGGACGCGGTACGCCCCGGAACTACGTGGGATGTGCGCATTGAGATTGGCAATCGCGGCGAGCAGATGCGACTGTACATCGACGGCGCGCTGGTCGCCGACGGCCATGAGACACCGGACGAGCCGCGCCGGACCGTCACCGTATCCCGCGATTCGACGGCTGGCGTGACTTACTTGCGTGTTGTCAACGCGCTGCCTGAATCCGTAGACGTGGACTTGGCTCAGGTGCTTGCTGCGCTGAATGTGCCTGATTCAGCCAAGGCTGTAGTTGAGGCAACCGTGCTTACCGGCAACGATCCGTATGCAGGGATTCGGGGAGAGGAATCACCGACTTGCCCCACCTCGCACGAAGTCAACCTTGCTGACGGTACATACACCGCTCCTGCTTGGTCGTTCACCACGCTTGCCGTACGAGGCTAACCCAATCATTCCGCTCGGTGATGCGCGCAATACGTGTGACGGCTATGCCCCGGAATCCGCAGTAAGGACGGTCGCGGCGATCGCGCCGGTTGCCGGGGCCGAGTGGAAGCGGTACTACGACGATGTGACGTGGGATCCGGACGAGGCCAAGCGCCGCACCAAGGACGACCCCACCAAGCCCGAAGTCGAGCTCTAGCCCGTTGCGGCTGCAACCGTGCCGAGCATCAACGTGCCGATCCGTCGTGCAGCCTGATATCGTTCCCCTCGCTTTCTCAACGGACATACAGCCGATTCGGATACGGAAATCGGCTGTATGTCCGTCAGAGGGAAGGGAACAGAGAAAGGGGTTTCAGCCCTCGATGCGGGCGCCCCAGATTGCTTGATTGCCGCCGATCGCGGAGAACGTCAGCGTCGCCCGGCCATCGGTCTCCCTCGGTAGTACGGCGAACACGCCGGTGTACGTCATGCCGTCGATCGTGATCGCCATGTCGCTGTCGCAGCAGTGCACGCCGGCCGGCGTCGCGCCGAGCATCCGCCACGATCCTCGCGACACGGGGCCGTCGGTCGATCGCGGCAGGTTCGCGTCCGGCGTATCGAAGAAGTCGACCACGCCGCCGCTGGTCACGCGGCCGTCCGGCTGCAGCGTGATCGTCTCGGGCAGATTCACGCCATGCCACGTGCCGTCCGCGTTGCGCGTGCCGTTGAAATACGCGTGCGGATCGTGACGTACGAATTCGTAGTCGCCGGACACCAGCGACGGGTGTGCGAGATCCGATTCGTGTACGGGGCGGACGCAGTGGCATAGCCGGGCGGCCAAGTTCGGCGCACTGCTGGGTGCAACGATGTAATCGTCGAAGCCGTCATCGTCGTCGCCGACGGTCGGATCGGACGTGTTCGCGGCGGTCGGCGGGACGGCTGCCGAGCCGCGATACTCGTACGGCGCGGCCGTCAGCCAACCGTCCGCGGTCGGCAGCAGCTCGCGCACATGCGTCTCGTAATCCTCGTCGCCGCGGTCGATGAACCGCGTATGGTACGTGAGAAACAGTCGGCCGTCCGAACCGCGCGTGAGTACGGAATTGTGTCCCTGTGACACTTCGACCGTATCGTCGTCGGCCGGTCCGCCGCTCCATTTCACCGACGACGTGAGTCGGATGCCGGTGTCCTTGGTCTGATTGTCGGGGATTTCACCGTTGGAGATCGCGGGGTTGCCGTTCTGGTCGACGTACGGGCCGACGAGGTTGCGCGAACGGAACAGACGGATCTGGTAGCCGCCGGTGCGGCCGAGCCAGCCATACGCCATGAACAGATACCACCAGCCGTTGCGGTGCACGAAATACGAGCCTTCGCCGGAGTTCCAGTAGCCGCCGGCGACCTTCACGCCGTAGTACGGGTCGGCGGAATCGTGGACGAGCGGATAGCGCACGCTGTAGTCGCGCAGACCGGTTTTCGGATCGAGCTTGAACATCCAGATGCCGCCGAACCACGAGCCGAAACTCATCCACAGTTCGCCGTGATCGCAGCGGATCGGCGCGGCGTCGATCGCGTTGATCCGCGTATCCTTCAACGATGCATACCGTGACAGATCGCCATGCGCGGCCTCGTCGCCGAGCACACGTGGCACGTCGGTGCGGCCCACATTGTCAACGTTGAAACCGGAGTAGACGACAGGACCGACGTATGTCCAGTCGCCGTCGAGACGATCGGCGGTGAGCAGCACGATCACCGAACGGAATTCGTGACCGTTGACCGACAGGTACATGCACCATTTGCGCATCACGTCGTTCCAGATCACGTCCGGCGCCCACGTGTTGCCTTCGAGCGCGGGGTTCTCCGGCTGCTTCGGCCATGCCTCCCAGATGCCGCCGAGCAGCGAGGCCGGGTCGCGCGTCAGATTGTTCTCGAAGCGTTCCCAGTGGACGAGGTCGGTACTGCGGGCGCAGCGTCGGTGGGTGCCGAAGACGTAGTACGTACCGTTGTCCTCGACGATGGCCGGGTCGTGGATGGCGATGCGGCCCGGGGCGAGCGGGTGTTCGACGAATCGTTCATCGGCGGGCGATTCGGTCGTGGGTTCGGTCGTGGAGGTGGTTGCGGTCATGGGTTAGCTTCTTTGTGATACATGATGTCTTTCTCTTAACGGACTTACAGCCGATTTCACCGGTGAAATCGGCTGTAAGTCCGTTAAGAGAAATGGGGTGGTTCAAAGGGAAGGGCGAGGACGAGGGCGCGAGGGAAGGGCGGCAATGAGAAAGGACTACTTCTGCGAGGCCCAGGCGCAGAGGTTGTCGCCGATGACGGAGAACGTCATCTCGACCTTGCGGTCGTCCTTGTCGCGCGGCAGCCTGTCGAATGCGCCGTGGTACTCCACCCCGTCGAGCGTGATGGTCATGTCGCCGGTGCCGTCGGACTTGTCGAGCTTCCACGTGCCGGTCTTGTCGCCGGTCACCTTGCCGTCCTCGGTCAGCGTGATGTTCACCGGCTTGTTGACGCCGCGGTAGTCGGTGCTGTGCTTGTCGGTGACCTTCTTCGGGCCCTTGAACGAGGTCCTCTGGTCGTGGATCACGAACTCGTAGTCGCCGGCCACGTTCTTCGCGTCGTACTTGGTGTCGGCGGCCTTGGTGCCGGTGTATTCGTACGGCGCGGCGACCAGCCAGCCGTCGTCGGTCGGCAGCAGCTCGCGCACGCGTACCTGGTGCATCTCGCCGGTGTCGGAGAAGCGGCTGTGGTACACGATGTACGTGGTGCCGTCGTCGTCCACGAACGCCGAGTTGTGGCCCTGCGCGACTTCGATGTGCGAGTTGTCGTTGCCGCTCCACTGGATCGAGCTCATGAGACGCACGCCGACCTCGCTCTGCCAGTTGTTGCCGATGGCGCGCTCGCTGACTGCGGCGTTGCCGTTTTCATCGATGTACGGACCGGTGATCTTGTCGGCGCGGAACATGCGCACCTGGTAGCCGCCGGTCTGCTGCAGGTTGCCGTAGGATGCGAACAGATACCAGTGGCCGTTGGTATGCAGCAGGTACGAGCCTTCGCCGGAGTTGCCGAAACCGCCGCCGAGCTTGATGCCGTAGTAGGCGTCGGACTGGTTCTTGACCGTCTGGTACGTGGTGCTGTAGTCGCGCAGGCCGGTCTTCGGATCGAGCTTGAACATCCACATGCCGCCGAACCATGAGCCGAACGTCATCCACAGGTCGCCGTTGTCGTCCTGCTTGACGCACGGGTCGATCGCGTTGATGCCGGTGTCGGTCTGCGACGTGTACCGCGTCAGGTCGGCGCCTTCGCCGAGCACCTTCCAGACGTCGGTCTTGGAGGCGTTGACCTTTTCGAAGCCGGAGTAGGTCACCGGGCCGACGTAAGTCCAGTCGCCCTCGATGTCGTCGGCGGTGAGCAGCACGATTGCCGATCGGTAGTTAGCGCCGTTGATCGACATGTACATGCACCACTTTTTCATCGTTGCATTCCAGATGACGTCAGGGGCCCACATGTTGCCCTTGACGTCCGGGTTGGCGGATTGCTTCGACCAGTTGGTCCAGATGTCGGCGAAGATCTTCTCGTAGTCGGTGCTCAGGTTGTTTTTGAAGCTGGTCCAGTTGACGAGGTCGTCGCTTTTCAGCCAGGCGAGATGCGACCCGAAGATGTAGTACTTGCCGTTGGCCTTGACGATGGATGGATCGTGCGATTCGCCGCGCTTGATCTCGGTGGCGCTGGTCTGGCTGGAGTCGCTGGAGTTCTTGGCGTTCGACGATGCGTTCGAGTTGGCGTTCGACGAGCAGCCGGCCAGCGTGCCGACGAGCACGGCGGCCGCCAATGTGGTGGCGAACGCCTTGCGTAGGGTGCCGGTGAGGGTCATGTGTTCCTCCTGTGTGTGACAGTGGTGTTGTGCAGCACTGCGTTTGTACAACGATGTAAACTGGGATATACTATACATCGACGTAAATGAATTGTCGAACCGAAAGGGACAAGGAATGTCCGACTCCTACTCACTGCTGTGCTATACGCGTGTCCCCACGTCGCGCGAAGAGGCGAACAACGAGGACATCGCCTTCAGCATGCACCTGGCGCTGCGGTCGCATCTCGACGGCTCGTGGACGCCGCTTAACGAAAACTACGGCATCTTCTTCGCTGCCGGCGTGCCGATCGCCGCGGCGACGCCCGAATCCCGACGTGCGTGCACCGCGGCGGCACGATTCAAGACCGATCCGTACACGACGGTGCGAGCCGCCAGCGACGCCGTCGCGCACGGCGCGGCGATGCCCGGCGTGGACATCGAACTCAAAAGCCTCAAG
>ULYC01010205.1_pt1 | contig 120484 bp, 147 predicted proteins | sample 1961891 | NCBI WGS metagenome assembly ULYC01 (sample SAMEA4835855, study PRJEB28245) | human gut metagenome | biome: gut microbiome; material: fecal sample | place: Denmark | collected 2008 | reverse complement strand
CTCCGCAGAACTCTTCATTCCACAGTTCCTGCAGAATCTGATTTCTGGTCAGTGCTTTATTCGGGTTTTTGGCGAACACCATGAGGCAGTTATATTCCATTGGCTTTAAATAGATTTCCATGCCCAATTTTGTAACAGTACGACTAGCAGTATCAATGATGACATCGCCAATTTGAATCTGTTCTTGTACAGTGCCATTACGTTCCAGTACCTTTTCAAGACGGACCATCACTTCCAGCATTTCAAATGGTTTTACAATATAATCTTCTGCACCGTCTTTTAATCCCTTTATCTTGCTCGCGATATCTCCCTTTGCGGTAAGAAATATTACGGGGATTTCATACTGCTTCAGTTTCGGTAACAGGCTATATCCGTCTCTTCCGGGAAGCATGATATCTACAAGTGCACACTGAAACGCATGATCTTGAATAATTGCTTCATATGCCTCATTTCCATCCAGATATCCTACTGTTTCATACCCTGCAATCTCCAAATTCATACATAGCAGGTCATTGATTGACATTTCGTCTTCTATCACAAGAATTCTTGCCTTCATAATTATTACCTCACATGTTTTTATAACTATCTTTTCACAGGTTAATTATACATTAAATTCTATATTGCAGTTGTAACTGATTTGTAACAGCAAAAAAGGAAACCAAAACCATTCTGTGAGAATAGTTTTGATTTCCTGTATAAACCGTTATTTTCTGATCGTTTATAACGCTGGTGAGAACATCTGGGAGCAAATAATCAGTCTTTTATGAATCCCAAATATCTGCTTCCCTGATAAGTCAGCACTCCGGAATCTCCTTTTTTTATATTTTTAAATGCTTTCTTGTCAACATCAAATTCTTTTTCTGTATAGTCCGTCATGCGGAATTTGATTTTAAAGCTGGGGATATCATGCACTGTAAAACCATGACTTCCTGTCGGGTCACCTGCATTTGGTATCTGCTGCTGATATATTTCCCCTATTTTTTCTGATACAACAGCATCCACAGATTCTACGGAAGAATTATTATTTTTACTCCATTCCAGAATCATTCGAAAGAGAGACAATGCAAATACAAAAATTATTAAAATCACTAGAATTTTCACACGTAGCCTGATTCCTTTCATTTACCTTTATCAGATCGTGTCATTCAAATCACATCCACTGATGATGCGATTCCATAAGTTCTCCCGCTTGTCCATTCCTTTGGTAAAATAGGGAAGTCTTTCCTCTTCCAGCTCTTCCAGACGAAGCACATTTCCATTCAGATAATTGTCAATCCGGTATCCTGTACTTTTAAGTCTTGTAATCACGCCACCAATTTTTATATCCAGAATCTCATAACCAAATGGCTTTGCATTGTTCATCCAGATTTTTTCTCTTGATGATTTCATATCTGTCAGATTGCAGATGATTTCAGGAATAACATTCTGACTGATATCTTTCAACGCTGCTCTGTCCGATCTGTCATCTTTTCTTTTTTTCTCCTCATATACAGGAAACATTTACCCGCTCCTTTTTTTGCAAGATTTGTCTGTTTTTTCTTTCTATTTAGCATGAACTCCCGGTCAACCTGCTTTATAATACAGCCATAAGATAAAGAAAGGAGGAACAGACAATGAATAGATTTAAAGCTTATATCGAATATGTAATGAATTTTTATGCCAACTATTACAGATTTTACCGGTAAGTGCAAAATATGGCTTCCGGATATAACCCGGAATCTGTATTTGCAGTTCATGTAGACCTTGTAATCAATAATTTCAGTATACGTTAGAATCCGTTTCCTGTACATGAACAGGATGCGTTAATATATAAACAAAATTTACAGTTGGCAGACTTAGCCAAAAAGAACCGATATCAGTCTTGCAAAGACCTTGTATCGGTTCTTTTTGTATTTTCTCATTATCTAATTATGGGAGGATTTTTCTGTATCACCGAAAAAACTTTTATCCCCGCACTTCAAGCCATTGGTCAATGTTCCCAAAATGTACCGCCTGCAGGTTATCTACATCAACCAGTTGCGGGAAGCTGTTTCTGATGATCAGGACACCGTTTTCCTTATCCTGTTTTTCTCCACCGCCAGCGATGCCTCCCATGGTCCTATCAAGTGTTAAAACCGTTCCATCTTTATAACGCACCTGGTCAATACTAGTTCTGGCATAAAGATCCATGCCATAGTCCGTACCTGCGTACTCAAATTTGTTTTTTTCATCTTCATACACCTTCATAGCTTCATCATAATCAAGATATAATGACCATAAAAGGGGCGTTACTTCCATTTTTTTCACTGTGATTTCATAACCTCCAAAATCACATTTCCGGTTCACTTCCAGAGTTGTCGGAGGCTTTACTGCACCCAGAGTCCATTTAAAATCCCATGTTCCATCTGTAATAACAGTCGTATCATAATCTCCTTCCTCCGTAAGATTCTTTAATGTGATTTCTACTGTTTTATTACTCAGATCATAATCACCGTCATAAGATATACAGGCGTTAAAATATTTAAGATGTGTAGAATTTTGATCTGTTTTCAGTAACACATCCTGTCCTACCCCAGTATTGAAACTTCCAAATCTGTTATCGTCCACTGCATATACTTCTTTTCCATCGATCTTAAAATGTGTCATCTCCTCAAAAGAAGTATGATCAGTCATAGAAATACTGTCCTCTGTTTTCACTTCAAAAAAAGCATACAGGAATCCCTGATCCTGAATAGAATCTGTCAGGGTAACCGTCACACCATTTTGTGTTACAGACTGGTCTATATTCTGAATATAAGTTGATTCCTGCAGTGTCTCCTGCTGTTCCTCCGATGGATCCAGTCTTTTCACTAGGTAATCATTCCATTTAAAGAACTCTTTTGCAGCCACAGTAACAGCCATACCAGTACAGATTACTGCTGCTGCAATCAATAATCGTCCACTGATTTTTTTTCTTTTGTATTTTTTATCAACTGAATCCGCCTGTTCAATCTGTTTTAGTGTATCTTCAAATTTATTATGAAAATCCTGTGGTACTTCCGGTGCGATATGATTCCATTTCTTCTCTAACATGACATTTTCCCCTTTCCTGTTATTCTCTTTAATTGCTTGCTGTTTTTCCCAGTTGCCGGTCTTTTCTCTTCTTCGGATAACTGCACCTTCAAAAACTCTCTTGCACGTGAAAGTCTGCTTTTGATCGTTCCTTCCGGAATATCCAGAGCCTCACTGATCTCTTTCAATGAAAATCCTTCTAAATAATACAATGTTACCAAAACCCTCAGATCCTCCGGAAGTTCCATAATCGCCATATATAAATGACTGTATCTGTCCTCCTCAGTCATTTTCATATTGTCCATATATTCTTCATATGGAATAACATTTTTTCTTTTCCGAAGAATCCCTTTGCATTCATTGATCAATATCCTTGTGATCCATGTTCGGAAATATTTTTCTTTCTTTAAAGTGGAAAGTTTTTCATATGCCTTAAGAATTGTTTCCTGTACAGCATCCCCACAATCAGAGTCATTCTTCAGAATGGACTTTGATATATGATACAGCATGGCTTCTGCATCCCGAACCTCCTTAATAAATACATCTTTTGTCATAACTTTGTCTTCTCCTTTTGTCCAGCTGGATTACTACTCATGTTTACTTTTACACTAATTAGATGCATCGGAAAGGAAATCGGTTCTCATAAAAGTATTTTTTTCCGTTGCCTCTTCCATTGCCAACGAAATATCCACTTTTTTTAATCTCTGTTCTGTTTGTGTTTTTTATGTAATTCCGTAATATATTCCTCAAGCTTCTCTTTGTCTTGCTCTTCACAGGCGACAAAAACAAAACACTGCTTAGATCAATCCGATATGCTTTTACTGTTTTCTCACCCAGTTTCTCTGTATATGTGCAATAATTCCAGAAACGGTGCTAATTTATCCGGTAGTTTCATTTTTACTCTCTTACGTTTTTTACATTCTCCGTATTATACTACCATTTCACCAGAATATTTTCAGAAATTTTACAAACAAAAAGATGGACATAAGCAAGATCATACATGACAGAAGCACTCCTTGCATTGCCAATCAGATCCGGATTCGGATATTCATCAACGATGGATACCAGGTTGTGTTTTGTATATCAGCTGTCACAAGGGATGATGACATGATCTTTGCTGTGAAATTCAGGCATAACCTGCCGGATCATGGAGGCTGCCAGTTCCAGTTTAGACTCTTTTTTCTGCCACATACGATAACCAAGAGGAACGGAAAGATGAGATACTTTATCCCCATTCCAGACAGGTACGCAGAGCATGACTCTCACAAAGCAGTGTCCATTCAGATAGTTGGAACCGTTGTGTGCGGCTCAGTATAGATAATATCAGCAGAAATAAGGTATTTGCTGTCGGAACAGAAAAAGTTTCAAAATAGATCAAAAAATATTGCTGAAGTCTGCCTATCAGTGTTTTTTCGCTGTATAATGTTTTTGCCGTACAGGGTCACTTTCCTTTGTAATGTTTTATGCCAAATTCATTATACATCAGGAAATCCTGTACGATATTTTTTTATAAAAAAGTTGTAAAGTGGTGTATCAATATCATAATTTTCTAAAATTGAAACTTTTTGCGCTTTGACAGGATATATAAGAATGTAAAGGTTAAAAGCTTTTAATTTTTGAAAATATTAAAAAGAAAGTAGGATTGATATGACAGATGAAGAAGAACTTTTGCAGCGTCTCAGGAACAGAGAAAAAAATTCAATAGATGAAGCAATCCGAATTTATACGCCGTATTTGAGTACTGTTTTGTATCATATGGCCGGCAATTCACTGCCGAAAGAGGATATTGAAGAAATTGTGGCAGATGTGTTTGTTGTACTTTGGAAGAATACCGGAAGGATAGATTTGCAGAAAGGTACATTACGGTCATATCTTGCTGCTGTTGCCCGGAATTTTGCTCTGAAACGGATAAACAGAAAGATGGATCATACATCTCTTGAAGATATTGAGCTGTCAGATGGCAAAAATTTCATGGAAGAGAATTTTCACAATAATTATGTATGGGAAACAGTTATGAGCCTTGGCGAACCTGACAGCGAGATTTTTGTAAGGCGGTATAAATTTGATGAAAAAATCAAGGATATTTCAAAAGCAATGGGACTTAATATTTCTACAGTTAAGACCAGACTTTCAAGAGGAAAAAGAAAACTCAGAAAAATGTTATCGGATGCGGAGGAAAAATTATGAGAAGAAAAAATTTGCTTAAAGAATTGGGAATACAAAAACAGGTAGATATTTCCTGCAATGCTCTTGATATTGATACAGAGAATGTCAGACAGAGAGTTTATGCAAAACTTGACTTCGCAGATACAGAAAGGAAGCAAACGACTATGAGATCAAAAAAGAAAATATTACCTTTGTTGATAGCTGCAACACTTACAATTGGAGTTACTGCTATGGCAGCAACAGGAAAGATTTCAATGTGGACAGGTTCATCTGCATCACGTGCTGATTATACATCTCTTCCAACGTCAGAACAGATTACAAAGGATATTGGGTATAGACCGGTATTGATTGATACCTTTGAGAACGGGTACTGCTTCAAAGAGGGCAATATTATAAAAAACAGTTTTAAGGATGGCAATGCAAATGTAATTGAGAATTTTAAATCTGTGTCCTTTGATTATCAGAAGAATGGAGATGTTGTATCGTTTGAACAGCAGAAATTTAACTCAAAACTTACTCCGTCAGGTGATATTATTGCCACTGTAAATGAAACAAATTTGTATTATGTACATTATATAAATAAAGTGGTATCAGATGATTACGAATTGACAGAACAAGATAAAAAAGACCAGTCCAGTGGAAAAGTTGTATTTAGTTACGATGGCAGTGCTTCTCAGATTGAAGTCAGTCAGGTTCAAAGCGTTAACTGGAATAAGGATGGCATCCAGTATGATTTGCTGCAAATAGATGGAAAATTATCTGCCGGAGAACTTGCAGATATGGCGAGAGAGGTTATTAATAACAGAAGATAAAGAAAAAAGATGGTGGATTCAGTCCGGTTCACCATCTTTTTGTAACTGTTGTGGAAATACCTGTATCGCAGCTGATGCATAATATGTTATAATTTACAGATAGTGTAGCTGTCCAGAAGAACTTTTATAGTTCTGTTCAATCTTTTATACTGTCAACAATTCAGCATTTTTTATGATATCTTTTATCTTTTTTTCGTCCATTTCAGCTACATCCGCGATCTGAGCAGCTGTATAACCTTTGTTGTACATTTTTATAATCATTTCCCGTTTACCCATCTCAATTCCGGTTTCAATTCCAGTCTCTTTAATTTTCTGGCTCAAATTACACATAATACTCACATCCTCTCTAGAATCCTTTTCCATTGGAATTGCATATTCATTTCCAATGATATCCAGTTTTTCGTTTGCTGTTAAATCCTGAGATAACAATGCTCCCAGTAATCTATGTAATTCATATTTCTCCTCATGCTTCGGAAGTTCTTTGGCAAGTCCGATCATTACGATATTAACCAAGTCCAGTTTGCCTTTCCATGCATGGGAATTTACAATACTATCTTTCACCAGGTGAATGTGTTCCAGACTATTTTCCGGCATATTCATACAAACCTAGATGGAATAGACTCGCTTGATATCATTATAATTTGAATTTGAAAAATCTCTTTCCTTTTGTGAGGAAATCATACGGCTTATATAAAAGATTGCCCGATTCAATATATCATACCCATTTGGTTCGTCCTTTTGGGCTTCTACATTGATAATAATCTGCGATAATCCATCCTTCATCCTGACATAGAATATAATGTCAAATCGTATCATTCCCTCATGAAGTTCCGGGTTTTCAGAATTAAGACTAACCACAAGAGATTCATCATTTTTAATAACAGTATTAGTAAAACCTGTTTCTATTGGAACAGTGTTAATAAATGGTTCGCCTTCAAGATAAGGAACCACATCTTCGGACTTAATGCCATTCTGTTAAAATCTCCTATTCTATACGGCATGACACCGTTTTATCTTAAGTCTGACCATGTTCCGCTCTGTAAGACCATGGTCAGGTAAATACTTATATTGTGAAACTTTTTCAAGTCTATCATAAAAGGATTTTGGATTCAAGATGGGGTAATGAGAAATTTTCTATCCGGATGTCCAGGGCTATCCTTTCGCCTGATAGTTTTCACACAGTTCAGAAAAGAAGCTGTTCTTTCAGTTTCCATTTTCTGTTCCTGGAAGTAAAGGCTGCCTCCACAGAATTCAGAAGCAGCAGCCTTTTCTGCTCCTGGGTAAGATTTAACAGAGATTCCATATATCGGAATTCCCGGGAAAGGGTTGTTCTTTCGATCGCCGGATCATCGGTATTTAAGGTTACCTTAAGTCCCATTTCGAGAAATGCTTTCAGCGGATAAGCAGACATTTCTTCCATAGCTTTTGTCTGGCGGTTGCTTGTAGGGCACATTTCCAGAAAAACCCCCTTATCCTTTACAAGCTGTATCACTTCCTTATTTCCCGCGATCCTCACACCATGACCGATCCTGACTGCCCCCATATGGACAGCTGTTTTTACATCCTCTGCATTTCCGGCCTCGCCTGCATGGATGGTAAATGGAATCTGATATTCTCTTGCTTTTGCAAAAAGCGCCTCGTAATTTTCTGTTGGAAAGAGTGCCTCGGCTCCTGCAAGATCGATAGCAACCACGCCGCCATCTTCAACAAGATATTTTTTTGCCAGCTCCAGAGTTTCCAGATTTTCTTTCTGGTTAAGATCACCGCGCATACAGCATAAGATCAGATTACCGGGGATGGGAGCTCTTTTCAGACCACGTAATGCAGCATGGATCGCTGTTTCCTGAGTCATTTCCTTCTGTGTATGGAGCTGTGGGGCAAAACGAAGTTCTGCGTAGATCACACCGTCTTCTTTCATTTCAGAAAGGATAAGATAAACAGCCTCTTCCAATGCCTCTTCTGTCTGAAGAAGGGAAAGAGGCAGGTCAAAGCATTTCAGAAAATCATTGAGATTTTCGCAGGTATCCGGCACAGAAAGGAGAGAAAGAAGCTCTTCATCTGTGGCAGCCGGAAGCGTGATCTGCTGCAATGAGGCAAGTTTTCTGGCTATCTCTGTGGTAATGCAGCCGTCCAGATGTGCGTGGAGATCGATGTAGTGATCAATTCTATTTTCTGTTTTCATAGGCGCTAAGTACCTCCCTGGTTGGATTTATTCTTATCCCTGAAATGGTTTTGCGTTTCTTATGGTATCTGTCGGAAGGAAATATTAAGGTGAATTCCGGGTTATATTTCCTGTGTGGCTTTTTTTAACCAGGATTGTTCTTCTTCATTCAGATACGGAGAAATCTTTTCGTATACAAGGGCATGATACTGATTGAGCAATTTGCGCTCTCCTGCTTCCATCTGTTCCGGATCGACACCTTCCAGATCAAATGGGACCAGAGTCAGTGGCTCAAATTTCATAAACTGGCCGTAGGATGTTTTTTCGGCTTTTTTGCAAACTACAAGATTTTCGTGACGGATGCCGAATTCATTTTCCGCATAATATCCCGGTTCATCGGAGGTGATCATCCCTTCTTCCAGAACAGGAGCCGGAAGCGCGGCAGGGCTTTTCCAGCGGAAGCTCTGCGGTCCTTCGTGTACATTGAGAAGATAACCTACGCCATGGCCGGTTCCGTGGTTGTAATCCTCTCCCATAGCCCAGAGAGGTCCTCTAGCCAGGGCATCCAGATTCAGGCCGGTACAGCCGTAACGGAATTTTGCTGCTGCCAGGTTCAGGTGTCCACGGAGTACTGCTGTGAAATATTTTTTTTCTTTTTCAGTAACCGGGCCAAGTACAACGGTGCGGGTGATATCAGTAGTGCCCTCCAGATAATGTCCGCCTGTATCCATCAGAACCAGCCCTTTTGGCTCCAGTGGAATATTGGTTTCTTCTGTTGCACTGTAATGGACAATGGCTCCATGTGCACCGTAGGCAATGATGGGATCAAAGCTGTTTCCCTGAAAATTCTCCTGTCCGGAACGGAATTCATAGAGCTTATCAGCAGCGGAAAGCTCGGTGATCTCCTTCATTCCCACATTCTTCTTCAGCCAGTGGATAAACTTCACCATTGCAACGCCATCTTTGAGGTGGGCAGTCTTTTCATTCTGGACTTCGGTTTCATTTTTGATGGCTTTTGGGAGAAGGGTCAGATTTTCACCGTCCAGGATCGTTACCGTCTTTGGAATACTGCTGACCAGCCGGCTGTTTACATTGCTTCTGGAAAGAAATACCTTTTTCTCTTCGGGGATCGTCTGTACATAGGTGTAAATATCATCATATGGATAAATGGCAATACCGTCTTTGGAAAGTGCTTCCTTAACAGAATCCGAAAAGGCTTTTTCATTGACAAAAAGACGGAGCTCACTGTCATCCAGCACAAGATAGGAAAGAACTACCGGGCAGCAGTGGATATCATTTCCGCGGATATTTAAAAGCCATGCAATGTCATCAAGGGAAGTGAGGATAAAGAGGTCTGCGCCCTTCTCTTTCAGTTTGCTGCGGATCTCACGGATCTTGTCTGCTCTGGATCTTCCGGCCCATTTTTCGGATAATTCCATTACCGGTTCACAGGAAAGTGCCGGACGATCATCCCAGATATTTCCGATGAGATCCTCATTTACAGAAAAATGTACCTGTTTTTTCTGAAGGATTTTTTCTAGCGTCTCTGCTTCTTCTGCGCTTACGGTACGGCCATCGAAGCCGAGACACATTCCCTCTTTCAGATTTTCTTCCAGGAATTTGTGGATCGTTGGTACGTCCGGTTCTCCCATCTTAAACAGAGTAACCGGAGTTCCCTCTAACTGCTGTGCAGCCTGGATAAAATATCTTCCGTCTGTCCAGAGTCCGGCCATGTCCTGCATGATCACGGCAGTTCCGGCAGAACCGGTAAATCCGGTGATGTATTTTCTGCATTTAAAATAATCCCCAACATACTCAGAACCATGAAAATCATCGGTCGGAACCAGATAAGCATCGATTCCCTTTTCCTTCATTTGTTTTCGAAGAGCTGTGATCCGTTCTGTAACTGTCATAATCTTATGCCTCCTCTGTATAACTGTTCTTTATCGCAAAGCCATGATCCATAGGGCCGCTTCCTTTTCCCAGATCCAGCATGGCAGCAAGGGCTCCGGAAATATAGTCCTTGGCACGGTTTACAGATTCCACCATGGAAAATCCCTTTGCAAGGTTGGATGCGATGGCCGAGGAAAGAGTACATCCTGTTCCGTGGGTATTGGGATTATCGATCCTTTTTCCCTCAAACCACTGATATGTTCCATTCACATAGAGAAGATCATTGGCATCATTGAGCTTATGTCCGCCCTTGCAGAGAACTGCACAGTGATACTGCTTGGAAACCTGTTTTGCAGCTTCGATCATATCATCGGCGCTTTTGATCTTCCGTCCGGTAAGCACCTCGGTTTCCGGGATATTGGGGGTGAGAAGATCTGCAAGAGGAAACAGTTCTTCCTTCAGAACATCCACCGCCTCCTCACTGATCAGTCTTGCACCGCTTGTGGCAACCATAACCGGGTCCACCACGATATTTTTTGCCCGATACTGTCGGAGCTTTCCTGCGATCATATGGATCAGATCACTTTCGGAAACCATTCCGATCTTTACTGCATCCGGAAAGATATCCGTAAAAATACAGTCCAGCTCCTGACCCAGGAACTCTGCGGTTGCATTCTGGATGGCTGTGACACCGGTGGTGTTCTGGGCAGTCAGCGCGGTGATGGCACTCATGGCGTATACTCCGTTTGCCATCATGGTTTTAATATCGGCCTGGATCCCGGCTCCTCCGCTGGAATCGCTGCCTGCGATGGTTAATGCTGTTTTCATCTTTGGTTTCCTCCGTTTTCTGTGAATATATAGTTCTGTAACTCTGTCAGATCCCGACAGTAGATATAGGCATCCTTTTTCAGCTGTTCCTGATCCGGTTCTCCCAATGCGTCATAAATACCGGCAGTCAGAAATCCTGCATTTCCGGCAGTCTGCAACGCGTAGAGTGAATCCTCCACAACCAGCGTCCGGGATGGCTCCGTTCCCAGTGCTTCTGCAGCCGTAAGATAGACCCTCGGAGAATGTTTGCTTTCTCCGATCTCACTGGTGGTATAGATTTTATCAAAAAAGGAAAGAAGTCCGTTTCTTTCCAGCGCCCGGCAGATATGTTCCCTGGGGCTTGAGGTTGCCACCGCAGCCGGGATTTTCTGTTCTGCAAGGCATTGAAGAAGTTCTCTGGCACCTGATTTTGCCGGGACCTCTTCAAAATAGTATTTACGGATCCGGGATTTCAGATCCATCACGATCTTTTCTTCGGAATACGCAAGAGTAAACCTGTTTTTCAGCCAGTCCGCTCCCTGCTCCATACTCATGGGAAAAAGGATTTCGTCCATTTCCGCAACCGGCTGATATCCCAGATCTGTAATATATCGTTTTCCAAGCTCCTTCCAAACAGAGAGCGAATCCAGAAGGACGCCGTCTGCATCAAATATCACGGCTTTTATAGGAAAAATCATGTTTATTCTCCTGAAAATTTTTTTTTGATACTCTGTCATTGGAACATTACGAAATAATTTCCCATGACATAAAAAACGCGGATATACCACAAAAGATATATCCGCATTTATTATAAGCCTCAGATATCCAAAATGCAACCGGGAGTTAAGGAGGCTCATCTGAAACAGCAGCTCTGTTTTTTATTCTTTACCGTTAAAACAATATGTGCATATATTACAAGGATCGATCCCAATGGATTCCAGAAGATCATCCAGTCTGTGATAACGGAGAGTTGTAAAATTCTGCATCTCGCAGATATCCTGTACCATCTGCTCGTATTTCTCTGTATGTGGATCTGCATATTCATCCAGAACTTCCTGCGGACAGTTGGGGCCTTCTCTCTTCTCGATCACCTGACGGGCGATCAGCTCCATCTCAGATTTGGAACGTGAGAAGTTTAAATATTTGCAGCCGTACATGATTGGCGGGCAGGCAGGACGGACATGAACCTCTTTGGCTCCGCTGCGGTACAGAAATTCGGTTGTCTCGCGAAGCTGGGTGCCACGTACGATGGAATCGTCTATGAGAAGAAGTTTTTTATCCTTGATCAGCGCACGTACCGGGATCAGTTTCATTTTGGCAATAAGGTTACGCTGGTTCTGATTGGTCGGCATAAAAGATCTGGGCCAGGTTGGTGTATATTTAATGAATGGTCTTGCGTAAGGAATGCCGGATTCATTGGCGTATCCGATGGCATGGGCAATGCCGGAATCCGGAACACCGGCTACAATGTCCGGGTGCACGGAATCGCCGTCTCTCTTTGCAAGCATGCTTCCACAGCGGTAGCGCATCTCCTCTACATTTACACCTTCATAAGAGGCTGTCGGATATCCGTAGTAAACCCAGAGGAAGGAACAGATCTTCATTTTCTTTCCGGGCTCAACCAGAGTTTTGACTTCGTCTGCTGTTACGAATACGATCTCTCCGGGGCCAAGTTCTTTATAATCTTCGTATCCAAGGTTGATATAGGCATGACTTTCAAAGGAAATACAGTATGACCCTTCTTTGCGGCCAATTTCCACAGGAGTTCTGCCCATCTTGTCACGGGCTGCATAAATTCCGTCTTTTGTCATAAGGAGCAGAGTCATGGAGCCGTCGATCAGTCCCTGTACGTACTGGATACCTTCCACAAAGTTGTCCTTTTCACAGATCAGTGCAGCGATCAGTTCGGTCACATTGACTGTTCCATTGGTCATCTCCTGAAAATGTACCTTGGTCGTATCATACAGCTGCTGCAGAAGTTCATCGTAATTATTAATCTTTCCCACAAAAGTGAGGGCAAAGCTGCCGATCCTGGAACTGAACAGAAGGGGCTGAGGCTCATAATCAGAAATACATCCGATTCCCATATTTCCCTTCATGGAACCCACATCTCCGTCAAATTTTGTACGGAAAGGCGTGTTCTCAATGTTGTGGATGGCACGGTCAAATCCATGTTCTCCGTAAACAGCCATACCTCCGCGGCGTGTTCCCAGATGAGAATGGTAATCCACTCCGTAAAAAAGCTCCAGTACACAGTCATCCTTCGATGCTACTCCAAAAAATCCGCTCATAATGCGCTCCTCTCTACTACTATGATGTTAACGATTTCTGTTATCGTTCCTATATCCATAATCGCTATCAGTATAGCATAAGAGAATTGAAAATAAAAACCAATTTGGCGGATAATCCTGCTTTTTCAGAATAAACTATAAAGATATTAGCCGGATTTATAGAAGTGGAAAATTTTTTCTGTATGAGACAAAAGAAACAGCTCCGCTTTTACAGAACTGTTTCTTTTGGCCATTTGGCAAATATGTGGTTTAAAAATCCGGTTTATTCCTGGGTGATTCCCTTAAACTCGTAACCGGCTTCCTTGATCACTTCTTCAACCTTTGCCTCGTCAACCTTCTCAGGTACAGAGAATACAGTTGTTCCGTTCTCGTGGGAAGAAACTACGTCTTCTGCTCCGAAAGCTGCCTGGATGGCTTTGTTTACGTGTGCCTCACAGTGTCCGCACATCATTCCTTCTACATTGACCGTTACCTTTACCATTGTTTTGTTCTCCTTTTCTTCTTTTATATTTTCATCATGACTGATGTGTAATGTTACCGGATTTTTGATCGTTTTGTCTTTGGCTGCATTGTGGATCTGAAACAGATTCAGACGCAGTGCATTTGTTACAACACAGAAGCTGGAAAGACTCATGGCCGCAGCTCCGAACATCGGATTCAAGGTCCATCCGAAAAGTGGGATCCAGACACCTGCTGCAAGGGGAATGCCGATTATATTGTAGAAAAATGCCCAGAAAAGATTCTCATGGATATTCCGAAGTGTGGCGCGGCTTAAACGTACTGCCGCTGGAACATCGCTTAACTGGCTCTTCATCAGAACGATATCTGCCGCATCAATGGCAATATCTGTTCCTGCACCGATGGCAATTCCGATATCGGCTCTTGTAAGTGCCGGCGCGTCGTTGATACCGTCACCGACCATGGCAACCTTTCCCTGCTCCTTCAGAGCGCGGATCACACTTTCTTTTCCATCCGGAAGAACTCCTGCGATCACATCGTCAACTCCTGCCTGAGCTCCGATGGCTTTTGCGGTACGCTCATTGTCACCAGTAAGCATAACTACACGGATTCCCATGTTCTGAAGCTCTTTTACTGCACGGGGACTGTCTTCCTTGATCACATCCGCAACTGCGATGATTCCCAGAAGTTTACCGTTTCGTGTGAAAAGAAGGGGCGTTTTTCCCTGCTCTGCAAGCTGCTCGGCTCTCCTGTTAAGGTCTGCGGAAACATTTGTCTGGCTGCTGATAAATTTCAGGCTTCCGCCTGTCAGTTTGTCACTTCCAAGTATAGCGAAAAGTCCGTTTCCCGGAAGTGCCTGGAAGCCGGTTACTTCACCTGTGGCAAGGTTCTCTTTCTCGGCTTTTTTGAGAACTGCCTTTGCCAGTGGATGTTCACTTTTTTTCTCCAGTGCACAGGCCAGAGAGAGAAGCTCTGTTTCTGTAACTCCCTCAGCCGGGAGAATATCTGTTACCTCCGGCTGACCGCTTGTAATGGTTCCGGTTTTATCCAAAGCGACGATCTGGACTTTTCCTGCTTCCTCCAGGGAAACAGCTGTTTTGAAAAGGATTCCGTTTTTGGCACCCATACCGTTGCCGACCATAATGGCAACCGGTGTTGCAAGGCCAAGTGCGCAGGGGCAGCTGATGACAAGAACGGAAATCCCCCTTGCCAGAGCATAACCGAAGGTCTGTCCTGCAAGAAGCCAGATGATCGTTGTGATCACTGCGATTGTGATCACTGCCGGTACAAACACACCGGAAACACGGTCTGCGATCTTTGCGATCGGTGCCTTGGTGGCTGCCGCATCACTGACCATTTTGATGATCTGGGAAAGGGTGGTATCCTCTCCCACTCTGGTCGCTTCGCATTTGATAAATCCGGACTGATTCACAGTTGCCGCAGAAACCATATCTCCGGTTTCTTTATCAACCGGGATACTCTCGCCGGTCAGTGCGGATTCATTGACTGCGGTGGTTCCTTCCAGGATCATTCCGTCCACCGGAATATTCTCTCCCGGGCGGACGACAAAGGTTTCTCCTTTCTGAACCTGCTCAATAGGAACGGTAAATTCCTGTCCCTTTCGTACCACGACCGCAGTTTTGGGTGCCAGCTTCATAAGGCTTTTAAGTGCATCCGTTGTCTTTCCTTTAGAACGGGCTTCCAGCATTTTTCCTACGGTGATCAGTGTGAGGATCATGGCTGCAGATTCAAAATAAAAATCCATCATGTAATTCATAACTGCAGCAGAATCTCCATCTACCTGTGCTCTTGTCATGGCAAACAATGCATAGACGCTCCACAGGAAGGATGCCATGGAGCCAAGAGCTACCAGAGTATCCATATTTGGGGAACGGCGCCAAAGACTCTTAAATCCATTGATGAAAAATTTCTGGTTGATCACCATGATGATACCAGCTAGGAGCAGCTGTACCAGTCCCATGGCTACGTGATTGCCGTCAAACCATTTCGGCAGTGGCCATCCCCACATCATGTGCCCCATGGAGAAATACATCAGCACCAGCAAAAATCCCACGGATGTGATAAGGCGTTTCTTTAGGATTGGAGTTTCATGATCTTCCAGCGCTTCTTCTGCCGCAGACATGGAAATCTTTGCTCCGGCAGCTCCGCCCTTTAAGGATGCACCATATCCGGCGGCTTCCACTGCGGCAATGATCTCGCCGGATGAAGCGGTTCCCTCAACTCCCATGGAATTGGTCAGAAGGCTGACGGAACAGCTATTTACCCCCGGAACTTTTGATACGGCTTTTTCCACACGGGCAGAGCAGGCGGCGCAACTCATACCAGTTACATTATATTGTTCCATTTTCTTTCAGTACCTCCTAAAATCCAGTTTGTCCCTTTATTTCATCAGCTTCTGGAGGGTTGCTACCAGCTCATCAATGGTCTCATCCTTACCTTCCCGGATATCCCGGGCAACGCAGGTGCGGATGTGGCTGGCAAGCAGCTCTTTATTAAACGCATTCACTGCAGCATTGACTGCGGCAGATTGGATCAGGATATCATTACAGTAGGCATCATTCTCCATCATTCCTATAATGCCTCTGATCTGGCCTTCAATACGTTTCAGACGGTTGATCAGCTTTTTTTTCTCCTCTTCTGAGCGTGCAGTGTGTTTTTCACAGTAGCAGGGACAGACTTTCTTTTCAGACATAAGCTGTCTCTCCTTTCCCATAAATACCCTCATGGGGTATCCTATTTATATGGAATAATATATACCCTTATGGGGTATTTGTCAATAGAAACAGTATTTTTATAATAAAAAAGCCCGCTCATCCGATAATGGCAATGAGCGGGCAATATAAACTTATAATTAGCCGAATCAGGTAAGTCCCCAACGGGGTTGCGAAAAGCAATAAGCATTGGGTGGGGACTTGTCTATAATTCTACTCTTCCACGATATGTCCGAAATAATAGAACCCCTTGCAGGTATCCAGGCTTACTTTTACATATTTGCCGATGAGATCTTTTTCTCCCGGGAAATGAACCAGAAGATTATGCTGGGTACGGCCAGTAAGAGTACCCTTCTCACGGTTTTCATCTTCTACCAGGATTTCCTGAATGGTTCCCTGGAAACGGGAGGAATTTTCCCGGCCCTTTTCCTGTACCAGGGTAAGAAGACGGCTGAAACGGTCTTTTACCACGTCCTCCGGCACCTGATTTTCCATGCCGGCTGCAGGGGTTCCGCTTCGTTTGGAATAAATAAATGTGAAGGCAGTATCGTAATTTGCTTTTTTTACAACATCCAGTGTTTCCTGGAAATCTTCTTCTGTTTCTCCCGGAAATCCGACCATGATATCTGTTGTCAGCGAAATATCCGGGATCGCCTTACGGATCTTATCTACCAGCTCCAGATATTTCTCCTTGTCGTAACGGCGGTTCATTTCCTTTAAGACTCTGCTGCTTCCGGACTGCAGCGGAAGATGCAGATGGTGACAGATCTTCTGGCTCTCTGCCATGGTCTGGATCAGCTCATCGGACAGGTCCTTCGGATGGGAAGTCATAAAACGGATACGCTTCAGCCCTTCAATCTTTTCCACTTCTTTCAGAAGTTCTGCAAAGGTCACCGGTGTTTCCAGAGTTTTACCGTAGGAGTTTACATTCTGGCCAAGAAGCATGATCTCAGTAACGCCATCTGCGACCAGTTCCTCGATCTCGCGGATGATGGCCTGTGGCTCGCGGCTCTTTTCGCGGCCGCGGACATAAGGAACGATGCAGTAGCTGCAGAAGTTATTGCAGCCAAACATTACGCTGACTCCTGTTTTGAAGGAGTATTTGCGAGAAGTTGGCATGCCCTCTACGATCTCATCGGATTCCTTCCAGATATCAATGATCTGGTCGTCGGTCTGCAGCGTCCGGTAAAAAAGCTCGGGGAATTTGTGGATATTATGGGTTCCGAATACAAGATTTACATATTTATAATCCTTGCGGATCTTTTCTACTACGTGATGCTCCTGCATCATACATCCGAACAGTACGATCTTCATATCCGGGTGATCCCGTTTGATGCTCTTTAAATGTCCAAGATGTCCATAGATCTTCTGATTGGCATTTTCCCGGACTGTGCAGGTGTTAAATACAACTGCATCAGCATCCTCGGTATCTACCATTTCATATCCCATTTTTTCCATGATGGCCGCAATAGACTCTGTCTGGATGGAGTTCATCTGGCATCCTTCGTTCTGGATGTGGAAGGTGGGATGTTTCGTACTGCTTTTGGCAAGAAGCTCTTTACATTTTTCAATGTACTGAAGCTGGATCTCTGTTTCTTTGTTCTGGCTCAAATCAATTCCTCCAATAATTAAAAATTTCATATGTATCTATAAATTATTTTTCTTTAGACAATATCAGACGGGAGCATTGAACTCCCGTCTGATATATCATACAGAATTTACAGTTGTCTGTCAAAGAGTTTTTATAATAGCGGTGCAAAAACTCTCAGTACGTTCTGAATGGCACGTACCACAATATTTCTCTTCTGGCAGAATGCCAGATCAATGGGATCACAGTACTCCAGGGTTTCTGTAAAATCATCCCGGATGTCCAGGATCACATCATTCTTATACATCCAGACACCATCTTCAAAATGCAGATAAAGGCTTCGGTAATCCAGATTTATGGTTCCTACGACGCCTACTTTGTCATCACAGACAAAAGATTTTGCATGTAAAAATCCCGGCTGGTATTCGTAGATCTTTACACCTGCTTCCAGAAGCTGCTTATAATAAGACTGTGTCAGCAGGAAGACCATTTTTTTGTCCGGGATACCTGGTGTCATGATCCGGACATCCACACCGCTTTTTGCAGCGAGGCACAGGGCGGTCATCATCTCATTATCTATGATCAGATATGGTGTGCAGATATAAACATAGTTTTTGGCGCGATTGATAATATTAAGATAAACGTTCTCTCCTACGATCTCATCGTCCAGGGGGGAATCACAGAATGGCTGGACATAACCGCTTCCCGGAAAATCGTTGGGGTGCCACCTGTGCGGAACATAATTTCCGAAATCAAGAGAAGTATCTGTTCTGGTAACGATTCCCCACATATACAGGAACATAGCTGTCATATTCCAGACGCCTTCTCCTTTCAGCATAACGGCTGTATCCTTCCAGTGACCAAACCGTTTTCGCTGATTGATATATTCGTCAGCCAGGTTGATGCCGCCGGTAAAACCGGTCCAGCCATCGATCACACAGATCTTACGGTGGTCGCGGTTATTCTGGATAATATTAAGGATCGGACGGAACCGGTTGAATACTTCGCATTTGATCCCCCGCCGGCGCATCTCCTGATCATACTTGTATGGCAATGTGGTAAGGCAGCCGAAGCCGTCATAGATCAGTCGGACATCCACTCCTTCTTTAGCCTTTTTTTCAAGGATATTAAGGATCGTCTGCCACATTACCCCGTCATTTATGATAAAATATTCGATAAAAATAAAATGCTTTGCCTGCTCCAGTTCATGCACCAGAACCGGAAACATATCATCTCCTACCTGAAAATACTCTGCTGTGGTATTCTCGTGAACCGGATATCTTGAATACTGCCAGATGTAATCCGACTGGATCCTCATGGAACGGTCGTCTTCGTTTAAACGTTTTCTTGTGAGCTCTGAGCCTTCCAGGTATTCAGCAGTTTCATCAATAAGATTCTGATAATGCTGCTCCATTACAGCGCCGATCCGTGACTTACCGAAAAGAAGGTACAGGGAAACACCAAATACCGGAAAAATAAGGATCAGCATCGTCCAGGCGAGCTTATAAGATGGATTGATCTTTTTATTTACGATCCACAGAACAACCAGAAAACCTATGGCCTGCATTCCGATCGTCACCCATCTGGAGTATTCCATAAGCCGGAAAAGGGCGATCAGCAGCCATGCCAGCTGCACAACAAGAGCCAGAGCTACATAAAAAATTCGATTAAATAATAATTTAAGGAGCGATCGCAATGGTTTGATAATCAGTTTAATACACAAATTCATATTTCTTTCCTTCGTCAAACGTTCCTGTTTCTATTTAATTAAAAATCCCTGACCATATAGCCAGGGATTTTTGCGCACAATTAATTATATTTACGTTTTCTTGCGGCTTCAGATTTTTTCTTACGACGAACGCTTGGCTTCTCGTAATGCTCTCTCTTACGGATTTCCTGCTGGATTCCCGCTTTAGCACAGCTTCTCTTGAATCTGCGAAGAGCGCTATCTAAAGTCTCGTTCTCTTTTACGATAACGTTTGACATAGACTCACACCTAACCTCCCTCCAGTTGTAGATTGTGCTAAAATACAACTGTCTGGGTATTTTTCTTGCACGAGTGTTATTATATAGCATAACATGTGGTTTCGTCAACATCTTTTTCGATTTTTATGAAAAAAATGTCAAAATTGTAGATCACGCACAATTTTGTTATTTTGTGAGCTGTTTTTCAAGGATTCCTGCTGCTGCGTCCATAGCTTCCTGTGCCTTCTCCGGATTCTTTCCGCCGGCCTGTGCCATGTTCGGACGTCCGCCGCCGCCACCGCCAACGATGGCTGCTACAGCCTTGATCAGATTTCCTGCATGGGCGCCTGCTTTCTGAGCTGCGTCAGTCGCCATTGCAAGGAGATTTACCTTGCCGCCGTTTATTGCTGCAAGAAGGACAACTCCTTCGCCAAGCTGCTCTTTCAGTTTGTCACCAAGGTCTCTCAGGCCATTCATGTCAACGCCCTCAACTTTGGCTGCAAGAAGTTTTACGCCGTTTACTTCAACAACTTTATCCATGACATCGCCAAGTGCACTCTGGGCAGCTTTGCTCTTGAGAGATTCATTTTCGCTCTGAAGAGCCTTTACCTCAGCCTGCAGGTGACTGATTTTTTCTACAACCTCGGCTGTATTGGCCTTTAATGCTTTTGCAGCCTCATGGAGAAGCTCTTCCTGCTTTCTGTAGTATTCGATAACTGCTTTGCCGGTAAGTGCCTCAATACGGCGTACACCAGCTGCGATACCGGATTCGGACACGATCTTAAAGAGCATGATGGAGCTTGTATTCTTTACATGAGTACCACCACAGAGCTCTTTGGAAAAGTCTCCCATGGATACTACACGTACCTTCTGGTCATATTTCTCACCAAAGAGAGCCATTGCTCCGGATTTCTTGGCTTCTTCCACATCCATGACATCTGTATGAACATCAAGACCTGCCTGGATCTCTTTGTTTACAAGCTCTTCTGTTGCCTGGAGTTCTTCTGCTGTCATAGCCTGAAAATGAGCAAAGTCAAAACGAAGTCTGTCCGGAGTTACCAGAGAACCCTTCTGCTCTACGTGGGAACCAAGAACGGTTTTCAGTGCTTTCTGAAGAAGATGTGTTGCACTGTGGTTTTTCTCGGTATCTTTTCTTGCTTCTTCGTTTACCTTCAGGGATACTGTCTCACCTGAGGAAATCATACCGGATTCCATATGTCCTACGTGGCCGAATTTACCGCCGCGGAGTTTGATGGTGTCCTCAACAACAAATTTACCGTTTGCAGTCTCGATCACACCGGTATCACCTTCCTGTCCACCCATTGTTGCATAGAAAGGAGTCTGCTCTACAAATACGGTACCCTTCTGTCCCTCTGTGAGAGAATCTACGATCTCTGTTTCTGTGGTAAGGACAGTAACCTTGGAATCAAAGGTAAGATGATCGTAGCCGACGAATTCTGTTGTTACGTTTACATCAATATCATCGTATACGGTTGCGTCTGCACCCATATAGTTGGTTACTTCACGGGCAGTACGTGCCTTGACTCTCTGTTCCTCCATTGCTTTCTGGAAGCCTTCCTCGTCAATGCCGTAGCCTTTTTCCTCAAGGATCTCTTTTGTAAGGTCAAGAGGGAATCCGTACGTATCATAAAGCTTGAATGCGTTGTCACCGGAAAGAGTCTTTTCACCTGCTTTTTTCATATCCTCTTCCATGTCGGAAAGGATACGAAGTCCCTGATCGATAGTTTTGTTGAACTGATTCTCCTCATTTGTCAGTACACGGAAGATGAACTCTTTCTTCTCCTCAAGCTCCGGATATCCGGCTTTGGAGCTCTCGATCACCTGTGCACTTAATTTTGCAAGGAAAGTTCCCTCGATGCCAAGAAGACGTCCGTGACGTGCTGCACGGCGGATCAGACGGCGGAGAACATATCCACGTCCCTCATTGGTTGGCATGATTCCATCGGAGATCATAAATGTTGCGGAACGGATATGGTCAGTGATCAGACGGATGGAAACGTCATCTGCATAGTTTTTCTCATATTCTTTATGTGCGATCTCGCATACAAGATTACGAAGTGCACAAATTGTATCTACATCAAAAATAGAATCAACATCCTGAACAACTACAGCAAGACGCTCAAGTCCCATACCGGTATCGATGTTTTTCTGTTTCAGGGTTGTGTAGTTTCCGTTTCCATCGTTCTCGAACTGTGTGAAAACGTTGTTCCATACTTCCATGTAACGGTCGCAGTCGCAGCCTACCGTACATCCGGGTTTACCACAGCCGTATTTTTCGCCACGGTCATAGTAGATCTCAGAGCATGGACCGCATGGACCTGCGCCATGCTCCCAGAAGTTATCCTCTTTTCCGAAACGGAAAATACGTTCAGACGGAATCCCTACTTCTTTGTTCCAGATATTGAAGGCTTCATCATCATCCAGGTAAATGGATGGGTAGAGACGGTCTGCATCAAGCCCTACAACCTCAGTAAGAAACTCCCAGGACCAGTGGATGGCTTCTTTCTTGAAGTAATCACCAAAAGAGAAATTACCAAGCATTTCAAAGAAAGTACCGTGACGTGCGGTTTTACCTACATTTTCGATATCTCCGGTACGGATACATTTCTGGCAGGTTGTCACTCTTGTTCTTGGCGGCTTCTCAGCACCTGTAAAATATGGTTTCAGCGGAGCCATACCTGCATTGATCAGCAGAAGACTCTTATCTCCCTGAGGAACCAGGGAAAAGCTTTTCATTACAAGATGGCCCTTGCTCTCCATAAAGTCAAGGAACATCTTACGAAGTTCGTTCACTCCGTACTTTTTCATGTTGTTATCCTCCTTGTGTCAACCCTACCTGTCAGCATTTCCGGAATGCCGTAGCTTTATCCAGGAAATGTCACAGATATGGGAAATTATTTTACACAGATTTTTTTGAATTTTTTCTTGCCTCGTTTCAGAACGATCCCGTCCCCTGCAAAAGCATCCTTCTCAACCGTATGGTAAATATCGGTGAGCTTCTCACCATCGATGGATACACCACCCTGCTGGATCGCACGGCGCCCCTCGGAACGGCTTGGTACCAGCTCTGCTTTTACAAGAAGTGTGATCAGGTCGATTTTTCCTTCCTCGTCAAAATCTTCCTCTGAAAGCTCTGTTGTAGGCATATGAGAAGTATCTGCACCTGAGAACAGTGCGCGGGCACCCTCCTGTGCTTTCTTGGCTTCCTCCTCACCGTGTACAAGCTCTGTCAGCTGGTATGCAAGGATCTCCTTGGCTTTGTTCAGCTCGCTACCTTCCCATTTGGCCATCTCGTCGATCTCCTCAAGAGGAAGGAAAGTAAGAAGACGCATACATTTGATAACGTCAGCATCGTCTACATTTCTCCAGTACTGGTAGAAATCGAACGGGGATGTCTTATTCGGATCAAGCCATACAGCTCCGGACTGTGTTTTTCCCATTTTTTTGCCCTCAGAATTGAGAAGCAGTGTGATGGTCATGGCATAGGCATCCTTGCCAAGCTTACGGCGGATCAGCTCGGTACCGCCAAGCATGTTGCTCCACTGGTCATCGCCACCGAACTGCATGTTGCAGCCGTATTTCTGGTACAGCATGTAGAAGTCGTAGCTCTGCATGATCATGTAGTTAAATTCCAGGAAGCTTAAGCCTCGCTCCATACGCTGTTTGTAGCACTCTGCTGTCAGCATACGGTTTACGGAAAAGTGAGCACCTACCTCACGGAGAAGCTCTACATAGTTAAGGTTCATAAGCCAGTCAGCATTGTTTACCATAAGAGCTTTTCCATCAGAGAAATCGATGAAACGGCTCATCTGCTGCTTGAAGCAGTCAATATTGTGCTGGATGGTTTCTTTTGTCAGCATCTGACGCATATCGGTCCTTCCGGACGGGTCACCGATCATTCCTGTTCCGCCGCCGAGAAGGGCGATCGGACGGTTTCCTGCCATCTGCAGTCTCTTCATCAGGCAAAGAGCCATGAAGTGACCTACATGAAGGCTGTCTGCTGTAGGGTCAAAGCCAATATAGAATGTGGCTTTTCCGTTATTTACCATCTCTTTGATCTCGTCTTCGTCTGTAACCTGTGCGATCAGGCCACGTGCTTTCAGTTCTTCCCAAACTGTCATTGTTCTTTCCTCCTGTATAGCTTTTATGTTTACGCTTTTATTAAAGTTTATAATTTACAGTATCAGCGTAAAAAATAAAAATGCCCGGTTCCTGTCCGTTTAGGACGAGAACCGGGTCCCGCGTTACCACCTAAATTTACAGAAAACTCGCATTTCCTGCCTCATAAAGTGAATCTACATCCCGTTATATCCATATATATCAAGATATAAAACACTTCAGCACAATAACGGGTGCCATTCCGTCGCAGCCTATCTATAATACGTTATTATTATAAAGTTTATAATTTACAGTATCAAGTCCCGATTCGGTGCGCAGCTCCGGGATGTATTCACAAAAGTTCTACCCTGCGCCTCTCACCTGCCGGCTGCTCTCTGTGGGGTTTTCCTCAAGCTACTTTTTCCCTTCCAAGCCTTTTACTATACTATATGAAGTATACAAACTGCTTTTTTGTTTGTCAAGAAATTTTAATATTGCTTTGACAACTTAAAGTGGCAGAATATTACTTTTTACTCTGTTCTCAGTAACACGCTTCGCGATGCACAGAATTTACGCTGATCGCATAAATTCGCGCGGTATGTTTCGGGTTTTCTGTGAGTGATAAGTGGAACTTTTATTTCTGTAAGCCATTTATTCCTTCATCTACGTAAAGGTCATTGCCGTCTGCCGCTGATGTGGCAAGCTGATCACACCGTTCATTTAACGGATTATCTGCATGTCCCTTAACCCAGTGGAAGCTTACCTGATGCTGCTCCTTGGCCTTTAAAAGGCGTTTCCAGAGATCTACGTTCTTCACATCTTCGTTTTTTCCACGTTTCCAGTTTTTCTTTAGCCAGGAATCGATCCAGTGCTGATTAAAAGCATCTACCAGATATTTGGAATCGGAATACAGATCCACCTGGCAGGGGCGGTTCAGTGTTTCCAGTGCTACGATGGCTGCCATCAGTTCCATCCGGTTGTTTGTGGTTTTTTTGTAGCCTCTGGACAGTTCACGTTCATGTAACTGGCCTTTGGTATCGATGTACTGAAGAACTGCTCCGTAGCCTCCCGGTCCATCCGGATTTCCCCGGGCTGCACCATCCGTATAGATTTTTACCTGCATATTTGCTTCTCCTTAAATTTTCAATTTTATGTCCATACGCCTGTTTGTTCAAAGTTTACTGCCGGAGACTATGTTGCTTATACCCAGTCTACAAAAAATGTATGGCCTTTATAAGTTTCATATTTCACTTTGCTGAAATTCAGATTCTGGTTCCAGAAATAGCTGGTCATCATGAAATACATATAATTAAAATCTTTCTGTTTAAATCCTCTGAGTGTTCTGGCTTTGCCGGAAGTGACATGTTTATTGAAAATAGTCATTGCTTCTCTTGCAGCCTGATAAGCAAGAGTACGGTTTTCAAACTGACCATTGAGACGTTTGAGAAGGGCCCCGTTCCGCACTACAGAATACTGTGGGGTTGTGCTGCTTCCGATATTCTCATAGATCACACCTCGTATCGTAGATGGAAATTCCTTGTCTGATTTGATCGTACGATTCAGAACACAAAGTGCTACTGCTTCCATTCCGATCTTGCCCTGATCGCCTGCTTCTGATTCGCAAAGCGCAGCCAGAAGTGCTTCATCTGAGGTCTTTCCGTTTGCAATTCCGGGATGACTCTTATATTCCTTGACCATGGTGTAATATCTGCTGTTTCTGGTATCATAAATTTTAACATTTCCGTTTCCGACATTTACATTAGGTTTGGTAGTCTTCGCAGTGGCCACTCCGTTTGCTGCGATGGAGTATGTAATTCCATTCACTGTCACGGAGGTACTTACTGCCATGACACCGTTGGATTTAAAATAATAGTTCTTCTGATCGATCGTCTTCAGACCAGTATACATATAACCAGTACTGGTGGCAAAATAGTAGCTGATATTTTTGGATTTGTTTTTTACCCATTTGGTTGCCATATAACCGGAAGTTTTGTAAAAATAACGTTTCTGCCCTTTGCTGTTGGTGAGCCAGCCGGTTGCCATAATGCCTCCGCCTTTTGTGAAATAACGTTTCCTTCCCTTGCTGCAGTTTACCCAGCCTGTGGTAAGCTTACCTGTTTTGGGATTGAAATAGCGCTTATGGCCTTTGGAATCTGTCATCCAGCCGGTTGCCATAACACCCTTGCCTTTTGTAAAATAGTAGGTATATTTGCCATTGACCTTCATCCAGCCCTTTACCTGTACTCCGGTCTTTGTGTTAAAGTAGTACTTGTATCCGCCCAGGGTCAGCCAGCCTTTCTGCTTGCTCCCATCACTTTTTATGTAGTATGTTTTTCCATCGATAGTTTTAAAGCCTGCAGTGGCAGCCTGTACCTCTTTTGCAGAAGCAGAAAAGACTGTGCTTCCCACGATCAGCAGCATAGCAAGCATCAGACCCTTCAGCCATTTTTTTGTTCTGAAACTCTTCATAATTTTCCCCATTTCCTGTTTTAGATATAAAAGCTAGTTTGTCTCAAAAATTACAAAAATGTTACATTTCGTTTATTATATCGTAATGAATAAACACTGTCAACTTTTTTGTAACTGTGGACGGACTCCTGCCATATGATGAAGTGTAAATAAAATTTGCTGGAGGACTTATCGATGAGTGACTTAGCGGCTACCAATTGTGGTGTATCCAGTAAACTCAAGGGTTTCTAATGGCAAATGTAGGAGTAACGTATGAATAACCTAAAACAGGTTAAGCGTTACTCCTACGGGCCACTCTTCTACTTAATTATCGACCAAAAAGTCCTGAAGCTTATCTCTGGTCTCTTTCATTTTTTCGATTCCGTTCCCGGTTATTTCATGATTGATTATCACAAGCAAACACTTGAGGATCATCTGGTTCGCATCCTCACACTGCTTCATTCGTCTGTTGTCTTTGTCTAAAAGCTCGGTGTGTTTCTGTACCTCAGCTTTCATATCTTCGTTGGGTTTTCGAAGCTCTTTAATGATCTTCAAGATGCCCCAGATTCCGCCTACGATCGTGCAGAACCACATAATCTGATCACTGGTGATCGTGAACCCCATCTGCGTCGTCCTCCTCAGTGCTGATATTATTCTTTCCTTCAATAAACTGGGTGAATGCCTGATGCAGTCCCGTAGAGGCTAAGCCCATGACGGCTCCATACACGATGGATTCGACAGAGAATCCACTAACGACTCCGTTCAGTACGGCTCCAATCACTGCAAGGATGCATGGAATATCCGTATTGGGAATCTTGTTTAAAAAAGTCGCATGTTTGATGATATAACCTACCACCAGACAAGCGACTAATACTACGAGTACGAAATGTTCAGTTAATGTTGTAAAATCCATTTTGAATCCTCCTTATGATAAATTATGCTTTTCTTCGAGAATATCCTCAGCTCCTTCGAATTCCGGAAGAGTCTTGAGATATTCGTAAGCTTTTTCGATAGTTAAGTCATCGTATTCAGTTGTCTCATAAGTGACAATTTTCTGATAAGGCTGCTGAATTTCTCCCGCGAGCTGTTTATCCCTGATCTCTTCCGAAACCAAGGAAATCACAGCAACAGAGCAATGACTGTTTACTGTTGACTGAACGTATAAAATACGATGATATTCGGTAATTACACCATCATCCTGGATTACCTTCTTTTTTAATGCCATTTCGATTCTCCTTTAGCTGAATGTGATTTTTATACTTGCCGTGATAGAACACGCTGTGTTATTTGTGACATTAGTGGTGTTCGGCATTTTGGCCCGGATGTTTACGCCATGGCCTCCACCCACAATGTCTGAAGTATATGATGATGGTTTCACATATACTGTCGCCGTGCTGCCATACAGATATTTATTGTTCTGACGTATGATAAGACCGTCGATACTTGATACACTCACGCCGCTTGCGTGCGTAATTGGTCTTGAGAATGGCATGAAAAATAGCACTTCCTTCATACCAGATGATGTATATCCCATTAGCCATACTCTAGATGATGAGGAATCGCCCTTTGTGAAATATGGTTGGAATTCGCCACCATTGAATCCCAATCTGAGTGCTCCAGGAGACGTGAGCTTTGGAGCCGTGATATTACCGCCCCAGTCTACAGTAAGAGCGTTTGAACGTTTATTGCTAGCGGTTCCATTTCCTATGATAAAAGGATAACTTCCCGAAGAGTTATAAGTACCTATAACCAACTGATTACCGATATTACTTTCCAAACCTGTACCAATAGTGACAGCATTTGCTCCAGTAATAGTGGAATTACTCCCGACGGCCATCGACATATTTCCACTTATATTATGATATGGTCCGCCTATAGCCACCGAATATTTTCCAGGTGTTTTTGCCGTATTATTCCCACCAAAAACCATATATGGGATATTAGCCAAACCAGCATGTACTTCAAAGAAACTCGGTTCCCCGTCCGAATGAGTGCCGAATATTTTAAGAGAATCCGTAGTCAACACTAATCCAGCCATAATACTACCCATACGTATAATATCGCCATTAATCGATAAATAAGGTAATTTACCATCCGCGTAACCGGAAAACGTTATACCACTGCTTGATGGTGTTAAATATACATCTCCAAACTTCAAGCTGCTCTCAATCTCTCCGGAATTGATATGGAATACCTTTCCGGTGATCCAGGCAGTTGCGTCGGAATCTGGCGTTATGGCGGTGTCGCTGGTGCCTTTGAACTGGATGGAATCTTTTGTAAGTTTAAGTTTGGATGCACTGGCGGAGTCACCAAGGATAATATTACCTTTATCGAAAGTAATATAGTCTTTATGACTAGCAATCTCAGCCGCATCAGTGCTTATAACGGTATCCCAGGTATATTGCCAGCCCGTGATATCTTGGACCATCGTAGTCTTTTTATTGGTATACACACTCAAGTTGCCAAGTGCACCTTTGAGATTAGTGACCTCCGTTTGAGATGCTTTAAGAGCAATCTGCTTTTTGTTATTTGAGATTTCAGTTTCGGCTGCGGAGATACGAGATATTGCGTTTGCATCAGCCGATAATAAAGCTACTTTTACAGCTCCATTCGGAATTGCCGCTACTTGATCGGTAGTCCACGTGACGTCAGCATGTCTATCCGACATAACGAAATTATAAATAATACAGCTGCCATACGGTTCGCTTTTTTGCATGTATAAATCCCATTTTGATGTGCCCGATTTCTTTATCCATAATGGCACTGTACCGTCAGCTCTGAACCAATCCAATCCAGGGTCGGGGTCGTTGATTGATTTGAACATTATCTGAACGTTTGACGTTTCCCATCCCCTACTAACAAGTTTGAATGTCATAGGAGTGTTGATATAGTTTGATACTATTGTCAACGTGGCGAATTTAACATACATGTTAGTGTTACCGTTGCCAGGCACGGAATGTATCCTTACATTGTTTGACGTATTACTTACGCTATATGCTGTTGATGTTGTGTTATCCGTGTAGGTGGTAACAGTTCTTGTCCATAAAAATGGTTTGAAAATATCTATAGCAGGCGGTGATCCAAGCCACGTTCCCGTCGGTGCAGTGGTCTGTGATGCACATAATTGATATGTTATAGCTGTGGATTTAATTCCTTTGCCAGACGCTCCTGCAGGACCTTGAGCGCCAGTTGCACCTTTATCTCCTTTAGGTCCAGTTGGGCCTTGTGGCCCCGTTGCGCCTGTAGCACCTTGTGGACCACGTGGTCCAGTATCACCTTTTGCTCCAGCTATACAAACTCCATTTTGACTTGGTGAATATGTTTTGTTACCAGCGCCATCGGTTTTTACAGTCCTGGACCACATGTACTTACCGTTCACCCATGTCGGAGCTGTGGTGGACCAGGAGCCGCCCGATAGGGATGTTTGTGATGTAGATAGATAATATTCTACGTCTACTGATTCAAGGGAGTCTTCAGGTGCAGGCGTCCAGTCTGTCGGAACCGTTCCGAACTCGCCTTTCACATGTCGAATCTTGAATTTGATTGGGGATTTTGCGTTTGTAGTAACGATACCCCAGTTTGTTGAAGCGTCAAATATATCGTACGAAACATTTGTTTTGGGTGTATATGAGAACCATACTCTTTGCCATTTATTCGCTACTAATGACTGAACTGAATTCTTACGTAATGATATGTTATCGTTATCGTTACCGGTCCCACTCGGCATTCCGTCATAACCATTATTTACATCGGCATTCCAACTGCAGGCGACTTCAGGATTTACTTCCAGACTGATTATATATGTGTATCCTCGTGGGATATAGATTTTCTTCACACCAGGGTCGAAATAAATTCCTCGACCCCATGAATTGGAACCAATCGGGGCCACACAAGTCCAGGTGTTCGATGCTTTATCATAAGAAAATGTTGATAATCCATTACAGTTTTTGATCATCCCTACGGGAATCAAGTTTCTTCCACCGATTTTTAGATTGTCAATTTTACTATTAGCACTATTAGCCTTATTCCAAGCTTCTTTAGCAGCTTCATAGCTGGATGATTTTGAAACGTCGGAATATTTAATAGTTCCGTTTGACATCACAGTCTGATCGACGAAATATAATGTGCTAGTAGATCCTGAGGTATACGATGGTTCTGTTTTACTCCAATTAGACCCAATGGCGCTACCATCACTTGGTTTGGACGGTGCTGTCGTTGAAGACTGAAGAATATAATACCTCGTAAATTTACTTACACTTATACCAATACTCCCAGTTTCCCCTTTGGGTCCAGTCGGTCCCTGAGGTCCAGTTGGTCCCTGAGGTCCGGTAGCACCTTTGTCACCTTGTGGTCCCTGAGCGCCAGTTTCACCTTTGGGTCCGGCGGCACCTTGTGGACCACGAGCGCCAGTTTCACCTTTGGGTCCGGCGGCACCTTGCGGACCACGAGCACCCTGGGCTCCGGTATTACCTGTTATACATACTCCGTTTTCAGAAGGCGTAAATTCAGTACGATCATCTCCGTGGGTTACGAAATTTCGTCTCCAAATATACTTGCCTTCTGTCCACGTGGGCTGATTATTACTCCATGAACCACCAACTAATGATGTTGGGGATGTGGATAAATAAAACTGTTCGAGTGTTGATTTGATTGTGTTATCTACTGTGGCTGCTTCTTTTGAACCAATCCGGAAATTGCTGACATTGATGTCCAACATATCCGTCACTGGATTAAATTCCAACGATGAATTTTTGCCTTTAAGCTTAAATATACCATCGGCATACATCTGAATTGGAGATTCTTTCTTACTTGTAAGAGCTCCGTCACCAAGCCCAAAACCGGTGGTGGAAATATACACACCGCTTGTTGGATCATTAATAGCCAGTTTGCCACTATAGATGGCATTTTGACTCATATCAAACTGGGCAATCTTAGCCTGGAATGCAGATAGGTCAACGACATCTATAGAAGCAGCCTGGATCTTCTGACCATTCACTTTTGCCTCAGATACGCCATTTGCGATGTTGATTGCTTTGACAATAGAGTCCTGACCATCCGGACCGGCGATGATAAGGCGCTCTGTCTTAATCGTACCGGCTACAATAGAATCTGCATTGATAGACTTGATCTTCGCTGCTTCAATCGTCGCATCAGCAATCTTAGCGTTCGTTACAGCGCCTTCATGGATTGCTGCCGAACCGATGGAGCCGTCTTTGAGAACACCTTTATTGATCCATGCATTATTTACATTCGCAAGATCAATATCTGCTTTTTTGGCAACGAGATTATCTGTCTCAATATTCTTTGATTCCAGATTATCAATACGACCGGTAGCTGCAGTAAGATCTGTGATATCTGCTTTACCGGCAATGAGCTTATCGGTTTCGATATCTTTTGATTCCAACTTATCGATCCGACCGGTGGCTGCAGTAAGATCTGTGATATTCGCTTTGTTGGCAGAGAGTTCTTTCACACTCGCCTGAGTAGCCTCAAGATTTTTGATTGTAGCATAATTCGCCGACACAACTTCCGCGTCAATCTTATTTGCTTTCAGATTTTCAATTTCTGCATCTCTGGCGGTTAGTTTTCCTTTAATATCGACATTATCTGCTTTGATATCTTTGATTTCTGCAGAATCTGCAGTAAGCTGGTTTTTAATAACAACATTATCGGCAACAAGATCATCCACTCGAGCACGCTCAACTTCCAGATCCTTAATAGTCGCCTTATTAGCAACCACAGCATCAAACGTGTCCACTTTCTGCCCAAGCTCTTCTACATCACCAGTTCGAGCTGCCGGACTGGATACGTTTCCGGTTACAGTTGCGGAGTGTTTACCAACCGAAACTCTAACCCTTTCGCCAGCTTTAGCAGCCACCGTAGCCGTATAAGGAGTAAGCATGTCCGATCCGTCAAGACGAACGTATTTACTCCCATTATATTCGACAATAGTGCCGTAGAGGGTTGTCTCCTCGGCAGTTTTCTTATCATCGGTCGTGGCTTTCACAAAATCGGAAATAAGATTTTTCGATAACGCCATGAAACATCACCTCCATAAATTTGTTGTAAATACTGCGGTTTCAGTCACTTTGCATCCAGGTTTACACTCAATCGACTGTCTTGTGACTTTTGCCTTAATGTCCATTAGCCCAGCTCGTTCGTAATTCAGCCTTACACAATCATACAGACGAACCGGACAATATCCGTGCGAATATGAAATTGTGTATTCAACTGATGAAAGCTGGGATAATAAAGATGTGGCGTAATCCTTGACCTGACGGTTTGTTGGTTCTCCTGAGAATTGCGGATCGGTCTCTCTATGGACAATTTCTCGTCCACGATTAACTGTTGAAGTAGGACTGTTTGGATCATCATTAACGACCCTTGCAAAATAATTGTCATGACTTCCTGAATAATAGACTTCTACTACATTCGGGATTCCGTAAATATCATGCTCGACACTCATGTCCGGATATAGAATTGAGCTGTTATCATCGGTATAAGTCCAAACATGTTGTAAAGAAGCCGCGTCCTGATCCGGAAGGAAAAGAACACGGCCTACTTCATCAAGTCCTAGATTGTATTTTGCATTTGATAACAGATCTTTTGTAAAGGTTAACCAGGTATCACTGGTGTTTGCTACAAAATCGTTGTAGAGTTTATCATCGCTTGCGGTTTTTATAACCGGTGCTCGCATATTTTCACTTACGATCTTATAAGCATTGCTCATTACATTCCCGTTTTTCAGAATTGAATATCCTAGAGGAGGAATGCCTTCCTTTAATTCCAATAATGGTGTATAAGCATCAATGGACACCTTCTGATACCGACCATCAAAAGATGATTTTGGGGTCTGGACCAAGAAAGTGCCCATTGGAAACTTTTCTCTTATTCCATTTTGAATTGTTATGAGGTATGTACGAACATAGCATTCGCCAAGCACACTACCTACGTCAAAAGATGCAGAGCCAAGTGTATCAGCGTCTGCATCCCATTCAATACTGCTTTGTGTTATGTCCTTTATCTGGGATTTATCACACCAGGTCCCAGGGTCTACGACGTAATACTCAAAAGTCTGCTCCATAGACTTGGTCCAGTCTGGCATGTTAAATTCCTCCTTCTACCCTTGTTATATCAAACGATACAGGTATCTTAACTTCACAGTGTGTCTGACTGATTGTCACCGCAACATTTGCCCAGTATCCGGTTCCGGACGGTTCCCTGATATAAACGTCACCAGTGTAGACAGCCAGCCTACGCAATGCATACAACGTATCAATATCCCCTCTTGGGATTTCTGTTTTCCAGGAGGACGTTTCACCCAACTGAGTGCCATAGTATGATACGGGACGTTTTCGCCCTATGTATTCGACAAGACTGACGTCAACTCCGTTTTTATCCGAAACATCTATATTATAAGGAAGTTTTACGAGTGATCCGGACCATAATGGCTCCATGACGATGTCCCTTTCGTTAAGACCTTCCGTTACAAGATTATCCCAGGTTTCCTCCCACTGTATGATTATGGATGTCTCCTTTATTGGATATGGCGGAACATCGTAATAACTTACCGCGCCTGTTGCCACTTCAGTTGCTACTATCCGGTATCTGCCATAATCAAGAGCCGGATGCGGGTCGGTCACATATGTGTATGATGAGTTATCCAATTCGCTGGCTATCTCGATTAATTCGCCGGTATAATCACGCCGGTAGATAGCAAGCGTGACACCAGGAATAAGCTTATTTTCTTCGTCAGCACAATATGCTCTTATGGAGCAAGAATATGTATCTGAATCATATCCGATTTCAGCATTAATGCCGTAAGTTTGTTCGGTCCACCCTACATCAAATTCAGATTCCGCACTTGCTGTTAGTCCTGAATCAAAGGAGGCAGTACAAGTCACTTTATAAGTGATATTGTTCTCAAGATCGATATTTCCGGCATTCAATTCAACGAGTAGATTCTTCGGACCATCAGTAAATAATGAATATACTTCCTGCCCTCTACTGATTACCGTTTCAGTGCCTGTACGATCGCTTGTGCTGTAAGTCTGAGTAGACGTAATTGACACATGATAACTCAACACCGACTGTGTGTCCGGCGCGGTTTCTGCTTTAATACGAAATGGGAAAGACTCAAGCGTAGTTAATTCAGAATCCGTCGAATCAGTTACGTTGAGCTGTACAGTTGGAACGGCGTATACGTTGATCGTTCTTTGTACAGACCAAGCTCCATATGTACCGGTTACGCCTGCTGTACGCACTCTCCATAGAATAGTGGTCCCCTCGGTATAAGCTGTTGTACTTAAAGATTTATAGCTTGTGTCATCAATATTGTCGCCAGTTTTTGTATTCTGTATGGTTTCTGTTTTTGTCGTTCCGTTGATGGTTGTTTCTAACTGAGCATAAGTCTGACTTGAATTATCTTCAGAATTATGAACCCAATATAACTGAACACTCTCTCCTACTGTAGCGGTTGTTGTTGACGACCAAGTGGTAGGTGCCCCCGGGGCTTTACCGAGCTTGAGTGATTTAATAGCCGACCAGCCAGAAACTTGATCATCACTGTTGTATGCTCTTAATCGGAAAAAATACTGATACCCGGTTTCGATACCCGTGATTTCGGTATGTGTTACATTTTCAACAGTCCGAGAGTGCACCTGATCCGGATTACTATCAAAGTAGTTTTGATTTGTGGTGTACTGCACTTCGTATTTTGTGCATCCACTAACTTTCACCCATGTGACTAATACTCCGGTATCAGAAAGTGCCTTCAGAGTTTTTATTTGTTTCGGAGTCGCAGGTCCGGACGATGCACTAGATGAATATTCAGACCATGCGCTACATTGCTTACCTCTCCATGCTCGACATTTTACTTTATACTCCGCGCCTTTAGCCACAGTACATGACCAAGACGCAGAGTTTGTGTGAATAACAGCTTTTCCGGATTTATACTTCTTTAAATTATTCTTTACGACATAGAATTCAATTCGGGTGCCGTTCACGCTAAGGTTATCTAACTTAGCGGTAAGCTTCTGCTTTTCGATTGTTACTGTCGGAGCGGACGGCTTGGTTGGAGGATTTTTCGAGAAAGAATAGCTTCTTAATATAGACCATTTAGCTGACCATCTCGTAATATCATTCCCGTTTACTTTTATCGTTGTTGATATTGGTCGGACTTTTACTTTGACTGAGATCGCGTTAGATGGAGCAGAGTAACTACTCTGTTTTGAAGTAGTTGTAGAATCGTCACCTATAAAAGCTACTCCGTTTCCAGTGTAATAATACCAGATAACATGATACTCTTTCGTATCCGCTCCGCCCCAACTCCACGTTGCATATACGGTTCTATCAGTACCTGTTTGAAGTCCAATCTTGGTTATCTTTGCCGCACCCAGATGTTTGGTAACGTAAAAACCTCCGGAACCACCATCAGTAAATTCATCGGCCAAGATTATCGCCTCCTTCCTACCGTTGCTGCCCTGACAAGTGTTTCAACAGCATTGGAAATTTCGCTACCATTATCGTAAGTAACACCATTGATGCTGTTATATGTGTTTCCGACATTATTCAGACTCTTACCAAGTCGGTTAATTGCTCTGACTACTTCATCAGAATTTCCATTTTGATTGTTGCGTGCTGATATATTACCGATCGCTCGGAGATTTGCCAGCGGGGTAAACGCTGGGTCAGTAAATAATCTGTTGAGTTTTCCAGCTGTTGCTTTTACATTCGTGAGATCCAGCACGGGCCGAATGGTTGGTGTGGTGTCCATGTCAGAATCAATGAGATCATTCATTCCGGAAAGAGCGCTACGAATCGAGTCAAAAGCTGTTTCGCCCATGCTCTTACCAGCGCCGTATGTCTTCGACTCCATGGCATTCATACCTATGATCAGACCCTCGCCGAGCCATTTACCTGCCTGAATGGTGAGTTTAGAAGGTGAATGCGATTTCTGTCCATCCTTTTCACCTCTAACCGCAGCTTGACCGAGCGCGTAACCGGAATTATAAGCAGATTGCTGCATAGCATTCATACCCAGCACCAGACCTCTACCAAGATTGATACCATTTATATAGAAGCTGATATAAGCTTGACCAGAACCGTTCGCGGCAGATGCTCCGACATAGTTTGCCGCGTTAACTGCCTGATTAGCCTGAGCCTGAATACCTATTGCAAGAGCCGAGATTAATGCTACACCGACCTTCTGAAACTCTTTATCTTTTGAAGCGATAGAGTTTTTCATAGATTCAGCCATGTTTGATGCTGCAACCGAAAGTGCGTTGGATTTCGATTTCACACCACTGGTAAGAGCGGATGTCAATGTGCTTCCAACATTCCGCACCTTTGACGAAGAGCCTCTGAATGCGGACACGAATCCACTGATGTTAGTTTCTGCAAGTGTATCGACAGCTTGTACGAAAGTGCTTGTGCCGGTAGCTTTCACAGAATCCGTAGCATTAATAGCTTTGACGAGACTTTTCACCGCCGTAGATGCATTGGCTACTTTATCCGGACTTACATTTGCTACGGAATTCGAATAATCGGATAACACTTCACCGAATGGTTTAAGCTGATTGCCAAGATTTGACAGGTCGCTATTTCCCAGCAACGCACCAAGGAAACCGCCACTCTTCGGAAGAGCATCATTCAAGGAAACCAGAGCTTTTGCCGCTTTTGCGGATGCCTGGATATCTTTTGCATTAATTCCTTTCACACTCTGGGCATAATCGGATAACGCTTCACCGAATGGTTTCAACTGCTCACCCATTTTGACGAAAGATGCTCCGCCTGTTATGAAAGATGCTATTGCATTGAGAAGATCAGTTCCGGTCAAAGCAAGGATTGCCTTACATAAGGAAGTGATACCTGTCGTGACTGATGAATCGATTCCCTTCGCCCCATCAATAAATGGCTGAGCGTTTTTCATGAAGTCAGAGAGGTTTTTACCCACTCCAGGGAGTCCTGATGTAGCTCCTTCTGTGAATCCTCCTACAATATTTCCGAGGAATGACCCCAACGCATAACCTATCTTCTGTAGTATCGGAATACCCTTATCCAAGAAACCTTCCAACGCGGGAACTTTTTCAAATAATGCACCAATAGCGACTACGATAGCTCCGACTGCGGCTATCAATGCCTCTAAAACACCAATGCCAACAAAACCGGCAGTCCCAGCTAATCCTACAGCCGCTAAAATACCACAAGATGCAGACAATGATAAAAGTAACATAGATAACGCTTCTGCATTCCCGATAGAAGACTCCGGGTTTAAATCTCGTATTAGATATAGTATTCCAGCAAGAGCTGCTACCACCAGTGTCATTACTCCGACGGAAATCAATGCTTTAGCACTTATTGTCCCAACTTTACCAATAATCGCCATAGATACGGATAAAGATAAAAGTAAGGTTGATAATGCCAAAGCATTTGGCAAAGCATTTTCAACTTGAAGAGCTGACATCACTCCTAGAATTCCAGCAAGAGCCGCAACTGCTATGACCATTGTGGCTATCATGGCGATAGATCCTTTTGCTTTACTTCCAGCTAACTCCATGAGAGCAAATATACCCATGAGAGATCCTAAACATGCTGTCGCAATGGCGAGTTTTGTCGAATCAATCATTGATAGAGCTGCAACTGCGGCCGCCATCACGCCAATAGCTACTGCCATAGCGATGACATTGCCTTTAACATCATTAGCCCCTCTGGTTGCCCAGATCATTGCTGTCATGATTGCTCCGAGTAAAGTAACAGCTAGAACACCTTTTGCCAATTGCTTGATATCAACAAGACCGAGTAATACTGCTATTCCGGCAAGAATACCGATTGCAACGGATACTGCGAGTACGGTTCCGGCAAGTTTTACAGTTTCGCCAGTGCCGCTATCAGTCGTAATCTTTTTCAGAGCTTTTATGAATAGAAGAAAAGCACCAGCGAATGCTATAGCCTTTACGATTTCGCCCATACTAAGCTGTCCCGCAAGTTTCGCTACTCCAACCATAATTAGCATCGACGCAGACACTGATAATAACAATTTACCCAGACCATCCATTATTTTCTCATTGGATTTTGTGATTTTCACAAGCAACCACACAAATCCAGCGAAGACGGCAGCAAAAGCAGCACCTTTGCTCATTTCACCTGGTTCCAGTTTAGAAACAAGTTTCACTACTCCAACCATAAGACCCATAGAAACGACTATTGATTTTACCATTTTGCCAACGGAATCTATTTTGTCTCCGGCTAGATTCGATATGGCTAAATATGCAATAACAAATCCTAAGAATACGCCTGCGAAATTAAGACCATTCTCAACCTCGTCTACTGATAACATACTGAATAACTTGATAACGCCTACTATAAGCAACATGGTTTTACCAATTTTACTTATCATTTTTCCAGCTTTATCAATATTTTTAGCAGCTTCACCTTTCACGAGCTCTCCGTACATGAATAAAATACCGGTAATTCCAAGTAACAGAAGACCCGCGCATTCCATCCCTTGATTTATTTCATCTTCGTTCAGTTTTCCGAGTATCTTAACTGATTCGGCTATAAGTAATACTGCTATACCAAGGCCAGCTAATCCAGTTTTCAACCCATTAATCTGAACGCCATCTTTTCCAACAGATGCAGACGCTGACGAAAGTTTATCCATAACCCATGTCATAACTGCTAAAGTTCCACCAAGAATAAGCATAGCTTCTTCTGCATTGTGAAGTGCGTCCGTATTTATTGTCGATAACACCCATAACGATCCGGCCAAAATAGCGATGGAGATAGCTAAATCTTTCACACCCTCCATACGCGTTTTAAATGCTTTCGCTTTCAGGACTTTGGAGAAACTTTTTACAACTTTAGAAGCGTTATTGAGAATTTTGGGGATTTTATCCGCAGATTTCTCAACTACTTCTCCTACTCCAGATAAAACTTTTCCGATTCCCTCAGCGGGACTAAGTGCTTTATCTGCGATATCATAAAGTTTCTTTAACCCCCATACAAGTCCGACTCCGATTCCACCAGCGACTACATCGTCCCAATCGATGCTTTGTAATCCATTAAGCATGTCCGAACCAAGAGTTTTGAAGAAATCGACGATCTTGTTTCTTCCTGATATAAGACCATTCCACAAACCAGAAAGGGTATTCTCGCCTACTGCTTCCATCTCTTTGGATGGTGAATGAATTCCAAGCACTTTCTTGATTGCTTTAAGGAGTCGTATACCAATGTCGGCTAATATTTTAGGAATCTCCGTTTTACCAGAAGACAATCCGTTTTTGAATCCGGAAATAACATTTTTACCGACATTTTTCATACTTTTCGGAAGTATACTTTCGATATATGATACGAACTTTTCAAAATTCTTTTGTATGTCTTCGAACGATAATCCCTTAATAGATTCTTTGAAACTATTCAATTCTGCAGTGAATGCCTGAAACTCTGGAATAGTATTTAGAAAAGCAACGAATTTATCGAACTGCTCAACTACGTATTTTATTCCTTCTCCAACTTTCGTAAATCCCTGCGTAAACGGATCGGTTTTCTTCAGCCATTTATCAAATTTCACAAGCAAATCGCCCAAATCTGCAGTGAGATCCAACGTATTCATACCGAATACACTGAGAACTGCATTGATGGCTTTAATCGAAAATTTGAGCGATCCGCCTAAGCACTGTCTGATAATATCAAGAGCCGCAAATACACCAGCCAATGTCCTAGTAAGCTCATCACCGTTATCTTTTGTGAATTTCAGGAATTTCGAAGTGACTCCATGCATACTTGCGATGATGTTATATAACGTCATTGCCGAAACTGGATCAAACACTTTCTGCCAAGCATTATGTATTTCGGTGAAAAGATTGATTAATGCGTTTCCCATGTTAGCTACGGAGCCGTGAAGCAATTCTTTACCACTCAATTTATCCATATCGTTGATGAGGTCATTGATGGGTATTCCTGTCTTTTCGGACTGTTTCTGAAGTTCTTTAAGAGCCTTCACGTCTTCTTTCGTGAGGCCATTTTTCTTTAACTCCGCGTCTGACATTTTGAGGATTTGATTGATTGTCTTTGCCTGCTCTTTATTAAGGTCTTCCTGTGAAGTGGTGAGTTCTTCGGTGTATCGGAAGGAACATCCAAGCCGCTCGTTAACCAGATTCTGGACTCTTGCCCAGTCATGACCTTCAGCAGTAAGCTTATCGAATCTAGGCTGACCATTCCCGTAATCGCCTCTGATAACAGAGTCAACAATGTCTTTGTAATCACTGGTGGCACTTGTTACTTTCTGAATATTTTTAGCAAGGTTACTGTACGGATTACCCATAGCTGCTTCCACAATAGCGTTACGAGCATCGGAAGCTTTATTAATGAAACCGCCGAGTACATCACTCACTTTGGTCCAAACTTCTTTGGCTTCGTCAAAGTCACCTATGATAAGCTGCCAGGTTTTTGTCCATCCGGAGCCTAATGCCTCTTTCAGAGTATCTATGAGCTGAGAAAAAGTTTTAACTTTAGTGGCTGCGTCACCTGCTGTTTTCGCCATGTCAGCCATCTCTTTCGCCTGTTCCTGGGTGTATCCCTGATCAACGAACTTTTTAACAGCCGCATTATATTCTTCCTGAGTATCAGCTGCTGTAGCAAACTGATCAAGCGTCTGAGTAAGCACTTCTGTCGTAAGCCATTCATCCTGCAACGACTCTCTAAATGATCCTTTGGCTTCGATTGCTGCCTTCGCGCCAGTTTGTAAATGCTCGGAGGTTCGAATAAGGGCGTCCTGAAATACTTGACCGCCCATTCCGGCATTAACGACTGAATTCCAGTCCATGAGCTGAACTTTACCGGCAGCCAAAGCCTGAGATAACTGATACATTGCTGTAGAGGCCTGCTGAGAATTCGAACCGGATACGGCTGCAAGATTGGCAATGCCCTTGATCGCCGATACCGAAGCGTCCAGTTTTACACCAGCTGCAGTGAATGTACCAATGTTACGGGTCATTTCGGTAAAATTGTAGATGGTTTTATCAGCATATGTATTCAATTCATCCAAAGCTTTATTGACAGTCTGAACATTCGTACCCTCTTTCTGGGTATTCGCCAGAATGGTCTGAACTGAATTCATCTGGGTTTCATACTCAGCAAATCCATCTTTCACCGGATCAATCGTGATGGCATCAGTAAGCTGTTTGCCAGCGGATATCGCGGCATTAGTAATGTTCTGTAGTGCAGTGATACCCATTACCTGTAGAGCAGAAAATTTCATCTGAACAGTTTGAATACCACTGCTCATACCGGAGAAATCGACTCTCTTAGCAGTCTGCCCTATTTCTTCAAGACCTTTGGAGGCTCCTGGAAAATGAAGTTTTGCTTTAAGCTTATCGAGGGTTGACATTGTGGTTCGAGTATTTGCCTCGAAGTCCTTATTGTCAAACCGCATTTCGACGACTTTGCTATCTATAGTTTCACTCATTTCTTAGTAACCTCCTTCCATGCGCTTTCAGCAATTTGGTCAAAAATAGGCTGGATAGCGGGATTGATGTAATCTCTTCCTTCTACCCAGCCTCCGGTGCCAGTCGCATGTCCATACTGCAAAATAATAGCGATTGGAACTCCTTTGTTAACATTGGTGTTATGAAATTCTATGGATACAGATCCATTTTGACGTTTTATCACGTATGTCCATGAAGCGGCAGTCTTACCGGTATCAGTCGGCGTTGCAGACGAAAGGGCGGCTACGCCAGCTCGCCCATACTTATCCAGGTCGCCGATTTTAGCCGCTTCCTTAACTCTTTCGAGATATCTCGAGAGTTTTGAGAAATCTCCCTTTTGTCTGAATTCAATCATGTGTTACCTCATTAAATTGCGATAAGATCTTTCCATGTATTTGTACCGCAAATACCATTTGCAGTAAGTCCTCTGGACTTCTGGTACTGTTTGATAGCGTAAACGGTGTTTGAACCAGCCTCTCTATCAAGACTAAGCTCTTTTCCATCTTCTCCTTTAAAACCACGGGCTCTGAGGATTTCCTGCGCTAAAAGAACAGAGGTTCCTTTACTTCCGTTCTTTACAACTTCTGGATTAAACATGTAACCGCTCCTTTCGGATTTCACTGACGTGTCCGTCTTTGTCGGCGGGACGTACGTTATAGTATTGTCTGTGTATTTCGGAGTAACAAAACCTCGGATATATCGACCATTGATGGAAAGTTTGCGTCTACGGACTGAATCCTTGTAGTTGCCCTCCATTACGATGAAATAACCCTGAGATTTATTCACCTCGATGATGATTCCGATATGATCGGCATAACCGGTACAGTCGCCAACTCCGTTATCATTCCAGTCATATAAAACGGCGTCGCCGATATTGGCTACATAGCCGTCTGCTTCTACCCAACAACCCATTTTCTTTGCACGGTTAATGAGCTCTTCGCATCCGATTTCAATCGGCATGATGTCTGTATAGCCGAGCTTAATCGCTGTCGCTGACCACGTACAAGCACACCAAGCCCATCCATACTGCATCTTTACACCGCGCGGAAATGAACCGGTATATGAATTGTAAATATCCACGATTTTCTTATAAGAACCATCGGCTTCGTTTAGGCCTTCCCAAGAACAAATGAGATCTACTACTGCCTGTCGGGAGCGAACTTTGGCAGAGCCTGTAGACTCACCATACCAGTGATTCATGTCGACATTCCCTCTAATTCCGGCTACTCGACCGGAGCTTGTAAACTGCTGGATAATGCAAGCGAAATCTGGGCCACCCTCATAATCTGCAAGCCAAACCGGATACTTTGAGAGTAAGCTCTTCGAATACCAGTTCTTATAGTAATCAATGTTGGTGTAAATACCTGTTTTGTATCCCTGAGATTTCACATAGCTACAGAAAATCTCGGTGAACTTATTGCATTCTGCCTTCCCTAAAGTAACTCCAGCTTTCTTGGCTTTATTGACAGTGTCATACTCGAAGTCGGCAAAAATATAGATGTCTTTTCCGAGACCTGCTTTTTTGACCTGAGAAATACAAAACTGAGCTTCAGCCAACGCCTGTGTTTCACTAAGCGCATAGATGAAATGATAAACCCCCTTAATAGGAAGTTTCGCAGATTTACATTTTTTCGCGTATTCGAAAAATCGAGTATCAGTTGTCTTGCGATAGCTTGATCGTAAGATGGCGAAATCGATTCCTGCTTTTTTGACTTGCGCGAAATTGATCGATCTCTGATGATAACTAATATCAATTCCTTTTTTCATTCGATCACCCCTTTGAATGATGTTTTGCTCGACGAGCTTTATTCAGTGCTTCATTACGTCTTGTAATATCAGCTGCACTCATTTTTTTACCTGGTGAATTTTTAACATTGCAAACTCTGATTAAAGTCAATAAGCTGTTTATATGCCACTTTTCAAACTCCACTGGAATGCCTTGTGAAATCATCCAATAATAAATCAGCTCTGCTGTTATGCCCTCGCGGCTTCCTCGTTTTGATGGATCATTGCGAAAAGTGGTAGCTGTCATCGGGTCGTCTATATAAGCTGATATCCGATCAATCAGAGTTTGACTTTTAGAAATGCGATCATACACCTCGGACGGAACGTTCTTAGTGATAGTCATGCATTTGATGTAATCTATGATTTCGGGTAACGTTTTGTCTCTCTTACTGAAGAATGGTTTATGCCATTTACGTTCCCATTTTGACAGAGAGACAAGAGAATGTTCTAATTGTAAATGCCATTCTTTGAAAGCTGACGAGAATACGAATTCTTCTTTTTCATCATCCCACACTTCTTGTGCCGGAACGGTTATCTCAAGCATCTCTTATCCCTCCATGGTTTTCTTCTTTGTTACGCCTCCGGAAACTGGCCTGCTACGATTTTGTCAGCCTCGACTTTGGCCTGCTCTCTGACATCAGCCGGTAATAAACCGTTAACAAACTCTGCGGCGGCTTTTGCATCTGTTGCCAATTCCATAAACAGAACCGAATATGCCTCAGTCTCAGCGAAAGCTCTGGAGATCTCCGGACTCTTCATAAATCTTCGCCCATCGGCACTCTTTTCGCCATATGCTTTGAGAACCAGATCTTTGAAATACTTGATGATCTCAGGCTCATTATTTGCTGCTACAATTCTTTTGATGGTAGCATCCAGACCACCGGCTGTACTCAGCTGCATTTCGATGATCTCGGCTTTACTGAAGTGGAAATGAAAGTCTTCGGTCCTCTTTACTCCGTTGTAGTCTTCATATGTAATGGTTTTCTTAAACATATTCTTTCTCCTTTCACATTAAAAAAAGAGGCCCTGTATGTTGGGCCTCTAAAACGATTTCATTTTACTCTGTTACAGCAGTAATGATAGTTTTTACTTCATCCGGTAACGGAAGACGTGCTTCAGTGTCTGTGTCACCATACAGAACTTTCTCAATGGCAGCCATCTTCTTTTCGCTAAGTTTGGTGGAATCGAACACCAGAGTTGCTGTAGGCTTAAATCCAGCTACTGATACAGGGGTTGTGGAAATTTCCCAAGACATAGTCGCTGCTTCCGGACTGTCATTAACCGACTGATAGTCAGCTGCAGATGGCGCAGCTAAGCAACCGTATACAACATGAATCTTATAACCATGAGAATTGTTTTCAGTATCATTGCCGATGATTGTCTGATAAGAGAAACCAAACGGAACGTGATCCTGCTGACCAAGAGATACTCCTTCGACAAGCTCCTCTGCGCCAATGCACGGTTTAAATTCATCGGGATATGTATACGCTTCGATAGTGGCTTTAAACTCTTCTGCGGACAGAATATTGAGATACTTAATGTTGTCAGCATACATAGGGTTTGCCTCAGCGCCTTCCGGAGCCTCATTTACTGCTGTAAGTCCGCTCCAGGCAACACCTTTCGGATATGTGCCATTAGACTGCGGATATAAAACGCCCTTGCTAACACCGGTTTCGTAAAGTCTTTTACCGACTTCATCCCATACAAGTTTGGACATTTCTTCTTCCTCCTTAGAAATATAGTGTTAATACATCGTGGTAGAGATTCTCGGATTTATATGACGTATCATAAGCACAATATGGAATCATCAACAATTTAGAGATAACTTGATTATCAGGTTTCTTATCGATCACTACCACGCTGTATTTTTTGGTAAGTAAGTAAGCTGTGTTATCAGCTTTGTCTTTTTTTATACTTGTCATAGAATACTTAATCGCTGGGTATTCCATTTTGACTGATTCAGGTGGTTGGAAATAAACATGCCTGGAACCAAGCAGTTCTTCCAACTTATTCTGTAGCTCCAGGCGAGTTCCCATTCCAAATACCTCCTATAGACAAGATCATTCTGGGATATTGGAGTTCAACATCAGTTACTTTCCATTTCGTCCCCAGGATATCAACATATGCTATACAAGAATGATTCTCGAAAGCAAATGGGTCAGCCAAGATGCTCAGAACATTCGCAAGGTTGAGATTATCATTGATCTCACCTGAGCTCTGACGTTTCCAGCGATTGCTCGTCATGTCGCCATAATACTCATGCTCTTCAACAGGGTTATCCCATACTCCAGGCTCAATTTCCCTTACCGGAAGAGCGAATCCTATCTTGCCGAACCATTTACTCATATCGAATCACTCCTTGATCATTTGTCAGATTTAACTGTCGCAAGTTTGGCTGTTGTGGCTGTAGCAGAATCTGTCGTCACATATGTAACAGTCGCCACATTTCCGGCAACAGCACAGCTGACCGGTTTATATAATGTACCGGCAACATCGATCATAAGTCCTTTGATATACGCATCCTGCAGCTCAGCGCAAGTCACTTTGTTCTTACAAGCAGAATCGTAATACGCATAGGCATCGTTTGCTTTTCCGTAAACTTTTCTTACTGCGACATTCACGTCGTCAGCGACTGGACGAATTTTTTCGATCATGGCTTATCCTCCTTATGCGATTTAGGCTACCGGCTCCTCAAGAGCGATAGCAGAATATACCTGAGTGAGCGCACCGGAGAGTCTTGTCTCCAGCATGTATTTGTAGCGGTTGAAGTCCATGTCGAAATCTTCGAACTTGGTAACTTCACCACCTCTGGTGGAACCGAACTGATAGTCTGCCAGGTTTACAAACAGACCAAGCAGTTTCTTCTTACCATCGTTGGATGTTCTCTCCAGACCCTCAAACTGTTCAACAGTCTGGATGGATGCTACATTGAGCGCTGCAGCAAGATCTGCTTTGGAATCGTAAATACGGCGGCCATTAAGATCTCTTGCCAGAAGCATTACGTTCAGCAGGTGCGGTGTACAGTACAGATCCGGTGTACCTGTGCCTTTGAATTTTTCTCTGGAATACAGTGCAGCTTCGATCATAGCCTCTGCCTTGATGTAGTTCTCGCTGAAGTTTGCTCCAGTGTTGGTACCCTGCAGTTTGGTTTTGGCTGCTTCGAAGTCAACGTCCTGATGGATGCAGTACAGCTCATCGTCATGCCAGATGGAACGAATATGATCTTCATGGATTTTGTCTGGATCACCATCTTCACGTCCGTCACCGACAAGTGCTGCCATAGCGAGCTCCTCGTTCAGAACATGTCTCATCATCTTCCACTGATAAGCAACTACATCGAAATCTGTAATATCCACTACATCGTCTCGGTGCATCTGATCTTTGATATACACTGTCTGAGGATCAGTGGTACGGCTGAGAAGTTTGATCTTAGCCATGTCCTCTTTGTAATTACCTTTCTTCTGGTATCCTTTAGCTTTCAGATCTGCAATACGAGCATCAGCCTGGCGAGTACGGATTCTGCTGTACGGAGATTTATGGATTTTAGACATTACAGAATCAATCCATGTCTGATCTCTTTCGAGCGTATCCGGCTCACCTTTCTTCAGCAGTTCGTATTCCGGGAACAGAGCTTCCACTTTATCATCGAATACACCATGAGCAAGTGTGTCAGAGTTTTCCTCTGCGAAAATCTCCATTGCCTGTTTCAATGTTCCGACATTGACCTGCTTAGCCATAGAGATGATTCTCTGCTCATCGGAATGACTCAGTACAGTGCCCTGGTCTGTATCTTTATTGTCAAATACATTATGTTTCACTACTTTTCCTCCTTCTTCTTCATCATCGTCATCAGAGTCGTCTACTCCGTTTTCTTCGAGAGCCATGCCTACAACAGCTGCTACCGCATCTTTCTGCTCGTCATTAAGGGTGTTAAGAATCTCCTTAATTGTTTTTTCTCCAGTTTTCGCTCCCTCATTTTTCTTTTCTTCTTCCACTTTTGAATCTCCTTTCTGGTTGTTTTCAGCATCAGCGGAATGATAGAGCATAATGTTTTCATCCCAGGATGCTTCAAGCTCTTCCTCGCCGTCTGCGCTGTGCGCCATAATAAAATCCACGTAAGCACCAGGATTAGCTCCAGCCAGTACAAGACTGAGTTCCCTGATGTTTCCGTGGATTACATCTTTACCGATATGTTTTAACTGATTTGCCCAAATAGACAGCGATCGTACATCGCCATTCTGGACAAGTTTCTTCGCGGTCTGCCCCTGTTCGGTATCGTTGAACACTCCGTAGGCATATACGCCATCTTCACGATTTTCAAGAACAGCATGTCCAAGTACCGCATTTGGATCATTGTGTTCATGATTCCAGACAAGCGGGACTTCGCAGCCGTCGTTCTCTTTAAACGCATCTTTTCGAATCGTTCGCCCATCGCCACAGAGCAGATCGTTCCTAGTGGCATAACCACTGAAATCGCATTTAACCATTTTGATTGTATCCTCCTTCTTCATATGCTTCGGTAGCGCTAGAAGTCTGAGACATGTCCTGCTTAGCTTGACTGATGTTGCTGTTGACTAACTTATCTGCCTTCGGATCTTTAGATGGTTGCATACCAACAATCTGACGGATCTCATTGGAAGTCATGATTTCGTTACGTGTAAACTTATCAGCGATTTCTGCGATATCATTGACTGGAACCAGTCGGAATGGATCTCTGAAATAGACAATAGACTGTAACTGCGACCGAGCGGTCTTTGTGAGAAATTTTCGTTTTAATTCATCAACAATGGCCGAAATTATTGGCTCGACTGTGCGATTCATATAATTCAGCATTGTTTTTTCATCAGCCGTACCATCGAGCACTGACTGGGTAATGCCAAGCTGGCTATAAACCATGTTGGTAAGGTATTCAACCTGTTTGAGCAGATTGTTTTCCAATGAACGATTCAACTGGGTGATTTTCTCTGTTCCATCCGTATATGCAATGCCATACTGAGAACCAGCCAACTGATTGATAATATCTTTTCGCCTTCGCTCAACCTGCTCACGTCGGGCCTCCGTCTTTATTACATACGGAAGCTGTATAATCAAATCCAGTTTTCCGGATGCCGTTTGTTCATCTGTCACATCCAATAAACTGAGTTTTCTTATAAGACGCTGCATGGTTGAGTTGTATTCGTTGACCACTGCATATAGCGGATTTTCGATAATGGCCACCTGGTTTTTAGGGAGTAAAATCTCTTCTTTTTCGCCGGTTCGGTCATTGTACAAACGAACCCTTACCATATCTGGATACCATTCCGTAATCTTTCCGGTTCGCATGGAATCAATCTGGTACGAATTCGAACTTTTCGGGTCGATGGTGGTTTCGACTGGAACCAATGCTACGCAACCCTCATCGAGCATCGATAATACTACATCCTGAATGAAAGCCCGGCCTGTCTGATCTTTGTTTGCCTCTAAATTAAGGCAATTATTCAAACCGGAATCAATATCTTCTACATAGCGTCCGTTCTTATCCAATCGACAATGTTTGATATTAACGGATGATACATCAAGAGCAATCCTGTTAAATATGGACGTTGCTATTGATTTCTCATTTCCTCTACTAAGCCGTGGTCTATCAGGACGTGAGGAATATCCCGGACCAGTGATTATATACTGGGTTGGGTCACGACTGGCGAATGCGTTCCAGGCATGAGCAAGCCTAGTGCTTAAATTTAATGACATAAAATCTCCTTGTAATTAAGAAAACGAATCTATTGCATGGTCTATAAGATAATTTCTACCGATAGCACCAGCCGTAGCAACTGCATTAATTCATCGTTGTTCATATTTCGCCTCCATATTACTCAAGTTCAATGCCTTCTACTTCAGCTCTTACCTGCAAACAACGGATATATTCTCCCATATACCGTTTCTGCTCCAGCAAAAGTGCTTTGGCACATGTCGGTGTGAAGTTAAGAGTGCCTGCATCCCACTTAACAAGCATCTTATGTAATTTGTCATACCGGATCTTCACCTGAAGATACTCGGCTTTAAATCGTTCTTTATAATCAGAACTGTTCATGAGTTCGATTGTGTCTTTCAATTCCATGTCAATCTCCTTATTCAAAAGCTTCTCTGTTTAATTTGAAGGCGACAAAAGCATCCATCATAGCCGCGACAGCATCGATCTTCGCTTCATGTCGTCGTTTCAACAATTTACGGTTTCCATTTGTGTCTTCTATTGCGATGCAGTTACCCATGGTAAATGACATAAGAGCCTCATCAAAAATAAGCATTCTTTCCTCAGACAGTTTCTTCAGCTCACCAAGCGGGACTGATTCTGTCTTAGCTCCCTGGATGACTTTTTCAATTCCAAACGGTCCATTTTCCCGTTCCCACCTCTCCACGAAGTCTCTGGCATTATACGGGTCATATCCCAAACAACGAACGTCGTATTCTGCTTCGGCTATGAAATTGTCAAGATCTTCATACACCTGCATCATGTCGAGAATATTTCCGGGCATAACAATAAGACTGCCCTCTTTCATAAAATCGTTGTATTTGATTCGCATTGCTGTGGGAAGTTTGCTCAGAGTGAGCTCGGATATGTAATTTCGGGTTTTTATACCGAAAGCACCATTCGATAACGGGAATAAAAATGTAAATGAACAGAAGTCATCTCCCTGGGATAAATCCGCACCCATAGAGCAAGGCATCTGCCAATACTCTCTTCGTCGATGCGGAAGAGTTTCTTCATATGTGAAGTAATATGTGTATCCCTCCATAGGAATACCAAAACGTTTGGCAAGAATATCATTGCGGACTGCGGGGTTGTTCTCAGCTCGTTCCACATCCAGCTGATAAGTTTCATAAGTAACAGTCTTTCCGAGATTCGGATTTGCTTTAATCCATTTATCCGGATCGTTAACTTCATCAATGGAGTCTAATTTATACCACCAAATGGAAGTATGCGGAGCTTTATACTCACCTTTGAGTATCTTCATCAATTCCATTTTGATTGTATCGCCAGATCCATTACGGACAGTTCCTTCTGAGCTGATGGCAACTATAAGGTAATCATCATTTGAACCTCCACTCTGCTCTTTTGCGGCACCTTGTTCCAATGCTCCGATGACGTCCTCCCGTATATCTCCGGAAAGCCATTCGTCAACAGTTGCAATCTTGACACGCAATCCCTGCAGTTTATCAATGGACATGGGTCTGACTTCCAAAAGTGATCCGGTTAAAAAATTCTGAATTCCTTTCTTAGTCGAAGCCAGTTTAACACGATTCGCCTTAGATCCAGTCGTGTTCTGAAGCGAGCCTTCAGTGAGAAACTTATACAACGGCCCTCTTGCTCTGGTGATGGCGGTTCGAATTGGCGACATAACCTCTTCGGCCTGAGGCATAGTCGGAGCAGTTGTTACTTGATGAGTTGTCGCGGTGTTGACGTTCAGTTCGTAATTCTGCAAACAGGACGCATACATTGATTTCGCAGCGCCTCGAGCAACAATTAAATACTGCTTGGTAGTTAACCTTTTCTTAATCCGTCTCATTTCGTAGTGACCACCACTGCCTGTTTCTGACGGAACAAAAACACTGCGCTCAATGAAGTAATACCATCCAAAAATCTGTTCAGCCCATAGCTTGAAAGAGTCGAGGAGATATAAATCGCTACCGTCCGTTAGAGTGAGCTCATTCTCACAATAGTGGATAAATCCTTCAACTGCCCGATCATCATACCAATATCTTTGATTATCGATAAGCTGATCGATTCGATTCATTTCCAATGAAACCGTTTCACAAACCGAGATTTCTCTCCGGATTACGGCATCTCGAAACATGCCATAATACTTCGGTACGGCGGTGTTCGATAATGCCATTTGTTGTTACTCCTATTTTTTCTTATTGTTGGTATGGACTTTCAGATCTCCGCTTAAGCCGAATATACGGTTAGCCGCATCGGCAAGTTTTGAATTTACAACCTGCTTAGCCACATCTGTTGCAGCTGGAGCGATTATGTCTTTTGCTACTTTATCTATAAAAGCTTTACCGCGGGAAATTTTCTTAGGACTCAAACTCCCAAGTTCCTGCTCCAGTTTGATTCTGTTGATTTTAGTACGAATTTCTTCATCAGACATTTCGCTGATACTTTTTTGCTTCGGTTTTTGAGTGGACGATTTTTTAGTCGGATTCCTTCTCAGCTGTTTTCCGGTGAGCTTCGTATACTTATCTTTCATTTTTTTAGCTTTTTTCTGTCCGGCTCTAGTGAGACTTCCGTCTTTGTTCTGATATCGTCGAACTCCCCATTTCATGTTAAGGACACCATGATGGGCTAAAAATTCTGTATCTCCCATTTATATCACCTCATTTCTATCACACTGTCTTGCATTCACATTCGTCTCTTGTTACAATACAATCATCGTATTGGAAGGAGATATACATATGTCAAAACTCGCTTTAACCGAAGATCAAGTGATGAGTGCATTGAATAAATGTTACGAAGCTGCGCTTAATGGTTTACCTAACACGCCAAATTGTTATGAAATAGCCGAGCAGTATCTTAATAAATACGGTGATGCCGAAAAAGCTACCGCTGCTTTTGCGAAATGGCAAATTATGAAATGTTCCACATCCGGATTTATAACAAGTCTTGGCGGAATATTAACTCTTCCGGTGGCGATTCCTGCTAATTTAGCAAGCGTATGGTATATACAACTTCGTATGATCGCAACTATTGCCGTTCTGGCTGGCTACGATCCTTCCGATGATGAAGTTCAAACTATGGCGTACGTATGTCTTACTGGCGCTTCTGTTTCAAAAATCTGCCGTGAAGCGGGAGTTCAATTTACCAACAAATTTACCATAAGCATGATCAAGAAAATCCCTGGGGAAGTTTTAACCAAAATTAACCAGAAAGTTGGTCAGCGATTTATAACAAAATTTGGAACCAAAGGTATAATTAATCTTGGAAAAATGGTTCCATTTGTTGGCGGTTTGGTTGGAGCTGGATTTGATTTTGTCGGAACCTCAGCTATTGCCGCCAAATCCCAAGATGTTTTCTTCAAGGGAATTTTAGATTAATTATCACTTTCCGCTTCCGAGTTAAGTCGCCACTCAAACTCATTGATCATACGATTCATACTTTCGGCAACAATTGAAGTTGTTGGCGGATCGAACAGCATTCTCACTCTCATGCCGACATAAGACTTCGTTGCTTCGAGGTTCTTATCGGATGAGAGAAAATCATTCCATGTAGCTGTTTTATCTGAAATAGTGAAACCAGCCGCAGGACCTACTCCAAGCTGCTTTAAAACCATAAATACCGAATTGATGTGCATAATAAGCTGCTGGTCAAAAGCTGTATACTCTTCCTGAATACCCAGTTGTGCCTTGATCGATATTAGAATACTTTCATTCATCAAGCTACTCCTCTTTATTTCTTCCATGGACAAGTATCATTTCTACATCGTTCTACAGGATCGCTCCATAATATGGAATCATCCCCATAGTGAATTGCGTCATGTGTTCTTTTGACAGTGCAAATCAGATATTCCGGGTCCAGCAACAAATCACTTCGCTTGAGAATATCCTCTTTCGTGATCGGATTCATATGATGAACCAGAATTTTGCTATAGATTTCTCGCCCAGGAATCCCCAGATCGCACCCACTGTCTCGAAAAATCACCTGATCTCTTACCGACAACCATTCCGGCGACTTATAGAAAAGCTGATTCAAATATCTGTCGAATCCGAACGTCTCCTGACCAACTACACCGCCGATCCGAAGGTACTTGTATCGTTCTTTAAAAGTTGGAAATGTGATCAACTCAGAATATGTCTTAATACTCATCCGGATCACCTGCTCCGCTGTAGTCGCGCATAGCTCGAAGAACTTCTTCATACATAATCTTAGATTCAGCACTCTCTTCCAACGCTTTTGTCTTCGCTCTCAGAAGCTTGTTCTCTTCTTCAAGTTTTTCTCTCTCGAGTCTTTCTTTTCCCGAACCCAGTTTTAAAAAATGAGTTATAACCTGCGAAGAAGCCGTACCTTCCATCATCTGTCTTTCAGCGCAATCCATAGCCAGAGATATCATCTGGTTTTCTTTTGCTTCCGGCGTAAGCATTGGACGCCGTTCAGTTTTTGCTACCTTTGACATCGTTTACGCCTCCTTGAATTTAATTGTTATCGACTATTTGTCAGATTTCATTAATGTTATGCTGTCTTTAGAGGAGTTTAAGGAACCTATCGGTACGAGGTTGACTAACTCAAAAGAAGTACAAATCTTGAAAGTAGAAATACACGCGGATTAAATGGCTTTATGGTTCAATAAACCCCTCTGAGGGCAGCATAAAAATATAAATTGTTTCTGGAAAAATCCCGCCGGAGAAATTTTGAAGACCGGCGCGATGCAGGGAGGGGGTGCTTTTTTAGCGACCCTCCCCTATGTTTTGACATCGGATTACACCGGGGCAGCGCCTAAATCCAGCGCAACTTTCGAATTTCGCGGAACTTTTTTGTAAATATTCAAGAAATCAAATGATATTAACTCATCGATTGCACGATTATGTTCATCATTGATCTCTTTTTCTGTCATGTCGTCAGAATAATTGGAAATACGATCCAGTTTTCCACAAGTGTTGTATCCTTTTTCAGTATCGAACAAGTACCAAAGAGTGAACTGTTCGAATGGATCGTAAGGATTGTCAAATGTTGTCAGTCTGAAATCATCCATTTAACTAATTCGCCCCTTTCAAATACTTATAAACTGTCGAAGTTGAAACGCCAAATTTCTCAGCAATCTGCTGAATTGTATACGATGCAGACATTGCTTTGATTCTGTTGATCTTTGCTTGATTGAGAACTTTTGTTTCTTTCGGCATTGCTCTTTGTCTTAAAGAATCCGGATCACAGTTGTTGAGAATGCGTTTGAGTATGGATTCACTAACTGCACCTGCCTGTATAGCATCCCATTCTTTATCAGTGATGACGATGTTTCGGTCTCTTCTCGAAACAGAACCAACTTCTTCTCTTGCTTTTGTGAGTGCTTGCTGACTTGCTTTCTTAACATCCTTCGGTTTGAGCTTAACACCAGCTTCTTCAGCAGCTTTCTGCTTTCTCTGAACGGTAGCATTAGCCATACGCTGGGCTGCACGTTCACGAGGTGTATTAGATTCGGCTATCGCCAGTTTCTTAGTGAGGCTGTCGTACTCTTCCTGATACTTCCTCTTAGCATCCTTACTGTAGGCTATCTTACCGGCTTTACTGGACTCAACCCTTGCTTTATTGGCCATAGCTTTCATGCTATTAGCGTAATCAGCATACACAAGTTCCATTGGATGTCTATACTTAGATACCAAGGTCATAGCGTCATCGGTTTCGGACATACGGTTGCTCTTATCGGTACGCTTCTTAGTTACCTCCGTTACCTTACCAGTCTTCTCATCCACTTTCTTGACGGTATAGGTAGCATCGTCAGCTTTCTTATAGATAAGAGCCCCATCAGGTCTGGATGGATCATACCATTCTTTTCCTGGGAGGTTTGGTTTAGGGGTTCCCTGTCGCTTATCAACAGTAACTTCTCCTTTGGCTCTGGAAATAAGAGTGGATGCTCCGCCGTATTTGATCTTTCCGTTCTCATCGACTTTGATCTGATACTTCTGTTTTAACGCTTGAATGTTGTTGACTTTTTCACTCTGCTTGTAATCCAGATGATGTTTCTCGGCATCGATGACGACCATACTATGTCTTACAGCACGAGCCAATTCATCATCCGAGGCTCCAATAATAGTCATATCGGTAATCAGATTGGAGATTTTGCCCATCTCGGTATCAGTCTTCTTCATGAGTTGGTATTCTCTTCCATCCCTATACCAGTGTTCTTTACCATCAGGTCCGATCTTCTTTTCGCCCTGATATTCCATCTTGGGATCGAATCCCTCGAGTCCTTCAAGAGGTGGACGATTGGCGATCTTAACTTTTCCAGCACGATCATGAGTAGGGATACACATTACGGTGTCGCCATCGAAGTCGGCTCCAGATAATCGTTCAGCAACTTTACTGTTGATACCAATTGCATCAATGGAATCCTTACCAATCATCTTGATAGCATCTTTGTTTTTGTGGTTGACTGTACAGATTGGAATCTCAAATGTACCACCATGAGGATATCGAATGAGGGCAAGTTTACTTCCTTCAGGATATCCAGGAGCATATACTTCTTCCTCACTCAGAGATGTAACAGGTAAAATAACATGGTATTTCTGACCTGGTAATGCGGCTGCTTTAAGGTGTACGGCTGCTGAGTCACAACTGCTTGCAAATTTATCAAGATAATATTTCTTCACAGTCGGATTAGTCAGAGCCATGATAGCTTCATATTCTGCCTGTTTATCTGCTTTAGCGATACCAAGCTGCTTTTCTGCCATAACTTTTGACTGTTTAGATAAGAACTGAGATGGTAAAGCATTTTGCCAGTCAGTCCAATCGCCTTCATCGGATCGCTTATTAATAAGGCCGAGCTTCTTCTTACCATTTTTGTCGGTATACCAATACTGCCCGCCTTGATCGGCATCTTTAATAAGAGAGCCGAAAGGATTGTCCGGATCTGGTTTCACATCTTTGAGAACCTCCAGTTTCGGAACACTCTTGGACTTGTTGGTGTTAAATATAACATCGACGCCTGGCGGAAAATCTTTATCATCTTTGTAGACTGCCATACCTTTGATATATTTCTTTCCATCAACCATGATGCGGACCTGAGAATATTTGGATTCGCCAAGCGACAGATCTGGTACATTTCTCCTGAGTTCAACAGTTCCATCCCTATCGATACCGCCATCTTCTTTATAGCGAATCATAAGCCGCTTGGAATCTAAGCTTTCAGGATATGTGAATTTCTTTTCATAGGTCTTCCCATCATCTCTGGAAATATAATCAGTGACTGTCTTAACATTATCAAAATCGTAGATTGCACTATGCGGTGTTCCTGGTTTACAAAGAACTCTCTGAGTCGTCATCTGACCTTTATTTGTAACCTGTGAGAATCGACCTCCATAAACCTCATAGCCTCCTTCAGCCTGTAATATAAACAATGCCTGATCCAGTTTTTCTTTTGTGATCTTCAGATCATTGTTTACACCGGCACCGACATCAACCATGCCCTTTTTATCAACCTGTTCTTTCAAGAATTTGGCCGTGTCTCTGGCCTGCTTCATTCTTGACTCGGAATTTGGATCAAGAAGTGATCGAACAGATGATTCATTGATTCCCATTTTTCGACCAATCTCAGAATTGTTCATTCCTTCTTTGTCTCTGAGACGTTTGGCTGTGGCAACCATATCCGATCTACGCTCGTCTTTTGCAATCGCATACACCGTTCGGAAATCGGTAGAATTGTAGCCAAGTGATTTCGCAATCGCATTATCACCGGTCCATTTCTTACCGTTTTCATCAGTATATGTAAAACCGGATTTTCGCATCTGCTCCACACGACCTAAGAAATCGCGAGAACTTTGATATGGATCTTGTCCCGATCCCCATGGATATCTTCCCGAACGGCGAGGCATACCATAATGTGCCAGATATTCCTCATCTGTCATAGAGGCTGATCCTAAATATGATTCGATTTCTTCTGCTATCGGATTCATCGGTTACGCCTCCTCTGCATCACATTCTGCAAGTATTTTGTCGAGATGAACAATCTTATCCATAATCGGCAGAATATCTTCTGCAGTCGGGTTGAATACTACTACTTCATCATTCTGGTAAATACAGAGTTCAAACTCAATATCACCTGGTCTGATCTTATATTCAAGACAGAATAACGCTGCATACACCTCAAGCTGTTCCATATGCACTGGACCGACGCCAGTCTTCAAATCATGGATTCTAAGCTTATTATTCCGGAAGCAAATCGCATCTGCAGTCCCGAAGAATCTGTCTGAATAATATAAAACAACCTCTGTACTCATACGAAAACCGATAGCATCGTTTACATATGCGTATAAGGTTTTCTTCGAGCGAGGCTGTTTAATACCCATATCAATAGTTTCTTTTGCCCATGCATGTAAGCGTGTGCCAAGTTCTGCAGCTTTCTTGTTCTGTCGAACTGTGATTGCTTTCTCATCGCTATATCTCAACCATGCTGGCTGACTTGGGCTGAATGGTGCGTGAAGTCCACTAAGCTTTGAATGATTCACGAAGTTCATCTAAAACATCCTCCTTATTTTCTGGGTAGATAAATCGTGAAAATGACATGGCGTTCATTTTTGCAACATAGTAATCCTGATTCGGACGATGCGATGCCGTAGCACTTTTCTTAACTTCCAGAGTCGCCCACTTGTCTTTGTATAAAACAAGAAGATCGGGGATACCCTGAATATCGCTCGAATCCAGTTTGGTTACGATGCAACCAGGAAATATAGCTCTAAGCTCTTTTTTCAAATCTGCCTGAAACTTATTTTCTTTCATGAACTCTTTCTCCTTTCATAGAGCTGAATATCCATAAAAATAAAAAGATAATACATTGACCGATTTTGGCCGATATATTATCTTCTCCCTATAAAAGGGGATGTTATTTTCACGTGTGAGTTTTTCGACACAGTGGTTAAGTTATGCGTTTGAAATGATAACCTTTGTGTGATACTCGATTGTTTTGTTGTTTTAAAATATCTTTAATGGCCGTCGGACTGCCCCCGATGTCTTTAGCACATTTTTCTACGGACTCATACGTTTTTCCGGTTTCGATAATCTGTACTCCAATTCCTGGACGTCCTCGCTGATCCGTGCGGACTTCAGATTCTTCACCAGCTTTTGAAATATGGAACCCATGACAAGTACAATATCCTTTACTGCCATTCACAACTCTGCTGACGCAGGACGCATTGCCGCCAATCGCATCGGCGCAAGCTTTGATAGAATTGAATTCTTCACCGGTTTCTAATATCTTCACCGGAATACCATTTCGTTTGGTGTCAAATTCCCCCATAGAATCTCTCCTTTCTACACCAAAAAAAGAGCACTTGTAAACCAAGCGCCCTCATGGGTTATCTGTACATATGCTCGATATAGATTAGGTCTTCGATCCGGCAGCCTAATGCTTTGGCAATCAGAAATAATCTGTCGAGGGTTGGGGATGTCACTCCATTCACATAATTACTTATAGTCCCAACCGATATGCCAGTTTCTTCAGACAGGTCATCATATGTGAAACCTTTCCGCTGCATCATAGAATATAATCTTATATGTGCGTCCATATGAAATTCTTTAGGACTCATGTCATCCCAACTATTTGGGAGTCGTCTTCGTGTCTGACGGTAATTGTCGTAAATATACTGCACCCCATTTTTCATGGTGATCAGAATATCATAACAGCTCATCTGTTTGATATCGGCAATCTCATCAAAGTCTGGATTGAAGTAGTCCAAGAAATCCTGCCACAGATATTCATCGTCAATCCATTGTTTTCTTAATTCGCTCATTTCTGTCACCTCAATCAATAAGTTGAATAAATGGAGTTAATTCTTCAATATTGCATCTCAAGGCATAGCTTAAATTAATAATTGCCTTCAACGTAGGCATACGCTGACCTTTTAAATATTTACAGATCGACTCCCTACTCAAATGACTCCTTCGTGCCAGCTCACTTTGATTCATATGTTCCGATCTCATAATATAGTCCAAGTTGCCTGCAAACGATTCGATAAGCTCCTGTTCAGTCATAGAATCTCCTTTCTTTATTGTACGTACAATAAATGGTGGTACTGTAGTACAATGTATATTAGCTATACGAAAAATTCAATTTTTTAAATAAATAAGATAGCTAATTAGATCGGTACTACAGTACCATGATGAAAATAGCCATTTTAAGCCATTTTTAGCCTATTTCGGGCTAATTTCCGATTTTTTGGATATCCAATTAATCGTTTCGTAGACTTTTTGGATATCCAATAATTCAAACCTGTACCTCCTGCAACGATTAATATTCGTGACTTTTTGGATATCCAATAATTCATTTTTCGCATTTTTTGGATATCCAATTAATCAAGCCGTCTCGCCTTTTCATACTCCGCTTTCAATCCATCTCTGAAAATTTCGGCCTTTGTTTTACCAGTCACTTCCTGTATATATTCTAAAGTATAAATATCGCCAAGTGATAAACGCACTCGATACTGGTACTCCCGAGCGAAATCTTTCTTCGGTCTCCCTTTCTTTTTACTCATCTCACTACCTCCAAATCTTCCCAGTCCGCTTATCCTTAACTACGATCCTCTCTTCGATATGAAAATCCGAAGCGTCACAAATAGCAAATATAGCAGTGAGCAATTTATTGAGTCGTTCCTCCGAATCGTTTTCTCTACGTTTGTACCTATTTGCTTTGTCCACCGATGATACAGCATCAGCGTTCATAATAGCCTGATATGCAGTAGGGTCCAGACATCCAGACCCATTCCGCTTTAAATCATTTTTCATTATTCTTTGAAATATCCTCCATATCTATCTGCGCTGGTTCCAACCGGATTCCACCATATTCCCATAAATCTTCTTTGAGCTTATCCATATCCAATTCACCGTCTTCCCAACGTCCGTAATATTCCAGAACTTTATCCACGAATCCCGGAAGTCGTTCACGATATGATTTAGGCCAATAGTGATCCATGAGCACTTCTAATGGCAGGGTGAGAACCAACGCCAGTACAGTATTAACAGTTTCTTCATAAACATCTTTCTTAGTCTCGGCAATCTTTACTCCAATTTTTTCCTGAACGATAGCGTCCAGCTGCGCCTGCGTCAGGTTGTAGGTTACAGTATGAGCTTTCTCCTGTTCTCGCTTCATACGTCTCATTTCTGCTCTATTCATTTTCTGCTCTCCTGAGAATTTCTCCGTCCATACTACACCACTGAACCTTATCTGATAAAATATCCTTCAAATTTGCTTCTGTGTATAATTGGGAATTACATGCGGATACAAGTTCAGATAATTCGCCTGCTTCAAACCCCTCTTCCGGAATAATCATGACTTCATGAATGGATGATGGGAGAACGTAAAAGTTACCACCAACGATATCTCCGATCTTCTTCCGAATGCTCTTATGTAATATCAAACTGGCTCCGTTCATCTGATTACCTTTAGTGAGCGTCAGCATCGGTAACTTATCACCTCGCATACGAACTTTTCTATTAAATAAATTAATCGCAAACAAGGGTTTTTTAAGGGCAAACGCTTCAATAAGATCCTCAGTAGTGAATAATACCGGTTCGTAATTCATATCACTTATCATGGCATCCCTATGTAATGTCTGAATATCAATCCCAAGCGCATCCATCAACTCCGGAGTAAACATCAGATTACCCAGTTTTTTTTCCGATTCATACAATGTAGCCATATAAATCAGAGCAAAATCGCCAATATGAGTTACAACTTTTCCTTCCAATAAATTACGACTGAAATCAGGATCATAAATACGAATCTGCAGTTTGTCTTTGAGATCTTCATAACTGTTAAAATTCAACATCATAGCTAATCCTCCTTATCGTTTTGTATGGATATATTTTTTTTAGTTTACATAATAACAGCAGCTAAGATAATTAAAAGCAGACCCTTGATCTGATCTGCTTTATCGCTGGCTAATAAATATTCGAATACGCCGAGCACAACGCTGCCGATAGCTAAAATATGTAGCATTACTTCTCCTTTTCTTTTTATTCAAGCCATTCGTTATCGAGATAATAAAAACCGTAGACACATGCTCCGATTAAACATATCCAGAAAATCCAGAATAACCATAATGCAAAGTCAGATTCTAAGTAATCTACGGTTTCATCAATCGTCATATTCTCATAGAATGGCGAATTATTTTTTATTGTTTTATTTTTTAATTCTGTAAATATCGTCCCGGTGTACTTCAAACCAACCCCATAGTATTTGAAGCGTACATGAGATGATTCTTTTAAAGTATCAATATAATCATCATCCGGTAATTGAATTTTCTTACTTGAGAATACATGTTTCAAGAAAGATATCTCTTTACAAGTCTTATCCTCACTCCCGACATAATCCCATGACCAATAAACCTCAGTTGTATAATATGTGTGAGATTTTCCATTCACAGTCTTTGTGTGAGCCACCTTACGAGTGTGTCTCGTGTAATGTTCTTCGACCTTTTGCACATACATATACTTTCCACCAATCTCCGGATAAGTAACAGTGTCGACAGCTTCCAAATCGCCATAGATAAATGCGTTTCCAATATCAGTCCGCATACCATATTCAAACAGATCCTGTTCTTTAATCTTTACTGCTTTATTGTATTTTTCGTTTTTGTCCATCGCATGATCTGAGATTTTACCAGAAATTATAAAGCCAATAAGTAACAGAACCGCAATGATAGATATACTTGCTAAGATTTCTCTTTTTGTGATTTTAAAGTCTCCGAAATCAAATCCGTTCCATTTCTTCATAAGCTTATTCCCCGAACAGATTCTGTGGAGCATCGACAGGAGCTTCGTAATCTAAATATGCATACTCATGAACCTCATATCCAAGAATATCCAAAAAGATTCGCGTAGGGAATTTTCTTATATAACGTCTGTACAATTTTATCTGTTTATTATAATTGCTACGATATTCTGCAATCAGATTTTCTGTAATAGAGAGTTCATTCATCAGTTCCTTATAATTTTCATCTGATTTTAATTCCGGATAAGCTTCGCTTACAGCTGCAATCGCAGTGGTAACATTTTCAATATCTCCAGTGGAGCCTCGCCCTTCTACGATAGCGGTAAGTGTATCAGCTTCGTGTTTATCATACTGCTTTACACAATCTGCAAGGTTATAAATCAGATCCACACGTCTTTTTTCCTGAACTTTGATGTCTGAATCAGCTGTATTCACCTGTTCCTCCAGTGAAAAAGCTTTATTTTGTGAACTCTGCACTCCGAATACGCCTGTCATGACAACTGCAAGAATCCCTGCAACAATAATAAGAACTAATTTCCAATTTGATTTTTTCATTTCGATTTTCCTCCAATTAAATAAAACCCACGCTAGGATAATTAAAGTTAAAATAGTTGATGTGACTGTCATTCGTCCCACCTTTCGAACTTAATTCCCTTTTGAAAATTTCTCAATAATCTTTTCAGCCCACTCAGGATGCTCTTGTCCATACTCGACGGTATCGTATTCATTACTCTTCTTCGGTTACATCTCATACACAATTCCTCCTCATTTTAATAATAAAAATTTAACCCACATCGGTAAATCAGATGTTTCAATTGTGTAGCAAAATGCGCAGGTAATAACATACCGTGAAAATAATAAACGCCACACACCAAATGAGATGTGACGCAGCGCTGTATTTACTCCTGGAGGTTATCGCAAATCCTAAAAACGACACCGCAAATAACACTCCGAATACCAAAGCAAACATTTTGATTCTCTCCTCATCTACAAAGACTCATCATGCTGCATATAATAGCAGAACAGAATATAACAACTTTACAGATATCCCGATCGTTTGCGTACCGCCATGCCAAGAGCAGATCGATAAGCATGAATACTGCTAAACAAATTTTTAATGAAAATATCATTTCGAATCCTCCTTAATCTTCGTCACCTGGCTGCTATAATCTGGCGCCACTGGTGTTATCGACTTTCTCTTCACAGTCCAAGACGCAGCCATAGCTACATCGACTGCGTTATCACTAAGCAATGTCTGAACTCCGACATTACTGTCATTGAATTTTAAAACTACACCTTTACATCCACCATTTTTAAAATATATAGCTAATAAATCCATGCAAATTCTAGCGGTCTCATCGCCTACGCTAAGTCCAGCCTTAACCTCTATAGAAATACCACCAATGCTTGTTTTATCATTCATTTTCGGTTTCCTCCTCTAAAATCTGTTTCTTAACGTCTTCAGTAAGTTCTTTAGCCATGAGATCATGAACAATTTTCCCAACACTAAAATTCATGGGATCATCTTCGGCAAGTCGGGATTGAACCTTCTTCGGACAATCATACCCAGGTTTGTTAACGTAATGTTGTCGTCCAAAACCATTTTTTACAATATCATCACTGGTTGTAACGTCAGCAAGACCTCCTTTGTTTAAGCAGTCATGAAAATGTTCACAATTATCGCAATATACATCGTCCTTATTCCAAGGAAATGGCTGAGAAAAACGTTTTTCTTCAAATGCCTGATCGGACTCGATAGAAAGCCCAATAATAAATTCACTATACGGCAAACTCTCAATCCACTTACAAAACTCTCGCCACTCATCCAACTTATGACCCTTCCGCTGTCTGTAAACATTCGCCAGTACCTCATAATTCAGCATAACATTACGAGTCTGGTTATAGCTGCTCGGAAGAAGCTGAATAAGCTGCCACCAGTATGCTTTGTCTTTGGTTTTGAGATAAAGATCACGGCAATCGTTCAATTCGTCTATTGTATTTTGCAAGGTACCAAGTGGAGAAAACCTCAATTTTCCTTTTTCTTCAAAATCCATCAAATGCTCACAACTGAAATCCTCCAACGTAAATTCTTTCTCCGCAATCTTATGCATCGTACTGCAGGAGTTTGCAACCGTGCCAACTTTATAAGTATCAAATTCTTTCCACCAATACAACGGCGCAGTAATTCTCACATACACCGGCATCATTCTTAAATACTTTCGATGCTCTGTACCTGCGTTGGATAAGCGCTGCATGAGGGAGCGGTCATTCTCACCCAATACATATCTCGGAGTACTACCACACCAATGAGGGCTAAAGTTGCAGGTTTTCCAGCATAAACCCTGTTCACATCCTTCTCTTGAATCTTTTTTCTCCCATGAGTTCATCGGATTTCTCATGCCCTCGATAATAAACTCCATCTGCTCTGGACTTGCCAGAACTACATTTTCTAAATTAATGCTCATTCACAATACCCTCCCAGCTCAATTTCTACGAGTTTATCTGCTTCAATCTCCAGAATGTCCACATCGACATCTGATAAATTCTCAACCCGAGTCCATTTATCATTTACGTTTTTCTCATATAACTCCTGTGTTACTAAATCTTTAGCCGCTTCAGCAGCATCTTTTTCAGTATAAACACCAAAGATTTTTTCGATATGGCCATAATCGTTATAATAAGTATTTCCGTGAACTACATATAAGATCATTTCTTTTCCTCCTCCGCAATTTCGTTTTTAAGCTCTTTCATCTTATCATCAAAGATTTCAACTATCACATCGCGACCCTCTTGATAACCTTTTCTGTATCCACGCATGTACTCATCATATAAAATCTTCTCGTTGACTGTAGTTTCGCAAATATCAACTCCGCGATCTTCCATCATTTTGACAAGTGCAACAGCTTTAGATAATGTCTCTTTGCTTACGGTTATCTGGTGATTATTTACAATCCACGACGATATTGTCTGAAATATAAATTCATCCCTTGTTTCAATCACTTTCGTAGATACCTCATTGATGAAATTCTCGCACATCCTTTATTCTTCCTTTCTCTCAGCATTTTGCATTTCGATTTCGCCAGTTTCTTCATTGTAATTCGGGCACTCTTCGTCATCTAATCGGAGGCAAGGCGCTGATTCGTTATCCAGTAAAACTTTAAGACCGCCAAACCTGCAATCTTTACATTTAATCATCTCAAATATCCCCTTCCGCTCTATGAAAACTCTTATCCTCTTCAAAACCTTCCGGATATCTGGCTTTAAGCTTATCGATGTTCATCCGCATGATATCGTCCAACGACCAACCTTTAGCCGTACAATACTCTGCGATAAACCAGAGAAGATCCCCAAACTCTTTCTTTACATTGTCAACTTCAAATGCATGTCCCTGATACGTTTTCTGATAGATGGAGTGAATTTCTCCAAACATTCCATAAAGAGCGTGAATCTTCTGTTCTTCGAACGTCAAACCCTGAATGATAGTTCTGGCCGCCAGCTTCTGATACTCATTTCCTGTCATGATTATTTCTCCTTTCCGTAAGGTTTTCTTCTGAACCATTTCTCTGCTTCTTTATTTCTAAGTTCCGGTCTGCTCATAAAGCTTCGTTTAATCTCTCTATCCTGTTTAATACTTCTTTCATCTTTTCCTGGATTTGGATCTATCCATCTCATCTTGTTAGTTACCTCTCTCCTACAAATTTCTTCTAGTGTGGCAATCGCCAATCCAATTAAAATAAGGACAGCCGTTAAATCGACCGCCCCTAAAAATATAAACACCCATGTGAGCATATTACTCTCCTTCAACGCCGACCATTTTTCCGTCTGCGTATAAGATATTAGAATCTGGATTCCATATAGCCATAGCTCGATCAATGAATATACCGCCATCCGGAACTCCAAAGTTACCGTACTTATTGATGACGAAGGTTGTTGTGTATTTGATATCAACTACATCTTTATCCTTAATAAACTCATTTACAGCTTTCTCCAGCGCCAGTGAATCCCCATCGCTTCCAAAAATTTTTACTTTCATTTCGTATTCTCCTTTTCTGCCTTTTTAATTTTCTTTTCATCCGGCTTATAGCAAACCGGTTTCTCCGAGTGCTCGTTCATCGGAACACCCAAACATTCATTGCACGGATCTTTCTCCTCATATAAATCCGCATATTCACATAACGGACAATACTTTGAGAAATTTACTTCTTTATATATGTATTCCATCGACTCACCTCCGAAAAAAATACAAAAGTTATGAATGCTGCAAATATCACTATAGCTATAGCAATCAAAAAGCATTGCATTATCACTTCCATAATTGCGCCTCCTGTTCTACCCGGCTATTAGGTATACACCAACCGCAAGCAAAAAGACAAAAGCATCTGTACCCACAACACACATGATCTTATCTTTAAGATCCAAATCATATCCGAATGCAAAAGTTATAAATGTGCTCATGACAATTACCAGTAAAATCCATCCTATTATTACGTTCATTTCATTCTCCTTTCAAAATAACTTTCCCCGTTCTCAAGCTCTCCTGTACAGCAATTACTCTCTGGTTAGTGCTTCCGGCCCAAGGGTAATTGATGTCAGAAAGCTCCTCTACGAATTCTCCATCCACCAAAATATCAATCCATTTCATACCTGGCATATCTCGAATTTCTTCCCATAAATATCCGGTATACAACCAAACAGTCTTACCTGGCATATATTTCTTGATGTATTTCGCCAAATGAAAAATGGTGTCCCTATTCTCCGGATATAAAGGATCTCCTCCAGAAAAAGTGACACCGCTGATATAAGACTTATTTACTTTGCTATATAATTCCTGCTCAGCCTCCACGTCAAATATCAATCCGTCATGTGGATTCCAGGTCACAGGGTTTTGACACCCTTTACAATAATGATCGCATCCGGCCACCCAGAGCACTGTCCGTAACCCATCGCCGTTCCGCATATCATCTGTGGTTATGTTATGATAGTTCACATGAAAACACCTCCTAAAAATATCCTTCTTGTTTTAAACTGGTGTAGTTGTCGTCACCAAGAATCGTCATGTCTTTAAACGAAACATCAATTAAGTCACCGATTTCGGAAATTGTTTTAGCTGCAGAAATATCTGTGACACTTGGGGTCGAGTCTCCGGAAGGATGATTGTGAACCAAGATAAATGCTGTCGCGTTGAGCATGAGAACTTTCTGCGCTATTCCACGTCTATCGATAACACTCGCGTTAACGCTGCCAACCCCAATCTCAATGAATGATTTAAAGTGCATTTTTGTATCAAACATGAGTAAAAACGCATGTTCTTCTGAATATGTGTCCAATCGTAGAGCTTTACATAATTCGTAAACATGCTCGGGATGTCTGAATTGTTTTTTCTTAATATCTATTCTTTTCGACCAAACTTTTTCAAATGTGATTAATCCGTCTTCGTCAAGTCTGGTTTCGTATCTTCTGGCCAGCATTTAAATCTCTCCTCATTCATAAAAAATAAAAGACCCGATGTTTCCACCGAGCCCTTTAACTCATTTGAAAAATTGTTTCATTACAAATTTCTGATATTTCTTAGTTACCTCATAAGCAGCGTAATCTGTAGAAAATCCATTCAGCATTCTATTTGAAAAATCTGTAAAAGACATATCGAAATTATTTTCATCACGTCTTGTGATCTTAATAACCAGACTGTCGTTTTCATTAACTTTTACAAATATGCCTCCCTGAATCTTCTCTTTAAGTTTCGCATGTAAATTCGTGCTAAATAAATACTCATAATCTGTCATAACACCATTCCTCCTTTTCATTAAAGGAGTTGTGATTTTCGCGTCATTCCTCACTGTAATCCTCCACAGTAAAACCGAAACACCATTTAATCATTCTCTTCTGAAACCAGTTGAAGTGATGATCAACCAGTATTGCAACAGATCTAAGTTTACCGAACCGAATCTTTGCCCCATTTTTGATTTTAGGGATTTCGAGGCGGATTTCTTTTAAATCATCAATCATTTCTTGCGTCCTTCTTCTTTTTAGGTTGAGCTCTATAGCAAAAACTATTATCTTGAATAACTATTCCGTCATTAAATAAACCACAATATACTCCAGAGCCAGTTTTTGTAGGTTCTCCAAAACAATATCGACAATCAATGCAGTAACATTTAGCCAACGGTGGATTATCAAATCGGTGAGCTATTTTGTATTCGTATCGCTTAGTGTCTCGATAGTCGGATATTAAATCACGTATTTTTATGACTGACGTAATAGCAATTACTGAAACAAGTGTAATTGAAACAAATACTCCGATCATGAAAAATATATCTTTTAAATTGTCATACGGTATCCAATTTATTTTTGGTATTTTTAATCCCATCCAGCAAACTTCCTTTCGTTAAATTTTTTCTTCTTATTTAAGGCTTTGGTAATTGCCATATCTATTCCGGATCGGCTTTTGATATGGTAGTAATATAAGTCTTTGTACGGAGTGTTCATTCGATTGATTCTACCGCTAGCCTGTTCCATGACTTTATAACTATAGTTCTGTGAAAAGAATACAATTGTATCGGTTTTGACACAATTCCACCCCTCGCAGCCTGCAGTATATTGAACCAAATATATCCAGCGATCAGAATCCGGCACCGGCTGATGAGCATGACCGCTCCATTCGGCTACCTCATATCCTATATATTCGTCATCGCTGAATAAGTGAAGTAACATTTCTCTTTCGTAATCGAAATTGTAAAATATAATAGCTCTAGGTGTTTTCTCCAGGATCTCCATTAATGTTACTACACGAGACTCGTCAGTATTCACTATTCTTCTCAAAACATAACAAAGCTGAGAAGCCTGTTGGATTGGTTCATCCTTAAAAGGGTCCCATCTATTTCGGATAACATCCTTATATTGAGGAATATCGTACTTAGCATACACATCAATATGATGAGGAACCGTATTTCTTTCGAAGTTCATGTCAACCAATATTCGATTTCTCAATCTGATTAATCTGCCGGTGTTCAAATATCTTTCAATCTGTGGATACTTTGTAAACCGTGAATACACAACATGCTCTCTACAAAACTCAGTCTTGTTTTTGTAGAATCCATTCGCCACGAATACCGGTATGTAATCGGCCCAGCAGTCTCCGGGTGTTGCTGAAAGAATAATCCAATTATTCCCACGGGCAATCTTCTGAAATGCTTTTACCCAGGCTCCTGAACCACAGACTCTATCCTCATCAAATATAAAGAACGCTCCATGAATTTCAGCGTATTTCTTAATATTATTCCAGGAATCAATTACGATTTTTTGCTCAGGATATAATTTATTCTGTTCTGGGTCTGTTGACATACGATAATTCGCCAACTCTGAATCCCACTCATGTGAGTCACGCTTCATAGCCGTAGTGATAATATAAAGATCCTGTGGATTCTTCATTTGAACATATTCTTGATCGATATAACTTCCACCGTTCTCTTTGAAATAATAATAGAGACCTGTTCTTGATTTCCCACTCCCCACGCCGCCATTAAGAATACAGCCATTACGCATTTTATTCACAGCGTCTTTCTGATAATCCCTGAGAAAATCTTTACTCATTTTTCGCCTTTGGTGTAATCAACTTTTTATAAAGTTCAAGAGCTTCTTCTCCATCGAAAGCATTTATAATATCGACGGCTTCGCGGGGTTTTTTACGCCCCACGATTAAAACTGTGCCGTCCTTACCCGCCGATGAATCAAAACCTATAATTAATGAATCACTGGTCTTTTCCATCGCTTTCTCCTTTCTTAGGAATCCACTTCTTAAACACATCATTGAAATATCCGGCATTATCAAAGAAGTATTTAGAAATCGCCATCGCCAGGCCTTTCTCTGGATCAAATGTGTCGTTCTTACCACACTTCACAACGGTCTTTGTACCGTCGTTCCAGAATACAATTGTAGCCGGATCATTGAAGATAACGTTTTTGATTTTGGACATGGCCTTCTGGTATGGCGATACCGCAAGACCCGTCCCGAATCGTTTGTTGATCGTAGCTTTCAAAGCATCAGCATCGAGAGAAGGCACTATCGGCTTAAAAACACGTGAGTAATTCGACGGCAAACTATATACAGCTCCGTCTGTTGTCGTGCGAAGGATACCACTAACACAAGTTCTGCACGTTTCCTTATGGTCTTTATTTGCACATAAATCACAATAAGTATTCATAATCATTTCTCCTTTTCTTCCAATTTCATAGTGACGCCACATTTCATCGCGGCTATCGCGATCCTGGCGTCCGTACACTTTCCTGCGACTCTATATATTGTATAAGCCATGATTCCGGCTATAACAATTTTTGCTCCGTCACTCATAAATATCACTCCTCTAATCAGTGAATATAGTCCCAATCCTCAGCGAGAATATCATTGATACTTGGAACCCACATCGCATGGCTACCATTAGTCATTTTGATCTGCAGATATGGTTCACATTTAAACAAATCTCCTTCGTTAAGCCCCCAAGCTTTTGCAGTCTGCATATTACATGGGATTCCGTTTGGATACCCCTTCTGATACACGACAAACATTCCTTTACCATTCCATCCATGTCGGAAAATCTTTTCTCCATTTTTCACTTTCTCAAGTGCCTGACCGAAATTCATAATCCCATTCCTCCTACTGTAATTTACTCCTCTGGGCTTTCTTCTTCAGCATATCTGGCAGCAAATCTGTCAATTTCCTGAATAACTTCCATAGACTGCAGATATGCGGTACGACCAGTTTTACCATTGACTTCCCAGTCATATGGTCTTACATCCAGATTGACTGAGCGAATATCAATCTCATCAACGATGGATACCATATCCTCGCTCAGTTCTCTATGTGCATTACCGGATACTAAATATATCTGTGGTCCACGGTCATTAAATTTCACTTTAACTGGAAGATATCTGAACGGTTCTTCGCCTTCATCTCTCGGTTCTTTGATTTTCACATTCCAGCCACGATCGATGAGTTCGTCAGCGAGCTCCTGGTTTGGAATAACCACTGCGAAATTGCGATCCCCTTCACGATTGAACTTGCTTCCCTCTCCTCTGAGGTTTCTGTAGATGATTCTTGCGTCGTTAATCTGTAAAATGTCTCTTGGTGCAAATGTCAGTTCCATAATTCTTTTAATCTCCTTTAAATAAATATAATTTTGTATAAAACAAAGAGCCTCAGCTATTTCTAGCCAAGACTCTCAGTTTGCTTATTGAATGAAGTCAAATTTCGTGTACTTCATTATTTTAAAGAAATCCTTGAGTGATAAGGTCGCCATACCATATTTACATTCACTGCAAGCACCGTTACATCCAATACTTTCCGTGTTATTGTTTTTCATATTCGGATGTTCGCAATACATGTCCACTGTGTATTCAATCTCACCATCTTTGGATTTTAAATAATGCTTCATAAAATCACTCCTTTCATAATAGGAAAGGATTTCTCCGCGAATATCAATTCCAAGGTAACTCTACTTCTTCATCGGTGCCTTCTGGAATATTCATAAAATCCGGTAATGGTCTCTCTTTAGGAATATACGGATCTTCAGATATAAACCATTCGTAATCACCATACTTAGAAATAGATTCAATGGCGTCATTAACGAGTTTGTCATAATATGATCGGTCAACAATGCCATCATTACCAGAAATCAGCTCTGCTCCCGATATCTTTTTCTCTTTTCCAGTATCCGGATCGATAATCGTCACCATCTCCGCAGATTTCGTCAACAGCATTTCTGCCTCAAGCCATCTGAATCCTGTCGTACCGGTAGCCGCGTAGAATTTACCATTCTGCTCTCTGACGAGAACACCGCCACCCTTGCCAGGTTTAACCGGACAGAATTCTCCGACTTTACCGACGAATTTACGGTCATGACCATCATTGATCAGCTCCTGCAGTACGCCAGCTTCCGGTTCAAACGTGGTATCTGAGATTTTGCCTTTCTTATAATCGGATTCCAACTTCTCAAGTTTCTTCTCGTATTCAGATACATCCGGTAATTTCTCATTCATGTCCAAATATAAAGCCGATTTCACTGAGAAAGTTTCTCTCATATCATTGATTGTTACTGGTTCCCGGCTGAAACAAGTCTTGAATACATAAGGAACCGCAAACTGCTTGCCGGTAGCTGTCCATGGATTATTCTTATGCTTCTTATTATCTCCTGGAGCATATCCGTACATAGCCACACACTCATCTGGGTCTTTATACTTAGCGATATAAACCGCATTGTTTACAAGACACATCCGATCGTAAGTAGCCTCATGCTCAAATGTGTAGCCATACCGTTTACCAAAGTCCATGACGAATTTGATAATCTCCGGTGTAGCATCCGGAATCTTAATGGAATCTGTCTTGATATGAGCAACAGTAAATCCTCTCTTCTGTACCTCATGTTTAAGATCCACCATAAACAGCGCGCCACGTTTGGCAACGATATTGTCTTTGTTACGAATATCCCTGAACGGATTATCGAAGTTAGCTGATGTAAGACCATATACCGAGTTAATCGCAGTCTTGAGCGCGTTAGCAAGATCTTTGGATGTTAACTCGCCATTCTTAACCCTCTCGATATATTTCGTAAGTTTACCGCCAAGCATATCATTGACAATATCCCAGGCCTCATGTTTGATAGATACACGTCCCTCGACAATTTCTCTATATGCTGTTGTGTATCTGACTCCAAACAGACATTCAGCAATGGTGCTGTGTGGGTGCATTGAAGCGATATCCAGCAACGCTACGTTTCCATACATGCCTGGTTCGGCGTATACATAACCGCCCTCGCCAACTTCTTCTCCACGATATGTAGAAACACCATTTTCGTATTTGTAGCCCGGAAAATATGGCAACAAGCCGCAGGCTTCTCCGTGAGGTTCGGCCATCATTTCCCTACAGGATTTCTCAAGGAAGGCCTTTACTTCCGGATCTAACTCATATACAGGCTCAGCCAAGTTACGATACTGAAACTCGTTCTGAGGATGCTTATTATTACCAAATATAAATCTCTGAGTCAGAGTATTGGTGGTGTCGTTCACAGTCAATCCGGCCAGATCAGCTAGAATCTCTCTTGCAATAAAATCACTTTTCAGGTAATCCCATGCAGCTTCCGTCGCCAGGACATCGTTATCACAATACTCCGCTACTTTCTGCCATAATTCTTTAGGCACAGGCTTGTCCCACGGAAGTCCAAGCTCCTGATGGTGAATCCCCATTTCGATCTCAAGTTTTTTCAAGCTCTTTTTGTTACCCGCAGAAGCGAAATCATAAATATCAGTATATGAAATATTGTATGCCTCGCCGAACAATACCTTTCGACTGTCGCCTTTTTTCGTATTTACAATTTTCTGGGATAAATCATACAGCTGCTCGTTCGTATACCCCATCATACAAGCATATAGCATATGGTTATCATATCTACGACAATTAAATCCTACCAACCGGAATTTGATAAGTTCTTCGATATCCTGTGGTCTTGGATTTATTAGTCTTACGATAGGCTTTCCCTCTCCCTGTACTTTCCAGTTAACCAGGAACAAGTTAGGAAATACCTCGCAATCATAAAAAACCAGCGGCTTCTCATCGTTTGTGAGCGCTACCGCCGGTTCTTCAGATTTAAATTTCATTTTGCTTACAAGTCTCAGACAATAATCAGCCTGATTGGTGCTTTGGGCTGCGAAAGAATATACCGCGTTTCTCATATCAGATACATCATAAGCTTTGTCGCTGGCGTAAGCATCATTGAGAAGCTTATTGATAAAATCAACACTACTTCGAGTGTCGTGATGATATTCTTTTTCGAGATTTCTCTTTATGGTAGTTCTGAGACTCTGTTCGTTTTTAAATCCTTCAATATTTATCACTTTTTTTCCTCCCTCCTTCAAAGGAAGTCCTGAGCTAATATGTGCAATAGGTAAATCATTGCATTTTGTAAGCTTTCTCCTGAGTGAACTTTTTCCTGTGAATACCTTTATTTCAATGTCTTTGTCGTAAAGACGGTTGAGCAGTGTTGAATCACCATCATAAATATAATGAAGGTGGATTCCAGCTCCGCTTTTACTTAACTCAGCATATGTAGCCGGCCATTTGCTTGCTGCAGCCAGATTTTTCTCGAATGATTTATTACCGGATTCATCCTTAATATCAAAATCAATGACTATATGATTCTCTGGAACCTTGACATAATGTAATTTATGAACATTGATGTCGTGTAACCTCGTGGTAACAGCATCCCATGGTTTGGTAGGGGTTTCCTTTTCATTGGCGTATTGAGCCAAATAATCTCCCGCAAGGATATCGAATTCTGAAGATATTCCCTCCATAAATTCAATAACGTATTTTTTGTCGGTATCATCTTTCTTCTCACTCCTCATATCTTTCTCGAATTTATCAAGCCGGAATCCTGAATATACATTCCGAGCCTGAGATTCGCTGTCGAATTCTTCATCGAAATTCCAGAAATAATTCCTAAGCTCTTCTTTGAACACTCTCTGAGAATACGGATACGGTACCTTGGTCTCGTCGCAATACACCTTATACATCTCCCAGGCAGTTTTGAGAGTCGTTCCGTCATTCTTTTTAAACACGCTGAATGAATCAATCATGAAATTATAGAAATCATTCGTGGCGCCCATCATCAGCGTCGGAACGTATGAATCGTACACATGTTTATTCGCCAAATATACCTGATGACAGTGATACGCAATTCCCGGAAGCTCAAAAGGGATTTTATCCATACAATCTGAATATTCTCCCTGATCGAGTTTATTGCCGGATGGCGTGACATCGATCAATCGTCTGAGTAAACCAGATTTGCTGTCCGTAATCTTTACTGGTTTATTGGTTCCCATAAATAAGAAAGCATTAAATCTATTCGCGTAAGTAGATTTAAACTTCTCGTTTACAGTCATAAGCTCGTGGGATACAAGACTGTTTAATCGAGTGTTATCCTCAATTTTGGATAAATCTCCATCATGCTGAATTGCAATAAGCGGGTTTGCTTTAAACGCCTCTAACGCGAAAGAGTTATTAGCCGATCCCAACGCTTTAGCGTCAAATACCGAATAATAACCCTCAAATAACTGCTGTATAATATTTAAGACTGTTGATTTACCGGTTCCCGCAGAACCATAGAGAACCATAAACTTTTGAATATTCTTAGAATCCCCTTCGATAACTGCGCCAATCGCCCATTCGATTTTCTTCCGCTCCCCCGGAGAATATAAAGTAGACATAAGTTTTTCGTACCCTGAAATATTACATTCTCTCAGCGGATAACTGAGCGTTCGACTGGCGTAATCCTTTTTGGTCGTCTTGGTATCACCAAATATGATTTTCTCGTCTAGTGGATGATAGTTGTCTCGCATCTGCTTTTGGCAATATTTATGCCAGGCGTCTATAGAACCGGAATTTGAATCCCACATATATTTTGTGTTAAGTTCATCAATCGCGTGTTCTTCCTGTTTTTTCGTATATTCATATAATGCGGCATCAACCATGTTGATCACGTCTTCTTCGTCGGTAGACCAGAGACCGGTATCTTCGTTCCAAACAGCATAGAAATCGCCGCCCCGTATCATGAGATCCGACGATTTCTTCAGAACAAATTTAGGGAATATCTCGGTGACACCCTTTTTCACTTGGCGCGTCGAAATCTTCATGAAATCAATCATTACACTATGCTTCTCCTTTCAAGATTTAAGATATGCTGTCGAGATACCAGCACAATTGTGTCCAAATGTCCACTTTTGTTAAATCCACGTCAACGCCTCGAATTCTGAATAAACCGCCATCCCCGTCTGACTTATACCGTCTATCCAGAAATGTATTTACGATATTTCCAGCAGATTTCTTATCAAAATTATTATCGCTCATAGCGCCAAGGCCCATGGTCGTGATCATTCCCCAAAACCATTGCCCGGTTCGATCGCCGAGTGCCGGATTGTCCATGATGGTCTCCTCGATCCTAATGGCCAAAGCCACCATCATCTCCAGAACACTGCATGGACCTTCGAGACAATCTCTAATCCAATCATTCTGATTTTCTCTGCCTGTATCAACAGCAAATCGCCATCTAAGATCTACGCCATCCTCAGCTCGGTTTTCGTCACTTCGCATTTTGCATCTGAACGTAATCATATGTAAGCATGAAAGAAGTTTTTTATAAGTCATCTTGCCTGAAAACCTCTTTCCGCAGACAATATTAGTCATCCATTCGAAATACTCGTTGATAATATTGTTTTTATCCATCCGTTCTTCTCCTATCGTGTAGGATAGACGTCACTGAATCTTCGAGTGTCCATGAGAATCTCGTATTCTTTATCAAGAATCTCATTTCTGACAAATACTGAATCGTCCTCATATTCACCGAAATGATTCAGAGCATCGCTTCCAATAGTTTCTTCAATGTCGTCTTCATCCATAACACAATTTGCTTCATCCGTAACAACTCCATCCGCCCAATATGTCAGGCTTTCAGATGGAAGTTCACTTTCGCCGAATTCTTCCGGTGAAATAACATATTTATACATATAATCCTCCTCTTTATAACCATTTTTATCGATGATTTCCTGCATCGCTCTATAATCTTTGAAATCCGGATTCTTTTTAGGCTGTGGCGTAGCATCTGTTTTGATAGATTCCTTTACGTCCGTCTCAGTGATATCCTCAACAGTCGGATGTTTCTTACTCCATACTTCCTTTACCGAAGCAATTTCCTCGTCAGCCAGTTTTTTATATTTATCCTTTACGAGTTTCCATGTTACTGCGGAGCCAATAGCGACTCCTGCAGCAAATATAAGAATTTTATTTATCATGGTCTTTCCCTTCCTTTGAAAATGGGTTCTCTACGCTCTTATGAATATAAATCTTTTCGTCGATTATCACTCCGGGTATTTTTCCCATCTCAAAAAGAGCCTTTAAAGTATTTCTTCCGCTATGCCATTTGACGGCGGCTTCGTCCAGGGTCATAAGACCAGGAAGCGTATCACCATCGAATATAGACACGTTTTCCAAATTATTTTCCAGAATGAATATGATAAGTTCTCTACCTGTCATGATTTCTCCTTTCACCAAACGCGATCGTAAATATCCCTATGGGTATTCCCCGACCCAATGCTATTGAGTCCTGTCATTCACATCAGATCAAGGATGTTTCCATCAACATTGAAATCAAGCAGAATTGTTCTTTCATATCCGTTCACAAAGTTACGATTCGCTTCTTTGTTAGTATCGTAAATGCCGAAATCGACATAGTTATCACCGATCGGATTCTTTTTATCATAGATCCATCCTACAATCTGACCTGCTCTTGTGTGTGGGAGGCCAAGCATATCGTATACTTCATTCAGGAATAAATGTCCACGATCTTCCAGACGTTTAGTTGCCGCTGCTTCCTGCTGGCGTAAGAAAATCATATTGAGTTCCGGATCTTTGGTCCATCCAATACATCCATCATCGAAGAATTTCGCAAATTCACTGATGGCGTTTGGATCTACTACGTCGACAGTCTTTTTCACAGTCTTTTCATTACCTTTTTCGTCGGTAACAGTCTCTTCCACTTCCTTAGCTTTGATGTTATAACGGAGCTCTTTATCCAATTCCTTTCCGAATCTTTCAACGACTCTTCCACGATATTCTTTGAAGCTTTTGTCGACTGCTGTGTAAGCTGCAGCCAGTGCAATGTTCCTCTTTCTGAGAATATTGTTAGATGTAAGAATAGCCGTGATAGATAATCCTCCGAGAATAACCGCAGGAGCATAAACTTTAGCAACCTTCAGAGCGGTCTGCGTATACACAATAGCAAGATCTTTGTTTCCGTCTTCCTGTGTATACTCCTCATTAACCTTATCCGGATTCTCAATCACATCATGAATGGAATCAATTTTATCTCTGGACTCATCTAAAATATCTCCCAGTTTAGTTGTTGCCTTACAAGCCATCACAGCACTTGCTACCGCACCGATTACTCCAGCCACTACAAGAATCTCCGGGCTGTGTTTCTGCAGTTTAAATGCCATTCTGTGTGCTGATCTGGAAATAGTATTCATAAATGCTAATTTTTTCATTATTCGTTCTCCTTTTTAAACTCTTCGATTTCTTTTACTGACATACCATCAATTCCGGCAGATTCGTTGGAATCAGTATGCTTGAAATATTCTCCTGTTTGTGGATACATGTATCTGAACATGCAATAGTTTGCAGCGTCTGCCAGATATTCTAAGTTACCTGTTTCTTCAAATTTCTGAATACACTTTTTAAGTGATCCAATTGCATCCACATACCCTGATACAAAATTTCTTGAAGCTTTTCCATATTTGAAATATGACTGCACGACGAGATCTTTTCTAATCTCATCGAATTTGTTACTGTATTCAGTTTTTAAAATAATCTCTTTTGGATCTTCCATGAATCCTCCTTAAATCGGTTCTGCTTTTGGCAGCTTGATCATGTAGCCATCACGAACTCTTGAAATATCAGCTCTGGCGAGACTCTTCCAACCGTATTTATTGTCTGTGTAGTTACAAGTCATGCCGCATAAATCATACATATCAGCAACGCTGACGACTCCGTATCTGTCCATTAATTCATCCATGCTGGATAATACTTCATCAGCCTCACCTCGGGTATCGAACACGACATCGTCGAAATCGTAGCTAGCTCTTACGGACCTTCTTGAGTTACGGCTCGTGTTATCGGAATATGATCTATATGGCACATAACTGGATGAACCACGACTGCCACTTCGTTTGTCTCCGTATAACATCATATCGACGCCGTCTTTCACGATATCTGAGACAGCTTTTTTGATTGCCGGTACCAGCACGTCAAGAAAAATATAAGATTTGACATTAGACACGTCCTCTGAGATAAATACATCTTTGAATTTGCTTACCTCACTCTTCTTTTTTCTCTTGACATTGCCGGTAACGACCTTATCTACTTTTTTCTCAGCAGCTTCTTTAGCTTCAGCTTTTGCTTTATGGGAATTTGATCTATAATTTTCCATGAGTTCTCCTCTCTTAATCAACCATCATAATTTTCCCGGGTAACGTTATGCGTGTTCCCGCAATACGGTTATTTCTTTTCTTAAACTGATATGTTAAATTACTCCTTGCTTTCTTCTCAGAAGGAGCAACAGTCTCTCCTTCCCAAATATCAGCAAGAAGAGTGTTGAATTCCATGACCGGACCTTTGTAAATATACCTGGGCATGATACGCTCCTTTCCGTTGAAAACAAAAAGAGGAATACCTTGTTATAGGTACTCCCCTGTTAGAGAATATAAATCTTAGTTTTCTGATGCTTCATCATCGGTAGATTCAGCTTCGTCGATTTCTACGTAATCGGAATCAGCTGCCACGTCAGAATCGTCATCGCTGCCTCCAGCTCTTGATCCGATCGCATAAGCTGCTACCAAACCCAGTCCGATCACTGCACCTTTTGCAATATTCTTTCCATGTTTCTGTAACCCACTTTTTACTTTCGTTCCAAAAGCTTTAAGCTTTGATTCCTTAACTTCTTCAGTGGCTACTTCTGTCTCCGTATTCTCCTCTGTAGTTACCTCAACTTCTTTAACCTCTTCTGCTTTGATTTCTTTCATCTTAAATAATCTCCTTTCAGATTTTTATTCTTTCTTTCCATTAAACAATATGTATTTTTCGCGAATCTACATAAGCTTTGAGAAGTCATATCTCGGCGCAATATGATAGTCCAGAGTAATGCAAGGTCTACCGTCATCTGCGACCATGGCTCCGTAGCTTATTTCGAGTAAACCATCATCAAGATTCCAGCCAAGTTCATCGCCCATGTCTGTATTACTCAAACCAATTTCATTATAGAAATCATTTAATGCTGCATACATCTCATACACCATGGTTTCATTGATCTTATTGACTGCCGCACGGATTGTCTGAATATCTGATTCGAAATATCGTCCGGAAATACCGTCATAGCAAAGCTGCTTGCCGGTCCCTGTGATGATCACTTCGTTTTTGGATACAGGCGTCTCGTCTAGGTGTTTCTGGGAAACTTTATCTCGGATGACTTTCTCTTTCTCTTCGCCGATTTCTTCTACGACCTTCTCACGATATTCGTTCAGTGCCGTTTCGGATAATTTATAGGCTGTAGCCAGTGCAGCATTTCGTTTAGCATTTACCGAATGAGATCCGAGCAGACAAGCAATAGACGCAGCACCACTGATAACTGCTGGAATATAACATTTCCATGTTGCTTTTACTACTTCAACGGGCTTGAGTTCTGGCATATCATCGTACGAATCATCTTCTTTCAACGTATCGCCATATTTTTCATATCTCTTTTCAGTCAGAAGTTCCAATGCTTTCGGAGTAGCCTTAACCGCTAAGACAGTCGCGGTAATGCCGCTCGCAATGCCAATCCCAAGCAGGATTTCAGGACTTCTTTTTCCGAATCCTCGTTTCACAGTTTTAATGAATTTCATTACAGATTTGTTCATGATATCTCCTTTCAAATGAACATGGTTTTGTTAAAACAAAAATAAGAAGCCCGTTAGGACTCCTTATCTGTTTTCTCGGTAATATACCCATCGAGTTTCTTATTAATTTCTTCTTTCGACTGCTTGTCTGTAGCCCAGCTAGCAGCTAATCCGCCGATAGCTACGGCAACCCAACCAGCCATTTTGATTAAATCGTATTTAACTTTCACGAGTATACCTCCTTTCCGTTAAAGTCGTTGGAATTCTCGCGAGTCAGTAATATTCATCATAGTTCAGAATTGGTTCGAACGGCATTTCAATAATATAAAAGACGGAACCATCATCAAGTTTTGCCGGAATGTGGTTGAATTCAATCCAGAACATTCCTTCATCCATCGGAGCCCATCCAGCTTCAGCGCCCCAATCAGTAGGCTCCAGGCCGAGGAATTCATACAGTTCGTTTATCACAGCTTCTCCTCTGAGAATATAATTTCGGTTCAGGTGGTATTCTGCCATAAGAACCTGTTCGAGACTGGCTGTGAAGAACCTCTTCGAATACTCATCATACCAGAGAACCGGTTTAGATGAATTCTCCTCCAGCGATAAATCACAAGGCCCAGTTAAATATGAAGCATTGATGTATACTGTTTGAGACTTCTCTACCGCCAGAGCTTCGATAACTTTCTTATCGGCCTCATCGCCGTACAATTCCTTGAGTTTTCGGCGATAGTCCTTAAAGCCCTGATCCAACAAAGCGTATGCGCTGGCCATAGAGGATTGAGTCTTTCGATTCAACATCTGAACTCCAAATATACACGCAATAGTAGCCGAACCCAGTAGCACTGCCGGAATATAAGGCACTGCAGCCACTTTAACTTTTTCAAGTGCAGTCAAATCTTCACCTTTTTGAGCCTCCGCCTCCTGAATAAGTAACAGTGCTTTTGGTGTGGCTCTCGCCGTTGCGAATGCCGTAGATACCGTCCCCATCGCAGCGAGTATTGCCAGGAGCTTTGGCGAGTTTCTTCTGAGTGTCATTTTTACGTTCATACGATTTCTCCTTTCGCGTGAATGAAAATAAATAGTAAAAGAAATAGAACGGGATTCGAACCCGTGATCTCCGGAATATCCGGCGCTCTACCATCGAGCTACCTATTTCTCTCATTAAAGGAGATGATTTTTACGCGAAAAGAAAGAGCCCTTGTTAGGACTCAATCTCTTCCTTTACAAAAGTATTAAATTCTTTAATTTGTTTCTCAGTTTTCTTTTTGTCTTTCCACAGATTGATAACTTCGAACCCGCCCGCAATTACCACTCCAAATATTGCCCCAACACTAACTCCAATCAGAGCATCTTTTACTCCTTTGTCGTAGCATGTAGTTGCAAATTCCCCGAGTATTTTCATTGCTTCTTTGTCAGTTAACTCTTTGATTTCTTCAGACATAATGATCCTCCTGCAAATTTAAATGTTTTATTCTTTCATAATAGTCCGCGTATATTTCGCGAAAAAAGAAAGAGGTCAATGAATGATCACCTCTTTCTTGCTAAGTTATTTACCTCTGTTTAATAACAGGTAGATAAATATACCTCCAACAATTGCGATTAATACATCACTCATTTTCCTCTTCCTCCTTTGAGAATTTTGTTTTAATAGAATCTACAATATCATTGCCGTAATATATGGTATATGGTATACATGCCGAAATTATCATAATCAACATCCATCCTTTCCAATGGATTTTAATCCAATCGAACTGCGGTTTTACAACCATTTCTTTGTAATCTTCTAATGATTTCTTCATAGTAAATTCCTCCTTTAAAATATAATTTTCTCATTATAGGAGTTGTAAGATACGCGAAAAGCAAGAGCCATTGCTGACTCCGCTTCGTGATTACTGTCTTTTCTTAATAAAGTGTCGGATAATTAATGCTATAATCACGACACATACAATCACATCGCCGAATACTACAATTCCGGCAGCACCCAACGCTGCTACGCCGAGCACTGTCAGTATTGCTAATACCACCAATATGATGAATAAAATTGTAAATAATATCATAATGTAATCCCTCCTTTGAAATTAGTAATCTTTCCATTAGAGAAATTGTTTTCAACGCGAAAAAGAAAGAGCCCTGGTTAGGACTCTTCTTTCATTGCTCCATATGGATCCAATCCCATATGTTCCATTGCGTCAAAGCATTTAAATGTGTGCTTTTTCATCACCTCTTCCGCTTTCTCATCTTTCAATATTCCTAATTGATTAGCAACATTGCAAATGTCCAACATAGTTGCGTGATAATTAAGTCTCATTTTTGCTACTTTAGTCACAATGCTCATAAATATGCACCTCCATAAAATTAGTCTTTTCATAATAGCACCTGTGATTCGCGCGAAAAGAAAGAGCCCTAGTTAGGACTCTTTTCCCCCTAATGAGTAAAAATAATTGATATGAGACGTTTAACACCGTTTGCTCCATCTCCAGTTTTGAATATGGTTGCTAAATAATATCTAACCATTTTCGATTTTCTTCCCTCTATAAAAAGCCTAGTGTTCATGCCATCAATATGCGAACGACATATAAGACCGCATTCCAAAGCTTTTTTACGACAGAAGTCAAAATGTTTCATCCGTTTTTCCGCATCCTTGTAATCAAAAATATCTGATGTTCTAATGTAGATTTTTCTCATATAAATCACTCCTTTCATAATACAGAATGTAATTTTCGCTAAATACTCCGGCGATCGAAACAGGTTTCCCAGCGTTCTCGTTTCAAAGGTTTCATCTTCAAAGCCCACATAATCTGCCTGATACTGGTTGTAGGATATAATCCATCTTCACACTCTCCGGCACGATCATCGAAGAACTTTTTGAAACCTTCATGTAAATATAAAGCATCAACCAGCCATGGATCGATTTCAGTCCAATATGTTGACTTTGTTTCCGGAATATAACGCTGCTGAATAACAGCCAGGCCCTTTTCTCCAATTTTATATAATGTACAGTGACTGTATACCGGATGATCACAAATATAAGTCCGCCCGTACATGGATGTGTAATGATCTGGCTTGTCGTAATGGTATCTCATATTCTCCTCGTAAAAAAAAAGAAAGAGCCCTTGTTAGGACTCAATCTCTGCTTTCTTTTGATTCAAATATTCTATTAATTGGTTTTTGGTCATTTTACTGGATATTGCTTTACCAAAATTATAATGCTGTTTCATAGTTTTACCTTTGATATATGGCTCTGGTCCAAGATTGAACTGTTCCCACGTATGATCACTCCATAAAACTATAACATAATTATTTTGGTAACTGTTATTCGCTCCCCAATGTATGTGTTTTACAATTTTCCCGTTATTCATAGATATTTCTCCTTTCAATTTTTTCATTAAAGAGCTTGTAATTTTAGCGACTAAAAAAAAGAGCCCATACCATTTTGATATAAGCTCTTACGTAAACTTTAAGATTTTTTGTGTTTAATTTTGTTTTTACTAAGTGCATTCTTCTTTCCTGAAACCAATGCCAACCGCACGGAATCTATCTCCCCGAGTAGATCTAAATGCAATGTTATTTTTATCAATAATAAGAACGCAATTAAAGTGAACAACGGAATCACACAAGATGTTATAACTAAAACGATAATCGCGTTGACTACGGCATTCACCATTTTCTTGGCCTGAGCGACCTTTTCCTCGAGCGGGTTTATAACAACATCTTCAACGGCATCCTTGGCTTTTGAAATAAATCCACTTATGATGTTTTCATCCTCTTTGTCATCCGACTCATCAGAATCGTCGTTCTCCTCTATTTCCGCTGCTTTATTCTGAATATTCTCGGTCTCGTCGGCAACATCGCTTATCGAAAAACTGTACGTTCTTTCAATATCTCTGGATATCATCATTCCGGTAGGGACAATCGCCCATACTAAAAACCCAGCCAATAGAATGTTAAAACCTCTTATCTTTAATGATTGACTTTTGGGAGGAATACTTATCCCAATCAAAGCTAATCCTATAGGTATTATGAGCCAAAATACCGCTTTTCCGATTATCGTCAGCAAATATTTTTCCAGCGTCAAAATCATCATGATTATCAGCAACCATGAATTTAAATCTACAAGATAATCAGCGATTGGAGTGGTTGTGTCTCCCGGAACAGCTGCAATTAAAGTAGACATGCCCAATGTAGCGACTGACATTTTGGCAACATCTGCGGATTTTTCATCAAGCTCGGCTATTGTATTCTTATAGGTCTTAGGATCACTTGCTATGAATGTTCCGAAACATACGGAGCCTACAATGAGTATCGCACATAGTAGAACTGGTAGTATTTTCTTTGATAACAATTTTTCTTTCATCTTTCGTATTCCCCCATAGAGTTGAATGTACCAATTAATTATACTACTCCTACATAATTGTGTAAACAAAATAAAACAAAGACGCCAAGTTTCCCCAGCGTCCCTGCTTATCCGTATTTTACTTCTTCGGAAGAAGTTTGTTAATGAAACCTCGTCCCATTATTGTAGTAATTGTTCCGTTTTCCTCGAATTTGAATGATTTCAAAGTGCCCCAGATAATTACTGCAGTAGATACGACTGTCTCACCAATGCTTATGGCATACTTGATTTTTCGATCCTTAGCGTCTGCTTTCATCTGCTGAACTTTAAGATCTGTATCGATTTCTCGTGCATCTCTTTTAAGCTCGTATTCAGTGTTAAGCTTGCTGATCTCAATCTGTCTGTCCATAAGCTTAGTGATTCCTTCGACGGCTACTTTGTAATCGTCTGAACCAAGCTCTGCTTCACCCAAAGCCTCAAGTTCTTCCTCCAATTCGCTCTTTAACAGTTTTTCGATAGTTTCCATTTTGAATTCCTCCTTTAAAAATAAGTTAATACGTTTCCGTAATAGGAACTGTTATTTGTGCGAATTATGCAGAATAACCATGGCTTTGTTCACAAGGTTTACGTCTTTCGGTAAAGAGACTTTTACCGAGTAGAAACCTTCATCAATAGAAATCTCATCATCTGAATATGGCATAACTGTGAAATATCCATGCCCAGACGTTTTCTGGTAGAAAAAGCAAGTGATAATGATTCCCACAAACATTCCTCCGAGAAAAAATAAACACGACATGCAACATCCTCCTTTGAATTGTTTTTATGAAAATCCCTCCCCGGAATTTTTCACATTACAAATATAACTTTGTTTCCAGTAACCTGCGTACGGATTCTAACCTAGAATAGCGCTTTGCCTAATCTAGGATAAAAATAAAAGAAAGAGCCCTTAATAGAACTCTTCCTCGTATTCTTCAGATTTTGCTTTGGCATATAAGCCAATAGAAATACAGTCGACCACAAACATTGCGGTTCCAGCAAGTGGCATTGTGTGTAACAATATTATTGTAAATATCATCATCAATATCACCACTTCTACTTTCACAAGCATCTTTGTGATTCCTTTTCTCTCTTTAATTGACATAATAAAAACCTCCTTCAAAATATGTTTTCTTCTCATAAAAGAGGATGATTTCTACGCGAAAATAAAAGACAGAGGCTATGCCCCTATCTTCTCTGCTCTCTCGTTTTCTCTTTTCAAATCGCTCACTTCTTTCTTGAGTTTTTCAATCTCGTAGTTCAGTTCCTCCGCATAACCAATAAGTTCTTTCATCAGTTCTATAGCTTTTAAATCTCGATCGGATATCAATCCATCTTCATTCTTAGCTGATCTGATGGCAGTTAACATAAAATAGTTCATACGTCCTTCGAATTTCATTCTATTCATCTCAATCTCTCCTTTGAAATAAGTTTTTTCATTAAAGTGACTGTAAATTCCACGAATTACGGTGTATAATTATTAGACCAATATATGAGGAGGTCCACCATTATGAATGGATATTTCGCAGAAAATGAAGATGAAATTATTCAGCTTATTCTCCAGGGTGAAGCAGTTTGTGATTGCGGCGCATTGATGAATTTAGAAGATGATCAATTCGTATGTCCCAACTGCGGTAAAGTATACGATATTGGAGAATATGAGGATAACGGTCCGTATATCAATCTTGTAGATGGTTGTATCCTCGTCGATTCTGAACCCGACATTCCGTCAGGATGTATAGCCTGTGGAGGCCCATATCCCAGTTGCATGTCCGCATGTTCCAGATTTGACGATTGAAGCTAATCTAGGTTTATGGTATACTGTTATCCCAACCAAATCATGAAAGGAGCTTCAATAATATGACAAAAACAGAAATCAACACTTTTATCGAAACCATGGAAGAATTCGGCGATGTCTGGACTGCAGACCAGGTGGAAGAAGTCTATGGAAATAACACCCTTGACGAAGCTATTGCCGATCGTAGATCATCACATGAGAAAATGGCAGACCTGATTGGTAAGGTTATTAATCGTTAAAAGAAAAATAAGAGGATAGCTGTCCGCTAACAGCCGTCCCCTTACTTTCTTTAGCTGAAAGATGTTACTCTTCTTTGAGTGCATTTATCAGCAGCATGTCGAAGAAGGCTCTGTCCTTGGACATCAGAATGAGCTGTCGCCTCTCGTCTTCGCTCAGATCCATCTCTTTAATTTCCTGGATGGTCTGATCATCAAGTTTGAAGCTAATCTCCTTCAATTTGTCCTTGGACACCTCTTTGACTGCATCTAATAAAAGTTCGTAATTCATAAGTAATTCTCCTTTCTTTTTCTTTGTCATAAAACAAGCTGTTTTTCTCGCGAAACTAATCTCTCATTTTATTCAGAATCCAGAAGAATTTCCTATAGCTTTCGTAATACACATCTTTACAGCATGGTATATCCATTTTGATTTTTAACACATCGTAGGATAGTCCCTCGGTTACTCCTCTCACTATGTATTCAGCTAAGTCTCCATTTGCTTTCTCTGCAGCTTTACGAATCATGTCCATACGTTCAGAATAATAAGCTTTCATAGTGGCAATTCTTTCGGTCGGATTCGAGATATGCTTCATTTTACCGAAGGATGCCAGATCAGCGGGTCTTCCAAGCAATCCGTTCATGGCTTCGTAGGTTTTCTTCCATATAGGATACTGCAGGCAGAAATGTTTGAGTTCATAATACCGATGTCGTTCTATCCAATATGGATTCTTCTCCGACAATTCAGGTCTGATCGTGGTTCCCATGTTTACTTCGTCCTTTCCAAATATAGCCTGTTTCTTCATAAAGTTTCTTTGGGGAAATATAATAGTTAATGCGACCGAATTTACTATTCATCTGGTCTATAGATGTTATTACTTTCCCATTCCTGGTGGCGGTACCTATGTTTAGATAACCGGTAATGATACCCGCACGAACCCAGCAGGCATCTTTACCAAACACCCGTGCTGCTACTGCTACTGGCACTGATCCAGGTCCAAATATTACTTCATCCAATGTTTTCCCTCCTTTCACGATTATTGTAGGCTAATGGCATCTATTTGTTAAAACAAAGTCAGTGGAAAATATAACCTTTTAATCTTATGATGCGAAACACATGAAAATGTTTTTGTTGCTATCTTTTCTCCATCGATGCATGGTCATTTCACTTGGGTAGTCTTCAAAGCCCAGTGTTTCAGGAGTAATCGTTCCTTCTATCACCCCTTGTATGACCTCTTTTTCGTAATGTTTGAAAGGTATTAATGTGTCCGGTATGACTCGGTGTATTTCACCGCATTGAGAGCATCTGTACCTATACACATAGATTTTCTTTGATTCTCCGTATTTACCCTTTACTATCCTTTTGGCTTTGTCATAATAGTGTGTCTGTCCTCCACAATGTGGACAGATAGGCCCATTATCATATGTCATATAAACCTCCGTAAAAATATAATGTAGGATTTGACTATTCCTACACCGTATGATATATAATATAAAGTGAAAATACAATGGAAAGGATTGGTAACGATATGTTGATCAAATGTCCAGAATGCGATTTACAGGTTAGCGATCGGGCCTTCGCGTGTCCTCATTGCGGGTATCCACTGAAGGAACAACCTAAGCCTGTAAGAAAATCCACACGTAAGAGACGCCGATTACCTAATGGGTTCGGTCAAATAAGTGAGCTTAAAGGACGTAATCTCCGGAAACCATTCAGAGCTATGGTGACTGTAGGAAAGACTTCAAAGGGTAAACCTATATGCAAGCTGCTCAAACCGGAAGCATTCTTCGAGACCTATAACGATGCTTATGCAGCGCTTGTAGAATATAATCGGAATCCGTATGATTTGGACACATCAATAACGATGGATGAATTGTATGAAAAATGGAAAGACTATTATGTTCAATCTGGAAATTCTGAACGTTCCTTATCAGCTTTAAAATATGTGTGGGATTACTGCGATCAGATAAAGAAAATGCGGGTAAAAGATGTCCGTTCAAGGCATATTAACGGTTGTATCGAAAACGCTTGTATGCACAAGCCAGACGGAACTGTAAAAGAAGCTTCAGCAAGCACCAAGAACAAAATAAAGTCGCTCTTCAATAGTATGTTTGATTACGCAGTACGGTATGATATAGCTGATAAAAACTATTCCAGAGCTTTCTCGCTTCCACGAAAAGTATTCGATGAAATGGAAAATAACCGTACCGAACATATTCCATACTCTGACGAAGAGATGGATTTGTTGTGGAAAAATATAGACCGTTATCCTATAATCGAAGCTGTATTATTTCAATGCTATACGGGTATGCGTCCACAGGAAGTTGGATTGATAAAAATGGAAAATGTAAACCTGGAAGACAGAACAATAATAGGTGGTATGAAAACTCAAGCCGGAACGAATCGTTTGGTGCCTATTCACAGTAGGATTTTAGAGATTGTTAAAGATAAATATAAACTAGCTCAGTCCTTACAAAGTGATTATCTGTTTAATTATATAACAGATGAAGGCTACGAATTACTTACATATGATCGCTTTAAGATTTCATACCGTCAAATGCGAAATGCGCTGAAATTATCACCACAGCATAGACCACACGATGGTCGCGCACATTTCATAACTGCTGCTAAAAAATATAACGTTGATGAAAATATTTTGAAGCGCATCGTCGGTCATAAGATATCGGATATAACCGAAAGTATTTATACGAAACGAGATTCTTCCTGGATGCTTGAGGAAATCGAAAAAATAAAATAGTATGTAGGAATAGCGTGTATGAATGCTTATAATGTATGAATGAAATCATTCCTATATTTCTATAGTGTAGGAATCTTTATGTAGGAATTATATATGAATAACGTAATTTTATTCGATTCCTATCACCTCTTATCACTCTAATAATTCCCATAAATACTGGATATTTACCTATTTGTCGTTATAAGTCCTTAGCGGCTACCAATTGTGGATGTGATTGCGGATGTGGTTGTGATTCCGGATGTAGCACAGGATGTGGATGTAACAATAACTGTGGCTGTAATAATGGCTGCGGAAATTCCCTGTTTGGAAACGGTGGAAACAGCTGCTCCTGTATCCTTTGGATCATCTGTCTGATGTGTTGCTGTGGAAACAACAGTGGCTGTGGCTGTAATAACAACGGCTGCAACGACAGCTGTTGGATCATCATCCTTCTTCTGCTTTTGTGCGGAAATGGATGCGGCTGCAACAATTGCTGCTGATCTTTTGAAAAGGCAGAGGTTATTTCCTCTGCCTTTTCTGCTGCCGTTTTTCTGCTTCCTCCTGTTTCTGTTTTTTCTCTTTCAGACATTTCAGATCTATTTCATAAAAAGAATTTCCATCAATGACAAGTTCCTGTTTTTTTTCAGATTCCATAATCACATTCCTTTGAAAAATTTCTTCTATATATAATATGACCAGAGAAGGTTTCTGTCATATTTCTTTCTGCAAATTCATAGATTTCAGGAAAAAGGATTTTTTTATGGAACAGGAGCCTATCGCACGTACTGCTCTGGATGAAATGGTGGAAAGTGACCAGGATCAGATGCTGAAAGCCATGATCCCGTACCTTCCTTCTTCCGGTCAGCGGTTTTTATCTGTGTATACGAAAGTCCGGGAACTTTGGAATACCATGTCGCTTTTTCAAAGCAGCCGTAGAACAGCCGATCTGCAGGCTACCGGTTTTTCCGGCACCGATCCTCTGGAAATGCTGCAGGATATCCGTAAGTGCTGTGGCGGAGAAAATCGCCGTCAGATCGATCATATCACCAGTCTTATGGCTACGATCCAGATGCTTCAGATCATGAATGAAGATTCGTCAGGAGGTGAGAATCCATGAGTGATGACTGGAAAAATAATCCCCGGCTTTCTGGAATGGACACTCAGAAGCTTTCCATGCTTCAGGGTCTGGCAGATCAGGGATTGGGGAAAAATCCGTCCGAACTTCTGCCTTTTATCATGGGCGCAGCTTCTAAAGGAAAAAATGCGGGCTTAAATTTCAGCTCTGATGAGATCTCCACTATCATAGAAGTTCTGAAAATGGGGAAAAGTCCGGCAGAGGCAGCTAAGCTTGACAGAATTGTGAATTTGATGAAAATGATACGTCATTAACAGCTCTGTGATCCCGGAACAGCGGTTTTCTGTTCCGGGATTTTCTACTTTATAATTCTTTTTATATTTGTCGGAATATAATCTGCAAAAATCTGACATATCCATAAATTCTATCGCATAATTCATAGAACATATTCCCTATTTTTGTGATATTTTTTTATCATTTTCCCTTTCTTCTTATATCAGTATATGGTATACTTGTCCGTGAAATGAATGATATGCAAAATAGGATTTTATGCGTCAAGTGTTTGGCGAATGGGGAGTTGTCGCCAGAACGAAAAGTACGTCTTACGGTATGAAATCCGCACCCGTTGCAGCAATATAAGAGAATATCTCATATTGTGTAGGGCTTTTTCGACATACGTTCTATTACAATTGGAGATATCTTTTTTTATGCGCAAAAATAAAAGAGACAGTCTCCGAAAAACGTGATTTTTTTAACAAATGGAGGTTGTTATTTATGGTAGACAAAGCAAAAGTTGAAGAGGCGATCAAGCTTCTTCTCGAGGGAATCGGCGAGGATGTAAACAGAGAGGGACTGCAGGGAACTCCGGAACGTATCGCCCGCATGTGCGAGGAAATTTATGGCGGACTTGATAATGAAGCGGATGAACATCTTCAGAAACAGTTTCATGTAGAGAACAATGAAATGGTTCTGGAAAAGGATATTACCTTTTATTCCATGTGCGAACATCATCTTATGCCTTTTTACGGTAAAGCTCATATCGCATATATCCCAAATGGCAAGGTTACCGGCTTAAGCAAGCTGGCCCGTACCGTTGATGTGTATGCAAGAAGACCGCAGATCCAGGAACGTCTGACTGTGCAGATCGCAGATGCGCTGGAACGTGTTCTCGCTCCTAAGGGAATCATGGTTATGCTGGAAGCGGAGCATACCTGCATGACCATGCGTGGGATCAAAAAGCCGGGAAGCAAAACGGTTACGACTGTTACCAGAGGTGAATTTAAAGAAAATATGGAGCTTCAGAAACAGTTCCTTGCTATGGTCAAGGACTGATGGACAGAGTGAATCAGATCTGGAATCATCCGCTCTATCAGAATGAGCTTAATAAGCTTCAGCTTCTGGAGACTGACCGTGAATTCTGCAGACATACACCGGAGCATTTTTTGGATGTGGCACGCCTTGCCTATATCCGGGCACTTGAGGAAAATGCTCCTGTTTCAAAGGAACTGATCTACTGTACTGCCCTTCTTCACGATATCGGACGGGCCAGACAGTATGAAGATGGCACTCCTCATGATGAGGCCGGTGCTGCTATCGCAGGACAGATCTTAAACGAGCTTGGATTTTCTATGGAAGAAATGGAAGCGATCATTGCGGCAATACGTGGTCACAGAGCTCAGACGGATCCGACAGTTCTTGGAAAACTGCTCTATACTGCGGACAAAAGCTCCAGAAACTGTTTTTCCTGTAAAGCAGAGCCGGAATGTTACTGGTCTCCTGCTAAAAAAAATATGACGATCCAATATTAGGAGGTTTTTCCATGAAAATCGGAAATCGTGAGTTTGATGTAAAAAACAAAACATATATTATGGGTATCCTAAATGTTACACCGGATTCTTTCTCAGATGGCGGAAAATGGAACGATATGGATCATGCCCTGAAACATACAGAAGCTATGATCGCCGAAGGTGCTGATATTCTTGATATCGGTGGGGAATCCACACGTCCGGGGCATACACCGGTTGGCGCACAGGAGGAGATCGAGCGTATTCTTCCTGTTATCGAAGCAGTAAAAGGGCGTTTTGATATCCCCATCTCTGTAGATACCTATAAGGGATGTGTTGCGGAAGAAGCCCTGAAACACGGAGCAGATCTTATCAATGACATCTGGGGACTGAAATATGATCCTGAAATGGCTCCTGTCATTGCCAGATATCAGGCTCCCTGCTGTCTGATGCATAACAAAGATAATACTGAATACAATAATTTTATTGTGGATATGCTGGCAGAAACCCAGGAATGTGTCAATATTGCCAAACGTGCCGGTATTGCCGATGATAAGATCATCCTTGATCCTGGTGTCGGATTTGGTAAAACCTATGAGATGAACCTGATGACCATGGATAATCTGGAGCTTTTCCGGAAGCTGGGATATCCGGTACTTCTTGGTACCTCCAGAAAATCCATGATCGGACTTGCCCTTGATCTTCCTGTAGATCAGCGTGTAGAGGGAACTCTTGCCACATCGGTGATCGGTGTTATGAAGGGTTGTGCATTTGTCCGTGTTCATGACATCAAAGAAAATAAACGCGTCATCCAGATGACAGAAGCTATTCTGGGACGTTAGGAGGAACTGATGGATAAAATCGAAATCAGAGATCTTGAGATTTTTGCAAACCATGGTGTGTTTCCGGAAGAAACAGCTCTCGGACAGAAATTTGTTGTTTCTGCTGTTATGTATACAGAAACACGTCCGGCAGGGCTGACAGATGATCTTTCTGCTTCCATCAATTATGGAGAAGTCAGTCATATGATCACCGATTTTCTTCAGAAAAATACTTATAAACTTCTGGAGGCTGCTGTGGAGAATCTGGCAGAGACGCTGTTGCTTTCTCTCCCTCTTCTTAAAAAGATCACCCTCCGTATTGAAAAGCCCTGGGCTCCGGTAGGCCTTCCGCTGAAAACCGTTGCTGTGGAAATTACTCGAGGCTGGCATACGGCTTATATTGCTTTTGGTTCCAATATGGGGGATAAGAAGAAATACCTGGACAATGCGATCCAGGGTCTTCGGGATATGAAAGAGATTGTTGTTGAAAAGGTTTCCGAGTATCTTGTAACGGAGCCTTACGGGGATGTGGAGCAGGATGAGTTTCTCAACGGAGCCTTAAGAGTCCGGACGCTGCTTTCTCCGGAGGAGCTTCTTGACAGGTTGCATGTGCTGGAACAGGCTGCGGACCGGAAAAGGATCATTCACTGGGGACCAAGGACACTGGATCTGGATATTCTGTTTTACGATAATGAGATCATTGATACAGTGGAACTACATGTGCCTCATATTGATATGGAAAACAGGGATTTTGTTTTGAAGCCTATGGTGGAGATCGCACCGTATCTTCGGCATCCGGTGTTGAATTTAACAATGGAGCAGTTGTTAAAAAAGCTTGAGGGAAAAACTTTGGCGGTGTGACTTTATTTATTAAATAATAAAAAGATAACAAGCCCGATACAGATATCTTTACTACAATCTGTATCGGGCTTGTTTTGTATCAGTGTGAATTATTGACTATTATCGAAAAATATTTTATTTCTGGTTTACCAGGTCGAATTCGTCGGTGATCTCCTTGGATGGTGCCTTGGTAATGAGGCTGACAATGATGTTTGCTGCAATGGCCAACAGGAATGCGGGAAGAAGTTCATAGATTCCCCAGGCGCCGCCGAGCGTGCTGATTCCGTATTTCCAGATAAATACCATGGAACCGCCGCAGATCATTCCTGCCAGGGCTCCCTGCCAGTTGGAACGTCTCCAGAATAATGCCAGAAGTACCACCGGGCCGAATACGGCTCCGAAGCCTGCCCAGGCAAAGGATACGATAGTAAACACAGAGCTGTTCGGGTCGCGGGCAATAAACATGGCTACTACTGCGATGAGAAGAAGCGTGATCTTATCGGCTACCATGCTTTCTTTTTTTGTTTCTTTATCCTTCAGGATACTTCCGAGAAGGTCGGAAGAAACTGCTGAGGATGCTGCCAGGAGCTGAGAATCTGCAGTTGACATGGTGGATGCCAGGATTCCTGCAAGGATGAGTCCTGCAAGGATTGCTGCAATTACACCATGTTTACTGAGAAGATCTGCGATCTGAACGATAATTGTCTCAGATGCGGAGCCTTCCAGAAGGTCAAACTCTCCTGCTGCTGTCATTCCAAGTCCTACCACACCGATCAGTACTGCTACTGCCAGTGAGATCACTACCCATGTAGTTGCTACTCTTCTGGAAAGTGTAAGCTTCTCTTCGTCTTCGATCGCCATGAAACGAAGAAGAATATGCGGCATTCCGAAATATCCAAGTCCCCATGCAAGCATGGAAATGATATTAAGCAGTGGATATGCCTGTTCTGTTCCGGTTGTTGGATCATATGTAGTAAACATAGTCAGATATCCGGGCAGTGATCTTGCATGGTCTGCAACTGCTTCAATACCACCTGCTGTGCTGATCCCGAATACAAATACGATCACAAGAGCGATGGACATGATGATACTCTGGATAAAGTCCGTGGTAGATGCTGCCAGGAATCCTCCCAGTGTGGTGTATCCAACGATGACCAGTGCACTGATGATCATAGCTGGCAGATATTTTACACCGAAGAGACTTGCAAAAAGTTTACCACAGGCTGCAAATCCGGAAGCTGTATACGGAATAAAAAAGATCACGATAAAAATCGCTCCGATAGACTGCAGGATCTTTTTCTCATCTCTGTAACGATTACTGAAAAAGGATGGCAATGTAATGGAATTTCCTGCCACATGTGTGTAGCGGCGGATTCTTTTTGCCACGATCCTCCAGTTTACGTAAGTTCCGATCGCAAGGCCAATGGCTGTCCAGCCTGCATCTGCAATACCGGTAAGATAAGCAAGTCCCGGCAGGCCCATCAGAAGCCAGCTGCTCATGTCAGAAGCCTCTGCACTCATAGCTGTGACAAGTGGACCAAGCTTTCGTCCTCCAAGATAGAAATCAGAACTGTCATTATTGTTCTTGGAGCAAAGATAACCTACAAAGATCATTGCACCCAGATAGACGATAATGGCTGCCATTATACAAATATGTGCTGTTGTCATTGTTTCTCTCCCTTCCATGTTTCTGCTTTAAAATCACAAAACATGAGAGATTTTGCTTATGCATCCCCATGCTTTCTGCTTTTAAACCAGTTTTACACATATTTATAAATTTTATTATATTAACTTTAGAAAGTAAAGAGGATTTTTCGTTTTTTTACATAAAAAAGTATTTTATATGAAGAAAAAGGGCTGAACCATATAAGGCGGCCCAGCTCTTTTTCAAAATCTCTGTTTATTTTTCTTCCATACGATTCTGCACATCTTCCACTGTATATGCAAGCTTCTCAACATCCTCGGAATAAGTCAGCCCCTCCTTCTCAGCCAGAGCTTTCAAAACACCGATCGTTTTCTGAAGATGCATGTAGTTTCCTGCGGAGGAACCACCTGTCAGCGCGATGTATTCTCTGTAATAATTCATGAACATGTTCATTTCCGGGCTGTCTTGATTATATACTACAACACCTATTGTATATTGGATATCTCCGTCTTCGACAGCAGCAGAAAGTTTTTAAAAATCATACTGTTTTGTGCCTTTTCTTATTTTTCCGTTACACAATGGCAGGCTACTTCATGTCCGGACTCTACTTCTGTGAGCACAGGACGGATCGTCCTGCATTTCTCCATGCAGTGTTCGCAACGATTCTGGAATGGACAGCCATGGGGAACATCCAGAGGGCTGGGGGCCTCACTTTCGATGCTCTCGATCTTTTTGTTCTGATCCATATGAATGGAAAACTGTGCCCCAAGAAGAGCCTGTGTATATGGATGAAGAGACTTTTCCGTAACATCCTCTCCCGGAATTACCTCCACGATATTCCCGAGGTACATGACAGCAATCTGATGAGCAAAGGAACGGATCAGAGCTAGGTCATGGCAGATAAAAAGCATGCTGATGTTTTTCTCCTTCTGGAGACGTACCAGAAGCCGGATCACGGATTCCTGTACGGAAACGTCAAGTGCAGAGGTAGCCTCATCGCACACCAGAATCTCCGGTTCCAGGGAAAGTGCCCGGGCAATACTGATACGCTGACGCTGACCACCACTCATATTATGGGGATAGCGGTCTATAAAATCTTCAGGAAGCTCTACCATTTTCAGGAGTTCTCTGGCCTTGGATTCCTTTTCGCTTCTTTTCAGCTTTCCGTAATTGATCAGGGGTTCTGTGAGAATATCCACGATCTTCATTTTCGGGTCAAAGGACGCCAACGGATCCTGGAAGACCATCTGCATGTTCTGACGGTTCAGCCAGGTTTCTTTTTTGGAAAGATCAGAGAGGTTTTTTCCATGGTAAAGGATCTCTCCGCTGGTCGGCTTGTCAAGAGAAATGACCATGCGGACAAAGGTTGATTTACCGCAGCCACTTTCTCCGACGATTCCCAGAGTTTTTCCTTTATAAACGTTCAGGTTCACATCGTTGCAGGCTGTTAAAGTTCTGCCGCCGGAAGCCGGGAACTGTTTTACGATATGTTTTGCACTGAGTACGATATCGGATTCCTTAAACATAACGCTGTCCCTCCATTTCCGGCACTGCAGCCAGCAGTTTCTTTGTATAGTCACTGGTCGGATGCTCCATGACTTCATCTCGTGTTCCCTGATCCACAACTTTTCCGTTCTGCATAACAACAAGCTGATCAGCCATATAGGCTGCTACACCAATGTTATGGGTAACAATGATGATACCGGTTCCGAAATCATCACGAAGCTCCATCATCTGGCGTACGATCTGTGCCTGTGTAGTAACGTCCAGCGCACTGGTCGGCTCATCTGCAAGAAGCAGCTCCGGGTTAAAAGTCATGGCCATGGCAATACCAACTCGCTGGCGCATGCCACCGGAAAGCTGGTGTGGATAACTTTTCATGATATTTTCCGAGTCCGGAAGACGCATTTTCTGAAGCATGGAACAGCCTTTCTTCCATGCTTCTGCTTTGGATATATCCGTATGTGTACAGATATATTCCACATACTGACTTCCGATCTTACGGATAGGGTTCAGGGTTCCGCCGCAGTCCTGGAAGATCATGGAAATGCGGGTACCCCTTAAATTTCTCCATTCATCCTTTGTATTGGAAAGCAGAGAATGTCCGTGAAACTGAATATCTCCGGTGCTGACCCGGCCACCTCCGGCAAGTGCGCCGAGGACAGCACGGATCACGGTTGTTTTTCCACTTCCACTCTCGCCTACCACACTGATGATCTCACCCTTCTTCATGGAAAGGTTGAAATGTTCAATGGTAGGTGCCTGTTTTCCGTATTGAACGGAAAGATCCTTGATCTCAAGCATAAATAAACGCTCCTTTACTCGGCAAGAGTGATATCCTTTGTCAGCCAGTAGTAATCCATTGGATACATCTTAACACCGGTTACCTTTTTGTTGGAGAAGAGATAGGTTGTCTCATAACCAAAGAATACAGTTGCAGCATCATCCATGATATCCTGCTGAATATCGATGATGAGATCTTTTCTCTTGTCCTCATCAAATGTCTGCGCAAGCTCGTCAAGAAGCTTGTCAACCTCCGGGTTATTGTATCCTGTAGTATTGTTTGCAGAGGAGCTGTACCAGTTCTCTCTTAAGTAGTTCTCAGGGTCCCCAGTGTTTGCTACCAGCACGTTCCAGATCAGAAGGTCATACTGACCGGAATCTCTCATGTCAAGAAGTGTCTCATAACTTACTGTGTTCAGGTTTACGTTGATACCGATCTCCTTCAGACTGGCCTGTGCTGCCTGTGCGTATACACCAAGCTCGGCACGGCTTGTGTAGATAACAAAATCAAGAACAAGAGGATCTCCGTCAGGAGTTTCTACAAATCCGTCACCGTCAACATCTTTGTATCCGGCCTCATCAAGGATCTTCTTTGCGCTGTCCGGATCATAGGAATTCTCATCCTTCAGATCATCGAATCCAAAGTCAAGTGTTGGAGGAACCGGTGCTTTACCAGCTGTTGCACCCCCCTCAAGAAGAGTGTTGCAGTATGTTTCCTTGTCAAGGCCACGAAGAAGTGCCTGGCGAAGAGCCTTATCGCTGAGTGCATGATCCTCATTCTGGTTCATGAATGCATAGGTGGAACGAAGAGACTGAAGCTCCTGGATGTCGTAATTGTCATTTCCCTCAAACTCAACCAGGTTCTCTGTTTTCAGGTTGTAAGCGATATCGATCTCACCTGTCTGAAGAGCCATGGAACGTGTTGTCTGGTCATCCACACATTTCAGTGTAACTTTATCAAGGGGAACTTCTCCATCCCAGTAGTTCTCATTTTTTACTACGATACAGGAATCCGTCGGGCTGAAGGACTCTACTGCGTAAGGTCCTGTACAGATCGGTCCTTCCATGGCAAATGTAGAATCATCTACATTTGTATCTACGATCAGAAACAGCGGGTCTGCAAGGCATCCGGCCATGTTTGCATTTGCTCTGTTCAGATGGAAGATCAGGTTCTGTCCGTCAACTTCGAGGCTGTCGAGATCAAAGAATTCCGGAACACGGTCACTTTTTTCAGCGGTACGTTCGATGGAGGCTTTTACCATCTCCGGTGTCATATCGTCACCGTTGGAGAATTTTACGCCCTCACGGATCTTGAAGGTCCATGTTTTTCCATCGTCACTGTTTTCCCACTTTTCCGCAAGACATGGAACGATCTCACCGTTCTCATCGAATTTTGTAAGGCACTCACCGATCGCATAACGGGATACAACCCAGCTGAAATACTGCTCTGTCGGCTCCAGTGTATCTGCAAAGCTTGTTACTCCGATGGTGATCTCCTTATCACTTTTTTTGTCACCTTTTGCCTGAGCCACTGTTGCCATTGAAAGGGTCATCATACATGCAAGTGTAGCAGCCAGCACTTTTTTAACTACATTATTTCTCATTTCATCCTCCTAAAGATAATATACTGATTATATGGTGTTGGTTTGTTACAGAGTTGTTTTATTGATCCTGGCGCGGATCCAGTACATCACGGATGCTGTCTCCAAGCATGTTGAAAACAACAACACAGATCACGATAGCGATACCAGGGTAGATCATAAGCCATGGCGCCTTTGCCATGTAGGTTCTTCCTTCATTCAGCATCAGTCCCCACTCCGGTATCGGCGCAGTTGCACCAAATCCCAGGAATGAAAGGGAAGCCAGCTCCAGCATCATAGTTCCGATATCTGCTGCCGCAGTTACCACCATCTGGGTTACCATGTTGGGAAGAATGTGTACAAGAAGAATTTTCCAGGTCTTTGTTCCGTTTACTATAGCTGCCTCTATGTAAAGACTCTTCTTGACTTTCAAGACCATACTTCGTGCAAGACGGGCATATTTTGTCCAGCTTACAGCCGCAATGGAAATAACGGCATTGACCAGGTTTGGTCCAAGCATACCGGCAATGGCAATGGCCAGTACAAGCCCAGGGAAGGAGATCATCATATCTGCGATACGCATGATCACTGCATCCACAACGCCGCCGAAATATCCGGCAATAACTCCTAAAAATGTACCGATGACAAAGATCACCGCAACCAGACATAAGGTCATGATCAGAGAGGTTCTTGTTCCGAAGATAACACGGGAAAGAAGATCTCGTCCAAGCTTATCCGTTCCGAACGGATGAGCGGAGCTTGGCTCCTGCAGTGATTCGGTCATAACTGCATCCAGTGGATCATATGGTGAGAGCTGCGGCGCAAAGATCGCAATTCCGATCACCACGAGACCCAGAATGAAGAAAAGAGTGAACTGTTTATTTTCTTTGAATGTTCGTAATACCTTTTTCAATTATCTATCCTCCTTAAGTCTTGGATCGAGATAAGTATAGGACAGATCCACAAGCAGGTTGATGCACATGTACAGGATTGCGATCCAGAGTACATAGCCCTGTACAAGAGGATAGTCACGACAGGAAATTGCTTTTACTGCCATATTTCCCATTCCAGGCCAGTTGTAAATGATCTCTACAACTGCAGTACCTCCCAGAAGACTTCCAAGGGAAAGTCCCAGCAATGTTACCAGAGGAAGCATTACGTTAGGAAGGACGTGTTTCCAGAGGATAACGCTTTCCTTGATTCCACGCATTCTTGCACCTGTGACATAATCCTGGTGAAGTTCCTCCAGTACTGCACTTCTTACCTGTCTGGTATATTTTGCAGACATGGCAAGTGCAAGAGTCAGCGCCGGGAGGATCATGGATTTAAAATCCGTACTGCCTCCTGCAACATTGATCCAGCGAAGCTGAACACCAAAGATGCTGAGAAGGATCAGGCCTAGCCAGAAGCTTGGAACAGATACTCCCACAAAGGTAATTCCTCTCACAAAATAATCCGGGAATTTGTTCTGATATACAGCGGCCAGGATTCCAAGCGGTATGGAAATAATGACCATCATCAGAAGTGCCAGCAACGACATCCTCAGCGTCGGCCAGAAACAGGATACCAGTTTATCTGTTACCGGCATTTTGAAAGAATAGGACTGTCCCATATCTCCTGTAACAACACCCTTCAGCCAGGAACCATACTGCACGAGAAATGGCTGATCAAGGCCAAGCTCATGTCTTGTCTGTTCCAGAAGCTCTGGTGTAGGAAGATTACCACACTCTGTCAGCATGATCTCCGCAGGATCACCAGGTGACAGGTAGGTCAGTCCAAATGTGAAAAAGCTGATTCCAAATAATACAATGATGATCTGGAGAAATCTTTTTCCTACTTGTTTCTTTGTCACGTTTTACTCCTTTCCTCATTTGATGCGATTTTAACATTGCCGTTTTAATTTAGTTAGATAAAAGAAACTATTGGATTCTTAATATGCAGAACATGCATGGAATTTTAGAAAATTTGCACGAAAAAAGCCCGTGACGAAATACGGGCACACAAAATAAATATGCTTCCTATCTTCCGTAAGAATCATTTTAAAACAATTGCAAGCAGGTCTCCTGACTTAGGATCCTTACCCTCAGACACCTTCCCGGTCTATTTCTCACGTACTCGACCAGTGGTACTTTGTCTGAGGATTCCCCCTTACAGTGACGGGATCGTACCGGATTTACACCGGTTTCCCTATTAATCCTCTCAGAACTTACAACGGCTGATGTGAAAATCAGCAAATGCTGTTAAATTACTGCAACATTATATGATAAAACTATAGTTTATGTCTATGGAAAAATGTTATATTTTTAGAAAACTCATAAATTTTGTTAAAGATGCTTGAATTGTATATATCCCCCATGGGGGATATGACAATTGGATTTATCTGATCTGCTAAAAAAAACACGGATTTTACCTCGCTGTTTTTACAAATAGAATAGCAAATGGTAAAACCCGGTTTTCTTACTGTTTCAATATGATTTCAGACAGAAGCGTTCTGAAAAGGTTGTTTACTATCAGGTCAGAGTCTCCGTGATCGCTGCATATGCGATCATTGGTCCGTCTTCAATAATGTTCAGACTGGCTGTTTGATAAAGTACGACTCCGTTTTCAGTTGCAATAGATGTGTAAAGTAAATTTCCATAGTAATCTCTCAGTTCACCTAATTCTTCTCCCTTAAAGAAGTACTCTCCAGGCTTCTTGGATGGATACCAGCATCCTGTATACGGCGCATATTCATAGACTACATTTTCAAGAAGCATCTGACGGTAATGCTTCAGACCATGACACGCCTTTCCCTGGAGATGAAAAACAAGGTGACGGACGTCTCTTTTATCCTGTTCTACTTCCTCCCAGGTCCAGTAGCTGTGTCCGCCTCTTTCGATAAGAATACTTGGAATTCCAAGAGAAGAAGCATAATTGTAGGCGCCACCTGTGGCAGTTGTGGAACGGACTACATATTTTACGCCGATATGCCGTGCCATATGTAATGACTTCTCTGCTGTCTTTTCATCTACAACCCCTACATAATAAACATAGGGATGAAGCTGTTCAAACCCATCTCCACTATGTAGGTCGATATAATAATCTGCTATAGAAAAAAGTTTCGTCACTATAGTATAGGCAATACGATCTGCAGCTGTTCCCTCAGGATCTCCGGGAAAAACGCGGTTCAGGTTCTTGCCATCCTCATAGACCAGACTCATGGTGCGATGCTCAAAGCCGCTGACATTGACCAGTGGAACGATGATCACATTTCCCTTCAGTTCTTCCGGTTGAAATTCTTTTGCAAGTTCCATTGCCGCCTGGATTCCTACATACTCCGCACTGTGTATTCCTGCTGTGATCAGTATCGTCGGTCCGTCTTTCACTCCGCATATCACAGTTGCCGGCATTGCTATGCCGTATCCTGTGATCTTAATTTTTCCCTGTGCTTTCTCTCCTTTTTCAATCACCCAGTCATCAATTTTGATCATTGGTTGTTTCCCTTTTCCTTTTTTATATTTCCGCACTTTTGACGATAAGTATATCATGCCTAACCGAAATTGTACATATTCTTTTAAGATTCCGGGAAAACAGAAAAAAGCTTTCGTAACCGTTCATTCTGATCCGACGTACAAAAACTTTTTTCCTGAATGATATATAATTTATCTTTTTACCAATTCTTTGGTGATTTCTTCCCAGCTGACTCCTTTTTCCACCATGAGTACCATCATATGATAAAGAAAATCTGAAATTTCGTATTTAATCTCTTCTTTATCCGGATTTTTGGCTGCAATGACGATCTCTGTGCATTCTTCACCGACTTTTTTCAAAATCTTGTCGATTCCTTTATCAAAAAGATAATTGGTATAGGAACCTTCCTTTGGATGTTCTTTTCGGTCAGTGATCACATCATACACATTCTGGAACACGTGAAGTGGGTTGGTATCATCGTACTCTTTTTTCATCAGCGGTTTGAAGAAACAGGTACGGTTTCCTGTATGGCAGGCTGCGCCAACCTGCTCCACTTTGGCAAGGATCGTATCATTATCACAGTCAATAGTAAGAGACTTTACATACTGTACGTGTCCGGATGTCAGACCTTTGGTCCAGAGCTCATTCCGGCTGCGGCTCCAGTATGTCATTTTTCCAAGCTTCAATGTTGTGTTAAAAGCAAGCTCATTCATATAGGCCAGCATCAGTACTTCATCCGTCCGGTAATCCTGGACAATAACCGGAACCATTCCGTCACTGTTTAATTTAAAGTCCGACCATGCAATATTACTTTTATATGTGTTTACCGGAATTCCGGCTTCTTCGCAGGTCTCCTTAAATGTATGCAGATCATTTTCAAGACTGCTTACATAAGCACCGCAAAGTCCGGACACAGCTGGTTCTCCTAAAAGCTCCAGAACGTTCTCAGATCTGTTTTCATCGGTATGAAGAACAATGGAAATCTGAGAAATCTCTGCAATTTCATTTTCGACAGTGTCCAAAGCCAGAACAGTGTCTGCATATGTTTCGATCAGATCCTGATTTTCTGTGAATTCTCTCAGATCAGAGATGCTGATCATCATACGCTCTTTTCCAAAGCGCCGGGATACTTCTTCCAGAAGCTTGATATTATTCTCTTTCGAAAAATTCAGTACAACTTTGGCACATCCCGCATAGATCAGCTTTTTTACATCTTCCATACGTTTGATATTTCCCGCTGCGATCACCGGGATCTCAGATACCTGACAGATATCACGGATTTTTCCGATCGCACGGTCATGCTCTGCATCTGCGGAAGAAAAGTCAAATACCAGAAGCTCATCTGCCCCATTGTCACCGTAAAATTTTGCAAGTGTTTCTACATTTCCGTCTCCGAAAAGATTTCTCTGTCCAAATCCTGTTACCGCCTTTTCTGAATGAAGATAAAGGCATGGGATCAACTGTTTGTTCATAAGTGGTCTCCTTCTGTATCAGAGGCTTCCCTTGGTAGAAAGCACGTCTGTAATCCGGGAATCGTACTGTGTTGCTGCATCAAGGGCTTTCGCAAAGCTTTTAAACATGGCCTCTGCCACATGATGGCTGTTTCCTCCGGAAAGAACCTTGATGTGAAGATTCATTGCCGCGGAATAGGATATTGCATAAAAGAATTCCTTTACCATCTCTGTAGCCATATCTCCTATTTTTTCCGTAGAAAACTCTGCATCCCATCCGAGATAAGGTCTTCCGGAAAGATCTACTGCGCAGAGCACAAGCACTTCATCCATAGGAAGGATACAGCTGCCGTAACGTTTGATCCCTTTTTTGTCGCCAACTGCCTCGCGGATAGCGTTTCCAAGGACGATCCCCGTATCTTCAATGGTGTGATGATCATCTACATTCAGATCACCGTGGACTCTCAGCGTAAGATCATACAGTCCATGGCGCGTAAAACCGTCCAGCATATGGTCAAAAAAGCCAATGCCTGTATCAATATCGGAACTTCCTGTTCCATCAATATTCAGCTGCAGACGTATCTGCGTTTCTTTTGTGTTTCTTTCGATCAGTGCTTCTCTTGCCATTATTCGTTCTCCTTGTCCTCTTCCTCAAAACGGACTGCAATGGAATTTGCGTGTGCAGTCAGCTGTTCCGATGTGGCAAACTGGATGATGTCCTTGTGGATCTTTCGGAGTGCTTCCCTGGAATAATATACAATACTGGATTTTTTGATAAAATCATCTACAGAAAGTGCGGAGAAAAATTTGGCAGTTCCATTGGTAGGAAGTACATGGTTTGGTCCTGCAAAATAATCTCCAAGGGGTTCAGAGCTGTGCTCTCCGATAAAGATCGCACCTGCATTTCGTACCTTCATCATATCTTCAAAAGGATTCTTTGTGACGATCTCCATATGTTCAGAAGCAATTTCATTGGCAGCCTCAATGGCCTCGTCCATATCTTCTGCGATCAGGATATAACCAAAGTTCTCCAGGGATTTCTCAATAATGGCTTTTCTGGAAAGTACCTCAACAAAACCTCTGACTTCTTCATCTACCTGATCTGCAAATTTCTCATTTGTTGTGATCAGGATCGCAGATGCCATCTCATCATGTTCTGCCTGAGAAAGAAGATCTGCTGCAATATAACGAGGATTTGCAGTCTCATCTGCAAGAACGAGGATCTCGCTTGGGCCGGCAATAGAATCAATGCTTACGTATCCATAAACTGCCTTTTTTGCAAGCGCAACAAAAATATTTCCGGGTCCTACGATCTTGTCAACCTTTGGAATACTCTCGGTTCCATATGCAAGTGCTCCGATGGCCTGTGCACCACCCACTTTATAGATTTCATCTGCTCCGGCTTCGTTGGCAGCAACAAGTGTGCTTGGATTTACTTTTCCGTCTTTTCCAGGAGGTGTTGTCATTACAATACGGTCAACACCGGCAACTTTTGCAGGAACGATATTCATCAGCACGGAAGACGGATATACAGCCTTTCCACCGGGAACGTAAACACCTACACAGTTCAGAGCGGTTACCTTCTGACCAAGCATAGTTCCGTCTGTTGTGCTTGTGAACCAGCTGTTCTGAAGCTGCTTTTCGTGATAGCTGCGGATATTCACCAATGCTTTTTTGATCACATCGATCAGGGAAGGATCTACCAGCTTGTATGCTTCCTCGATTTCCTCAGGAGTTACACGGATCGTATCCTTTGTCACTTCGACTTTATCAAATTCTCTGGTAAATGCAAATAACGCGGTATCTCCCTCTGCTTTTACTTTGGCAAGGATATTTGCTACTGCATCCTCGTATTTTCCGTAATTATTAGGGCTTCTTTTTAAGAGAGTTTCCAGAATATCTTTTGTAGATTCTTTGGTGAGTTTTACCTTACGCATAATAAATTCTGCCTTCTTTCTGTATTTTGGAGGTTCATCTGTTATTCAGTTTATTTGATCACACCTCGAAGTTCTGTGATCAGTTTGCGGATCCGTTCATCTTCCATTTTCATGCTGACCTGATTGACTACCATACGTGCAGACAGAGGGCAGACTTCTTCCAGCACCTTCAGGCCATTCTCGCGAAGAGTGCTTCCGGTTTCCACGATATCCACGATAACCTCGGAAAGTCCTACGATCGGTGCAAGCTCGATGGAACCGTTCAGCTTAATGATCTCCACAGTCTGATGCTTTTTGTTATAGAAGTAATCCTTTGCAATATTTGGATATTTTGTAGCTACACGGATCAGCTGATTGTTATTCAGGACTTCTCTGGCGCTTTCAGGGCCGCATACGCACATGCGGCATGCTCCAAATCCAAGATCCATAACCTCATATAGCTTTCTTCCTTCTTCCAGAATGGTATCTTTACCTACGATACCGATATCTGCTGCACCATACTCTACATAAGTCGGCACATCCGGACCTTTTGCAAGGAAAAACTTCAGCTTCAGTTCCTCATTGGTAAAGATCAGCTTTCGGGAATCTTTGTCACGCATCTCCTCACATGTAATACCGATCTTCTCAAACATATCCAGTGTTTTGTTGGCCAGACGCCCTTTTGTGAGGGCAAATGTAAGATATCTCATCAGTCCTGCTCCTCCTTTGCCGGGCACAATGCCACTTTTTTACCTTTATTTCGAAGCTCCATTGCTTCCTGGATCGCTTTTTTCAGATTTCCCGGATCATAGGTGATCACAATGGTCTTATCACCGGACGGAACAGCCAGCTTCTGTCTGGAAAGCGCGAGCATCAGGTTATCGACCACAATGGCAAATCCAATGGAAGAAGCCGGTTTTCCGAAATGCTTCATCAATTCGTTGTAGCGTCCGCCCTTGATCAGGGGTTCACCGGTTCCATATGTATAAGCCTGGAAAATGATCCCTGTATAATAACGGAACTTACTGAGCATTCCAAAATCAAAAGCAATGTATTTCTCACAGCCGTATACTTTCAGGATCTCATAAATTTCTTCCAGTCGTTTTACTGCAGAAAGTGCTTCCGGATTGGAGGTGAGTTTTTTTGCTTTTTCCAGCACTTCTGCTGAACCGAACATCTGAGGCAGTTCAGCAAAAGCCTTGGAAAGGTTATTGCCTAAATTCTGTCCCTTAAGAAGCTCTTCCACACCAAAATAATTCTTCTGAGAGATCAGCTCACGAAGATGCTCTTCTATCTCCGGCTCCAGATCTGCCTCTGCAAGCAGGGATTTATAATAATCTACCTGGCCTACGCTAACCTGGAATTCGGTAAGTCCTGCTGCCTTCAGACACTCCACGGTCATAGCAAGGATCTCAGCATCTGCTGCTGCAGAATCATCTCCCATATGCTCAACACCCATCTGAGTATTTTCCTTCATCTGACCTCTGTAACTGGAATTGTTGATAAATGTATTTCCGGTATAACAAAGTCTTACAGGTCCTTTTTCCGGATCAAAATAAGTTGCACATGCTCTGGAAACAGACGGTGTAAAGTCAGGTCTGAGGACAAGTGTGTTTCCCTCTCTGTCAAAAAATTTATATAAATCCTTGGATGGGATCGTTCCTACTTCATTGCTGAACACTTCAAAATACTCAAATCCCGGTGTTTCTATATCTTCATATCCATATCTTGAAAACACCTGGTGGAGCTCCCTCTGGAGCCGTTTTTTGCGGCTGCATTCCTCTCCATAAATGTCCCGCACACCTTCAGGTGTATGAAAAATACGCTGCATGTTCATTTCCTCCGTAACACGTTTTGAGATTTTCTGTGTTCCACTTTAATTCGCTACCATGCTACCACAGAAAAACTTAAATTTGATTATATAGGAAACCTTTCCAAAAGTCAATCCCGTAATTGCAGATCTTTCTGGATCCCTTCCAGATAAGGAACCAGAAATCCATTTTTTCCGGAAAGATAAAATTCCTCGTCCAGCTCTTCCCGACGAAAACTTTTTCGTCCGCCGTCTTCCATCCTTTTCCAGAATTCCTTCAGCTTACGAAGGGTAAGATAATAAAAAACATTATCTGCGCTGAAATAGATCAGAAAAAAAGCAATCCCCTTCTGCTTTTCAAACTCATCCATAAATGCTACCTGATGAGGATGAATGTTCGCAAGGGGAAAAGTTTTTACACAGCATTCTTTTGCATCGAAGCAGACAGGGATTCCCTGTACTGCTCCGATATAATCTACGGTACTTTTCTGTTCAAAATATGCCAGCGTGATATGCCGGGAGGTTTTATCCATTTTAACCGGAGTGATAGGTGTCGGAATTTTCTGGATGAGGGCCAGTCCCTTTTCCCTGTACTGCTCATTGGTACGATTGATAAGTTCCTCCAGAGTAGAACCACGAAGTCCTCTGCTGTTCCATGTTGCCATAAAGTCTGTCCTTTAATTTAGAAGTTTGATGGATGGGAAATAACGGATCTCCGCTTTTCCGACGATCTGATCAAACTGTACATATGTATTCTGCCAGTATCGGGAATCCTTGGAATTGTTACGGTTGTCTCCCATCATAAAGTAACAGTTTTCCGGTACTTCGTATGGTCCGAAGCTTCCAAGAGGAGTTTCCGACACAAAGGAATCATCCAGAGGTGTCTCTGAATCATTGATATAAACTTTACCATCTTTGATCTCTACTTTATCTCCAGGAAGACCGATGATACGTTTGATGAACAGCTGGGACTCATCATCCGGATATTTGAAGATTACAATATCAAAGCGTTCCGGATCTTTCCATTTTTTTGAGATCTCGTGACCAAATACATCCATATTCAGACCATAGGCCAGACGATAGCCAAAGATACGATCCCCGGTCATAATGGTATTTTCCATAGATTCTGACGGAATCTTTGCATTGATCAGTACTACATTGTTGATAACTAGGACTACAACTACCACGATGATGATCATCTTGACGTAATCCCATATTTCATTCCAGATTTTCATAATAACTCTCCTCCAACTTTTCCTCTTTTAGTGTTCTGAGAAAGATTTCCGGAAGCGGTGCCGTAAAGACCTTCCCGGATAAATATGACAGGCTTCCTTTCATAGATGGAAACTCCATTCGAAAAGAATGAAGCAGCTGTCCTTTCAGTTTTTTATCGGCTTTTCCATATTTGGGATCACCAACAATCGAATGTCCCTCCGAAGCAAGGTGAGCTCGGATCTGATGTGCACGTCCTGTGATCAGTTCAACCTTAAGAAGGGTACGGGTTCCATTGGTACCCAACGGATAATACTTTGTTTCCACTGGAAGGGCATTTTCTTTCTCTTGTTTATAGATGGTTACTTTATTGCTTTTTTTATCTTTTGCCAGATAACCTTTGATATATCTTTCTTCTTTTAAAACTCCCTCCACAAGACAGAGGTAATATTTATGAAGTTCCCTGGACTTGAACATCCCTGAAAGTTCCTGCAGACCGGAAAGGCTTTTGCCTGCCGCTATAAGTCCACTGGTATTGCGGTCAAGGCGGTTGCATACGGAAGGACGAAAGGTTCTCAGATCATTCTCTGTAAGAGAGCCATTTTTCAGAAGATAGCCAGTCAGATATTCTACCAGTGAAGGGGTTCCGTCATCAGCAGGCTGAGAAAGCATTCCTGCCGGTTTGTTGATCAACAGGATATTTTCATCCTCGTAAATGATATCCAGAGCATAATGTGCCCGTGGAGCAGAATCATTTCCGCTGAATTTTTCAAATGTTTCATCACTTAAAAACAGTTTTACATGATCTCCTGAAAACAGCTTTTCATTCCCGGTGGCTTTTTTTCCATTGAGCGTGATATTTTTTTTCCTCATCATTTTGTAGAAAAAGCTCTTTGGAGCTTCACGGAGAAGCTTGGCCAGATATTTGTCAAAACGCTGTCCGGCCTCGTTTTCGTTAATGATAAATTCTTTCATTATATAATGCTCCTACAGACAGATTGCCAGGATCGTATGTTTGATCAGTTCTTCCCTGGAAAGATCCGGGTATCGCTCATCCGGCGTGAATTTAATCCCGTTTCTTAAAGATTCTTTGTGCTCATTCATGGAATCCAGACGTTCCAGATAGGGTTTCAGGTCCCTCAGGATCTTTACATCTACTTTATATCCGTTTTTACGGATGATTTTCTGTGACTGCTCTGCAAGGTAGGCGATATCTGCTTTTGGATCACTGGTATAACCCACTACTGTATTTCCGCACACGGCAACAGCGTCCAGATAACCGCTTTTCTCATAAAAAGTCATGTACATTTCATAGGACATGACCAAGTCACCGGCATGCTTGCGGATCTCTTTATAGAGCTTTTCATCCATAGGATGACGTAACAGGATCATGATCAGGCTTACCATGGATTTACATCCTGGCAGACAGCCTACTACGGTCAGAACCGTCCAGACTGTCATTCTTGTTCCGTTGACGGCCCACGCCACAAAGAAAATGAGCAGTGGAAGCGAAAATAATCCTGCGGTGATCAGGAGTCTTCGTTTTTTTTCGCTGTTAAAATAACCGAAATCACCTTTTTTTGTTTTTCTTTTTCTGGTATCTTTCATGTGCCAAACTCCTTGTCTGTGTTTTTTTGGCTTTTTTATGAAGCTCTCTGGGACGGATCAGACATTTCGGTCCAAAGCCGACCAGATCCATACGTCCGGTCATCTTAAGTCCTTCCAGGACCAGTTCGCGATTTTCCGGATTTTTATACTGCATCAGTGCTCGCTGTATTGCTTTTTCGTGTGGATTTTTCGGCACATATACCTTTTCGCCTGTCAGCGGATGGATTCCTGTGTAATACATACAGGTAGAAAGTGTTGATGGCGTTGGATAAAAATCCTGAACCTGCTCCGGCGTAAATCCAAGATCACGGACGTATTCCGCAAGCTTCACGGCTTCCTTCATTGTACACCCGGGATGGGACGACATGAAATACGGAACGGCATATTGCTGCTTACCAGTCCGCGCATTTGCTTTTTCATATTCCTTCAGAAAGCCCTCATAAACCTCGTGCCTGGGTTTGCCCATAAACTTCAGGACTTCATCAGAAACATGCTCCGGTGCTACTCGCAGCTGACCGCTGATGTGATATTTCACAAGCTCATTAAGAAAAGTTTTATCCGGGTCTGCCATCAGATAATCAAACCGAATGCCGGAACGGACAAAAACTTTTTTAACTTTGGGGATATTCCTGACCTTTCTGAGAAGCTGAAGATAATCCTTGTGGTCTACCGTCAGATTCTTACACGGAGAAGGAAACAGGCACTGCCGCTCCTTGCAGACTCCTTTTGTCAGCTGCTTTTTGCAGGAAGGATAACGAAAATCAGCCGTAGGGCCTCCTACATCATGGATATAGCCTTTAAAATCCGGATCCTCCGTCATCTTTTCAGCTTCTTTCAGAATGGAATCGTGACTTCTTGTCTGAAGGATACGGCCCTGATGAAAGGTCAGCGCACAGAAATTACAGCTTCCAAAGCATCCTCTGTTGCTGGTCAGACTGAATTTGATCTCTTTCAGTGCCGGAATCCCGCCTTCTTTCTGGTACATGGGATGATATCGTCCTGTATAAGGCAGATCGTAAACATCGTCCATTTCCATCTGCGTCAGAGGCTGAGATGGTGGATTCTGTATTACATATCCACGGTTCCCATAAGATTCTGCCAGAGGCTTTGCTGTAAATGGATCCGTGTTTCGGTACTGAATGGCAAAGCTGTCCGCATAAGCTTTTTTATCGGTCTGTACCTGTTCAAATGACGGAAGGACCACCGGATCGTAAACCCTGCTGATATCGTGGCTTTTAAAAACCGTCCCTGCCACATATGTGATCTCCTGGACCGGAATCCCGCTTTGCAGGGCTTCTGCGATCTCCAGGATGGAATGTTCCCCCATTCCATAAGAAATCAGATCCGCACCGGAATCGATCAGAATACTGTGCTTGACCTTATTTTCCCAATAATCGTAATGTGCCATTCTTCGAAGGCTGGCTTCGATCCCGCCAAGAATGATAGGCGTATGTTTATAGGTCTGCCGGATCAGATTGCTGTATACAACAGAAGCCCTGTCCGGTCTTAATCCCATTTTTCCTCCCGGAGAATAGGCATCTGTGCTTCGGTGCTTTTTGGAAACCGTATAATGATTCACCATGGAATCCATGTTTCCTGCTGTAACGAGAAAACCCAGGCGCGGTTCCCCGAACACCTGGATGCTCTCCTTCTTTCGCCAGTCAGGCTGAGGGATCATGCCTACACGATATCCTCTGCTTTCCAGAAGACGTCCAATGATCGCAGATCCAAAAGACGGATGATCCACATAGGCATCTCCTGTCACGTAGACAAAATCCAACTCATCCCAGCCTCTTGACTTCATATCTTCTCTTGTAACTGGTAAAAAATCCTGCATTTATAATTCCTCGTATGTATGTGTATTAGTACTGTCTGCCCTGTGTTCATATGCTGTGATGGACTGCCTGGGCACGATAACCCTCTGCAATGATATCCAGCTGCCTGTGGAAGCGTTCCAGCTGACGCAGATCCTTGGTTTTGAATACCCGCAGGAACTCATCCTGTATTTTGCTGACTTCCCGTTCACTGGAAACACGGTAGAGATTTTCAATATTATTCAAAATATCCTTTACAAGATTGGACTGCATCTGAGATGAATTCTGGGCATCCATGATCTCATTGCGCACAGAAGACATTTCATGATCCAGCGAAATGATCGCATCGGATGCTTTACTAAGACGTTCTGCTACATGAGGAGGCATATCACCTTTGTATTTATACTGAAGGGAATGTTCGATCGTTGCCCAGAAATTCATTGCCATGGTACGGATCTGTATTTCTACCTGAAGCCGTTTCGGCCCATGAATAGTCTCCACTGTATAATAAAGGATCATGTGATAACTCCGGTAACCGCTCTGCTTGATATGCGTCAGATAGTTCTTTTCACTTTTGACTTCCATATCTGTTCTTTTTCGGATGATCGCAGCAACGGTATCGATATCTTCTTCAAACTGACATATGATCCGTACTCCCGCCAGATCTTCCATTTCTGTTTCCAGCTGTTCGATCGGGATATCTTTACGCTGCATTTTCTCCAGGATACTGGAAACGCTTTTTACTCTTCCACTGACTTGTTCAATGGGAGAATAACGATCATTTTCGTGATACTCTTCTATCATATGTTTAAACTTGACTGTCAGTTCTTTGACAGCCAGCTCGTAAGGGCACAAAATACTTCGCCATAACTGTATTTCCATGTTGCTCGCTCCTTATCATCTGCCGCCAGTCTCTTTTTGGTTTTGGTGACAGCGGCATACATTTTTTATTATAACATATGTTTTGAAAAAAAAGGGATTGTTTATCAATTTTTTATTAAAAAAATATAGAATTATTTTCCTTTTTGTGTGATGCATCCACAAATCTATATATATGTATAATTCTGTATTTTATGAATATTTTTTATCAGGGCATAAAAATACCCTGGAGAAACCTTACGTCTCTCCAGGGTAAAAGTTCGAACATACTCCGAACGGGATCAGTCTTTCAGATTTTTGAGAACCTGTACAAGATAGTTCCATACTCTTTCTGTGGAAGCAATGCTGAGAACCTCCTCGGATGTATGGATATCCTTCATATCCGGTCCAAGGGATACACAGTCCAGTCCTTCCATTTTTTTATAGAAAAGCCCGCATTCAAGGCCTGCGTGGATCGCTACGACTTCAGGCTTATGTCCGTACATTTCCTCAAAAACTGCAACCATTTTATCTCGTAATGGAGATTCCTTTCTGTACTCCCATGCCGGGTATGCACCCTGTACTTCATAGTCACCACCAAGAAATTCTGTGAGATATTCAATCTTATCAGATAATGCACTGCATGCAGCGTCTACAGAGCTTCTTACACTGGAACTTGCAAAAAGCTCGTCCCTATCCAGACGGAGGATACCGATATTGCTGGAGGTTTCCACCAGGCCTTTGATGGTTCCGCTCATTTTCTGGATTCCGAATGGTACATTCTGCAGATAAAATACGATCTTTTCCTGACTTGTAGGATGAAGAACCTCTGCTGTTGCAGTACCCTTTTCTGTTATTTCAAAAGTAATGTTTTCGTCAGAACCAGTATATTCTTCACGGAGCTGCTCCTGGAGCTCTTTTGCGTAAGCTTTTACCTCAGCAACGGAATCCGTAAGAAATTCTGCGGTGCACTCTCTTGTAATGGCATTGTCTTTCTGTCCGCCTGTAAGAGAAATAAGGGCATATTCCGCTTTTTTCTTAAGTCCGTAAAGAAACCGTCCCATAAGTTTATTGGCATTTGCTCTGTTCTTGTCAATCTCGGCACCGGAATGTCCGCCCATAAGTCCACAGACTTTGACCTGTACCTTTTCTCCTTCTCCTTCTACGCGCTGGGCAGGGATATGGCTGATACCGGAAAGACCGCCGGCACAGCTGATCCAGAGACTTCCCTCCGCTTCAGAATCCAGATTGATAAATCTTCTTCCCTTCAGCACGCTGCAGTCCAGACCGACTGCACCAAGAAGACCAATCTCCTCATCAACCGTGAACAGTACTTCAAGAGGAGGGTGTGGAATATCTGTACTGTCAAGAAGAGCAAGGCCATAAGCAACTGCAATACCATCATCACCGCCAAGAGTTGTTCCGTTGGCTGTGATATAACCATCTTTTACAGAGATGTTCAAACCATCTTTTGTAAAATCATGATCTACATCCGGTCGTTTTTCACATACCATGTCCATGTGTCCCTGGATGATCACTGTGGGAGAATTCTCATATCCTGATGTGCCTGGCTTGTAGATCACTACATTATTCAGCTCATCCTGTACATATCTGAATCCATGATCCTTCGCGAATTCCACAAGGAAATCACTGATCTGTTTTGTATTTCTGGAACCATGAGGAATCTTGCAGATTTCTTCAAAATAATGAAAAACTCTCTTTGGTTCACAATTTTCTAATACTGGCATAAATTCTGCCTCCTTCTGCTTCATAAATTCATTTGTCTTTTATAATAATCATATACTGTAAAAAAAGCAAGGACCTGTTTTTATGAAACGAAAAATAATCATATTTTTCTATATCTGCCTGTTGCTTTTTCTGCTTTTTCACCCAAAAGAAGCTCTTACCGGAGTAAAAAATGGACTTGGATTGTGGTTGAATATCATGATTCCCACTCTGCTGCCATTTCTGATCCTGACAGGAGCATTATTAAAAACTGGAAATGTCCGGAAGCTTCTGAAACCATCTGCTTTCTTCTGGAAAACGTTTTTCGGGCTTTCACCTGCTGGAGCCTATGTTCTGATCCTGGGTCTGTTATGCGGATATCCTATGGGAGCCAAACTGGCACATGATCTGTACATAGACCAGCAGATTTCCCGCAGAGAAGGGGAATATCTTCTTACGTTTAGCTGCAATGCAAGTCCCGCATTTATCATTTCCTATCTTTCCGGGATACTCTTGAAAAATAAGATATCAGCAGTACAGATGGTCCTCACTTTTCTGGCGGCAGATCTCTTTTGTATGCTGTTTTTTCGTTTCGTTGTATATCGCGGGCATACCGTGGACTCTGTCTGCGTAAACAAGATAAAAAAAGAGACATACCAACAGGACTCCATAGGAGCCATCCTGGATGTCTCGATCATGGACGGATTTGAAACCATCACACGTCTCGGGGGCTATATTCTCCTCTTCTCACTGATACTCGCCAGTATCAGCTTTTACTGGCCATTTCATGCACAAAGCTGTATGCTGTTCACAGCACCACTGGAACTAACTACCGGGCTGAAACAGATTGCCGACGCACCACTGCCATGGAAAAGCAGATACCTTGCTTCTATGCTCCTGACTTCTTTTGGTGGCTTTTGCGTCATGGCTCAGACAAAAAGCGTATTGGAAAACAGTTTGTCACTGATCCCCTACGCTATTTCAAAATGTCTGAACGCCAGTGCGATATTCCTGATCCTAGTTTTCTCCGATATCGTCTAACAGATCTTCGTCTTCTTTTGTTATAGAAGAACTGTCATCATCCTGGAAAGTATTGGAGATTGCCGCTGCCTGAGCAGTCTGTGGTGCAAGCTCCTGACGATTATGATTAACAACCTCAAGGCAGCTCTGCAGAGCATCAATAAATGCTTTGTATTTACCACCGGCATCTTCAAGTGTCTGATTCAGGACAGAACCGATATTAGCCATCATATCATCTGTGTATGTGATCGCACTGAGACGAATGCTGTTTGCATCCTGTGTTGCAGAATCAAGAATCTCCTGAGCCTGCTTGTTTGCAGCATTTATGGTCTCATTTGCCTGTGCATATGCTTTCTGCATGATCTCATGCTGTGTAACAAGTTCCTGAGCTTTGGCCTGAGCATCTGCGATCAGACTGTCAGCTTTAGCCTGAGCATCCTCAAGGATCGCATCCTTATTGCTGATGATCTTCTGATAACGTTTGATCTCATCCGGAGTTTTCAGACGAAGTTCACGTAAATACTCCTCAATCTCTTCTTTGTTCACTACGATCTTGGTAGTGGAAAGGGGCTGGAATTTACAGCTGTCCACATACTCTTCAATCTCCTGAATAATCTGTTCAATTCTGCTGCTCATAATACACTCTCCTTATTTCTCTGTTTCTCTTTTTTTCAATTTCTCTTCGACTGCATCCGTAATCTCACGTGGAGCGAATTTGCTCAGATCTCCTCCGAAATTAGCAACTTCTTTCATGATCGTGGAGCTTAAGTATGCATATTCCAGACTGGTTGTAAGAAAAACGGTGTCCACATCCGGTGCCAGAACACGATTAGTCTGGGCCATCTGCAGTTCATATTCAAAATCCGTGACAGCACGAAGCCCTCGAACGATCACCTGGGCATGGTTTTCCCTCGCAAAGTTCACTGACAGGCCCTCGAATGCTTTCACCTCCACATTCGGGATATCTTTTGTCGCCTTTGTTAGTATCTTAACACGTTCTTCTACAGAAAACAACGGACTTTTTGCAGAATTATGCAAAACTCCCACTATAACCCGGTCAAATGAAATGCTTGCCCGCTTAATGATGTCAAGATGGCCATAGGTTGCCGGGTCAAAGCTTCCCGGGTATACTGCTGTTATCATATGTCTGTCTCTCTTTCATTTTTTTAGGAAAACATGCTTGTTGGTTTTATATTCCTTGGAACGTACCAGATGATATCCAAGGTCCTCTACATAAGAAAAATCCGTATGTAGATCTTCCTCCACAACGATCAGCGTGTTTTCATCTGCAAGAGTGCTGTCAGCCAGATACTCAAGGACTGGTTGTTCCAGATGCTGTTCGTATGGTGCATCCATAAAAATACAGTCAAATGGTTCTCCGCCTTCCAGTGAACGCAGTGCCTGAAGCACATCCATGTTCAGCAGTTTACCACCATCCGTGAGTTTTGTAAATGAAAGATTTTCGCGGATACAAGTGCATGCTTTGGGATTTTTTTCCACAAACACGGCATACTCGGCTCCACGGCTCAGAGCTTCAATACCGATCGCTCCGCTTCCGGAAAACAGATCCAGAAACCGACAACCCGGTATTTCAGGCTGGAGAATGTTAAAAAGAGTTTCCTTAATACGGTCTGTTGTTGGTCGTGTCTCATTTCCGGGAATGGTTTTTAAGTTTAATCTACGTGCTTTTCCTGCTATGACTCTCATTTCAGATTTAATCTCCAATCCAGATCACCGCGGGCCAGTCCAAGGATCAGAAGTTCCGCAGTGGCAATATTTGTAGCAACCGGAATGTTGTACTGGTCGCAGCGTTTGACAATGCTCATGATATCCGGCTCTACCGGGTCCATCATGACAGGGTTATAAAACAGGATCACCATATCCAGATCCTGACGCTCTACCATCTCCATAAACTGCTTGTCTCCGCCTATACTTCCGGCAAGAAACTTGTGAACGTGAAGACTGGTTGCTTCCTCAATTCTTCTTCCTGTTGTTCCGGTTGCATATACTTCATGTTTGGCAAGGATATTCTTGTATGCAATACAGAAGTCTTCAATCAGAACTTTCTTACTGTTATGCGCAATAATTCCTAAATTCATAATTCACCTCTCCATTCTCTGCCCTTGGGTTACATCCCTTTTCTCCCCTTTATATAGGTAAAATCATATAACTCTGTAACTGATTCTAGCATAACGCCCAAAAAAGTGCAATTTAATTCATGTAAATTCATGAAAAATTAATATTTTCCACGGCGTTGCTCCATATACTCTATTCTTCCCAGCTGTTTCCTGTAGTATAATCAATTTCAATTCCCGGCTGTATGTTATAAACAAAAACATGGAAAGATATCTTCTGGTCTTTAACGGATTCGGCTTCCATTTCCACACCCCGGGCTACCAGTTCATTTCCCTTAAAAAACGGAGTTACACGATACATGCAGGGATTTCCTGTACTGTGCACGTAATCTGCAACCTCATTTTCAAAAGGAAGCATTCCCGTCACATTGAGATATCTGGTTCCTGTGATAAGATTTTTCCTGTTTGCATTCTCTCCAGTCAGCTGATATCCGATAAGATGGCAGCGATTATACAGATACCTGCCATCTACATTTTCATATTTTACAGTATGCCATCCTGTAGGCTTCACCATTCCGATGGCTCCTCGCTCTTCATCAGGCATCAGCTCCGGTGTGACCTTGGATTCTGCATAACCACAGCGCCCCAGGGAATCTAGTTCACTATAAAATTCGTATGCAGGTCCTGCGCTTTTTTCATCAGAAAAAGAGGGTACATTTCTATTGATCTCCACATATGGACTGCCGCTGTATTCCGGAATCTGATCCAGAGAAACAGATTCTGTCTGCCCTCCTGTCTTCGTCTGAGATTGTTTCAGTAATCCTGTCACTGCATCGGAAGCGGATTCCGAAATATCTTCCCAGAGGATCTGTGCATTTTCTTCTATATATGTAAGAAATACCTGTCCGAAGATCCGGCTTTGATCTTTTACCTCTTTCAGGCTCCGCGGCGGCATCCAGCCATTACATACTGCAAGGATGACACACAGGATAATGGCTGTGAGTATTTTTCGCCTGAGCTGTTTTTTTCGTTTATATTTTCGCTTGTATGTAGGATAACGCTTCTTTTTCACGGGACTCCCTTACTTTTTTTGTCTGACAGATATTATATGTGATGCAGAGATTATTATAACCGCAATTCCAGTCAAAAAGCAACCATACATTCGGTTTTTACTGCGGTATAATTTATGAACAGAAATATTTTTATATGTTAAATTTCCTTTAACTGCCAGTGTATTATTTTATGGTTTTCATATACTAGCAATGTAACAGTAAACCAAATAACAACCAAGGAGGAAATGAATTATGCCAAGTAACACTTCTTCTAACAAAGCAGTTGTACCGGAAGCAAAGGGCGCACTTGACCGTTTCAAATATGAGGTAGCAAACGAGCTGGGTGTTCCGCTTACAGACGGATACAACGGAAACCTGACTTCCAAACAGAATGGATCCGTAGGCGGATATATGGTCAAAAAGATGATTGAGGCACAGGAACGCCAGATGTCCGGCAGCTCCCAGGGCGGCCAGCAGTACTAAATCTGTACGCGCAGGTAGTTTCATTGCTATGCTGAGTTGATCTAAGCTCATGCAAAAAAGATGCTGTCTGACAGAACTGAAAACCTGCCAGACAACATCTTTTTATTTTATATAAAAAGAGATCTTATTTCACAAACATATCCACACATTATACAAACATTGACACTCCCCACAGCTAAAGCAGGGGGATTCTTGCTTCTC
>ULYC01014054.1_pt1 | contig 164150 bp, 151 predicted proteins | sample 1961891 | NCBI WGS metagenome assembly ULYC01 (sample SAMEA4835855, study PRJEB28245) | human gut metagenome | biome: gut microbiome; material: fecal sample | place: Denmark | collected 2008 | reverse complement strand
CGGCTACCTATGCGGATGATGTGAAATATATCGACAGCCGCACAGGGGAACTGTGCAACGAAGACACACCGGAGGAGTACCTTCAGGCAAAATTGTATGGGGCCAGAGATGTAGAGTACACGGTCTGCGCCTTGGTAGAACTTCCGAACTCCATGGGTTATCGTTATGGTGGTATTGGATATAACGCAGTTTTGCCTGTGGACACCGCACAGAGGGACAGCGGTGGTGCGGTCGTTCCGATGCTCTACCTGTTCGACACAGCGGACGAAGCTGACGAGGCCGAAGCAGAGCAATATCTGTCAAAGCTCACGGCCGGTGAGTTTTCGCCCTTGATGTATGAAAGCAAAGCCACGGCTCGCTCTGAGTTTGCTCAGTTCCGGCAGATGTTCCTTCTGATCGGTGGTATCCTCTGTGTTATCATTGGGCTGGTGGGACTCTTAAATTTCTTCAACGCCATGATGACCGGTATTCTTTCCCGCCGCCGGGAATTTGCGGTGCTTCAGGCTGTAGGAATGACGCCCCGACAGCTCAAAACCATGCTGATCTACGAGGGGTTGTTTTACGCAATGTCTTCCGTATCGGTGGCCTTTGTGCTTTCACTGGCGGTGGGACCTCTTGCGGGGAAAATGCTGGGCAGTATGTTCTGGTTCTTTGAGTATCGGTTCACCGTTCTGCCTGTCCTGCTGACAATTCCGGTATTTCTTCTGCTTGGGTGGCTGATTCCCTGCATGATGTATGATAACGCAGCGAAATGCAGCATTGTAGATCAGTTAAGGGATGCTCAATAATTGTTAAGCCAAAATTAGCTCTCTGTCAATGAAAAGGCTGAGGGCTGGAATTCAAATAATAATCAAAGTGACCGTTGCAAGAAATAAAAAACTTACGCTAAAACCGGTCATCAGCCCGATCACTTCCCAGGAGAAGGTTACCTACAGTTCTTCAAATAAGAAGATCGCAACGGTAAGTTCCAGTGGTGTGATCACTGGAAAGAAAAAGAGAACAGCCTATATCACAGTGAAATCTGGAAAGATCCGCAAAAAAGTAAAAGTAGTAGTTAAATAAAAATGATTTAAGCAGGAGCTGCCTTTCATGAATACACATGGAATGGCAGCTCCTTTTTTCATTTTTTGCATGTAGTTTTATTTGCAGAAGTAGATTACGATATTAATAGTTGACCAAGAGAGAAGAATGTTTAGATAATATGTTATAGTGATAATGGAAGCATGGTAACAAAAAAAATTATAAAAATAGAAAAAAAGTGCAACCAAACAGAAAAAAATACGTTCTATATAATAGAAAACATTAATATGGCACACTGCAAATAACCTATCTGCATAAAAACACTAATATACAGGGGAGAAATGTGATATGGAAGATATACATATTATAAATTTATTTTTAGAAAGATCAGAAGATGCAATTCGCCAGGTAGAAGTAAAGTACGAAAAATTTTGCTTTAAGATTGCATGGAATATTTTATATAACACAGAAGATTCAGAAGAATGCGTAAATGATACGTGGCTGATAACGTGGAATAAGATTCCGCCCAAAACGCCAACAAAATTATCTGCATTTCTTGGAAAAATAACCAGAAATTTGGCATTGGACAATTTCAGAAAGAAAAATGCTTCAAAAAGAGCAGATACACATATGATGGATATTTGTGGTGAAGTGGAAAAACTGGAAAATACAATAAAGGATTATGTGGAAGAGGATATAAAGAAAAAGGAAATTTTGAATATTTTAGAAAAATTTTTAAGTGATTTAAAAGCAGGAGACAGGGATATTTTTGTCAGGCGATATTGGTATATGGATAATATTAAAGACATTGCAAAAAGACATGGATGCTCTGAGACTAAAATTAAATCCAGTCTTTTTCGAAGCAGAAACAGATTATGGGAAGAGGTGAAAGAAATCATATGAAAAAAGAAAACAATTTTTTGGATCTGATGGGAGAAATAGATGAAAAATTTGTTTACGAAGCTTCCTTGCCATGGAAAAAGCGAAATGTTAATTTGAAATTTAAATTAGCAAAGATTGCAGCAGGAGTTGTAATAGCATTATTGATAGGAGGTTTGGGACATCCGCACGAGATAAATGCGGCCTGGGAACAGATTACTTCGTGGATTCAAACTGCATTGGGGATTAATGAAAATGTAGAATCATATATAGATAGTGTTGGAAAAACGATTACTAAAAATGGAATTTCTATTACATTAGATGAAATTGCTGCGGATAAGGAGAATTTATGGGTGGCAATATCTGATAATATAAATGCTTCAAAAGAAAAGGAGACTATTCTACTAACAGAAGTGGAGATAAATGGAAAAGCGGCACAGTTAGATGGAACATATGCTCTGGAGAAAAAGGAGAACGGAACAGATGGTCAGGTTTGTCATTATAGGGTGGAAGATACAACTATTAAAGATAATACAGCAGATATAAAAATGAAAGTATGGTTATTTGATCCAACAGAAATGGATACTGCAGATACAAAAGATACGGATGACTATATTTTTGAATTTTCATCAAATTGGGAAGAACTGGAGAAGAATACCATAAATGTAAATGTGAATAAAAAAATAAAGATATCTCCAAATCAAAATCTGACGATTTCAAAAATGAGCTTAAACGATTTGGCAAGTACAATTTATGGAAATTTGGATAATAAAGAATATGAAGATTATTATTTAATAGGAACCGACGATAAAGGAAATCAGGGGCTTTATAGAATGACAAATTATGGAGGCACAGAGACTGTGTTTGAAGAAAGCAGAAATAATACAAAATATAAAGGAATTTCTCCAGATGCTAAAACGGTGACATTAGAATTATATGTAAATAAAGAAGAAAAAAACAAAACAACATATAAAAAATATGAAACTGGAATAGAAGATACTTACGGAGAAGGCGAAGGACGTGTTTATGAAAGTGACGAAGATCCTCTGGATTTATATAGCCCAGTGGAAGGAAAAATAGAAATTAAAATCAGATGACAAAAGAATAATTTAATCGAAGAGAGGGATGAGATACCGCAATTGGATATTTTTACTGTAGAGATAAAAAAAATAACAATAAAATGTTTGGTGGTACATTTAAGATTCGTATAAATAAAAATGGTAAAATTACATTTCCATAAGTAATATGAGAAGTTGATTAAATCTTTGAAAATCGGAAATACAAAATATAGTAAAAGTGCGATTGACGCCAACAATATCTTGTGTTAATATGATTGTGAGATTTGTATTTGTATCTGTAGACACAGATAAGAAACGCTGGTTCCGGATCTGACCGGGAGTAAAACATTAAGGAGCCAAAAGCCTCCTGCCTTTGTAATAAATAAGGTCATTTAGAATGAAAATTTCTAAATGGCCTTTTTTTGTTGCAAAAATATGGCAGACAACAAGTACAGATCAGCAAATACGGAAAGGAGGATCATAAAAAACACAAGGAAACTCAGAATGCAAGGAGGGTGTTATGAAACGAAAAAAGATGGAAAAGGAGGTCGTGCACCTTCTTGAATGGATTATCGAATATCCAGGAGTATGGCAGATTGTATGTAATCCAGATGGAAAAGAAACTTCGCCTGAATCTTTTAAGATGGCATATGATATGCTGGTCAAAAAATCTCTGTTTTATCTGATACCGGTATTGTTTGCAACACATCCGGGAGAAGAATCACTGGAGATGGCGAAAAATTTATGTACGGCTGACTCTGCTGCCCGCGAGATTCGAAAAAATGGTATGGGAGCATTAGTCAAATGTATGCGGGAACATCTGGAATGAAACTGGAAAACCTTATAAAGCTATGGGAGGACAATTATGAACAAATCAATCATGATGGGACGAGTAGTAAATGAGCCTGATTTACGCTACACACAGACAGAGAATGGAGAACTTGCCATTGCAAACTTTCGCTTGGCGGTAGACCGAAAATTTGTACGAAGAGGAGATCCGGAAGCAGATTTCTTCAGCTGTACGGCTTTTGGCCGAAAAGCAGAGTTCGCGGAAAAATATCTGTTTAAGGGGATCAAGATTCTGGTAGAAGGCCGTATGCAGAATGACAACTACAAGAATCGGGCTGGTGAAAATGTCTACGGCATGCGGCTTATGATTGAAGAGATTTCTTTTGCAGAAAGTAAGAAAGCTTTAGAATCTGGAAATGACGAGCGGGAAGAACCGGAAAGAGAAACGAGGGCATCTTCTAATCGAAACCGTTCTGACCGTGCAGAAAACCAGCGTTCAGCTTCCAGAAGCACCAGAAGTGAAAGAGCAGCAGAAATGGATGACCGTGACTATGACAGGGAACGTGAAGGTGGAAGATACAGAAGCAATACCAGGACAGATGCATCAGATGACAGACGGAGATCAAATTCTGGCGGGACAAGATCCAGAGGAACTTCGGCAAGAAGCCGGGAGCGTAGTCAGGATATTGATGACCGGTACATGGAAACAGATGATGAAAAACTGGATTTTGACTGAGCAAATCATAGGAGGAAATGCTTATGATGGAGGAAATGAACAAATGGTTGTCTGCACATAAAAAGCTGTGCGTGATAACTGGAATTTTTGGTCTGTTAGTATCACCATTTTTATGGCCGATATTTCTGGCAGTGATCATACAGTCCCTTTCACTGGTCATTCCGGTTGCAGCAGGATTGTTTTTCTATGAAAAATTTATTATGAAAAAGGACAAGGAGGAAACGAATGAGAATGATGATGACAACAAACAGCAAAAGAATGCAGATGCCCGTAAAGTACATGCAGATGCTGAAAAGACCGAGGATTTACCGAAAAATCATGAGAAGGGATCGGAAACGGTAAATTTCGATAATCAGGAGAAGCAGGCAAGATGCAGGGCACAGGCTGCCATATGGTACGAAGATGAAGGCTTTGAGCGGATCCAGGCGATTCGGAAAACTCTGGAATCTGAAAATCGAAACCGTTTTTCAGTAAACAGGGAAGGAATCTGCAGTATTTCCATTGGAAAAAGGAAATATCGAAGGGTTGGAATTTTAAAAGGATATCCTTTTGGACAGACAGAGGTGATCCGGGAAAAACTAAAGAAGGATGGTTTCATCACCAGTATGGGATGCAATAATTATCTCTGGATCTCATGGTAGAGAGGAGCTGGAACATGAGCATTTGCTGTAAAGCCATCCGGCAGATCTATTATAATGCAGGAAGTGGATATACGGTAGCTTCCTACATGACCAATGAAGATTTACCGGAGGAAGTAAAAAAACAAAAGAATGGAAATTATGGAATATTTCAGGCATTTGGAACCGAACTTCCGGCGAACGAAGGCCTGGATGTGGAACTGACGGGAGACTGGAAACCCACAAAATATGGAATGCAGTATAGTGTGAGCAATTTTTCAGTAACCATGCCAACCACAAAAGAAGGTATTCGGGCTTATTTGTCGTCATCCCTGATCAAAGGGATTGGACCGGCAATGGCAGCCCGCATCGTAGAAATGTTTGGGGAAGACACACTGAATGTTTTTAATGACAGCCCGGAGAAACTCCTTCAGGTAAAAGGAATTACGCAGAAACGCTTAGATGATATTCTGGAAGGATATCAAAAAAGCAGTTCCATCCGGGAACTGATGATGTATTTGTCCCCTTTTGGGGTGACTCCTGCAAAAGTTTCAAAAATACAGGAGAAATTTGGCCCTGCTGCAGTTATGATCGTGAAGGAGGAGCCTTTCCGGCTCTGTGAGGTTCATGGATTTGGATTTCTGACTGTTGACCAGATTGCAGTAAAGGCAAAACATTTCCGTGCAGATGATCCCCTTCGTATTAAGGCTGCTATTTTGCATATTATGTCAGAAGCAGAAGGCGAAGGACATTTGTATTTAAAAAGAGAGGACATTATAGAACGTGTCGAAAAACTTTTAAATCACAACAAAGATGTTTCACCGGTCTCTGAACGGGCAATCCGGGATACAGGCAATGATATGATCCATATAGATGGAAGCCTGGTCTGCCACGATGGAGGGTTTTATACACGCAAAAGCTTCCAGGCCGAACTGGGAGCTGCTGCCGCATTAGTCAGACTCCATATGCAGACGGGAATGGTTGTAAATGTTGACCGTATTTTAAGAAAGATCCAGAAAGAACAGGATATTATTTTGAATGCGAAACAGCAGGTGGCAGTAAAAAATGTCTTTGAAAACCCGGTATCCATCATTACAGGAGGACCCGGCAGAGGAAAGACTACGGTGATCCGTTTCATCATTGCTGTACAGGAAGCATTGGATAAAAATGCGGTGATCCTTTTATGTGCACCTACAGGCATCGCCAGAAGGCGAATGCGGGAATGTACAGAGTATCCAGCACTGACAATCCATAAATCCATAGGGCTTACCGGAGAAGCTGGAGAGGAAGAATGGAAGAACGAGCAGCCAATTCCAGATGACCTGATCATAGCAGATGAGTTCAGCATGGTCGATATGTATCTGGCGGACAAACTGTTTGCCAGTATTAAATCCGGTGCCAGACTGGTTCTGGTGGGTGATAAAGATCAGATCGAATCCGTAGGGCCTGGAAAAGTATTTCAGGAGATCATTGATTCCGGCGTATTTCCGGTAACTGTCTTAGATGAATGTTTCCGACAGGAAGGGAATTCCACCATCAGCCAGAATGCCATTAAGATCAATAAGAATCAGCTGGATCTGGTGTTTGATGATACCTTTCAGTTTATTCCGGCTTCCACACCGGAGGAGGCTTCGCAAAAGATACAGAAGATCTATCGGAAAGAAGTACTGCAGAGAAACGGTTCTCTGGAAGAAGTGCAGGTGATGTCACCGCTACGAAAAGATACGGAAGCAGGTACGGATGCATTGAATCTGGTATTGCGTGACATTGCGAATCCAAAGCGTTTCGGTTATCCGGAAATCACAAATGGCAGGAATACTTACCGGGAAGGTGACCGGGTCATGCAGACAAAAAACAACGATGAAGTAGCAAATGGCGACATTGGAGAAGTCATAGGGATTTTTCGGAAAGATCAAAAAATGGTCATGCGTGTAGATTTTGGGGATGGCCGGGTCATGGAATATCAGGAGGAAGACTATTGGCCGCTGACACTGGCATATGCGATTACGGTACATAAGGCTCAGGGCAGTGAATATCCGATGGCAATCCTTCCAATGCTTCCATGTTTCCGGTGGATGCTTCGCAGAAACATTTTCTATACGGCAGTAACAAGAGCCAGAGAAAGGTTTATAATTGTGGGAAGCAAACGTGCAATCGCACAGGCTATCCGGACGGATTACATCAGCCGGCGAAACACCATGTTTGGGTACCGTATCCGAAAAATATATGAAGCAATCCTGGAACAGGAAAAGAGCGCATAAAGAATGAATGACAGGCAGACGTTGGAAAAAACCAATGCTCTGCCTGTTTCTTTCCTTCGTATGCAGAAAATCACATAATGAAAGAGGAGGGAACAAAATGCCAGATCTTTGTTTTTATGCACCATGGATTATGAAAGAACCCATTCCAGACCCATTTCGGATGATGTTGGAAAAAGCAGGGAAAAAACGGGTCAGCTATGATGAAGCAGATTGTTCCATGCGAAATATCAGGAAGCAGGGAAAAGTCTCCCGCCTTCATGGGCCTACGTTACAGGCACTTCTGACACTGATTCAGATCCGGAAAGAAAAAGACTCTGGGGCTGCCGGTATACAAAGGGGCAGGGATACCATAAATTATTTCTGCATGGAATATCCTGGAAATCAGGGAAAGTATGTAATGACTTATAATTCGAAAAACGGACGTTTCAGTGGGATTTTAAAGACAGAAGAAAAAAACGAGAAGCTTCCGGGAATCCGGGAGGGCAAAAACACAGGCGAGCAGTACCTGGCCCTTTTAGCTTATGCCAATCTGGTCCCGGATAATCCTTTATTTAACGAAGAGTTCCAAAAAAATTTCTACATACTTGAAGAACAGGAAAAAAAGGAATGGGAAGACAAGGAAGCTGCACTGCGGGCGGCATTTATCTGCTGCGATGCCATGTACTGCGAAGTAATAGCAAATCCGCAGCAGGCAATCCCGCTGGAAAAGAGCCAGTTCCGTGCAGAGGAACTGGAGGATGTGCTTCCGGAATATAAAATTGCGGCCGGGGTATATGCACCAAACGATGAAATCTATGGAAAGTTTCATGTGCTTTTGCCTGTAAATGAGAAGACAAAAAGAACACTTTTTGAATTAAAACAGATCTACTCTGGCAGATGGGATGTAAATGAAAGGACAAAAGAAAGGATCCCTTCGCTTCCAGAAGACTATCTGGTAAGTAAGGAAGCTGAAGAAATCCTGCAGATGGTGGATAAGACACCGGCAAGGCTGTTTATGCTGACAGGCGATGCCGGTACTGGAAAGACAACGGATGCCAGAATGATCGCCCAGATATTAGGGCTTCCATATTATGTGTTCACCTGTGGACCTGGAACGGATGAACTGGAACTTTTAGCGACCACCGTGCCAAATATGGGCGGAACAGCACATCTGGAAATGGAATTGCCACGTCTGGAAGACATTGAAATGGATCCGGCTTCAGCTCTTGCAACGGTAAATGGCATTTATGAAGAGGGGATCAGCCGGGAAAAAGCTTTTCAGGAGATCCTGAAAGCAGTTTATGAAAAAGGCTATGAAAAGTCGAAAAATGAAAAAGACTTCCTATTAAAAGAGTCAGAAATCGTAAAGGCATGCAGGGAACCATCTGTGATTGAAATTCAGGAGCCGGCCATGATTGAAAAACCTGGGACACTTACGAGATTAAACTCCCTGTTTGACGATGGAGCTGTAACCGATCTGGTAAATGGAGAACAGATACGGAGAAATCCGGATACCATTGTGATCATGACCACCAATCTGGATTATGTTGGCTGTCAGAACTTCAACCAGTCAGTTCTTTCCCGAATGAATCTGATTCAGCCAAAGGAAGCCCTGACAGAAGAAGAAATGGCAAAAAGGGCAATGAAAAGAACCGGGTTTAAAAACAAAGAACTTCTGTCCTTTATGGCTGCCACGGTCTGCAAGATCCATGAATATTTGATCGAACAGGACATTACAGATGGCGTATGCGGATACCGGGAATTGGAAAACTGGGTGTTAAGTTACATGGTTTCCAATGATCTCAGGAGGTCAGCATGGACAGCACTGCTCAGTAAAGCATCCATGGACAGGGAAGAACAGGGAACTATGGAACGCGTCTTTCTTCTTCCTCATTGTGCTGTGGATTAAAAACGGATGGAGGAAACGAATGAAAAAGGCTTTATACCGGAAACGGATATATGCAGAGAAAGAAAAACTGACACCGGAAAAAGTATTTCATACGCCGCAGTATCGTGATCTTTTGACCTCGATCGGGCATGAAATCACGGGTGGAAAGTTGACTACATTACGGTTATACGATGATAAAAATTCAGGGATTGCAGGATGGAATCAGGGAGAAACTGTTGCCGTAAATCTTGGAAACCAGATTACGTCAAGTTTTCTGACACTGGAATTAAAAAGTGACAGCCTGATCGGGATTCTGGGACATGAATGCGGACATTACCGGTATACGGATTCTGCACTTAGAAAAAGGTATGCCGAGCATATGTTAAATGGCAGCTGGTATCCAAAGGAGCCAGCACCGGAAAATGCACAGGAAAAAGAGGCATTGGATGCGATGAATGTCTACTTTGAAAGAAAAGATAAAGCAATTCTTTCTATCTTTCTGCAGACAGCATCTTATCTCAGCAATCTTTTGAATGATATGTACATAGAAGAGAAGATGTGCGCCCTTTTTCCGGGAAGCATCCGCAGGGGAATCCTTATGAATCGTGACCGAAATGTGGAATGGCTTCCAACACTTAGGGAAATGCTGGAAACGGAGAAAGACAGGTTATCTATTCTTATGAACCTGTGTGCACAGTATGCCTTGTCTTCAAGGGTCAATGCCTGGGATGGTGCGGATTACGAGCTTATTGATACACTAAAACTGCTTATGCCGGTCATTGATGAAGCGGGAAAGGCAGCAGATGACATGGAGAGATATCTTGCCACCAACCATATCCTTCTGATGATCTGGAAATATTTTGCGGAAATCATAGATGAAATAGAGAAGAACAGTACAGAAAATGAAGAGCAAAAGCCAGAACAGGAAGAGCGTGAAGGGCAAAAGGAAAACCCGATTGAATCCGAAGAAGAACCGGAGGAAGAAAAGCAGGGTAACACAGGGGCACAGACTGAGCAAAATGAAGATAAGATCAGAAAAGAGGATACGGAACAGGAGTCGGAAACAGAAGACAAAACCGAAAGAAACGGAAAGGATCAGGAAACGGAAGGCCATGAATACGGGCGCACGGCAGAACTTCAGAAGTTTCTGCAGCAGCTGTGTGAAAATCTTCCGAAATGTGTCAGGGAGTCTGGTGGCTTCGAAGACAAACAGAATGAATGTGGCCTCCCTGCCTCAGAAACGGAAGTATCCAGTGATAATGCCTTGCAAAAAATCCTTTATGAAATGGCGAAAGAGACGCTTGATGAGAAGATACAGAGAGAAATTTTCGAACATCTTCAAAAGGAATTGATGGAGATACCGTTTGAAGAAGGCCATGACCTGGTACAGAAAAAACTTTGCCGTAAGACCGAGATATCAGATTTTTTAAAATTACAGACAGAAAAGTATGAGGGGCAGCTAAAACAGGTAAAAAAGAGACTTCGCCTGAAACTGCTTCCTATATTGAAAAATCAGAAAGAACGCACGGAACATAAGCTTTTTCTTGGACGTCGGGTAGATCTTCGAAACATAGCTGCACCGTCTGGGGCAGTATTTAAGAAACAACAGCCAGGAAAAAAGCTGGATATCTGTGTGGCTGTGCTGGTCGATAATTCTTTTTCCATGTGTGGAGAACGGATGGATCATGCCATTCTTGCAGCACTTTGCCTGTATGATTTTTGTATGGAATCAGAAATACCGGTTTTGGTGTGCGGACATCATACAGATGGATACCGGCATGAGAACCTGAAAGACGAAACGGTGTATCTGCATTGCTGCGCAGATTTTGAAACGGATGAAAAGGATCGGTTCCGGATCGCTGGTATGCAGCCTTATGGAAGCAACCGGGATGGAACTGCATTGTGGTATGCTGGCAGCCGGCTTTTAGAACGACCGGAAAAGCAGAAACTGCTGTTTGTGATCAGTGATGGTGCACCTAATGCAAACCAGTATGGAGGCACAGGGGCAAAAAGGGACCTTCAGAAGATTCGGAAAAAGCTGCTGCAGCAGGGATTATTCTTTCAGGCGGCTGCGATCGGAAGCGACAAGGAAGCAATTCAGGAAATTTATGAGGAATCTTTTCTGGATATTACGGATCTTGAACAGCTTCCAGCTCTTCTGACAAAGAAACTGCTGCGTTTTATCAGGAGGTAAGGATGAACAGGAAAAACAGGAAAGAAAAAGAACAGAATACGGATGTATCAAAACAGATCTGTGTTCATAAGACACAGAATACGTTACTGGAATTTAATAGCTTTTTGCGGATGGCAGAACCAAAGGAGTTCTGGCATCTTCACGAAGACTTTGCCAGCGATTATTCCAGGATCCGCGCTGTCATGGTTGACTACAGCAAAGAAGACAGCATCAGCGTTTATGCAAATCTGAGCCCGGAAATCATAAAATACGTGTATTCCCGTATATGGAATAATGTGCAGGAATTTAAATTCTTCCAGCAAAAGATCTTTTGCGAGGATAAAAATTCCAACATGGGAAGGGTTACAGTATTTTCCATACAGAGGAAGGTTCGCAACAACAAAGGAGAAGTTTTAAATTATCCGTGGGTTGTCAGGATACAGAATGGTACCGGTGTAGCGATGCATAATGCCAATGGCGGGCAGTATTGTAAAAAAGACAGCTACCGGAAAGAAAAAGAGGTTACCATACAGCTGAAAGATGAGGAAATCTTCACTCTGTTTGCAAGAACTTCTGCTGTGATCCGGGCATTTGAACAGGACTGCATGACACGCCGCAGACAGGCTGGAAATTTCCGAAATTTGTACAGAATGATAGAAAAACTCATTGTGGGAACTGAGGAGGAAAAAGATAATGCTGCGTAAAAGAATAAAGAAGAATACATTGAAATGGAAAAAAATCTATGCGGAACAGCTTCTTGATATGATGGACGAGGAAGAAAATGCTTTACAGAAGATTTATCTGACAGGGTATGTACTTGAACTGAAAAAGAACCGGTATTTTGCCGGATGGTACAAAGACCGGATCGTTTGCCGTCCCCTGGAGTATGCACGTTATTTTCCGAGTGCTGAGGCAGCGGAAGAGTATGTACATAAGTATCTGGGATTTGCAGGCATGTCCTGTTATGTCTGCCATGTAAACTGGACGCTGGCTTCCTGCGGGAGTGAAAATATGGAAGATAACGAAGAGAACTTGTTAGAGGAAAATGGTAAGATCCTTTCGTTTACAAATTATGCAGATGTAAAGCAATACCAGAAACAGCGAGGCTTGGAACATTCTACAATGGCGATCACTTATGCAAGCCGGAAAAAGAAGATTATCCTGGCAGCATAAGAACAATTTTGGGGGACTGGCGAACAGTCCCCTTTTTATATGGGAAAACAGGAGGAAATCGGATGGAATGGAAGATTTATGAAGAATGGCTTGATATTACCCTGTACCGGCAGATGACGAACCTGATCTATAAGCTGTCATCTAATGAGGAAAAATATAAAATTTATATGCAATTAAAAGAAAATGATATGTTTCTGGAAAAGCCGAAAGTAGACATGGAAACCGCTTATGGACTGCACTATCCGGGAGAAGTCCTGGAGCGCATCGGAGAACATCTGACCTTGACAAAGCAGACATACCGTGCCCTCGGACTTGCCCTGGCAAGGATGATGCCTTTGCAGGAGACCTGTATGTTCAATGGAACTCAAAAGGATCTGTTTTGGAAAAAGATGAAACAGATTCTTGGAGAGAAAGACCTGTTTTTGATCAGTATCAATTATATCTGTGAGGAAAAGGAAAAGAATCGGTGGAAACAGGCCATGCATGCGTATCCATTTGAGCGAGCAGAAGAAATGCTGTTTGCCATGTCCATCCTTCCGGATGATGAAACACTGTGGGAAGGCATAAAACAGAGACTTGCTGACAGCTTTTCAAAGAACCGGAAGATATCCGTATTTACTGAATGGAATCTTTTCGTGTGGATGGTAGGCAAAGTAATGACAAAGCTTAAAGGGTATCGCAAAAAGGATCTGGATATCCTGAAACTGCTGGTAAAGTTAACAGGCACAAATGCTAAAAATGCGGATGCTGTTTTGGAAAAACGTATGCGTATGTTTGGATATTCCGACAAAGAGACCGCTTTTTTAAATTTTGTACTGATGTATTTTGTAGAGAGACCCGATCGGATAAGCCTTTCCGGGTTGACAGCAGAAAAAATTGGTCTGAATGTATTAGAGGCATTTTTGCCCGGAAAAGAAACATATCCAGAAGAAGCTTATGTACTTTGTTCACGGATTTTAAGAACATATGGGAAACTTTCTGTCCGTATCGACGGTAAAGAACGGCTGGAAAAATGTATGAATGAAACGTTCAGGGTGGAAAATGTAAAAACGTTTCTTACGTTGTTTCCATTTAGAAGTAATGAACCGGAAGAGTGGCACTACATTGATCTGACAGAAGAAAAATGGGATCCTCTGGTAAAAGAACTCTCTTCGGAAGAATTTGAAGCGTGTGTTACAGATACTCTGAAAGGCAAAACATACAGTACGAAAAGTTTGCTGAAGTATCTGGAACGTTATGAAAACCTTACAGGAAAAAGATACCAGGATGTTTTTTGGAAAAAGAGTGAGCCGGAACTACATGTGGTTTTCAACCGGCTGATCCTGCATGGGATTTTGGATGGAAAAAAGTATCTGGAAGAGTTTGTAAAGGATTATAAAAATGAAGATCCAGATTTGGAAAAGAAATGGGAATTTATGGCAGGATATTTAAAAAGTGAAATAAAGGGTCTTTGTAATGAGCATTCCTATCCTATGCTGAAATTTCTGATCAATGAGATTGGAATGGATGGATGCGAATTCTTAAGCCCCTGGAGGATTTTAAAGGAAACTTTCTCCTTGGGATACTATGCTATCCGACATAGAGAGTGCGAATTTTTTTCGCCAGTTCTGGGAAAAGAGGAACACCGGGAACTGTTTTCAATGGTAGAAAAGAAGTTTTTTTATGAATATCCGGATATTTATCCAGAATACCTGACGGCCTTACTTTTAAAGGAAAGTACAGCACTTTGGATGGAACAGTCAGAAGCATATGAGCTTTCCAAATTGCTTCTTCCATTTATAAGTGATTCTTATCGAAGAGAAACCCTGTATCAGAGATATATGACAGAAGAGGATCGGAAAAGATATCAGGAACGGAAAGAATGGCTAAAGGAACAGAAAAAACGGATAGATCACTGGAAAACTGAAAAAAACATCAAACAGCAGTTTAATCAGATATTACGGGAAAACAGAAAAACGGATAAGGAGATTCAGTCTATTTATGAGTTTTACAAGAATGGTCGTTATTCATATGGCTATAAAAAGCTCTACTGTAAGATCGTTTCCTCGTATTTAAAAGATAATTTTGCAGGAACAGCGAAAAAGCCTATGGCAAAAAAGGAAGCTCTGTATCTTCTTAAGCTGGCAGAAAATATGTACCAGGACGAATGCATGGAGTTACCGGAGATTACTGAATTAATAGAAAGGGCAGAGGTAGCGTGATGATCGAAAGAATCTTAAAGCACATGAATATTTACAGGGAAATGAAAAATGCAGCAATTCCCCTGAACCTGATAGGAAAGAAAGGGGAAGATTCCTGTATGAATGCGGCCAGACTGGTAAATCAGCAGGAACTTTCCGGTCTGATGGAGGGGTTAAATGAGGAGACGATTTCTTCTTTGATGGACGATCCGGAAATACTCAGCTATTTGGGGAAAATGAACAAAAAGGATTTTCCTATTTTAGAACCAGACCGCATCAGAATGGTCATAGAATGTGCGGGAAATGAAAAGCTGTCCGAATTTCCCTATGAAAAGATTGAGAAAGTACTGGCAGATAAAGAAATCCCGGACCGGATCGTATATGTTTATCTGAAATATTATGCTTTTCTGGAACCGAAAGAAGAGTTAAAGAAACAGCTTGTAGCAAGTCTTGATACCTGCATTGGTGAGTTTGATGTTGCCCGTGCGGGAATAAAGATACGCATGCTTTTGATAAATCCGGTTTTTTCAACAGAGCTTCTTTATGAGCTGCTCAAGGATGAGGAATCATTGGCATTACTTTTGAAGCAGGATCTGATGGAACTCGTAAATTATTTATCCGAGTTTTGTAAAGAAACGGAAAGCTTAAATAAGAAACAGCTGGAAGAACTGAGCCGGCATCCAAAAGAAATTCGGAATGGACTGGAAGTGGTTCTCACTCAGATTCCAAAAGAATGGCAGGCCTCTTTTCTTCACTTGTGGCTTTGGAACGAATCATTATATGCAGATATTCCGAAGCTGATAAGATTTTTGACAGGTCCGGATGCAGATTTTGAAAAGGTTTCAAACGGAAAGGCAGCCTATGTGAACACTCTGTATGGAAATCCGCTTCCAGATATGGATCTTTATGAGCTCACTTTGGAAAAGACAGAGCTTATCCTGTATGCCATTACGAAACGGAAGAAACATTTCCTGGAACTTTTGCGAAAGAATGGAGACTGGCTTATAAACCTTGACAGGAATTCGTTGATTCTGGATGAAGAGGTTTATAAAAGATGCCTGAATCTAAATACTTTAAACGAGCAAAATTTAAGGGATTGTGAATATATGGTAGTTTCCTGGAGAAAGAGTGAAGAATCACTGTTTTCGAAGCCTCGTGTATTTGAAGAATTGAAAGTCCTGTACAATGTGAAAGCAGTCTATATAGACCTGTATGATCGTTTAGCATACTCCAAAAGTGATGATCGTCTTCGGGTGATCCGTGAGTTGATAAAAAGAGACTGCCTGACAGATGCATTAGAGGAAAATCAGGTTGAGCGATTGGCAGAAGCTTTGTCAAAAAAGCCGCTTTCCAGATGGATGCAGGAGGATTTTAAAAACATTCTGGATCTTCGGCATGAAACAGCCATATGGATTCTGATATTTTTAATGAATTTTACTGAACTTTTAAAAGAGCTTACAAGGGATAATCAGGTTTACTTCCTTTTACATAATCAGAATCTTTTAAATGGCTGTTCCGGATTACCTGCATTGATGGACAAACTGTTGGCCCAGGATCCTTCCTGGAAGAATTTAAAGACAGAATTGAATATTTCGGATGCTTTTGTCGTGGAAAATAAATCCAATATCCAGAAGTTCATTTATGAAGGCGGCGCTGAGATCATGACTTCCTTTCTGAACAGGCAGCCGAAAAAGAAGGAAGAAATCCGAAGAATCGTAAATGCTGAGTTATTAGGCAAATTCATGGAGCTGAAATACCATGGAGGAGATCTGGGACGGGAAATTGCTTTTCCAATAAAAAGAGATACAGAAGAAATCTGGAAAGAAAAGCTGCTGCGCGTGGATTGTGGATGGGAAATCTGGGAAGAGGACAGCCTGCTTCCGGTCATGCAGATAGGAGAAGTACCGCTGCGCAGCTGCATTTCCTATCGGAATGGTCCAAATTGTGATTGTCTGTTATCCTGTTTTGATGCAAATAAAAAAATTATATTTATCAAACACAATGGTAAAATTGTATTTCGTGCAATCCTCCGTCTGACAAAGGGATCTTTTGTAGCTGCGGATGAAAGGAAGACGATTGAGTTTGTTGATGTGACTGTCAAAAGCGAACCACATGAAAATAAAGCAGAAGAACTGGTTTTGTTTTTGGAACGTTATTATCAAAGCGGACTTAGCGAACAGGAAATACGAAAAGCAGTAAATTTAACTGCTATGCTGGTAAAAGAAAAAGCAGAAAAACTTGGAGCAAGGCTTGTGCTTAGCAGCAGTTATAAGAATGTTCTGGAAAATAAAAACTATGTTTTGACAAACTTTTATATGTATATTTCCGCATCTAAAAATGGAAGCCAGTATCTGGACAGCCTTGGAGGGGTCGCTGGTGTCAGTGCTTCCGGAAGCTATACCTGTAATACATTTTTGCTGGAAGCAGAAGAGAGGAGAGAAGAGAGCTTATGAATATACGAAGAGCAGGAAGAAAAGTAGTAAAAAACCTACATAAAGAGTATGGCATATATCGGATCGGTTTTGTAAATATTTATGGTGAAGAAGATGAAACAGAATTGGACGCCATGAACATCAATGATCTGGAAAGATTATGGCTGTCTCTTTGTCCGGAATTTGAGTGCAAGGGAAACAGTGTATGCTATGTGGAACGGGTAGGTTAAAAAACACCCGATGCAACTCGGGGAAAAAGTGTCTTGTAAAGGTCATTCATTGATGCTAAGATAAAATAAACAAAAGCTTTTTCGAAAATTTCTTCATAACATAAAAAGAATAAAGTGGGAGGTGACAGCGAACGTGGCAGATGAAAAAATTGTGCCAGAGAACGGATTGGAAGTACGTTACGAAAGATATAAAGGTATTATTAAGAATTTTACACTCATGAGTGACATATTTATGAGAAATGTTTTCAAACAGAGAGAATGCCTGGAATATGTTCTGCAGGTCATTATGGAAAAACAGGATCTGAAAGTAATTGAGCAGATCATCCAGAAGGATTATAAGAATCTGCAGGGACGATCCGCAATCATGGACTGTGTTGCCAGAGATTCCGAAGGCAAACAGTTTGATGTGGAGATCCAGCAGGATAATGAAGGTGCATCACCTAAGAGGGCACGTTACCATAGTGGTTTGATGGACATGAACACTCTAAATCCAGGTCAGGATTTTGATGAATTACCGGAAAGCTATGTGATCTTTATTACCAGGGATGACATCCTTGGGTATGGTTTTCCTATTTACCATATTGACAGGCATATCAAAGAAGCCGATGATAGCTTTCAGGACGAAGCACATATTATATATGTGAATTCCAGAAAACAGGAAGACACAGAACTTGGGAGACTTATGCATGATCTGCATTGTAAGAATGCGGATGAAATGCACAGTCCAGTTCTTGCAAAGAGGGTACATGAATTAAAAGACACGCAGAAAGGGGTTGAGCTTATGTGCCATGAAATGGAAAAAATTTATAGCGAAGGAATGGAAAGCGGCGAAAAGCGCGGTGAATTAAAGGCTAAAAAGGAAACAGCCCTTTCACTTGCAGAAATGGGTCTGCCTGTTGAAAAAATTGCAAAAGCTGTAAATCATAATGTGAATGAAGTCCAAAAATGGATTGATGAAAATCTATGTGCAATAAAATAAGGAACGCATTTATAAATGGGCAGGTCTATTGGGCTTGCCCTGATTTATATAATATCGTGTTTAAGAGTAAATATCCAGTTATAATAGAGCAGTTATTCTGTATCAGAGTTGTAGAGACATCAGCCATAAATATATAGTATTAGAAAAGGAGCCTATCAAATGGAAACATTAGTTATCTATTTTTCGCAGAAAGGAAAGACAAAAGAAGCTGCTGGACGGATCGCACAGCTTTCCGGTGCAGATCTGGCAGAGATTAAGACTCATAAATCTTACCGGATGTCTTATAGAAAAACGGTATTTACCGCATTAAAAGAAATTTTATTAAATGAGCGGCCAGAACTGGATATGGAGATTCCTGATATTTCTGCATACGACAGGATACTGATAGGTAGCCCGATCTGGTGTGGAACATTTCCAAATGCAGTATTCAGTTTTCTGGACAAGGTAAACCTGAATGGAAAAAAAGCAGCAATTTTTACAACCAGCGGAGCTACAGAACCACAGAATGTTGCAGTGAAGATCAAAAAGAAATATTCTGCAAAATGGTGCAGACCATTTAATGCGAACCATGCAACAGATGAAAATATCACAGATTGGTTAAAATAGTATGATCTCACAAACAGGAATGCGGATGAAATGCACAGTCCGGTTCTTGCAAAACGGGTACATGAATTAAAAGACACGCAGAAAGGGGCCACGCTTATGTGCCATGAAATGGAACAAATTTACAGCGAGGGAATGGAAAGCGGCGAACTAAAAAAAGCAAAAGAGACAGCTCTTTCTATGGCAGAAGAGGGGATGGATGTTAAGAAAATTGCCCGTTTGGTTAAAGTAAGCGAAGACGACATCCAGAAATGGATTGATGAAAACATGTGTGTAGCGAAGTAAATAAAAATGATATTATAGTGGGTAAGTCGGTTTTCGACTTACCCATTTATATTAAAAGTTAGAAATTTTTAGCACTATGTTGTCAAAATTCTAAATAGCAATATACAATAAAAGCAGATACATAAGCTGTTCTTTTATTGAAAAATGCAGCAATCCGGGCTGCTCCCATTCTTTTGCCGGATATGCTTTTTCAAAAAAGTCTCCATCTTTCCAATAGAGTCCATAAATTAGAAGACGTTTCCCCTCCCGGATAGCTTCCGGCTCCATAATCAACTCCCAACGAACCTGATCCATAAGGTGAAGATAAAGTGATACACATAGAACCAGGTTACTGGTACGATTGTGTGCAAGAAACTTCTGCTCCAATAATGAGGGCATTTCAAAAGAAATCCTAAAATCATTAAAAATTTCTCTGTATTCTATATAAAACTCCCACAAAGTAGCAGGTGTGATCTTATATCTTGCAGTGCGTGCAGATAAAAGAAATTGTCTCGGGCCAGAGGCCGCTGTTTGTTTAAGAAGAGCTTGTTTTACGGCAGATTTCACGGATTTTCCAATCAGTTCACCAAGTTTGGAATGTCCAGAAGCATCCGTAAGAGTTCTGGTACCACAAAGATTAGAAGCGATTACAATTCCGTCAGTTCCAGAACCTGTTGCGATCTCTTCGGAATAGCAGCTTCCCAGCAATAACTGAGAAACAGCAGCAGCTTTCGATTCTCCACAGAGCATCAGTGCTCTGGACATTGCTGCATCAGTCAAATTCTGATTAATGAACAGAAAAATATTGATTGTTCCAGGAGGAAGCATTTCATAATTTCCGTCCTCTTCATAGTAAGAAGCAGGATCGCCGGGATGCATACCATTGGAGTCAATTCCGCCGGTTACAACAGCAGTTACCGTAAGATCCCGAAAGCATACTTCTTCTATAGCACGTAATTCCGTCCAAGCTGCGGTACTTAATGCAGTAGTGCAGGAAGGGGAAAGCCCAAGGGCATGGACATGTGCAGCTAGATCTTTTTCGTAAGTATCTCCCAGCATTTTACATTCATAAGAACCATTCATACAATTGATATTTACAACATGAGAAAGGTGTCTTGTAATGCCGCCGTTTAAGGGACTTGTACTAAGAACTTTTGCTTTTTGTGAAAAAGTGAAGATGGTATTTCCCAATTTTTGCTCGCAGGTAAAAAAAGCTTTCATTACATTTCCTTCTTTTATTTTTATTTATTTATTTTATTAATATCTTTTGATCACGTCAAGTGACATATTTTCACCGCTTAAATTCTATAATTTTCACAGATTCTTAAAATTTATACCATAGTATCGTCATAAATATACTGTATATTAATAACTGCAGATGCTAATTAAGGTATCTCATTTTTAAATATTTTTCTTTTTCATATGCCGGTACGAAAGTATCGGTCTCCTTCCTTTTTAGGACGTATTATTATAATTTGCACAAATCTTAGCCCATAAGAGAGTGACGCTCTGCATATCCTCGGTAGAGCGTCCTTGTGCGTTTATGGATCTTATTTTTTATAGTATATTTCAATATATGACTCCTTGGAAATTTTCCTGATGAACGTAGAAATGACAGAGAAGTAAAAATGGTAAGCGTACTTGAAAAATGGCAGAATAACAAGATATAGCATTCTATGCGCTGTATTTTATTGACGAATTCAATATATTGTGTTACCATATAAATGGATTATTTTTTATGCATGGTTTGCCACGCAGTAAAGTTTTTTGTTCCGGATATGCTGTTCCGGGAGCAACATTTAGGCGAAGGCCTTTTATCAATAGGAAGACATCAAAAATCAAAAGAAGATTTTTGGTGTCTTTTTTTGTTGCCCAAAAACGAAATGTGGGGTGTACAAAAAACAGGAAGGGAGGAAATATAAAATAATCCATAAAAGATGAACAGGAAAATCAAAAAAGGAGGCAGAATATGGGACAGGATATATGCATTCGAAAAGATGAAAAACCATTGGGATATGACTGGGAATGTGGACATGAGGAATTATATGTCAGAGTGAATATGTACTACAACGGATCCCTGTATGTCGGATTATGGCAAAAGCAAAAGGAATGTGAGGAAAAGCTGGAATTATTCGGAGATCTTACAATTGGAGTTATGGGATTCCTAAGGCCAGGGCAGGCAATAATCTCGGATTGCGGAGCAAAAGCGAAGGTTGCGTTTGTTAAGAAGTATAAACTCGGAAAAGTTGTAGGTAATAGGAAAATCAATTATGGCAGCTATTATGTCGTAGAGTTTAATCTTGCACGACTTGCACAGCTCGATCCAGAAGGTACGGAAAGATATCTGCTCGAAAATGGTCTTGATCAAAAAGAATTTAAAGCAGATTAGGGTAAAGAGGTACATTTGAAAACCAGGCAATAAAGGTGGTGCGGCATGAAAGACGACGAATATAAAGGATATTACTGTCTGCTGATTGCAATTTTGTGTGATTTGAATGCAGCGGAAGCCAGCACAATGTACGAATACGGACCAGATCATCCGCTTTGCCGGAAAATCCTGAAAAAGAAAGTTCGGAAACCGTCCATAAAAAAGCTAAAGGAAACAGAACAGGCAGCGGCTATGAAAGCTCTTCTTGATCAGGGATACAGCCAGGATGCAGTATCGGAAGCATTTCAGTGTTTTCCATCTACGGTCAGGCGCAGAGTAAGAAAATTAACAGAAAGGAAGGAAACGAATGACAGATCAGAAATTGATTGCAGGAATATTTAATGATTTTTTAGGACTTTATACGGGTAAAATTCAGACCGGTATCCGTCCTTTGATTGAAAAATATAAAAAACATCCCATGCTGATGGGGCTCCTCTCCAATTTGGATGAAGCGGCAAAGATTCAGGCACCGAAAGCCATGAAAGAAATCTATTCTTTCTATAAGGAATATCGTGGCAGGGATCTGGAAGATGCTGACTGGAAGGAACTGACAGAAAAAGCCCGTCAGATCAGTGCAGGATGGGAGGAAAATGAATGGGTTCGCCGTGTTGTGTTGGAAATGATCAGCCTTTTGGATTCTGATGATGCAGAGAGACGCAGGATTGCATTGGAAGTAGAAAAAGAAATGGAAGCGGCTGAACAGAAAATGAATGCGGCATAAAAAGCAGGCAGGGGCAGGAGATTTTTTCTTCTGCCTCATGTTTTTATCAGGAAAGAAGGGACCGATTATGTTAAATGAGATCATAAAAACTGCAGAAGAATTAAATACAGCAGCATTGCATTACCGCCAGAGTGGGAATATGGATGGTGTGCGGGAACTTGCCAAAGCATATGCAGTTTCCAAAAAACAGACAGAGGAATTTATTCAGGGCAGCCGCTACCGGCTGGTTGATATACCGATTGAGGAAAGAAAGTTTGCGAATGCGTCTGAAAAACTGCGTGCAGAAATGTTTGCCTTAAAGGATGCAGGCTTTGCGGACATCATAGGACAGTATCTTGTAAATCTTGCCAAAACGGATTCTGCTTTAGATGCACAGGTGTTAAAAAAACATAAGATGCTTCAGAGATGTTTGGATTACGTGACGCAAAAAGCCTACAACATTGCACTGGAGGGAGCGAAAAAAAAGGGAGAGAACGGCATTCGGGCCAATACAGGCCTGGCACTCTCCGGCGACCAGGTTTTTCCCTGGGTACTTGAATATTATGCGAAAGATGATGAAAAAGAAATAGCAGAAAAAGAGCAGGAAGAAAAGAAAAAGATTCAAAAGGAATGGGATTCGGTAAATAAGAGAACGAAAACAATACCGAAAAACCAGGGGACAAAGAAAGATTCCGAGGTGCATCCCAAAGAAGCAGCGGAGCAGGAAGAAAAGCATATCAGCAAGAAAAAATCAAAAGATTCCGGGCAGATGTCCTTGTTTGACATGATGCAGCCGAAAGAGAGTTAAAGGAGAAGGATATGATCGCATATAAAGGATTTCAAAAGGATTTGAAATGTCGGGGCTTTCAGTTTCAGGAGTATGGCATAAATGAAACGGAAAAAGCAAACTGTAGACAAAATGGATTTCATTGTGCAGAAAACCCACTGGATTGTCTCTGCTATTATCCGAATTGGAAAAATTCCGTGTATTACATAGTAGATGCATCAGGGGATTTGGATGAAGATGGGGAAGATTCAAAAATCTCCTGCACAAAGATGCGCCTGTTAAAGAAAATTGAATTGAGAAGCCTGTTATTACATGGAGCTGCTTACATGGCGAAATATCCAAACCGGAAATGGAACTCCCATGTTGCAAAAGAAAACGGGACCAGCTGCAACGGATTTTGCATTGTACGTGGAAAAGACCCCAAAGCCAAAGGACAAAAGGGCGATTTACTGTTACTTTTAAAGGAGCAGCCTGGCAACAGCCAGATACTTGAAATTGGGGTCATCTGTATCGATGGTCAGAAATATCCGGAGGAAGCATGGATTGATGTGACTGGAAAGCTGGTGGAGTTATGAGAAAAAAGAGGTTGATGGAGTTAAAACCATTAAAAGTGATGAACAGACATATCGCCGATGCAAAGAAAACGGAAATATCTTTGAGTCCATTGGAGAAACAAATGGGTGAACCCGGAAAATATCGGATGTATTGTCGGGCAGCAGTAGAAAAAGGAATTTTAAAAGTGTATCTGTTTGCCGTAACGGATATTGAGGAGAATATAAACTTTCCAAGGTACCGTCTGTTTATCAGCAGAAAAGAGAGACGGTTTATTACCTATGATGAAAAATTAAAAAAATGGAAAAAGGCACTTCTTGAAAGTATCTTATGGGATGTAAGGATTAATCTTGGCAACATCTATGTAAATGACTGTGATACAAAGGTCATCCAAAAATATTTAAAGACAATGCAGCCTGCAATCCGGGCACTGGAAGAGTTTCAGGCGAATGTCCGTAAAGAACAAAGGATCCGTCATGATAAAAAACTTACAGATTCATGGGACCAGGTGATGAAAACTGTATCTGGACTGCCTAAGAACTGGATCGGATGGGTTTCAAAATATGGAATTACGGAACACTATATCTTCTACAAGTATCAGAAAAATGGTGCTACAGAAGGATACTGTACATATTGCAAAAAACATGTTCCTATCCGCTCACCCAAATATAACCAGAAAGGACAGTGCAATGTGTGTGGACAACCGATTACTTTTCGTTCTGTGGGAAAGTCTGGAAGATTTTGTACAAAGTGGTACAGAGTCTATCTTATCCAGAGGAGACGCAAGACTTCTGGTTTTGTGCTCCGGATCTTTCATGCCAGAACATGGTATAAAAAGGGCGGCTATACAGATTGCGAAACTACCTGCCATGAAGAGCAGAGAAGAATCTTCTCTGCAAATGGAAAGGAAATTTCCAATTTCGTTTATGATCTGTTCAAACAACGGGAAATGCGTTGGATTTCGTGTAGAAGTTCTTGGTATTATACTTGCTGTGACAGTCAATATAAAGGAATGGTTTATCCATATACCCTGTCGGATCTGTCCAGGCATGAATTAAAAGAAACAGGTCTGCGTGAGTACGCTCTTGGTCAGAAAAAGATAGATCCTGGAAAATATCTTTACCTGTGGAAGACATACCCGGTACTGGAACAGATTGTAAAAGCGGGGCTTTTCCAGTTAGTTGATGATGTACTGGACCACAGGGCAGCAGATGCAATAAAAAGGAAAGGCAGAAAACCAACAGAATTCCTGTCCGTAGATAAGAAAGAGTTTCGAAGACTCCGAGATATGAATGGCGGGGTAAAAGAACTTAAATGGCTGCAACTTGAAAAGAGTACAGGAAAAACAATCGGGGATGAAGAAATATGCTGGATGGTAAAAGAAGGATTTGAACCAAACGACCTGAAGTTTGTTCTGGATCAGATGAGCATCTGCCAGATTCGACATTATCTTGTGAAACAATCAGAAAAATCCGGGGATGATATCAGCCATGTGCTGCAGGTGTGGAACGATTATCTTTCTATGGCAAAAAGACTGGGAATGGATATACATGATTCCATTATTTACCGTACCAGAGATCTTCAACTGCGCCATAAAGAGGCGGTTTTGAAGATAGAAGAAATGAAACGCGGAATCCGACGCAGGGAGCTGGAAGAAAAGTATGTCGGATTTCAGAAACATCTCATTGATTTGAAAGAAAAATATGAGTTCAGTGACGGTGAATATCAGGTTATTGCGCCAAAGAGTATCGATGACATCCTATATGAAGGTGATACGCTTCATCACTGTGTAAATAAGACGGATACTTATTTTGACCGGATCGTTTCAAAGGAAAGCTATATCCTGTTTTTGCGGGAAAAAGAGAATCCGAAAGTACCGTTTTATACACTGGAAGTTGAACCAGATGGAACCATCCGGCAAAAACGTGCGGAATTTAACCGTCAAAATAAGGACATTGATAAGGTGACTTCTTTTTTAACATTGTGGCAGAAGGAAATTCAGAAGCGATTAACCAAAAAAGATCGTAAGAGCACAGAAGAAAGCAGGAAGCTCAGGCAGCAGAACTATCAGGAGATACGTGATAAGCATGTAGTTGTCCATGGCGGAGCATTTGCTGGGGAACTTCTGGCTGATCTTTTAGAGAAAGACTTAATGGACCTACCAGTGGAATCGGCAGAAAACGGAGAAAGCCCTACTGAAATAGCGGCGTAAACAAAAGGATAAAGTGTATGCGGCAGGGAGTTCCCCTGCTGCATTTGAGCAGAAAAGAGAAAATGACATTATATACAGCAGAAAATGAAGGAGAGGACGGAAATGAATAAAAAAGAATTGCGTAACATGAAATTGCTGGAAGCTACGGATGAACTGATAAAACTTGCAAAAGAAGATGTGCCGGTAAGAGATGAAGGATACTATACGGAGCAGCTGATTTATCAGAGGGGGCTATATTTACGTGCAGAAGTAGAAAACAATATTTTAAAAGTAGCATTTTATCTGGCAGAATATCTTTCCACGGACTGTCGGAAACCTGTATATACATTATACGTTGATAAAAAGAACGATGTTTTTAAAGGGTATGATTACCAGACAAAGAAATGGTCAGAAAGTATGCTGGATAAGACCATTTTTTCAAAATGGTTATATCAGGAAAATTCTTATATGAAAGAGGCGGATACAGCGTTGATCCAAAAGTATCTTGAAAGTGAATATGACGATGCTTTTTATGCACTGTATGTATATCAATGTGACCAGAGACACCGGAGGCTGGGAATGAAATATGAAAAAATTCTGACAAACTGGGATCAGTGTATGGATAGACTCCCAGAAGTTCCGAAAGACTGGCTGAGATGGCAGAAAAAAGTTGGAATTACCCAGAATTTTATCTTTTATCATTACAGCCGCAGGAAAGATCAGACAGGATATTGTAGTTGGTGTGAAAGCGAAGTTCCAATCAGCCATCCTCACCATAATGTAGTGGGGAATTGCCCAAAATGCAGACATCAGATTCAATATAAAGCATTAGGCCGGGCCAAAAATATAGAAACCCAAAAAGAGACTGCATACCTGCTTCAGACCTGTGGAAATAATGTGTTTGTTTTGAGAGAATTCCAGCTTCAGATGCTCATAGTAAGCAGCTCATATAAAAAACCAGTATATTCTTTCTTTGAGCGCCGGAGAATCCTGTATGATGAAGAATTAAATACGAAAGAATATTATTTCGGCCGTCATCATTGGACAAAAGAAAACCGATGGATCCAGGGTAAATTACAGGTTCCACTGTATCCAGGTTACGGTGGCTATATGACATATGAAAAATATAATATGGGAAATATTTATGGAAAATCACTGTATGGCATTAAAAACAGGACATTCCGTAGGACAGGATTCTACGAATATGCAAAAGTCAAAAGGTTTTTAGATCCAGTAAGGTTTTTTGAAATGGTTAAAGAAAGACCTTATCTGGAACGGCTCATTAAAGCAGGACTTTATCATCTGGCAGAGGACATTATGGATAATAAAGCACAGATCTATTGTGAAGATTCCGGAAACCTTGGAAAAGCACTGGGAATTGATAGATTCCGCTTAAAAAGGCTGCGTACAAACAATGGGGGAGAGATTTTTCTTCAATGGCTATTACTTGAAAAAGCCCAAAACAAATTGATCCGTGACGATGTGATTTCGTGGATGTGCCGGGAAAAGCTTAAACCAGCGGATCTTATGTTCATTATGGACCGTATGGCTCCTTTACAGATCAAAAATTATCTGGAAAAGCAGGCAGCAGAAAGTGGGGAATCCGTGAAAGACCTGATCAAAACATGGAAGGATTATCTCAATATGGCAATTCGGGTCGGAGTGAATGTGCAGGATTCTGTTATCTACCGTGCACGAAAGCTCATGCAGAGACATAATGAAATGATAAAAGAGATAGAAGCAAAAGATTTGATTTTAAGAGCCGGAGAGCTGGAAAAGAAGTATCCGGGTCTGAATCGTATATGCAGGGATTTGAAAAAATATGAATATGCGGACAAAGAGTATCAGATCGTTGTGCCGGAAAAAGTGGATGACATTTTGTATGAAGCAAAACTGATGCATCACTGCGTAAATAATACAGAAACCTATTATGAACGAATGAGCCAGCAGGAATCCTATATCCTGTTTTTGAGAAAGGCAGAACAACCAACGGAGGCGTACTATACGCTTGAAGTGGAACCGGATGGAACCATAAGGCAGACACGTACTTTTTATAACCAGCAGAATGAAGATATTGAGCTTGCAAGGGATTTTCTTATAAAATGGCAGAAACAATTAAAAAAGAAACTGGCAAAAGAAGATTATAAACTGGCTGTAAAAAGTCAGAGTCTTAGGAAAAAAGAGATTGACGAGCTCCGCAACAAAGGCGTTCGTGTAAACGGTATTGGGTATTGCAACAAATTGCTTGCTGAAATTCTGGAGGAAGATTTAATGGAGGCTGGGAATCGAGAACTGGAAGAACAGGCCGCATAATAGCAGATTGATATATCACAAAAGTAACTTTAACAGTAAAATGAAATTCCTGTGAAAATTTGGGGATATTTACAGAAACAGCTCTGAAATTCTCTTTTATTTAAGTATAAGGGATTTTATGGAATTCCTTAAATATACTCGAAACGGAGGATGAGATTTGGAGGAAAAATTAAAGTTGCTTTGGCTGATATTGATCTTTGTTGATTTTGGGCTTATGTTTGTTTCATTTCCAATCTTAATTTATGTGATTTTTTGTATGACATGAATACAAAAAGTCTTCTGTAAGTGCCCTTTTCCGGTGAAAAGACCGGAGGGGCATTTACATGTATGCAACAGTTTATGTATGTATTCGCAGGAATACGAGTAAAATACTACGCAGCTGCTACTGTTTAAAGCCTGTAGTGAAATTGACATTAAATATCTGGAATGATACGATAAAATTGAACATTTTGCAAGGCAGATTGCATAAAATTTTATTCTGATACGAGGTCAGAATTTTATACTTTATACCGCGTCTGCGGATCAACCGATAAAGACACAAAAAGAGTAAAATGGACTCTTGGAGTGTCTTTTTTTGTTTGGCAAAATGTTTTGACATGTATCAGATCCAATCACGATAAAAGGAGGAAAGAAGTTTTTATGCCACGTAAAATCAGATCAAATTACATGGAGAAATTCAAATTTGTGTACAATGGCAGAACTTTTGAAAGTAAGCATAAATGCTGTAATTTTTATGGAATATGTTACCGTAGTGTAATGGCGTATCAGAATCAATATAAATGTAGAACTGAGGAAGCGATTACACATTTTATTGAATTGAAAAAAAGTAAAGAGATCATATTCCGAAATCGAAAATGGGCCAGCATTAAGACCTGCTGCGAATTTTATGATTTAAACGAAGATTCTGTCAAGACCGATATGTGGAATCGAAAATGCACACCACAGGAAGCGATTGAACGGGCAATAGAATGGAAAAAAGCACATGAAATCACATATCATGGTGTGAAATACCCATCACTGCCTCAATGTTGTGAAGACCTGGGAATAAATCCTATATCCGTACGTTTGTATATGGAAAAAAATGGGGTTTCTTCTACACGTGCGATTACACATTATATCAAATCTAAAGAGAAAAGAGCCTTTGAATTCCGTGGAAAAGAATACAAAAATTTTACGGAATGTTGTCTTGCGTATGGATTAAAGCCAAAGTCAGTAAGTTCAGCAGTATTTAAAGCGAAACGTCCTCACGCGGATGTTATGGAAGAAATTATCTCTCATATGGAAGGTTGTATGCCAAAAGAAGTAACGAAAAAAGAAGAAATTCCTGAAAATCAGGTGATGTCTAAAGAAAGGCATCGTGCGAAAGAGGCTTTTTTTTATGAGGGAAATAAATATATCTCACTTGGACAATGTTGTGAATTCTATGGAATTAATGAATCTAGTGTACGCAGTAGAGCTTGGCGAAAAAAGTGTACATGGGAAGAAGCTGTGAAATATTATATTCAAAAAAAGGAAACAGAAACACCGAAAATGCAATTCTTTTATAAAGGGAAAAAGTATAAAAGTGTTTCAGCATGTTGTGCTGAATACGGAGTTAATGCTTCCAGTGTGCGTAACCGTGCCAAAACAACAGAATGCAGCATTGAAGAATCTTTGGATCATTTCATAAAGAAAGCCAGAATGGAAATACAGCCGTCGGTATTTATTTTTAGAGACAAAACCTATAGGTCTTTGGAAGAATGCTGTCTGGAATATGGAGTCAACGCTGACAGTGTATCTTCAAGAAAATATAGATTGAATTGTACTATGGAAGAATCATTGGAGCATTTTATTGAAAATAAAGATATGATTGCCGAAAGAATACAAAAATTCACATTTAAAGGAATAGAATATCGAAGTCTCCGGGCATGTTGTCAAAAATATGGTATTGATGATATATGTGTGAGACAAAGAGCACGAGATAAGAATTGTTCTCTTGAAGAATCGTTTACACATTTTATGACGAGAAAAAGGAAAAAAATGTTAAGTAACCCGGAATTTGAATATCATGGAACTGTTTATCCATCGCTTAAAGTATGCTGTGAGGAATTAGGAATAAATAAAAGCAGTGTAATAAGTCGAAGCCATAGGGCAGGATGCAGTTTACAGGAAGCAGTGGAGTATTATGTCAGCCAACAGGAACGTAGAACATTGGATTAATCTATAAGGCCAGCAGGCAGCCTTTTTTAGAATTTATATAATAGAGAGGAGGAACGGTCAATATCATCTGCCTGCAGATATTGACCGGTTATATATGTTGCGAAAAAAAACACAGCCGGAAGCAAACAACGATAAAATTCTTATATCCGTTAAAGAAGCCTGTGAGCTTACAGGACTTTCTGAGAAAACAATGAGATCATTGATGAATGAAAACTGTTTCATGGTACGGATTGGGCGCAGAACACTGATTGATAAGAAAAAATTTCAAAAATGGATAGATCGGCAGTCTTGAAAGCTTTTTTTTGTTGTGCTAAAATATATATCCAGTGCCATGCATTATCATCAGAAAGGATGGTGGTGTTATGGGCAAAAACTTAAAGGGTAAAGAATTAGGAAAAGGATTATATCAAAGAAAAGATGGACGATATGAGGCCAGAATTTTCGTTCGCGGTACAGGAAAAACGTTTTCAATTTATGGTACAAATTTACAACATCTAAAAAAAGAAAGAAATGCCTACCTTGCTAATGTTTCCCCCGGAATTGCAGGATATGATCCTAGAATTTCTGTTTCAAAGTGGTATGAAAAATGGATGCTTATTTATGTGGTGCATTCTGTTAAAGCAACCACTTTAAGTAACTATGTAAATGGTTTTGAGCGAGTAAGAGAATATATTGGTTACATGAGGTTAATAGAGGTCCGTCCAACACATATTCTTGACATGATAAAGGGACTCGAAGAAGAAGGATATGCACGTACAACGGTAATACAATCATTAAGTGTAGTCCGTCAGCTTTTCAAAAAGGCATATAGTGGAAAAATGATACCCATAGATCCCGTAGCCGATATTAAACTGCCTAAAGAAGAACCGGGTGAAATACCTGATGAGAAGATAATGCAGGAACAAGAAGATGAAAAATGTCTTAGTATATATGACACTCATCGTTTCCTTGAGAGCTGCAAGAATACCCGGTATTATGAACTCTTTTTTATTCTTCTTCATACAGGATTACGTATAGGGGAAGCACTTGCCCTAGAATGGTGTGATCTTGACTTTAAGCATGAAAAGCTTCGTGTATATAAAACCTTAAACAGAGTTACAAAATATTATGATTCGAAAGGAAATGAACTTCCTGAAAGGTATTCTACTATTCAGATTACAACACCAAAGAAAAGTGCCAGCAATAGAAAGGTTCCATTAACGGATGCAGTGATTGCTGCTTTTATGAGCTGGAAGGAAAAACAGGATCGTGATAAAGAAAAACTGGGGAAAAACTGGGGAAAATCAAATATACTTTTAAAAAAATATCCCGGTCTGATTTTTACAACATCTTCAGGAAGAAGTTATCTTCCATCATCAGCTCAAACAGAATGCAGGCGGATTGTTGGGATTGTTAATAAACATGAAATTGCTCTGGCAGAAAAAGAGAACAGAGATCCGAATTTAATGGATGTTCATCCTCATATTTTCCGTCATACTTTTGTAACAAGATGCATTCAATCGGGAATGGATGCCGCTACAGTAAAGAAAATAGCTGGACACTCTGATGAAAAAATGACTAATTATTATACACACATTGAAGAAGAACATATAGATGACGAATACGAACTGTATATTCAAAAATACGGAACAGAAACCTGATTTTGCAAATGGAGATAAAATTTTAAAGAGAGGTTTAAATACTTGAGTATAGACAAAAACACTAACGAGGGAAAAAACTATCGTAATAATGTGGTCAAATCAACATTTGGGACTTCTAAAAGCCGCATAAACACTGGGTTTCCGGAGGATATTAGTGTATTATCACCGATGATGAAAGAATACGTAAAGACCAAAGAAGAATACAGCGACTGTATCCTTTTTTACCGTCTGGGCGATTTTTATGAAATGTTCTTTGATGATGCGCTGACTGCATCCAAGGAACTGGAGATCACACTTACAGGAAAAGACTGCGGATTGGAAGAGAGAGCGCCCATGTGTGGCGTTCCTTTTCATGCTGCGGAAACTTATATCAACCGATTGATAGAAAAAGGTTATAAAGTTGCCATCTGTGAACAGGTAGAAGATCCGAAAAAAGCCAAGGGTCTTGTAAAACGTGAAGTTGTTCGTATTGTCACACCGGGAACCACACTGGATGCCATGTCACTGGACGAATCCAAAAACAATTATCTGATGTCCATTGTCTCCATCGGAGATCATTTTGGCTGTGCTATTGCAGATATCACAACCGGTGACTGCTTTCTTACAGAGCTGGATAAGCCTCAGAAACTTCTGGATGAGATCAATAAATTCACACCTGCAGAGATCATCTGCAACGATGCGTTTCTTTTAAGTGGTGTGGATGTGGAGGATCTGAAAGGACGTCTTGGAATCTGCGTATTCGCCCTGGATCCCTGGTACTTTGACGATCAGCTGTGTCAGAAAACTCTAAAAGAACATTTCCATGTGGGAAATCTGGAGGGGTTAGGAATTGGTGACTACGACAGCGGGATCATCGCTTCCGGTGCTCTGTTCCTGTATCTGAAAGAAACACAGAAAACAGCACTTTCCCATATGGCAAGTATCCGCCCTTACTCTGCCGAGAAATACATGCTTATCGACAGCTCCAGCCGTCGTAATCTGGAGCTTGTGGAAACCATGCGCGAAAAACAGAAAAGAGGTTCTCTTCTCTGGGTACTGGACAAGACCAAAACAGCTATGGGAGCCAGAACACTTCGGTCTTATGTGGAACAGCCTCTGATCGATGCAGAGGAAATCGAAAAGAGACTGGGTGCTCTGGAAGAACTGAATGAAAAACCCATGGAACGGGATGAGATCCGGGAATATTTAAACCCGATCTATGATCTGGAACGTCTGATCAGCCGTATCAGTTACAAATCCGCTAATCCGAGAGATCTGGTTTCTTTTGCCTCTTCTCTGGAAATGCTTCCTTATATAAAACAGGTCCTGGCAGAATTCAAATCTCCACTGCTTACTAAGATCAACGAAGATATGGATCCTCTGACAGACATTACCTCGCTGATCCGGAACTCTATCACCGATGATCCGCCTCTTGCCCAGAAAGACGGTGGCATTATCCGGGAAGGATATAATGAAGATGTAGATAAATTCCGCCGTTCCCGGACAGATGGAAAGAAATGGCTTTCTGAGCTGGAGGCAAGAGAGAGGGAACGTACCGGTATCAAAAGCCTGAAGATCAAGTACAATCGTGTATTTGGTTATTCTCTGGAAGTTACCAATACTTTCAAAGATCTTGTGCCGGAGGATTATATCCGCAAACAGACCCTTACCAATGCAGAGCGTTATATCACTCAGGAACTGAAAGATCTGGAAGATCTGATCCTTGGAGCTGAGGATAAGCTTTATGCGCTGGAATTTGAACTGTTTTCCAGTATCCGTGATCAGGTTGGAGCGGAAGTTGTCCGTATCCAGCGCACTGCAAAAGCAGTGGCTGCACTGGATGTTTTCGCTTCTCTTGCACTGGTTGCCCAGAGGAATAATTTCGTCCGGCCAAAGATCAATGAGACAGGCCTCATTGATATCCGAAACGGCCGTCATCCGGTTGTGGAGCAGATGATCGAAAATGATATGTTCATTCCAAACGATACGTATCTTGACAACCACAAAAAACGGATCTCCATTATCACAGGACCAAACATGGCCGGAAAATCCACATATATGCGCCAGACAGCCCTGATCGTACTGATGGCACAGATCGGAAGCTTTGTTCCGGCAGACAGTGCAAACATCGGTGTGGTTGACCGGATTTTCACCCGTGTGGGAGCATCCGATGACCTTGCAAGCGGACAGAGTACCTTTATGGTGGAGATGACAGAGGTTGCCAACATTCTTCGTAATGCCACTTCCCGAAGTCTTCTAATCCTGGATGAAATCGGACGTGGAACCAGTACCTTTGACGGCCTTTCCATTGCCTGGGCAGTGATCGAACACATCAGCAACACCAAACTCTGCGGCGCCAAGACCTTATTTGCGACCCATTATCATGAGCTTACCGAACTGGAAGGCAAGCTTTCCGGTGTCAACAACTACTGTATCGCTGTCAAGGAAAAAGGCGACGATATCGTATTCCTGCGTAAGATCGTAAAAGGCGGAGCAGATAAAAGCTATGGTATCCAGGTAGCCAAGCTTGCCGGTGTTCCGGATTCCGTGATCCAGCGTGCCAAGGAGCTGGTAGAGGAGCTCAGTGATGCAGATATCACTGCAGCTGTAAAAGATCTGACTGCTCCAAAGAAAAAGCAGAAGATCACCTATGATCAGTTAGATATGGCACAGATGTCACTGTTTGACACGGTACAGGACAATGATATCATTGAAGAGATCAAAAACCTGGAGATCGGAAATCTGACACCAATGGAAGCTTTGAATATTCTCTATAACCTGCAGAACAAAATTAAGAACCGGTGGTGATCCTTTTGAGAAAAATTGCAGTTTTAGACCAGAATACCATTGATAAGATCGCAGCAGGAGAGGTCGTAGAGCGCCCCTCCTCTGTTGTAAAAGAGCTTGTGGAAAATGCCATTGACGCAGGTGCTACCGCTATTACTGTAGAGATCACAGACGGCGGAAAAAAGCTGATCCGTATCACGGACAATGGCTCCGGAATGGATGCAGAGCAGGTTCCGCTTGCTTTTCTCCGCCATGCCACAAGTAAAATTGAAAAAGTAGAAGACCTGACCCACATTGCCTCTCTTGGCTTCCGTGGTGAAGCACTTTCCAGTATTGCCGCCGTCTCCCAGGTGGAGCTGATCACAAAGACTCCTTCCGGGATCAGCGGTACCCGCTATGTGATCGAAGGTGGAAAAGAACAGTCTTTGGAGGAGATGGGCGCACCGGAGGGAACCACCTTCCTGATCCGGAACCTTTTTTACAACACACCTGCAAGAAGCAAATTTCTGAAATCCGACATGACAGAAGCCGGTTACATCAATACGCTGATGGAACAGCTGGCGCTTTCCCATCCGGAAATTTCCTTTAAATATATCCAGAATCGTCAGGTGAAACTTTCCAGTTCCGGAAATTACAGCGTAAAGGATGTGATCTACAGCGTTTACGGACGGGAGATCGCCAAAGCACTTCTGGAAGTCTCCTATGAAAATGATTTTATGAAGATCGAAGGCTTTGTGGGAAAACCGGAGATTTCCAGAGGAAACCGCACTTTTGAGAATTATTATATCAATGGCCGGTATGTAAAAAACAAGATCATTACCAAGGCTATTGAGGATGGGTATAAAGGACTGGTCATGCAGCATAAATTTCCATTTGTTTCCCTTCGGATCGAAATGGATGGTAATGACCTGGACGTTAATGTACATCCGGCAAAAAGAGAAGTGCGTTTTGCCAGAGAAACCGAAGTTTATACGGCTATCTATGAAACTGTTCGTAAGGTACTGACTCACAGAGAACTAATCCCGCAGGTATCTGTGGGAAAAGACGAACCGACATCTCACAACGAGCAGATGAAGCCAGGAAATGTTCCGGAACCTTTCGAGGTAAAAAGACGGCAGGAGATGTACGGACACCAGAACCGGACGGCGAATATAGCTTCCCATATTGCACCGACAGCTTCTGAAGTACGTACAGCGCCGGTTTCATCGATACCTTATAATAAGTTGACAAATAGTACAGCCTCCTATGGCTCAGCTGAAACAGCTCACAGTTCTTCAGATTCTTTTACAGATAAATACAGGCATATGGGTTCTCTGCGGGAAAATCCCGTATATAGATCTCAGCCCTTTACAAAAGAAGAAGAGGAAATGTTTTCCGGCACACTGAAGGACGGAAAAAAAGAGACTTCCGCTGTAGAAACAGCGGATCCAGAAGTGATATCTGAAAAACCTGCCGAATCGACATCTCCTGAGATAAACAGCGAGCCGATCAAATCCCTGGAACAGGAAACGCCAAAACAGCTGGAACTTTTCGAAGAACGGCTTCTTGCCCCGGAATCCAGAAGCCGCCACAGGCTGATCGGACAGCTGTTTGACACCTACTGGCTGGTACAGTTCGAAGATAATTTTTATATCATTGACCAGCATGCGGCCCATGAAAAAGTATATTATGAGCGGTTCGTAAAGCTGTTCCAGTCTCAGAACATCCAGTCTCAGTACGTAAGCCCTCCGCTGATCGTTTCACTCAGCCTTGAGGAAGAAAACCTGTTAAAAGCAAACGAAAAATATTTTCGGGATTTCGGTTTTGAGATCGAACCTTTTGGGGGAAGAGAGTACAGTATCAGTGCGGTGCCATCCAGTCTTCTGGGAATGACAGAGGAAGAGCTGTTTCTGGAAATGCTGGACCATCTCACTGCAGACGGCTCCAAAGATGCATTTGAACTGTTTACCGCAAGGCTTGCAACTATGGCCTGCAAAGCTGCTGTAAAAGGCAATCATTCCATGTCACCCCAGGAAGCCGACAAGCTGATCGATGAACTTCTGACACTGGAAAATCCTTATAACTGTCCTCATGGAAGGCCAACCATCATTGCCATGAGTAAGACAGAGATTGAAAAAAAATTTAAACGTATCGTGTAAGATACCTATCATAAACGGAGAAAATCTATGAAAAAACCTCTTATCGTCCTTACCGGACCTACTGCCGTGGGAAAAACAAAACTTTCCATTGCCCTTGCAAAAGCAGTAAACGGAGAGATCATCTCCGCAGATTCCATGCAGGTTTACCGCCATATGGATATTGGTTCCGCCAAGATCACACCGGAAGAAATGGATGGCGTCCCTCATCATCTGGTGGATGTGTTGGAGCCCACAGAAGATTTTAATATTGTCCTTTTCCAGCAGATGGCAAAAGAAGCCATGGAAAAAATTTATGATAAAGGCCGGATCCCGATCCTGGTAGGCGGCACGGGATTTTATATTCAGGCCGTAACCAGAGATATTGATTTTACCAGTTCCAACCAGGATGACCATTACCGCAGGGAGCTGGAAGAGCTGGCAGAACAAAAAGGCCCTTCATTTCTTCATGATATGCTTGCACAGGTTGATCCCAAGTCAGCCCAGGACATCCATGAGAACAATGTCAAGCGAGTGATACGCGCCCTGGAATTTTATAAACAGAACGGTACCAGGATCTCCGAACATAATGAAGAGCAGAAAGAACATACCAGCCCCTATGCCCTGGCATACTTTGTCCTGAACGCACCCCGTCCCCTTCTCTACGAACGCATAGACACAAGAGTGGATGAGATGTTGAAAAACGGGCTTGTAGAAGAAGTAAAAAAGCTCCGGGAAATGGGCTGCCACAGAGGAATGGTTTCGATGCAGGGACTGGGCTATAAAGAAATCCTGGACTGGATGGACGGAGAATACCCTTACGAGGAAGCCGTTCGCATCCTGAAACGTGACACCAGACATTTCGCCAAACGCCAGCTTACCTGGTTCCGAAGAGAAGGCGAGGTAACCTGGGTAGATAAAGATAACTTTGATTACGATGACAGCCGGATCCTTTCCTACATGCTTTCTGTATGCAGAGAAAAAGGGATCCTGCCTGCCAAATAAAATAAAAAAGGAAAAATGATCATGAAAGAATTATATGCACAGCTTGGAATCTCTTCCGCAGTTTACGATTTCGGTAAAACTGTAGAAGATTCCCTGAAAGAACGTTTTGAAAAATTTGATAAAACTGCAGAGTATAACCAGATGAAGGTTATCCATGCCATGCAGAAAAACCGTGTCAGTGAGGCATGTTTCGGAGCTTCCTCCGGTTATGGCTACAATGACCTTGGCCGCGAAACTCTGGAGCAGGTTTATGCCGATACCTTCCACACAGAAGCCTGCCTGGTACGCCCGCAGATCACCTGTGGAACTCATGCACTTGCCATTGCTCTCTTCGGAAACCTGCGCCCCGGTGACGAGCTTCTTTCCCCTGTAGGAAAGCCTTACGATACCCTGGAAGAAGTGATCGGTATCCGCCCGTCCAATGGTTCCCTTGCGGAATATGGCGTAAAATATCGTCAGGTGGATCTTCTCGAGGATGGTACCTTTGATTATGAAAACATCAGAAAAGCAGTCAATGAAAAAACAAAGCTGGTAACCATCCAGCGTTCCAAAGGCTATCAGACTCGTCCTTCCTTCTCTGTAAAACAGATCGGTGAGCTGATCGCTTTTGTAAAGAAGATCAAACCGGATGTGATCTGCATGGTAGATAACTGCTACGGTGAGTTCGTAGATACCATAGAGCCAAGTGATGTAGGTGCAGATATCATGGTGGGTTCCCTGATCAAAAATCCAGGCGGCGGTCTTGCCCCTATCGGCGGATATATCGCCGGAAGAAAAGACTGTGTGGAAAACGCTTCCTACCGTATGACCTGCCCGGGACTGGGCATGGAAGTGGGGGCAACCCTTGGTGTAAACCGTTCTCTGTACCAGGGATTTTTCCTTGCACCGATGGTTACCAAAGGAGCTTTAAAAGGCGCCGTTTTTGCAGCAAACATTTACGAAAAACTTGGTTTCCCGGTGGTACCGAACAGCACAGAACCACGTCAGGATATCATCCAGGCGGTCACTCTCGGAACACCGGAGGGTCTTGTAGCATTCTGCCAGGGTATCCAGGCTGCTGCACCGGTAGACAGCTTTGTAACACCGGAGCCGTGGGATATGCCGGGATATGACAGCCAGGTGATCATGGCAGCAGGTGCTTTCATCCAGGGTTCTTCCATCGAGCTTTCTGCCGATGGTCCTATGAAACCGCCTTATGCAGTTTATTTCCAGGGTGGTCTCACCTGGGAGCATGCAAAGCTGGGAATCCTGAAATCTCTTCAGTATATGGTTGATAAGGAACTTGTGAGATTATGAAAAAATCCGAAGGACCGGACTTAAAAAAACAGATCTTTGTCATAGGAGCCGGGGCTTCCGGTCTTATGGCAGCTATTCAGTCTGCTGTATACGGAGCTGCAGTTACGGTTCTGGAACAAAATGACCGTCCCGGCAGAAAAATCTGTGCTACGGGAAACGGCCGTTGTAATATGACGAACCTGAATCAGGATGAAAACGCTTACCGGGGATCTCATCCTGAATTTGCCAAAGATGCCCTGGCACAGTTTCCTGTGGAAAAAACTCTGAAATTCTTTCAGGAACTGGGAATCTGTACCACAGACCGCAGCGGATGGATCTATCCCCGAAGCAACCAGGCACAGAGTGTGGTAGATGTTCTTGTCATGAAGGCACGCAGCCTGAAGGTAAAGCTGAAAACCAATCAGACCGTTACCGGCGTGTCTTTTGCAGACGGACAGTGGAAGATCCATACGAACGGATGGACCTACAGTGGTGATGCCGTGATCCTTGCAAATGGTTCCCGTGCGTCTTCCGTTGCAGGTTCCTGCGAAAGCGGATATGAAATTGCAAAAAGTCTCGGACATCATCTGATCGAACCCCTTCCAGCTTTGACAGCTCTGAAATGTAAGGGAAATTCTTTTTCCGGCTGGAGTGGTGTACGGACAGAAGGTAAGATAACACTTTATATAGACGGCACACCGACAGTTTCCCAGCAGGGAGAACTGCAGCTTACCGATTACGGTGTATCCGGGATCCCGGTATTCCAGATTTCCCGCTATGCTATCCGTGCCGTCCATGAAAACAAAAATGTGGAGCTTTCCATAAATTTTTTTCCGGAACTGAACCGGAAAGAGCTGGAAGAATACCTGGAACAGAGAAAAACAGCCTGTCCTTACAAAACAGAAAAAGAACTTCTCATCGGACTTTTTCCTGAAAAACTGATCCGTGTTTTATGTGCACAGAAGGATCTTATCCGCGGGATTACCGATTTTCGTCTCCCGGTAAAAAACGGCCTTTCCTTCGAACAGGCACAGGTTTGTTCCGGTGGAGTGGATACGTCTGAAGTTCACAGCAAAACCATGGAGTCCAGACTTCATAAAGGTCTTTATTTTGCCGGAGAGCTCCTTGACATTGACGGTACCTGCGGAGGTTATAACCTGCAGTGGGCATGGTCAAGCGGAGCTGCCGCCGGTATCTGGGCAGCAAAGGAGGAAGAAAAATGATCCGGATCACACAGCTGAAGCTTCCCATCACTCATACAGAAGAGCAGCTTCACCGAAAAATAGCAAAAATGCTTCGTCTTGGAAATCAGCCGTTCACCTATGAGATCCGAAAACAATCTCTGGATGCCCGGCATAAAGAGGACAAAAAATTTGTCTACACTGTAGATATTAAACTGGATAACGAATCCCGTGTTCTCAAAAAGGTTCACGATAAAAATATTATGTTAACCTCGGAGAAGAAATATCATTTCCCCTCCTCTGGTTCTGAAACTCTGTCCCATCGTCCTGTAGTGATCGGAAGCGGACCTGCAGGATTATTCTGTGCCTGGTACCTGGCCAAAGCCGGGTACTGTCCACTGGTACTGGAACGGGGAGAAGAAGCAGCCAAACGCCAGGAAACCGTGGAAAATTTCTGGAAAAACGGCATCCTGGATCCGGATTCCAATGTACAGTTCGGAGAGGGCGGTGCAGGGACTTTTTCCGATGGAAAACTGAATACTCTGGTAAAAGATACTTTTGGAAGAGGAAAGGAAGTTCTTTCCCGATTTGTGGAGGCAGGAGCTCCCTCTGAAATCCTTTACCAGCAAAAGCCTCATCTTGGCACAGATCAGCTTGTAGGTATCGTTCAGTTTATGCGTCATCAGATTGAAGAAATGGGCGGGGAATTCCGTTTTCGTTCCACAGTAACTGATCTGATGATCCGTGACCGGAAGCTTAATGCAGTCATTGTCAATGCAAAAGAGGAAATACCGGCAGAAATCTGCATTCTTGCTCCCGGCCACAGCGCCAGAGATACGTTTGCCATGCTGGAAAAACACAATATTAACATGGAGCCGAAATCTTTTGCAGTGGGGGTACGTGTGGAACATCCGCAGACTATGATCAACCAGGATCTTTACGGGGAACCGGAAAACGACCGTCTGGGTGCATCCAGCTACAAGGTTACCCATACACTGGAAAACGGACGTGGCGTTTATTCTTTCTGTATGTGTCCCGGCGGATATGTTGTAAATGCATCTTCTGAAGAAGGTATGCTTGCAGTGAATGGTATGAGCTATCAGGCACGTGACAGCCATAATGCCAACAGTGCTATCATCGTTACGGTAAACCCTTCTGATTTTCCTGAAGAGGGAGTTCTCGGCGGAATCGCTCTGCAGCGAAAACTGGAGCGCGCTGCCTGGGAAGCCGGAAACGGAAAAATTCCGGTACAGCTTTTCAAAGATTACTGTACCCATCAGAAAAGTACCAGGCTTGGAGATGTGATCCCCTGTATCAAAGGAGCTTATACACTTACCGATGTCCGCAGTATTTTCCCGAAAGAGATCGGCGATTCCATTGAAGCAGGAATCCATGCTTTTGGAAAAAAGCTTTCCGGTTTTGACCGACCGGATGCATTGCTGGAAGGAGTAGAAAGCCGTACCTCTTCTCCTGTACGGATCGTTCGGGAACCGAAAAAGCTCACTTCCAATATAGAAGGGATCTACCCCTGCGGAGAGGGCGCCGGTTACGCCGGAGGCATTACATCCGCAGCGATGGACGGGATCAAGGTGGCAGAAGCAGTCGCTTCTGTTTATGCCCTGCCTGTAAACAAAATGTGAAAAAAGTGGAAATTTCCGGGATAGAGTGTACATCCCTGCTTTTTTATGCTAAAATAACTTCTGCAATTTTGCATCCCCTTCTTCGAGAGCGAAAAGGGAAATCATATGAAAGATACTATAATGGAAATGCCAGATTATCAGCGTCCGTATGAAAAATGTCTGCGGGAAGGAGAACAGTCCTTAAGCGATCGAGAGCTTCTTGCCGTGATCCTTCGCTGTGGCGTACAGGGATCCAGTTCCCTGACTCTGGCAGATAAAATCCTGAATTTATCGAAACAGACCGGATACAGTGGCCTGCTTGGACTGTTTCATATTTCCATGCAGGAACTGATGAAGATCCATGGGATCGGTAAGGTAAAAGCCATACAGCTGAAATGTATCGGGGAACTTTCCAAGCGTATGGCAACCGCAGCTGCAAAACCGGAATTGTCTTTTCACCATCCGGTAACCATTGCGAAATATTATATGGAGCGGCTCCGGCATGAAGAGCAGGAATTGCTTTACTGCATGATGCTGGACGGACATAACCATTTGTCGGGGGAACAGCTTTTAAGCCGCGGTACAGTCAATGCCACACTGATCACACCAAGAGAAGTCTTTGTAGAAGCTGTAAAGTATCGGGCGGTGAACCTGATCCTGGTCCACAATCATCCAGGAGGCGATCCCTCCCCCAGCCAGGCTGATCTGGATGTTACGGAACGGATCTATCATTGCGGTGAACTCCTCGGCATCCATCTTCTGGATCATATCATCATCGGTGATCACAGGTATGTCAGTTTCCGCGAAAAAGGGATTTTTGATGAATATACTTAAGTGAAGGGACAGATTTATGCTTTTTAGAAATAATTACGGAGTAGACCTTGGAAGCAGCTCTGTAAAAGTCTATTCATTTTTCAGAAACAAAAGTTACATAGAAAAGAACATGGTAGCCTACAGAGGACGCCGGATCCTTGCCATAGGGAACGAAGCTTATGAAATGTTTGAAAAATCACCTGCAGATATTTCCGTAAATTCTCCTATGGCTTTCGGTATGCTGGCAAATCTGGAATTGCAGGAGATCGTCCTTTACAGCATGATAAAAAAAATCGATCATACATCCGGTCTCGGAGCAGACATGTATTTCTCCGTACCACTTGATATGACTGCTATCGAAAAGAGGGCATACTATCATCTGGTCAATGGTCACTGGCTGCGGAAAAACCGTGTTTTTATGGTGGAGTCCCCTATTGCAGATGCCATTGCCATGGGAATCGACCCTGAAAAGAATCAGGGCAGCATGATCGTAAACATCGGTGCACAGAGTACAGAGTTTTCCATCATAACCGACGGCAAGATCATCATCAGCCGTAAGATCCCCATCGGAGGCAGACAGATGAACGAATCTATCTGCAGCGAGATCCGAAAACATTATAATCTTCAGATTGGAACACGAACTGCAAAACGTCTGAAAGTAGTTATGGGAAGACTGAATGATCAGAAAAAAGAAGCCCGAAAAGTAGTCGGGATCGACAGTATTTCCGGACTTCCACGAGAAGAAGTTATTTCTGCCTACGTTGTTAATGAAGGGATCGCCAACTGTGTGAACCAGATCGCAGCAGAGATGAAATCTTTTCTGGAACGTACCCCGCCACAGATCGCTTATCATATCGCAAAAGAGGGCATTTATCTGACCGGCGGCAGTACACGGCTTCCTTATATAGATAACTATCTGGCTAGCTATACAGGATTTGCCTTTAATCTTTCTGATCTGTATGAAACTTCTGCAGCATACGGCCTGGAAAAGATCATCCGCGACAGAAACCTGCGCAAATGGGCCCAGCCGGTAAAGCAGAAAAAACTGTAAAGGGGCATATATAATGAAAAACATCCGAAAAAAAGTGCGTTTTCATTTTAATTTAAAAAGTAAACATCTTCTGGTAATCATGACACTTTTCTGTGGAAGCTGCATTGTAGCTACAGCAGCCTCCGGAACCTCTTCCGCACCACTTCAGGAGGCAGCCGGTTTTCTTATCGTTCCCTTTGAAAAGGGGATCGCCGGTGTCAGCGATATATTTGGAAATGTAAAAAACAATCTTCGTGATAAACAGGACGTGCTTCAGGAAAACGAAGAGCTGAAAAGTCAGATCAACAGTCTTACGGAACAGAATAACATCCTGATCCAGGACCAGACAGAGCTCACACGCCTGAAGGAACTTTACGATCTTGATCAGGAATATACCGACTATCCCAAGGTTGCCGCAAGGATAATCTCCAAAGATCCCGGAAACTGGTATGATACCTTTATGATCAACAAAGGCAGTAATAACGGGATCCGGGTTGATAACAACGTAATCGCCGGAAAGGGTCTTGTGGGTATCGTTACAGAAGTGGGACCTTCCTGGGCTACTGTCCGTTCCATCATCGATGACAGCAGCAATGTCAGTGCCATGGCAGTCAGTACTTCCGACAACTGCGTTGTCACTGGAGATCTGAAACTGATCGATGAAGGCAAATTAAGCTTTGAGCAGCTTTACGATCAGGATAACAAGGTAACAGTCGGAGAACGTATTGTCACCTCGAACATCAGTGAAAAATATGTGGAAGGACTGTTTATTGGTTATGTCAGTGAGATCCAGCAGGATCCCAATAACCTGACAAAAACAGGTACGATCGTTACACCGGTTGATTTCGGTCATCTGAAAGATGTATTTGTGATCACCACCAATAAACAGGACGCGATAGACAAATCGGAGGATGCGTCCAATGAAAAATAGGATTATATTATTTATCACTATCATTGTCTGTTTTCTCCTTCAGTGCACAGTAATGGACCGTATTTCCATTGGATCCATCACTCCAAATCTGCTTTTGATCCTGTGTGTATCCATGGGACTTATGCGTGGAAGAAAAGTCGGTCTGTGGACTGGATTTTTTTCCGGGCTTTTTGTCGATCTCTTTTATGGATCATTGTTTGGATTTTATGCACTGATCTATATGTATATAGGTTTTATCAGCGGCTATGCATTCCGCAGTTTTTATGATGATGATCTGAAAGTTCCGCTTTTTCTTGTAGCAGGAACAGATCTTCTTTATAATCTGGCTGTGTATGGCCTCCAGTTTCTGCTCAGAGGCCGTCTTGGATTCTGGACCTACATATACAGGATCATTATCCCCGAGATTGTATATACGGTTTTTCTCACCATCATCGTATACCGGGTATTTTACTGGATCAACTACCACTTAATGGATACTGTAAGGAAAGAAAGTGAGTCTATTTGGGAATTAAAATAAAAAAAATCATCAAAAAAATCCGTCTGAAACGTACTACAGTTCTTGTGATCGTATTTATTTTTCTGTCATCTGTCCTGGTCCGGCAGCTTTTCAGTCTGCAGATCATACAGGGAGAGGATTACATCAGTAAATTTCAGACACGTACCACCAAAACACGCGTGATCAAAAGCACCCGTGGTAATATTTATGACCGTAACGGCACAGTTGTCGCCTCCAATGTACTTGCATATTCTGTCACATTCGAAGATAGCGGTACATACAACAGCACCAGAGAAAAGAATCTGACTCTGAACGGTATCGCCTACCAGGTATTACAGATCCTTTCCAAAAACGGGGACAGCTTATCTGATAATTTTCATATTACCGTCAATGATCATGGCGACTATGCTTTTGATGTAGATGAAGGATTTACTCTTAACCGTTTCCGTGCGGATATTTACGGAGAAGCACAGATTGATGATCTCAGTGATGAACAGAAAAACGCAACCGCAGCCCAGATCATGGATCATCTTACCGGAAGCAACGGATTTTCTATCGTTCTTTACGGAAAAGATGCCTACACCCCGGAAGAACTTGCCGCACATTCTCTTCCGGAAGAGCTTACCAAACAGGAAATCCTCGAAATTGCGATCATGCGCTATCAGCTGAACACCAACAGTTTCAAGAAATATATGCCGGTGACCATTGCAACAAATGTCAGTGAAAAATCTGTGGCAGCCATAAAAGAAAATCAGGCCGCTCTCCAGGGTATTGACATTGTAGAAGATTCCACCAGAAAATATGTGGACGATGAGAGTATGGCGCCGATCCTCGGTTACACAGGCCAGGCCTCTTCTGAAGAACTGGAAACCCTTCGTAAGGATAATCCTGATTATTCCAATGATGCGGTTGTTGGAAAAGCCGGGATCGAACAGTATATGGAGCTTGAACTTCAGGGAAAAGATGGAGAAGAAACGGTCACAGTTGATAATCTTGGTAAAGTCCTTGATATCGACAATTCCAAAACTGTTGATCCTGTGGCCGGAAACGATGTTTATCTGACCATTGATTCCGACTGGCAGAAGAGTATTTACCAGATCCTGGAACAGCGTGTTGCCGGTATTGTCCTCTCTAAACTGACACCAAATAAAAGCTTTGATTATGAAGCAGAGAAAGATGCAAGTAAGATCACCATCCCAATCTATGATGTATACAATGCACTGATCGCAAACAGTGTGATCGATATCAATAAATTCAGCGATGCAGATGCTTCCGATACAGAAAAAAATTTATACGCCAAATTTCAGCAAAAACAGCAACAGGTTTTTGATACAATAAGTAACAGGCTGACAGGTGACAATCCTCCAGCCTATAAGGATGAAGATACGCAGATGCAGGAATATCTTACCTATATCTGTGATGATCTTCTTACCAATACCCTGAAGGTACTGAAAAGTGATTCCATTGATACCTCAGATGAAACATACAAAGCCTGGAAAAATGACCAGAGTATCAGTCTGAAGGATTATCTGAACTATGCTGCCAGTCAGAACTGGATCGATATTTCCCAGATCTCAACCTCCGGAGAATATCTGGATTCTGAAGAGATCTATCAGGCTCTTACCGCCTATATCATTGATTACCTGAAGACAGATACAGGCTTTTCAAAGCTTCTGTATAAATATATGCTTCAGGAAGACACCATCAGTGGAGAAGATCTGTGTCTTGTTCTCTATGAACAGGGCGTTCTTTCAAAAGAAGACGAGCTGTATCAGACAATGGCCTCCAGTGGTCTTGATGCCTACACCTTCATGTATCGCAAGATCGCAAATCTTGAGATCACACCGGCCCAGCTTGCGTTGGCTCCGTGCTCTGCATCTGCGGTGATCACAGATACTACAACCGGAAATGTTCTCGCATGTGTTTCCTATCCGGGATATGATAATAATCGTCTGACCAACAATATGGACACCGATTATTATGCAAAGCTTTCCACAGATCTTTCCAGCCCGTTCTTCAACAAGGCAACACAGCAGAAGACGGCTCCAGGATCTACCTTAAAGATCTTATCTACTGTTGCCGGCATGTCTGAGGGCGTAATAGATGATGGCACATATATTGAATGTACAGGAAGCTTTGACCTTGTAACACCTCCGATCAACTGCTGGAATAAACAGGGCCACGGTTCTCTCGATATCCGTGAAGCCATTGAGCAGTCCTGTAACGTATTTTTCACTACGATTGGTTTCGAACTTGGTAAAGATTCCGAAGGTAATTTTTCTGAAGCCAGAAGTCTTGGAATACTTCAGAAATATGCTTCCCTCATGGGATTGGATCAGAAAACCGGCATTGAAATTTCCGAGGCTTCTCCGCAGGTTTCTGACAAGAACGCCGTCCCTTCCTATATTGGACAGGGTACCAATGCGTTTACGACCAGCCAGCTTGCACGTTATGCGTCAACGATCGCCACTTCCGGTACGATCTATAAACTTTCCCTTCTGGACCGTGTGACGGATTCCAAAGGAAAACTTATAAAGGAATATCCTTCCGAAACAGCTGGACAGCTGGATCTTTCCAGCAATATCTGGGATGACATCCATGACGGTATGTATCGTGTGATGCAGACTCATGATCAGTTTAACGGACTTGGAGTTGAAGCAGCAGGAAAAACCGGTACTGCCGAGATTGACTATTATCATCCGAACAATGCACTTTTTATCGGATATGCGCCTGTTTCTGATCCCAAGTACGCAATATCTGTTCGAATCGCAAACGGATATGCATCCGGTAATGCCTGCCTTGCAGCTAATGATATCTTTAAATACATTTTCGGACTTGCAGATGAAAGCACCATTCTCACTGGCTATGCAGCAAGCGATACCAGTAATGTATCGAATGACTAAACAAACTTTATGAGGATACCAGAAGTGTGGAACATTTTATAGGAGGAATCAGAAAACATGAGTGAAGTCATTGTCATTACATCTGGAAAAGGCGGTGTTGGAAAAACCACCACCGTGGCAAATATCGGGACCGGACTGGCTGCCATGGGAAAAAGGGTTGCAGTTGTAGATACCGATATCGGACTCCGAAATCTGGATGTTGTCATGGGACTGGAGAACCGTATTGTTTACAATCTGGTTGATGTGATCAATGGGAGCTGCCGCCTGAAACAGGCACTGATCCGGGATCGTCGGCATTCAGAACTGTATCTTCTTCCGTCTGCCCAGACCAAGGACAAAACTGCCGTATCTCCGGAACAGATGATCAAGCTTACCGATGATCTCCGGGAAGAATTCGATTATGTCCTTCTGGATTGTCCGGCAGGAATTGAACAGGGATTCAAAAATGCAGTAGCCGGAGCGGACCGTGCACTGGTCGTGACCACACCGGAAGTTTCCGCGATCCGGGATGCAGACCGTATCATCGGGTTGCTGGAGTCCGGAGGGCTCCGGGATATCCGGCTGATCATCAACCGGCTTCGACCGGAAATGATCGCCAGAGGTGATATGATGTCCGTAGAAGATGTGTTGGAAATCCTGGCTGTAGATCTGATCGGTGCGATCCTGGATGATGAACAGATCGTGATCTCCACAAATCAGGGAGAACCTTTATCCGGAAAAAATTCTCAGGCAGAAGAAGAGTATCGCAATATCTGCCGGAGGCTTATGGGCGAAGAAGTCCCTTATGTTACTGTCCGTCGGAAAAATGGTGTATTCCACCGTCTTGGCAGCATTTTTCGAAAATAACAGACTCTTTGCTGTCTGACATTTTTCATCACAGGAGGAATGATTATGGGATTTTTCTCCGGAAAAAACCACTCTGCAGGCTATGCACGCGACAGGATGAAGCTTCTTCTTGTATCGGAACGCATAGACTGTTCTCCACAGATGATGAAGCTTTTACGGAACGATCTGATACATGCCGTAAAAAAATACGTTGTAATTGATGAACCAGGGGTGACCATACAGATCACACAGGAACCACCTGTTCTGCATGCAGTCATACCCGTACTTAAGAAAAGAGATGCATAATTTATGATTAAACAGTATAAGCTGCGGTTTTACAATTTTCGACTGGTGATCTTTCTCCTGGCGATCAGCTTTATTGGAATTCAGCTTGTAGGAACAGCTGCCGACTACCTTCGCACACGTCAGCTTCTGGGTGTGATCATCGGTGTGGTCTTTATGCTGATCCTTTCACTGATGGATTATTCCTGGCTGCTGAATTTTCAATGGATCATGTATGGATTTAATATCGTTATGCTTCTGGCTGTCCGGTTCTTCGGATCCAGCGCCAATGGTGCTGCCAGATGGGTGGATTTAGGTTTTATCCGTTTCCAGCCTACCGAGCTTTCAAAGATCATCATTATCCTGTTTTTTGCCAAATTTTTTATGGATCATGAGGAAGATCTGAATACCTTAAAGACTCTGATACAATCAGCTGTCCTTCTGGTCATCCCACTGATGCTGATCTATGTACAGCCGGATATGAAAAACACCATCACCGTAACAGTCCTGTTCTGTATTCTGATCTACATCGCAGGACTTAGTTATAAGATCATCGGAGGTGTAGCCTTGATCGCGATTCCTCTGGCCATCATCTTTCTGTCCATTATCGTGCAGCCGGATCAGAAACTGATACAGGATTACCAGAGAAACCGTATCATGTCATTCCTGTATCCGGAGAACGAAGAATACGCAGATGATATTGAACAGCAGAACAACTCAAAAACAGCCATCGCCTCCGGAGAGCTTGTGGGACGTGCTTTCAGTAATGACACCAGTGTTACATCCGTAAATGATGGAAACTTTGTTTCTGAGAATCAGACCGACTTTATTTTTGCGGTGGCTGGAGAGCAGTACGGATTTATCGGCTGTACTCTGATCGTACTGCTGCTGTTTCTGATCACCTTTGAATGTATTCGTATGAGCCTGCGGGCCAAGGATCTTGCCGGTAAGATCATATGCTGCGGTGTTGGAAGCATCGTTTCCATACAGAGCTTCATCAACATCTGTGTTGCTACCGGCCTTGCACCAAACACAGGTACTCCGCTTCCTTTTGTAAGCTATGGTCTTACTTCTCTGATCAGTCTGTTTATGGGTATGGGACTTGTTCTCAATGTAGGACTGCAGAGCAGTGCATATAATAAAGAATTACAGAAAAAAGGTCAGAAATCGGATACCTACTTTCGGAAAGAGGAATACTTATGACACGTAAAGAACCTTTAAAAAATCACGTACGTTCTGGCAATCCTTCCAGAGGTCAGGCTTCCCGGGCTGCACATACAGCTTCCAAGGGGACAAAAACAACTTCCATGCCGTCTGACAGGACTGTTTCTGCCAGACGTAAAGCTCAAAATACCCGGATGAAACGGATGCGTCGTAAAAGGATCCGCAACACCATTTTTCTCCTTCTTCTGCTGATCGTACTATGCACAGCTGGCGGTTTTGGTGTTTACATGCTGAAGGGCGGAGATTTTTCCACTCCTGCAAATTCTTTCAATGCATTCTCCGAGTTTGATAATACTCTGACTTCCAAAGAAGAGCAGCGCGCGGCAGGTTTCGCCCATGATCTCTGTGTTGTTACAAAAGATGTTGCTCTGGATTCTGTCAGTCTGGATGACAGCCAGTCCGGTGTGCTTCTGAATCTCAGTGATAAAAAGGTACTCTATGCAAAAGGTGCCTACAACAAGGTTTATCCTGCCAGCATCACAAAGATCATGACAGCTATGCTTGCACTGAAATATGGAAACATGGACGATACAGTAACGATCTCACAGGAGAATGTTACCCTGGAATCCGGTTCTCAGGTAGCTGGTTTCCAGGCGGGAGATCAGGTTACCATGGATCAGCTTCTTCATTGTCTTCTTGTTTATTCTGCCAATGATGCAGCATCTGCCATTGCGGAACATATAGGTGGATCAACAGATAAATTTGTAGAGATGATGAACAGCTTTGCTGCAGAACTTGGCTGTACAGGAACTCACTTTACCAATCCCCATGGTCTTCAGGACGAAAATCATTATACAACGCCTTATGACATTTATCTGATGCTGAAAGAAGCCTTGAATTATCCGGAGTTTACAGACATCACACAAATGGCATCTTATACAGTTAGCTATAAGCATTCCGATGGCTCCGATGCAAGTGCTACCTTACCCGCTACAGATCATTATCTTACCGGAGAGGCAGCAACTCCTAAGGATGTCACTATCCTTGGAGGAAAAACAGGAACAACCGATAAAGCCGGTAACTGTCTGGCACTTTTAAGCCAGAATGCTTATGGGAAGCCATTTATTTCCATCGTCATGGGTGCATCCTCAAAGGATGTTCTTTATCAGGAAATGACATCCTTGCTCCAGAACATCAACTGACAGGATTCCATACAAAAAAGCAGATCTGTTTGAAATTTTATTTCGCAGATCTGCTTTTTTATTCTTTCTTTTACATTCAGTTAATTTCTACTATATCATCGGTGCCATCACTGCCGGTATCTTCGGTCTCACTGCTATCAAGATCCGTATCCGAAGTACCACTGTAATCATTGTCATCGACCACTTCACCTGAGCCACTGTCCGGATCTTCATAATTGCCTGCGTCTTCACCGGTTCCATCTGAAGTATCCGAGGTATCTGCTCCATTGGCTTCACTATCCGTATTGCCGTCGTAAGAATTATCACCTGGATCATAAGTCGGCTCTTCCGTATAGGAATCTCCGTCCCCAGTATCGTCAGAACTCTCGGGCTCACTACTGTAGCTGTCCTCTGTATAGATTGGAAAATCCGCATCAGCAGTTCCCTCTGATGTAGAATCTGTAACAGGCTCCGCCGCATTATTATCCGGAATAGCAGTAAGATGAGAAACCGTTCCATCCTTTGGGACGACAATATAGATTCCCAGCATCACGATACATAATGCCATGGCTAATCCGGCAATCTTCATTTCTTCCATATGTTTCATCGCTGATGATCTCCCTGTCGTTTTTTTGTATTATAGCACAGAATCACTCATATTTGTAAAACAGCCATGTATTTCTTTTGTTTTTCTGTAACAGTTCCCGAAATTTATTTCGCGATCATATAGACACACTTTCTCTGGGTGTTTATAATAAATAATCATATTTATTCATAAGCTTAAAGAAAGGCGTAACATTTTATGGGCGACTGCATTACCACATACACTGGAAAACATTTTGATCCGACACATCCGGACGAAGAGTTGATCTGCATTGAGGACATTGCACACGCACTTTCTCTTCTATGCCGCGGAAATGGTCATGTAAGGACTTTTTTCTCTGTAGGGCAGCACTGCATCCTCTGTGCAAGGGAAGCCGAAGCACGTGGCTATTCCAGCCGTCTTATACTGGCAGCCCTTCTTCATGATGCAAGTGAATGCTATATGTCCGATGTTCCAAGACCATTTAAGAAAAGTCTTCCTGAGTATCGGAAACAGGAGGAAGCTCTTTTAAACATTATCTATCAGAAATATCTGGGATCCGGACTTTCTGCCATAGAAGAGCAGAAGCTGAAGGAGATCGACAATGACCTGCTCTGGTATGACCTGAAATATCTTCTGAATGAAACACCGGACACTCCAAAACCGGTTGTCCATGTTCCAATCCAATACCGGCAATACCCTTTTTCACAGGTAGAAGAGGAATATCGGAACCTTTTTGATCAGCTGTCTGCAAAAATCTGTAAATAGATATAACAGACACACTTTATACAATTGAAAGAAGAACCCTATATGGAACGATTGATTTTTCATGTTGATGTAAACAGTGCTTTTCTTTCCTGGGAAGCAGCAAAAAGAGTAAAGATGGGACTTCCGGATCTGAGAGACATCCCTTCCTGTATTGGCGGAGACCCCAGTAAACGTACCGGCATCGTTGTCGCCAAGTCCATTCCTGCAAAAAAATACGGAATCCAGACAGGAGAGCCTATGGCTATGGCTTTTCGCAAATGTCCGAATCTTGTGGCCGTTCCATCTGACTTTGAATTATACGATAAATGTTCCAGAGCCTTCAAAAAAATCTGTGGGTCCTATGCACCGGTAATGGAATCCTTTTCCATTGATGAGGTTTTTCTGGATATGACCGGAACCTCCTATATTTACCCGGATCCGGTGGCAACTGCCCATGAGCTGAAGGATAAGATCCGTACAGAACTCGGCTTTACCGTAAATATCGGCATCTCCACCAATAAACTTCTTGCAAAAATGGCCTCTGATTTCGAAAAGCCAGATAAGGTGCATACTTTATTTCCGGAAGAAATCCCTGTAAAAATGTGGCCTCTTCCAGTGAGAGAGCTTCTTTTTCTTGGCAGATCCTCTGAAAAAAAACTGCAAGACGCAGGGATCAGAACCATCGGAGATCTGGCTCATGAAAAAAAAGCAAAGATACAGGCACTTCTCGGTGAAAAAGCAGGACAGCAGTTATATCAGTATGCCCGTGGCCTTGATGACTCCCCTGTGAAAGCAAAACCTGATGAAGCAAAAGGATTCAGTCTGGAAACTACATTTAACGATGATCTGGTCTCACTGGAGCAGGCACTTTCGATTCTGCTGGAACAATGCGATATTCTGGCCGCCCGCATGCGCCGCAAAAAGAAAAAATGCACCTGCATTTCTGTAACCTTCCGTACCCTGGATTTTCGAAACAAATCTCATCAGACTAAACTGCCAAATGCCACCGATATCACAGAAGAGATTTACAGAAATGCCCAAAACCTCTTTCAGGAGTCCTGGATGAGACAGCCACTCCGGCTCTTGGGAGTATCATTGACCGGTCTTACGGATGATTCCTTTGAACAACTGTCCTTTTTTGAGGATACTCACAAGAAGGAACGCCAGCAGAAACTGGATGCAGCACTGGATTCCATCCGTCTGAAGTACGGAAACGACAAGGTTACCCGGGCCAGTATCATGAACAGCACTGCCCGGATCGGAAGGAAAGCAAAAGCACAAATGGAAAATGAAAGAGAGCAGTAAAGCTTGATTAAAATTACCAGTTTTTTTCAAAAAGCCCTTGCAATTTTATTCACAATGCACTATAATTTGAAGCATATCAATAGCAATTTTATTCAAAATTATTATATGTGTCTAAGGAGGAAAACAGGATGGTTGAACTGATCGTAGGAAAGAAAGGCAAAGGAAAAACAAAAGTACTGTTAGACAAAGTAAACGGAGCTGTTAAGGACGCCAACGGCAGTATTGTTTACTTAGACAAGAGCACCAAGCACATGTATGAGCTGAACAACAAGGTCCGCCTTATCGATGTTTCCGGATTTCCGGTTAAAAATGCGGACGAATTTGTAGGATTTATCTGTGGTATCCTCTCTCAGGATCATGATCTGGAACAGGTATATCTGGACAGCTTCCTTACAACAGCCAAGCTTGAAGGAAAGGATGCAACCGAAACACTGGATCAGTTAAGTGCCATCGGTGAAACCTTCAAAGTTTCCTTTATTATCAGTATGTCTCTGGATAAAGAAGAAGTTCCGGAAGCATATCAGGATAAAATTATCTGCGCATTATAATAAAATTGAATATGAACGTCCTATTTTGTACATAAAACATAAAAGAACGTAAATTTTTAAAGGGATCTGTCTTCAGGACGGATTCCTTTTTAACTGTAGGAAACTTTGTTTATTCTTCATTTCTGTGGTATACTGAAGAGCAGAATAAACACACAGGAGCGTTTCATATGAATCATTTACTGGAAAAAATCAAACAAAAAAATGCATCCGCATTCACCCACAGCGGGAAATTTCACGCAGACGATGTTTTTTCTGCCGCTTTGCTTTTATATCTGAATCCCGAGATCACCATCACACGTGGAAACCAGGTTCCTGAAAACTATGAAGGTCTTGTTTTTGATATTGGCAGAGGACAGTATGATCATCATCAGAAAGACAGCCGTATTCGCGATAATGGCGTCCCATATGCGGCCTTCGGCCTTCTCTGGGAGAAGCTTGGACCGGAAATCCTAGGTGAGGAGCTGGCACTAAAATTCGATGAATCCTTTGTCCAGCCTCTGGATATCAATGATAATACCGGTGAAAAAAATGAGCTTGCCACACTGATCGGCAATTTCAATCCGGGATGGGATTCCAAAAGCAGCAATGACGAGGCCTTTTTCCAGGCAGTCAGTGTGGCAGGCATGATCCTGGAAAATAAGTTCGAGCGTTACCTTGGAAACGAACGTGCAGACAAACGAGTGGAAGAAGTTCTTACAGAACATGCTGCTTCCCTGGCTTCCGGCGATACCCCGGCAGAAAATACCAATATCCTTATACTTCCGGAATTTATTCCCTGCCAAAAACGCCTTTCGGAAACCAACATTGCTTTTGTGATCTTTCCGTCCAACCGGGGCGGTTACTGTATCCAGCCACAGAAAAAAGAATATTCCATGAATTACAAATGCAGTTTTCCTTCTTCCTGGCTTGGCCTGGAAGGCGAGGAGTTATCTTTGGTAACTGGTCTTAAAAGTGCAGCCTTTTGTCATAAAGGAGGATTTCTCATGACCTGCGGAACCCTTGAGGATTCTGTTCTTGCCTGCAGGAGCAGTCTTGCCGCCTTTCATGAAGAAGCTGTGATCGTAAGCCTTGGCGGAAATAAAGAAACAGACATGCTGCTTCAAAAGCTTCCGGATCTTTCTTCTGCCAGGATCGTACATCTGCCGGTTCCCCAATTACCGGAGCTGACTCTGAACGGAATCTACGGAGAACCCTCCATGGAAAAGACAGAATGGAAAAGCTTTATAAAAGACAGGATTAAAGAAATCCTCCGCTGTAAACCGGAAGCAGTTTTTGCAGATAATGCCATGTTTTCCCTGTATCCCATCGTTCATGCTCTGCGAAAAAAACATATTCCCGTTCTTACAGCAGTAGAAAAAGACGGACAGAAGCTTCTGGTACGGATCCCATCCGGTTCTTAAAGATCTTAAACATGTTATTAATTGTATTTACAGATATATTCACATTGCGTATTTATACAGAAAGAAGGCATGTTTATGCGAGAAGAAAAATTTAAAATGGAAAGACAGGGGCTGATACAGGTGGGAGATAAAGTAAAGATCTCCGAATTTCTCTCTGCCACAAACTACAGCTATATCATTGAGCCTGCAGTAGCCATGTCCGGCTGCTACAGAAATGCAGACCGCATCAGATCCAAAGAGGGGATCATCAAAAGCATTGAGCATACGCCACGCGGCTTTATAGTTACTGCAGAATTTGACGAATAAACATATGTCCATCAGGTAAGATCCGGCAATTAGCAATATGCCGGATTTTTCGCTGAAAAACTGGCTGATTTATTCTGGATTATATTATAGGAATCTGGTATTATAGAGAAGATATTTGTGTAATTTCTCTAATTATCAGGAAATTGCAAATTTTTAGAACAGAGGTGTAATATTATGAGCTGGTACAACGAAGCAATCTTCTACCATATTTATCCACTTGGACTTACAGGCGCTCCAAAAGAAAATGATTACGGAACTCCTGTACATCGACTGAACACACTGCTGCCGTGGATTGACCACATCAAAGAGATCGGATGTACTGCCTTATATATAGGGCCGCTTTTTGAAAGTGTCGGACATGGCTATGAGACAACCGATTACAAAAAACTGGATTCCCGTCTTGGAACCAATAAAGATCTCACCAATTTTGTAAAAGCCTGCCATGAAAAAGGCATCCGCGTGATCTTTGATGGTGTATTCAACCATACAGGCCGTGATTTCTTCGCTTTTAAGGATATCCAGAAAAACCGTGAGCATTCCCCTTACGTTAACTGGTACTGCAATGTAAATTTCGGCGGAAATACCGAATATAATGACGGTTTTTCCTATGAAAACTGGGGTGGATACAATCTTCTTGTAAAGCTGAACCAGCGCAATCCGGAAGTACAGAACTATATCTGTGATGTGATCCGTTTCTGGGTTTCCGAATTTGATATTGATGGAATCCGCCTGGATGCCGCTGATGTTCTGGATTTTGATTTCATGCGTATTCTACGTCATACCGCAGATGAGGTTAAGAAAGACTTCTGGCTTATGGGAGAGGTCATTCACGGAGATTACAGCCGTTGGGTAAACGGACAGACTCTTCACAGTGTAACTAACTATGCCCTTCACAAGGCACTTTACAGCGGACATAATGACCACAACTATTTTGAAATTGCTCATACAGTAAAATATCTTCAGAATATGGGAGATCTGGATCTCTACAATTTCGTGGACAACCATGACGTAGAGCGAATTCATACCAAATTGCAGAACAAAGCACATTTTGCTCCTGTACATGTACTTCTTTATACTTTACCTGGCGTTCCAAGCATTTATTACGGCTCAGAATTCGGTATTGACGGAAAAAAAGAAAAATTTTCCGATGCCAGCTTACGTCCGGCACTTGATCTTAACGATTATGCGGATGCTGCAACAAAGAACCCATGTACTGCACTGATCGCAGCCCTCGGAAAGGTCCGCCAGGGAACTCCTGCATTAAGCTACGGTTCCTATGCAGAACTGGCTCTTACAAACCGTCAGTTTGCCTTTGCAAGAGATCTGGAAGGCATACGAGTGATCGTTACTGTGAATAATGATGACAGTGATTCAGAGATGAACCTTCCAACAGGAAGTGCTCCGGAATACGTAGGTGCCCTCACAGGTCAGAAGGTTTCCGCACAGGGCGGACGGATCCGTGTCCGTGTTGCAGCAAACAGCGGTGAGATCTGGCTTCCTGCAGGAGATATGCCGGAATATAAGCCGGTTCAGACTAATGTTCTGGAAACTGCCGTAGCAAAAGAGAACGAAAACGCTGCATCTGAGGCAGAAGAGGAGCAGGCGGCTGAAAACAGCACTGTAACAGAAGCTGCCCCGGAAAAAGAAGCTTCAAACGCTGAAAATACAGATAAAGCTTCTGACAATACAGCAAACGCAGCGGATATTCCGTCAACTCCTGAAGCAGAATCCTCCAATACACAGGAAACGGAAACGGTCACTGCGCCAAATCCGCACAAAACACCAGAAGAAATGACAGTAGGCGAACTTCAGGCTGCTATCCTTGCAAAAATGGCAGGAAACGGACCCGTAGATGACCAGATGAAAAAGACCGTATACGACAACATCTGGCATGATTCTCTTGTAAACTGGCTGAAGAGCTTCCGATAGGAAAAGAATAATAAAGTAAGATTCCATAAAAAACAAGGCAATCCGATCATATCTTATGCGGTGAGCCTTGTTTTTTTGTGAAAACAGATATTTATTTTACATAATATATATTATGTATAGTTATGATTCTGTTTTTCTGTAATTTAGGAGAACAAAAAAACAGCAGAGATTTCCAACTTAAATAGGTCAGAAATCCCCACTGCTTTTATCATTCTGTTTATTATCTCTCATCAAAAGGTACAAAATCTGCATGATGCCCCACATACTTATAAGCAGGACGGATGATCTTATTGGCACTGATCAGCTCTTCCAGACGATGTGCACTCCAGCCAGGCATACGTGCGATGGCAAAGATCGGAGTAAAAAGTTCTTCCGGAATACCAAGCATTGAGTAAACGAAGCCACTGTAGAAGTCAACATTTGCGCAAACATTTTTGAACAGCTTTCTGTGTTCCATGACCAGTTTTCCGGCAATACCCTCAACCTTATCATAGAGCTTAAATTCATCTATCATTCCTTTTTCCTCTGCAAGAGCCTGTGCAAAACGTTTCAGGATCACTTCTCGCGGATCGGAGAGTGTATAAACTGCATGTCCCATACCATAGATCAGACCTGCATGATCAAATGCTTCTTTATTCAGTATTTTCTGCAGATATGCTGTGATCTCCTCATCACTTTCCCAGTCCTTTACATTGGCCTTCAGATCTGTAAACATGTTCTGGACCTTCAGGTTGGCGCCACCATGACGCGGTCCCTTCAGTGAACCGATGGATGCAGAGGTAGAAGAGTAGCTGTCTGTTCCGGAAGATGTTACTACATGTGTGGTAAAAGTAGAGTTATTACCACCGCCGTGCTCTGCATGAAGTACAAGTGCGATATCAAGGACCTTGGCCTCAAGCTCTGTATAATTGCCGTCCGGACGAAGCATCAGAAGGATATTCTCGGCAAGTGAAAGCCCCTTCTGCGGATTGCGGATAAAAAGTGTCTCGTCTTTACGGAAATGACGGTATGCGTGATAGGAGTAAACCGCGATTTCAGGAAGCTTAGCGATCAGTTCCAGAGACTGGCGGAGTACATTCTCCACAGAAATATCTTCCGGGTTATCATCATATGTATAGAGAGCAAGTACGCAGCGCTCCATAGCATTCATAATATTGGCATTGGTTCCCTTCATGACAACGTCACGGACAAAACGTCCTCCCAGATCCTCCATGTCAGAAAGAAGCTCAAGAAATCTGGAAAGCTCTTCCTTGCTGGGAAGCTTACCGAAAATCAGAAGATAGATCGTCTCCTCAAAACCAAAACGTCTGTCCTTCAGTCCGTTTACGATATCCTGCACATCGATTCCCCGGTAATACAATGCACCGTCTGCAGGAATACGTCTGCCATTGACCAGCTTATAGCCGGTAACATCGGAAATCTCAGTAAGACCTGTGAGAACACCTTTACCTGCGGAATCACGAAGTCCTCTTTTTACATCGTATTCCACATAAAGGTTGGGATCGATGTGATGATTCTCTACCAGTTCCTTTTCAAAGAATTTCATTCTGCCTTTCAGCTGTTCGGAGTCCTCCAGACTCATCATTTCATGCTTTTTTTCCATAATCTTTTTCCTCGTTTCCCCATTGTATATTAAAAAACACTGATACAGTTAAGATTGGTTACATCTTTGTAATCAGTGTTCGGGTATGGCATACATTTGTGTTTACCTGGTTAATAATTCTACAGTAAAAGTTTCGAAAATGCAAGAGGGTATTTCTTTTTTTCGTGTATAAATATTCATAATATGACCTAATTCATCTATTATTACATTTATTCATCAAAATCCGTCTGGTTTCCACAACGAATCTATGTTATGATTATTCCGTAATTTTTCTTATAATAGTAGTTTGTTTCACATCGGACTGCTGCCGCCTATCTCTTTCTCTTGCTGTCGGAATCGGATTCACCACAGCAAGTGAGAGCGGGATCTGTGATATTTTCCCGTCGATCATACAGTCCGTTTTTGCGTAAAATGTAGTTGCTGTTGTATTTATCATATCCATTGTTTTAAGCTGTATCCTGCCTGAAAACATGGACATTGAAAAGATCAAGGAATAGGGATGTAAAAATGTTTAAAATTCTCATTGCGGAAGATGACCTGGAACTCCGCCAGCTTTTCCGGCATGTCCTCTTAAAAAACGGTTATACAGTAAAAGGGGTCTCTGACGGGCAGGAAGCGCTGGATGCCCTGGAAAAAGATTATTACGATCTGATCATTTCGGACATAATGATGCCCAACATGGATGGCTATGAACTGGTCCGCTCACTCAGAGATGCCGGAGATTCCATTCCTGTACTTATGGTCACTGCCAAAGATGCTTTTGATGATATGCGTATGGGATTTCTGTCCGGTACCGATGATTATATGGTGAAACCGGTCAATATCAATGAACTGGTTTTGCGGGTAGGTGCACTTCTCCGCAGAGCACAGATGATCAATGAGCGGAAACAGCGAATCGGAGATACCATTTTGGAGTGCGATTCCCTGACGGTCTCCACCTCCTCGGAAAGTATGGTACTTCCTCAGAAAGAATTCATGCTCTTATATAAGATGGTTTCTTTTCCGGGAAAAATCTTTACCCGGCAACAGCTTATGGATGATATCTGGGGATATGATTCCGCAAGCGATGCCCACACAGTAGATGTCCACATTGGAAGGCTTCGGGAACGCTTTCGCGATAATCCGGATTTTAAGATCGTGACGATCCGTGGAGTTGGATATAAGGTGGTAAAGGCATGAAAAAGAAACTCTTCATAAATTTAAGCATTCGTTTACGTTTTATCTTTATGATCATGTTGGAGCTTGTCTGTGTATCTCTGATATCCTGGCTTGTTATGGATGTACTGCATATTTCAGCTGTTCCGAACATCGTATGGATCATCCTGGCCAGCGTGACCGCAGGGGGTGTCCTTAACAACTTTCTCAGTATCCGGTATTTCGGTCCTGTACTAAAGCTGAAAAAAGCCATGCAACAGGTTGCTGAAGGCGATTTTTCCGTCCGACTGGAAACGGAAAAGCAAATGAAGGAAATCCGGGATATTTATTCTAATTTCAACCTGATGGTCCAGGAACTGGAAGCAACGGAGATTCTGCAGACAGACTTTGTTTCCAATGTTTCCCACGAATTCAAAACTCCCATCAGTGCTATTGAGGGTTATGCAACTCTGCTGCAGGATGATGACATGCCTATATCAGAAGAGCAGGAGCAGTACATCAGCAAAATCCTTTTTAACACCAGAAGGCTTTCCCACCTGGCAGGAAATATCCTGTTGCTGTCCAAGATCGAACACCAGTCGATCCAGACCCGTCAGAACTGGTACCGTCTGGATGAGCAGATCCGACAATCCATTGTTATGATGGAACCGAAATGGTCAGAAAAAGAAATTGAATTTGATGTGGACATGATGGATGTGGAGTATCTTGGAAACGAAAATCTCATCTGTCATGTATGGGACAATCTGCTTTCCAATGCTATCAAATTCAGTCCCTGTGGTGGTACGATCTATATCCGGATGATGCCGGAAGGAGAAAAGATTCGTTTTTCCATAGAAAACGAAGGCCCCCAGATCAGTGAATACTCCATGAAACATATCTTTGACAAATTTTACCAGGGCGACAGTTCCCATAAACAGGAGGGAAACGGTCTTGGACTTGCCCTTGTAAAACAGATCCTGAACCTGTGTAAGGGAACCGTTTCCGTGGAAAATATTCCCGGAAGCGGCTGTCGTTTTACTGTTATACTGTAAAACAAATATTTTACACATATCCATAAAACCAAAAAACAGCGGACACCTTATTTTTCATGAGGTTCTTCCGTTGTTTTTTATTTATATAAACTTTTTCATAAACTTCAACAATTGTTGAGAAACAGTTGATGTTAAGTTGCAGATCATCTTTTAAAGTATAGGATAGTTATTTATGAAAAAATACAGGAGATATGGACTATGTTATTAAAAAAAGCACCTGCCTACCGGAAAGCAGAAAAGGAAGATTTTTCAATAATCCGGGAATTTATCCGAAGAAATTATAAAGACCGCTGGGAGTTTGAGGAAACACATACCGAAAAACATCTGACCAGACTTTTCTTTTACACCTATATGATATACAGAGATAGCGTTACCGTGGCAACCTACCGTGATCAGGTAGTTGGGGTGCTCATTACCGGTAAAGAATCTCATGGCCATTTTGCCCCGGTTTTCCGTTTGAAAAAAGGCTATCATTTCCTGCGCCTGAAGTTTACTAAGGAAGGCCGGAAGAATCTGGAGCATTTTAACAAACTTCAGGATATGAAAAAACAATTGACTGTTTCCCCGGAGAAACCGACTCCCGGAAATATCCTCTTTCTTTATGTAAGCAAAGATTACCGTAGAAACGGAATCGGTACCGGGCTTCTCAAACAGATTTCAATAGAGAAGGATACGGATTATTCCATATATATGGACCAGCTGGATCAAAGAACCTTTATGGAAAGTCATGGTTTCGTAAAGAAAAACGAGGTTTCCCAGATGCGGGAGCTGAACAAAAAACGCTTCCGGGAAAGTGTAGCTCTTTATAAAAAAGAACCGCGTTGCGAAACACATTCATAAATTACGCAGGAGATAAATGGAAAATGAAAAAAATTGGAATCATGGCTGACAGCCACAGTGGCATTTTAAAACAAGAAGCAGAGGAACTGGATATTCATGTCCTTCCCATGCCTTTTTATCTGAATGGAGAACTGTTTCATGAAGACCTGGATTTTTCCAGAACAGGATTTTATGAGAAGCTGCGTGAAGGAGCAGATGTTTCAACTTCACAGCCTTCCCCACAGGAAGTTATGGAAATGTGGGACGAAATGCTTTTATCTTATGATCAGATCCTCTACATTCCGTTGAGCAGTAGTTTAAGCGGTTCCTGCATGACTGCTGCCGCCTTGTCTCAGGAACCAAAATACGAAAACAAAGTGTATGTGGTAGATAACGGGCGTGTTTCCACACCCCTTCACCGTTCCATTCTGGATGCGATAGACCTGGTGGAAGATGGATATACAGCACCGCAGATCAAGGATATTCTGGAAGCTTCCCGTGAAAAAACCGTGATCTATGTCGGATTAAGTACACTGGAATATCTGAAAAAGGGAGGCCGTATCAATACCACCACAGCACTGGCCGCAAATCTTCTCAATATCAAACCGGTTATGAAATTTGGAACCGGTAAACTGGATGTTTTCCAGAAATGCAGAGGCATGAAAAAATCAAGAAAAGCCATGATCGATGCTATGCACAGAGAATTGGAAACAACTTTCAAAAAAGAATATGATGCCGGAAAAGTATATCTTATGGCTGCCTCCAGCAGCACTGCGGAAGTTACCGCAGACTGGATCTCACAGATCCGGGAAAGCTTTCCGGGAATGGATGTGATGTGTGATGATCTTTCCCTTGGACTTTCCTGCCATATTGGCCCGGACGGACTGGGAATCGGTTGTTCCTGCATGCCTTTATAAAAAACGTCTCAATATTTTCTGCAAATAATCCAGGGTTGTGGTATGATATTGTTATCAATACATAACAGGCAGATTTTATCTGTTATTATAGCACTTCCAACCATTCATGTTCTGCACAGCTGAACTTGATGCAGTAATTTCTGGGAGTGCTATGATCAGAAGGGAGAAATTATCATGGCAAAAACAATTAAAGAATTAACACAGGATCTTCTTCAGGCACCATCTGCATGCAAAGAAGTAAAAGAAGCGGCACAGAATTATCTGGATGCGGCAGGAACTGAGAAAGAAGCAGATGCGGCAACTGCTTACGTAAAAGAGCTGGAAGCAGATATCATGCCCATCGACGGACTGATCTCTTTTGCAGGTTCTGACATGGGCGCACAGGTATTTGGCGCAGATGACGCAAAAAAGATCCTGGCTCATGCTGAGGAGATCAAAGCTTCCGGTGCAAAATACTGTGACTGCCCAGCATGTGCAGCCTGCGAAGCACTTCTGAACAAAAAAGCAGAAATTCTGAAGTAATCACATGGCCCAGTTTGAAATTGAGATCAAGCTTCCATTAAAGAATCTTAAGGAAACCCTGAAATTTCTGACAGATCAGGGATTTCAGGAGACAGCACAGATCCAGGAAAAAGATACCTATTTTAACAGTGTCTATCATGATGTAAAAAAACGTGATGAAGCACTGCGTATCCGAACAAGCACAGACTGCAGATCCGGTATTTCTAAGACTCAGATTAATTTTAAGGGACCCAAACTGGATAAAATCTCCATGTCCCGAATGGAACTGGAAACAGAAGTATCCGATGCAGAAGTGCTTAAAAATATTCTCATCCATTTGGATTTTTCTCCGGTAGCGTCTGTCATGAAAACGCGAAAGTATATGAAATGTGGCAGATTTACCGCCTGTCTGGATCAGGTAGAGGGACTTGGAGACTTTTTGGAGCTTGAGGTGATCGCAGAGCAGGAAAGTGAGCGGAAAGAAATTTTATCCAAAATGGAAGATCTGCTTGCCATATTGGGATATCACATGTCGGACACTGTACAGACTTCTTATCTCAGTATGCTTCAGCAAAAATTAAATAAAAATCTTCTTTAAACCAGCAGGAATATTTTCGTGTGAGTATCAAAGGTACAGAATACGGAAATGTTCCTGTTTTTTCTTTTCTTACAATTCTTCGGCGTTCCAAGTTTATCTACCATACTATAAATCCCACATCACAAAGCAACATCAAACCACATTCAATGTACATGTCATTACTATTGACCACTCGTGTTTTTTGTTGCTTTATGTTTATTTTTATGTGGTTTATTGAATGTTTACAAGATTTTTTGCATTTTACATGTGGATTTATTGATATTTTTTCAAAAAAGCTCTTTACAAATCCACATAATCGGGCATATAATAAAGTCACAAACAACAAGAAAGCATATTGAAGCAATCGCAAACCCAACAATAAACCACATTTAAACACGGAGGAAATATATTATGAAAATTCTTGAATCTAAATTCGTACAGGGCTTTATCAAAATGGCAGACGATGGATATCAGCAGGGATGGCACGAGAGAAACGGTGGAAACTTAAGTTATCGTCTGAAAGCAGAAGAAGTAGAGATGATCCGTCCACGACTGAACGCGCCAGGAGAATGGACCCCTATCGGTGTTGAGGTTCCGGGACTTGCCAGAGAGTTTTTCCTGGTAACAGGAAGCGGAAAATACTTCCGTAATATCATCGTTGACCCGGAAGTATGTCTTGCGATCATTGAGCTTGACGAGACAGGAACAAATTACCGTATCCGCTGGGGTCTTGTAGAGGGAGGAAGACCGACCAGCGAGCTCCCAACTCATCTGATGAACCATGAAGTAAAGAAAAAGCTTACCAACGGTAAACATCGTGTTATTTACCATGCACATACCACCAATACCATTGCACTTACCTTTGTTCTTCCTCTGGATGACAAAGTATTCACCCGTGAACTCTGGGAATCTGCAACAGAGTGTCCGGTAGTATTTCCGGATGGTGTGGGAGTTATCGGATGGATGGTTCCAGGTGGAAGAGAAATCGCGATCAAAACCGCTGAACTGATGAAAAAATATGATGTGGTTATCTGGGCGCATCATGGTATGTTCTGCTCAGGCGAGGATTTTGACCTGACCTTCGGACTTCTTCATACCGTTGAAAAATCCGCAGAGATCCTGGTTAAGATCTTATCCATGGCTCCGCAGAAACTGCAGACCATCACACCGAATGACTTCCGTGCTCTTGCAAAAGATTTCAAAGTAACTTTGCCGGAAGAATTCCTTTACGAAAAGAAATAAAATCCTTCATATGCAGCAAATCCTATAATCGGTATCTCTATCTGAAACTTTATCGGAAACAACCAAATATTTGCTGATTTTTGCTGATAAATCTGGTATGATAAAAACATATCTGGTTTATCAGCCAATTAATTTCAGAAAGGATATGGATAAGGTATGGAAGAATTATATAAAGCGATCGAAGAGAAGATCAAGGCAAGCGGATACCCGCGAAAGATTTCCGGAGAGGACGTTTACGACGACATCTGCGATCAGATCGATGGGAAAGAGAATGGAAGCTATGTGCTGCTTTCCAAATTTGATGATGATGTGATCTTTGAATATCATATCTCAATTATGGACAGTGAATTTAATCTGGGTGTTCTTACCATGCGTACTCCGGAGGGTGTATTCGAGACAGATTTTGACAAATAAGTTAAGTACGGATTTTGATTTTGGGTCATAGATATAATACAGATGTCCACAACCACTGCTTAAAGTTTTTTTGAACCCTACAGGGAATTTGAGATTTTCTTGATCTGATTAAATATGTAGAGGCAGTTGATTTACATAATTTATATTATGTGAATCAACTACCTCTATATTTATATGCACTGTATGCCAAACAAATCAGTTGCTCCGTAGTCCAATTATTCATCAGTCCTCGCGAAGACGTACCGCCTTGGCCGCCTGACGCCGTCTGGCATCATCCAGAGCCGCATAATGCTTCTTAGTAGTATTGACATCCTTATGACCCAAAACATCCGCTACAAGGTAAATATCACCGGTTTCCTGGTACAGGGCAGTACCATAGGTGCTGCGAAGCTTATGCGGGGTGATCTTTTTTGTAGTTGTGATCTCCCTGGCATATTTTTTAACCAGATTCTCGATAGCCTGAACACCGATCCGGCGGCGTTGGGTAGAATAGAAGAGAGCGTGCTCATGGCCTGCCAGAGGCGTAATATTCTCCCTGACTTCCAGATATTTCTTCAATGCTTTTTCTACTTCAGGACCAAAGTATACAACCATTTCATTTCCGCCTTTTCGGGTAACTTTGATTCCATTGTTTTTGAAGTCTACATCCTCAACATCCAGTCCGACACATTCCGATACTCGGATCCCGGTACCAAGAAGGAGAGTAACAATAGCAAGATCTCTGTCCTTCGTTTTTTCATGGTACATCCGTTTCTGCCCGGTCAGCGTATCTCCGCAATGCTCAATATAATCCAGAAGCATGGCAACCTCATCTGTATCCAGACGAATAATATTCTTTTCATGGATCTTGGGCACATCGATCAGAACAGACGGATTGGTGGTAATCATTTCATGTTTATAATAATAAGCATAAAAACTTCTTAAAGCAGAAATTTTACGTTTGACGCCACGTTCACCATTTGTTTCCGTTTTGGAAGAGTCGGCGGATTTATAAACTTTGAGAAATTCTTCATATTCCTCAAGATCAACAGCTTTGATCTGATCCAGAACATCAATTGTAAAATCCGACATATTTTTGTCTTTAAACATTGGATTCTGATCTAACAGAAACTGAAAAAATATACGAATATCATATGCATAGGAAATTCTGGTCTTGGTTGTAGTCGTTGCATCGATAGCCCGGAAATAATCCCTGCAAAATGGCGGAAGCGTTTTTAAAACCTCACGGAGTTTTAAAGTATTGTCAATGTCATTTTGTTCGTGGTAAGTAATTTTGTTATCCATAAAAACTCCTTAATATATAAATTTTACATAATTTGCAGGAAATACCTGAAACACCTGTTAAAAGAAGTGGTTTTACACTCATCTATATCTATACGACAAACCCGAGTTTTTCAAATAGATGGGTAGTATAAACAGCTACTTCCTGCAAAATTGCCTGTTTTTGATAAATTTTCAAGTAAATAAAGTGCCTCCTTATGGAAGCACTTTTTATTATTATTTGTCGTTACCCTCTGAGGTTTTCATCAAAAATAACGGTAAACGGTCCGTCATTTTCCAAAGATACTTTCATATCTGCACCAAAAATTCCGTGTTCCACAACCGGAACCTGTTTACCGGCTTCCGAAATAATATATTCATATAATTTATTTGCTTCATCCGGTGCACCGGCTTCTATAAAGCTTGGACGGTTTCCCTTACGGCAGTTTGCATATAAGGTAAACTGTGAAACCAAAAGCAATTCCCCGTTTACATCCGCCAAGGACAAATTGGTCTTTCCATTTTCATCCTCAAAAATACGAAGTCCCAAAAGTTTTTTCAGATACCAGTCTGCATCCTCTTTGGTGTCCTCACGGCCAACGCCGATCAAAACAAGAAACCCTTTTCCGATTTTTCCGACAATTTCTCCGTCTACTTTGACTTCTGCATGATTTACACGCTGAATTACAAATTTCATAACCTGTTCTTCCTCCGTCTCCGTCTGTTTTTCTGCTTCAATCGAAAGCCTATATATTTCGCCTGAATAAATTTAACTAAAAATGTAAACATTCGTTTAATTTCATCCCAAGCCCCGGACCAGATTCTGTTTTTTTCCGCTTTTACTGTAACTTCCTGTGCTTTTGATACGGATTTTTTCACCGGCATTGGCAGGACCTTTCCGGAAACGGGGTCTACACAATCAATATCTCTATAAAACTCAGCATCTGCAGACATATCTTTTTCATCAAGACTACGTCCGATCAGCTTCCATACAGCAGCATTCAGCACAGCAAATACCGGAACTCCAACGATCATTCCCGGAACTCCAAATAAACCACCACCGACCATGATTGCAACAATAACCATAAAGCTGGACAGTCCGGTCGACTCACCCAGGATCTTTGGTCCAAGGATATTTCCGTCAAACTGCTGAAGGATCAAAATAAAGATCAGGAAATACAAGCTCTGAATGGGATCTACCAGCAAAATAAGAAGAAAACACGGAACTGCTCCCAGATATGGCCCGAAAAACGGAATAACATTTGTAACACCGACGATCACACTGACCAGAATCGCATATGGGGTTCCGATGATCGATGTTCCAACATAACACAATACACCGATAATTGCGGAATCCAGGATCTTTCCGCTGATAAATCCACCAAAGGTTTTATGCGTAAAACGCATGGAATGAACAAGAAAGGTTGCCCATTTGGTTGGAAGAACTGCATAAACAGCCATTTTTGCCTTGGCAACAAACCCCTCTTTATCCGCCAATATATAAAGAGATACGATCGCTCCAATAAGGAAATTCTTCAGAAAAACAAGAAGATCCAGAAAGCTCGCAGATATATTTTTCATCATAAACTGCATCTGGGGAAGGATCGTATTTGTCAAATACTCCTGTAATCTGCTGGAATACTGATTGATCTGACTGATCATATCCGGATTCAGTTTCCATCCCTTTTCCACGACGGAGTTTAACCAGTTTTCCACTACACTTACATAATGAGGAAAACTGTAGATAATATTCATGATGCTTCGAATCAATTGAGGAAGGATCATCATGACAAGGGCATAAATGACCAGAAACATAAGAAATACAGAAAGGATCACACAGATCCAGCGTACTACTTTCCTCCCCTTTTTCTGAGGTGTTTTATTCCTTTTTTCAAAAATCGGAAAAATGATCTTCCGCTCCAGAAAATTAACAATGGGAGTTAGCAGATATGCTATGGCAGCTCCGTAAATGATCGGCGCCATAATACCGAAAAATGTTTTAATTCCGGTGATCAGAGATTTCATATGGAAAATCCCATAATAAAATAAAATACTGGCAGCAATAACCAGAAATGCAGTCACACCTAACTGCACATAGCGATGGTTCCAACGAATTTTCATAGTAATTTCCTCCACCATGTGATTATAACATAGCATCTCTGGTTTGTGTCTAAAAAAAACATAAACATTATTTTCCAATAACCTGCAAAGATAAATTCCGACTTCAGGGTATCGCGCTGATACAGAAAACACCCCGCCATAAAATGGCAGGGTGCCTAAAAATCTGATGTTTATTTTTTCAGGCTGTCATAAATGTGAATGGCTTCGATAATTGCCTTCGCAGTTCCATCAATGCCAAGCTTGCTGCTATCCAGACAAAGATTATAGCTGTCCGCAGATCCCCATTTCTTGTTGGTATAATAATTATAGTAGCTGGAACGGCTTTTGTCTGTTTTGTTGATCATGTCCTTGGCCTCTTTGGCATTTTTATTGTATTTCTGAGCAATACGGTTGATACGCCAGTCAAGGTTTGCATGAACAAATACACTGAAACAATCCGGATTATCTGCAAGTGCATAATCCGCACATCTGCCGACCATTACACAGGGACCTTCTGAAGCCAGCTTCTTGATTGCCTCAAACTGTGCAAGAAAAATCTTATGGTTCATAGGCATGTCTGTAAATCCGGCTGAGGAATACCCAAATGAATAAGTATCCATTACAAGAGAATAAAGAAAACTGTTTGTTGGCTTCTCATCATGATGCTCAAACAGCTCCTTGCAGATCCCACTGTCATTGGCTGCGTGCTCCAGCAGCTCTTTATCATAGCATTTGATTCCAAAATATTTAGCAACTTCCTGGCCGATCTGTCTTCCGGCGCTGCCATATTTACGACCGATAGTAATAATAGAACTTGTTGTATTGTTACTCATAACAGCCACATCCTTTCTGCTCAGATTCAGCGAATTTGCAAATATTAACTCCGCTTCCTCTTTAATATAGTTATTATACACTATATTCCACAAGTTTTCCAGCTATTTTCGCAATTTTGTCAGCAATTTAACAAAATATTCCGGAAGTGGGGCTGTAAATTCCATATATTCCCCGGTACGTGGATGAACAAATCCAAGGATCATTGCATGAAGTGCCTGTCCCTCCAGATGATAGGGATTTCTGGATGAACCATACACCGTGTCCCCAAGAAGCGGATGTCCGATACTGGCCATGTGCACACGGATCTGGTGGGTACGTCCTGTTTCAAGACGACATTCCACATACGTGGCCTCGCCAAAACGTTCCAGCACTTTGTAATGTGTTATTGCATCTTTACCATTTTTATGATTGATGGCCATTTTTTTACGATCTGTCGGATGCCGTCCAATAGGTCCCTCTATGGTTCCCTCATCCTCTTTCAGATTTCCCTGCACAACTGCCCGGTAGCGTCTGCGGATACTGTGACATTTCAGCTGTTCTGCCAGATCCCGGTGAGCAATATCATTTTTGCATACCAACAGTGCCCCGGTGGTATCCTTATCAATTCTGTGGACAATTCCAGGCCGCATCACTCCGTTAATACCGGAAAGGCTGTCACCACAATGTGCCATAACTGCATTGACCAGTGTTCCCTGATAATGCCCGGCTGCAGGATGTACAACCATCCCTTTGGGCTTATTAACGATCAGTACATCTTCATCCTCGTAAAGAATATCCAGCGGAATATCCTCCGGAACGATATCCGGCTCACTGGAATCCGGGATCTCCAGATGGATCCTGTCATTTTCACGAACCTTATAATTAGATTTAGCAGCCTTCTCTCCCACGGTAATCTGTCCTTCTTTCAGAAGTTTCTGAAGGAAAGACCTGGAAAGACCGCTGTCTTTCTCAGCAAGATAGCGGTCGATTCGTATACCTGATTCTTCTTTTTCTACTGTATAATCATATATTTCCATTTATATCTCCTACAAGAACAGATAAATGCATTATATCTCTGCCCGGATCACTGTTTGATATTCAGAAACGCAAAATCATCATCTCTGTATTTCGTGCATACAAACAGGATCAGAAAAATTCCACTTACAACCACATAAACATCCGCAAGATTAAATACCGGAAAATCGATCAGGGAGAAATAGATAAAATCGATCACATATCCTCTGAAAAAACGATCGATAAAATTTCCCAGTGCACCAGCTGCAAGTACTGTAGCAATGGTGAGCAACGGCAGATAAAACCGCTCTTTCGGAATACGGATCCATGCATAGAGGATCACTCCCAGAAACAGTACACTCACAATGGCAAAAAAGAGTACACTTCCCTGAAACATTCCAAACGCAATTCCCCTGTTTTCCGGATAGAGATAATGAAGTTCAAGTACGCCAGGAATCAGCGAAACCGATGGTTGTCCTTTCAGATACAGATATGACAGCCATTTTGCTCCCTGATCCGCAGCCACGAGTAAGATCAGCAAAAAAATGTCCCCCGACATACACTTACTAAAAGACATTTTCTGATGATGGTTAACACGACTGATCATAGAGTTATCTCCTGAATACAGGAAAGCATTTCTTCATCGGTAACTGTTTTGTCGATAAAGCTTTTTCCGATACCATCCATCAGGATAAACCTGATATGTCCCTGTTCCATTTTTTTGTCTTTCTTTGTTGCGGAAAGAACTTCTTCCGGGATAAGACCATCTACATGCACCGGAAGATCGTAATCCGAACATCCCTGGCAGATTTCCTGATATTCTTCTTTGGTCAGAAGTCCTCGTTTCATGGAAAGATATGCCGCAGCTACCAGTCCGACTCCCACACACTGTCCGTGGAGCAGGGTGAAATTCTTAAGTTTTTCTACTGCATGCCCCACAGTATGTCCCAGGTTAAGAAGCGCACGCTCTCCCTGTTCCTTAGGATCACGCTCCACAACGCCTGCTTTGATCTCACAGCATCTGCGTACCATTCTGGCAATCTGTTCCATATCCAGCTTTTTGATTCCTTTCTGCTCACAGCATACATAGCGGAAAAAATCTCCATCACAGATCAATCCTGTTTTTAAAATCTCACCCATTCCGCAGGCAAACTGTTCTGCCGGAAGCGAAGAAAGAGTGCTTAGATTCATATATACAAGACGTGGCTGGTGAAAAGCTCCTACCATGTTTTTGTACTGCTGAAAATCTACGCCAGTTTTTCCGCCAACGCTGCTGTCTACCTGTGCAAGCAGTGTTGTCGGTACCTGAATGAAGTCAATCCCCCTGAGATAAGTTGCCGCGCCAAATCCGGTAAGGTCCCCTACCACACCACCGCCTAATGCAACAAGCAGACTTTTTCGGTCAAGACCATTTTGGATCAGGGCCTGATACAATGCCGAAACGGTATTAAGGTTTTTGTTTTTTTCTCCTGCCTCAAAGGTGAACACAGAAATATCGGAACTTACCTCACTTAAAACCTGCTTTACAGATTCTTCATACAGTGGTCCCACATTAGAATCTGTTACAATGCAGATTTTTCTGTCAACAAGTCCTTCTTCCTTCATAACCTGTGCCAGATTAGAAAAATCTTCTTCAAAACAGATGGGATAATGAAAATCACCTTCTCGTTTTACAAGTAATTTTGATGCTGTCATTGCGTTTTCCTCCTAGCTGTTCAGATATAAAGCAGAATCCGTACCCCAAGACGTCCTTTTTTTGTCTGACGGGATACTCCATCATAAATAAAACGTCCCTTTTTCCGAACGGATATGATGTCTCCCTCTTTGGGCTCATAACCATTGGATGTGATCAGTTTTCCATTTACAAAAACAAGCCCTTCTTCAATACAATGCACAATACTGCTTCTGGAAGTCCCAAAAGCCAGGGCGATCAGAGAATCCAGGCGTACGGACGCACAGGTTCTACTAACTGGTTTCAGTTCCGGCCTCGGAAGATCACCCGGATCTTCTATCTTCGACGCCACAACTGTGGTATGTCTTACACGACACAGATTCTCCAGAAAAAAATCTGTCATCTGACGCAGACAGAAAAAGCTCGCAGTATGATCTTCTATAAGAATATCCCCAACAACACTCCTGTCAACCCCAAGATTCAGGATCGCTCCCAAATAATCCCGATGTGTCAGATCTTCTGAAAATTTCACTGCTTTTGGCTCAAGCCGGATACAATCAATGGGATAATCCCATGTAAAAGCAAGAGCATCAGGGTGAAAGGCTACCATCTGACGCTCTGCATTCTCATATCCGCCAAAACCTTCCGCTGTAACACCCAGCTTATGAAAATTCTGACTGTTTAAAATATTCCGTTCATTTAAATTAAGAAAATCCGTAAATGTGGTAATATCTCTCTGATAGGCCAGATTTGCCAGTTCACGGATTCTCTTAACAAAAAGTTCTTCTTTATCCATGAGGTTAATAACCCACTCTAACAGACGGCACAGAACCGCCAAGGATATTCTGAAGATCACCTGTAATATCTACATTATATGGTCCAAGTACAAAAATATAGCTGGATACCTGCTGAAGGCTTCCTCCAAGTGAATAACATGCACCGGAAGTAAAATCGATGATCCTCTGTGCAAGCTCCACATCGATTCCTTCAAGATTCAGGATCACGGTAGAATTATCGACCAGTGTATCCGCAATTTCTCTTGCTTCCTCCATGGTTGTAGGCTTGATCACACAAACTTCCATATTTGCAGCCTGGGAAGAACGCTTGCTTGTACGCATTGGGGTGATCTTGGAAGAAGGTGCCGGTCTGGAAATACGTTCCTGCCTTGCCGGGGCCTTGGCTGCAGCTGTCTTTGCAGATGACTTAGCAACAGGTGCCTTAACCGTTTCATCTTCCGGCTCATCCTCCAGAAAATCCTCTTCCTCGTCATTTTTTTTCTTGGAAAATTTCTCAAAAAATTTCTTCTTTGGTTTCTCTTCCATATCATCATCTTCATCGAGGAAATCGTCATCATAATCGTCCTCATCCTCAAGAAGGCTATCATCTAACAATTCGTCATCGTCATAATCGTCGTTCAGTTTGATGGCATCTAAAAACTTGTCTAAAACGCCCATTTTAAATCTCCAATCTTATTAGTCTTATAATGCGTAATTTCTTGCACCAAAAATACCAGTGCCTACACGCACCATCGTAGCGCCCTCCTGCACGGCAACCATGTAATCTCCGGTCATTCCCATACTCAGAACACTCATAGTAACATTATTAATGTTTTTAGCAGCAATGTCAACACTTAATTTCTTAAGTTCACGGAAAATTTCGCGATTTTCCTCTGCATTATCAACATAGGGAGCAATTGTCATGAGCCCCTTTATCCGAATGTGTGAAAAATCTGCGATCTGTTCTATAAGCGGTAAAACTTCTTCCGGTTTCAGACCAAATTTACTTTCTTCCTGCGCTACATTTACTTCTATAAGGATCGGAACAATAACCGCTTTTTTCGCTGCTTCTTTTTCAATCGTCTCGGCCAGGCGAAGCGAATCTACAGAATGGATCATTGCAACTTTATCCACAATATATTTTACTTTATTACGCTGAAGATGTCCGATCATATGCCATTTGACATCTGAAGGCATCTGATCATATTTATCCACGATCTCCTGCACTTTGTTCTCTCCAAAGACACGTGCTCCGGCATCATAAGCCTCCTTCAGCATCTCCACCGGTTTGGTTTTGCTTACTGCGATCAGTGTGACTTCATTCGGATCTCTGTTAATTTTATTGCAGGATTCATTAATATTTTTCTGCACCTGTGCCAAATTTTCCGCTACCATGATATAAATCCTCCTTTAATTAGTAAAGTATATCCTGTTCACTTACTTTATCTGCATTTTTCACAATACGGTCATATCGGACAAGCCCATTATAGGTTTCCTTTGATACAACCGCATATTCCTCATTTTCATCCAGGATCTCGATCCGGCGGAATACCGCATATCCCTGATTGACACAGAAAACTCCCTCCAGAACTTCTGTATCTCCGATGATAAACTTCTCTCCACTATCCGGCTCAACAAGAGCATCGCCTTCTTTAAATTTATTCTTGTCTACGTAATAAATATAGCTTGTTTCCTGTGTTTCTTTGTCTGTGATCTCATCACGACCATATATACCGGCACTGACAAAGGTTGTCGTACTGTCGCCTTTTTTATTTCTGCCGGAAAGCATAAATCCGGATTGCTGTGTTTCATCATCCGTCGTAAGATATTTGGAAGGTATTGCATAAAACTCCTTCGTTACGATAGAAGATAACGGGATCTTTAAACCTGTCACATTGTTCGTGACAAGTTCTATTTCCAGAAACCGGTCTGACGCATATCGAATCAGTCCCTTATTAAAATCAATCTTACCGTATTTAGCCCCATCGATCTCCATGATCGAAAAGTCTCCTGTCTGCGTCAGATCATCTTTCAGGAACTTGACACGGATCGATGTACGCTCCTTCAGATTAGCAGCCTGCTTCTCACTTAAAGGAATCAAAAGACTCCAGCGTTCATCTGTAATGATCGTATAAATATCATCTCCGGCCTTTATCTGTCCATCTGTTTTCAGATCCGTTTCCTGATAGGAATTCTGATCAAAATCAGCAGCTGTGACATTATCAACGGTTTTGGTTTCGTAGCCATCTGTAGAATACAGGATGATCCCGTCTGTCTGCGCACGGCGGATATTCGGATCACTGGAAACTATTGTTGTAACTGTGGCTTCCTCTCCATCTTCAGACGTCGTGCTTGCAGAAGAAGCTCCCGAACTGTCTGAAGCATACTGAAGGATGCTTCCATTGAGCTGATATTTAAAACTATAGGCACTGTTGAATTTGCTGGGATCAAATCCTTTGGAAAAGCTTTGCATATTACTGCGTATATCCGCCAGTTCCTCTCTGCTCAGAGAGGTTACATTGTCTGCAGATCTTGAACTGTTCAGACTGTAGACAGCACCGTTGGCATTGATCTTGGTACCTTCCCTTGCGTAATATGTAACGTAACCGCCCGCATCTGCCTGCACTACGTTCTCTGTCATGATCGCCAGCCCTGTGTATGTCTCATTCATGGATAACGGACCGGAGGGAACCTGATAAGATTCCATATGAGAAGCTGTAAGATAAAGAATCACACTAAAGATCATATAGATAAAAATTGCTCCGAACATTACAGTTCCAATGTTCAGACCAAAAATTTTACGAAGCTTTGCTAAGAATCCCGGAGTTTTTCCGGAATGTACTTTATTATCCGGCAAATGAATGCCTCCTTTACATCGTTCATCTCTTAAAGTTCGTTTTATTGTAACATTTTATTTAAATGAATACAAGCTTTAAAACGTGCGAACATACTTTCCGAATATCCGTTTGCCATTTTTTCAAAAGTATGTTATACTATTCAAAATATAATTTCGTGATGCTGTCATATTATGGTCGACAGCAGATAAAATCAACCCAGGGAGGTAAGTACACATGACATATGGCAGAATCAGTAAAAAGCAGCAGGAAATACTGGATTATATGAAAAATGAGATCCTTAACAGAGGTTTTCCGCCCTCCGTCCGTGAAATCTGTGAAGCAGTAAACCTGAAATCCACATCTTCCGTTCACTCCCATCTGGAAGCTCTGGAAAAAAACGGATATATCCGCAGAGATGCCACCAAGCCCCGTGCGATCGAGATCATTGATGATAATTTCAATCTGGTCCGCCGCGAGGTTGTCAATGTTCCTCTTGTAGGCACTGTTGCTGCCGGACAGCCGATCCTGGCAGTGGAAAATATCGATGCTTACTTTCCGATCCCGGCTGAATATATGCCCAATGAACAAAGTTTCATGCTGACTGTCAAAGGCGACAGTATGATCAATGCAGGTATTTTTGATGGAGATCAGGTTCTTGTAAAGCAGCAGGCAACAGCAGAAAACGGCGACATGGTAGTTGCTCTGATCGATGATTCTGCAACAGTTAAGACTTTCTACAAAGAAAATGGTTATTATCGACTTCAACCGGAGAACGACAATATGGAACCGATCATCATCACCGGTAATCTGCAGATCCTCGGCAAAGTATTTGGTGTATTTCGTTTCTTTTCATGAAAATATAAACAACAGATCCCACCCAATGTAATGTGATCTAAAAAGAGAGATATCTTTAAGGTAGCTGTACAGCCCCACAAAGATATCTCTCTTTTCTTTTTCAACAGAAAACTTCTGCTTTTTGATTTCTTCTTATTTAGTTCACATAATATTTTTACAGTAAACTAATATAACAAATTTTACTCATTCTCACCAAGAAATTCTTCCGCATCAAGAATCTTGCCGTCTCTCCAGATCCTCTCAAGATCGTAGAAAAGTCTGTTTTCCTCATCAAAGATATGGATGATCATATCACCGTAATCCATGAGGACCCAGCTGGAGTTTCTGGTTCCCTCGATCTGTTTTGCTTCATATCCGGCACGGCCAAGCATTTCATCTGCATTGTCAACCATTGCCTGTACCTGATTCTGGTTGGAAGCACTTGCGATCACAAAATAATCTGCGATCACGGAAACCTCATGGATATCAATGATCTTGATATCCTTTGCTTTTTTATCATCCAGTGCCTTGCAGGCGATCCGGACCATCTCTTTTTCGATACTCATAGAATTTTAATCCTCCTGTCTGTTGGCTGCATCCTGCATTTTTCTGTCATGGAGTTCTTTATAATAAACATAAGCATCCCTGGTCGTACTGTCGATTTCCTTGGGATTTTCCTCCAGATATTCCAGTGTATCCTTTAAAATCTCATACATACACTCATCCAGATCTTCAAAAGCAATCTTTCGCACCTTCGCAAGATTCGGAGCCTTGTCACGCATTGGTTCAATATAATCTGAAATATATACGATCTTCTCAAGAAGACTCATTCCCGGTCTTCCTGTTGTATGATAAGTGATCGCTGTCAGGATCTCTTCGTCTTTAATATCATATTTACTGCTGGCCACATAAGCCCCCAGTTTGGCATGAAGAAGAAACGGATGATCCTTTTCAAAATCTGATACCGGAATATCATGCTGGCTGCACAGCTTCAGTTTCTTTTTATTAGGAATACACTTTGCACTGTCATGAAGAAGTCCTGCAGCCTGTGCATCCTCCAGATCATAATCATAAACCATGGCAAGCGCAGCACAAGTGTACATAACCCCCATTGTATGCTCAAATCTGGCCTCATCCAGATATTTGGAAAGTTTCTTTTTTATTTTGATAAAATCATATTTTCCCATCTGAATCATTTCCTTTATAGATATCATTTTTCTCGATATAGGAAATCACAGGCTGGGGAACATAGTAGCGGAGACTCTGCCCGCTTTCATGCCAGGAACGGAGCAGTTCACTGGAAACATCAATATTCATGGTATCCAGTCGAATAAAATTTCCGTTATACTTCTGTGACAGAAGTTGCATCTGCTGATCAAGTTCCTTCAATGGAGTATGATCTCTGGTTGCCACTACCAGTACTGCTTCATGACAAATGCGTTCCGGTTCCATCCAGGTATCAAAATTAAAAAGCGAATCTGCACCGATGATAAAATAATACTCTGTGTCCGGATTCGCTTTATTCAGCTGTTCCAGAGTCCGGTAAGTATACGTATAGCCTTCCTCATGCATCTCGATCAGAGACAGCTCAAAGTGAGGATTATCCTCTATGGCAAGACGGACCATTTCCGCACGCTGTTCATCAGTCGCTCTGCCCTTACGGTTCCGTTTATGAGGTGGATTTCCGCAGGGCATAAACAAAACCTTATCAAGTTCAAGCTGTTCATAGGCTTTTTCTCCCAGGATCAAATGCCCCATATGAATGGGATCAAAAGTACCACCCATGATTCCTATTTTCTTTGTTGCTTTGCTCATTTATAACCTCCCGAGATTACGGAAGAATGATTTTTTTCTTGTCCTTTTTACCTTCTCTGTAGAGAACGATCTTTTTACCGATCACCTGTACTACCTGAGATCTTGTTCTCTCTGCAAGAACCTGTGCCATTTCACGCGGATCCTCCAGACAGTTCTGAAGAACGCTGATCTTGATCAGCTCTCTTGCTGCAAGAGCTTCCTCAACAGCAGCGGTATTTTCAGGAGTAAGACCACCCTTGCCAAGCTGAAGGATCGGATCCATTGTCATGGCAAGGCCTTTTAAATATGCTCTCTGCTTACTTGTCATTGTCATACCTCTTTATTTATAATAATCAAAATCAAAGCCATACATACGAACCGTATCACCTTCCTGGATACCGGCTTTCTCCAGTTCCTCCAGGATACCGCCCTCTTTCAGGAATTTCTGGAAGAAAGCAAAGCCCTTCTCGGAATCCAGATTTGTATAGCCAAGCATTTTTTCAATCTTAGGACCTTCCACAAGGAATACTTCCGGATCTTCTTCGCTGCGCTCCACAGTAAATGGAAGATTTTCATTTACAAGAACATCTTCCGGGAAGAATTCCTGTTCAAACACTACCGGTTTCATCGGGCTCTTATCCAGAAGCTCTTTCACATGGAAAAGAAGCTCTCTGACACCCTGTCCAGTAACAGCTGAAATCGGATAAACGGAAATACCCTGCGGTTCAAACTCTGCTTTCAGCCGATCGATGGGGCTTTCTTCTCCATCGTCAAAAATACAGTCGATCTTGTTGGCTGCGATAACCTGCGGTCTTGCCGCAATTTCCGGATTGTAAGCTTCCAGCTCTTTATTGATCTTGTGGATATCCTCTACCGGATCACGACCTTCTACGGAAGCTGCATCTACAATATGGATGATAACCCGTGTACGCTCAATATGACGGAGGAATTCATGTCCAAGCCCTACACCTTCCGATGCACCCTCGATCAGTCCCGGGATATCAGCGATAACAAAGCCGCCGTTATCAGTATCTACAACTCCAAGATTAGGACTCAACGTTGTAAAATGATAGTTGGCGATCTTCGGCTGTGCATTTGTCACACGGGAAAGAAAGGTAGATTTACCAACATTCGGAAATCCTACCAGACCAACATCCGCGATCACTTTAAGTTCAAGGAGAACCTCAAGTTCCTGAGCCGGCTGTCCAGGCTGGGCATATTTCGGTACCTGCATGGTAGCTGTTGCATAGTGCTGATTGCCTTTTCCACCACGACCGCCTTTTAATACGATCTGTCTGCGATTCTCACCGGACATATCCGCGATGACCTTGCCGGATTCCGCATCCATGATCACCGTACCTTCCGGAACCTTCAGGACCACATCCTTACCGTCTGCACCATGGCAGCGTTTTTTACCGCCTTCCTGGCCATCCTCAGCTTTATATTTTCTTCTGTGTCTGTAGTCTCCGAGAGTATTCTGGCCCTCGTCGATCTCAAAAATCACATCACCGCCACGGCCACCATCGCCGCCGTCCGGCCCGCCATTGGGTACATACAGCTCACGGCGGAAGCTTACATGTCCGTCGCCGCCTTTACCGGAGCGGATAATGATCCTTGCTCTATCTGCAAACATATTACACCTCTATTCCAAAAAAAGGCTCCAAACCGGATCGATTTGAAGCCTTTTACCTATTTCATTACTCTGCGTCTACAGGAACGATAGAAACCTGTTTCTTATCGCGACCTTTTCTTGTGAATCTTACGACTCCGTCTGTAAGTGCAAATAAAGTATAGTCTTTACCGCAGCCTACGTTTTCACCTGGGTGAATCTTGGTTCCGCGCTGTCTGTAAAGAATGTTTCCGGCTTTTACAAACTGTCCGTCTGCTCTTTTCGCACCTAATCTCTTAGACTCGGAATCACGACCGTTCTTTGTAGAACCAACTCCTTTTTTATGTGCGAATAACTGAAGGTTCATCTTCATCATTGTTGTTACACCTCCTTGACTTTTACTGTCAAATATCGATTGTTATAACTACCAGCAATTTCCGTCAGACCGAGAAGTAAGGAATCCATAAGGAGCATCCCCCGTTCAGAAAGATCATTTCTGAAATGAATGGAAACAAATCCATCCTTTTCCTGCACATCAAATTTATCATCTGTGAATTTTTCAAGAGAATTCACCGTAGTAATGATCAGTGCAGATACCGCAGCACAAACAATATCCTGTCCAGCTTCTGCATAACCGGCATGTCCCTTCGAAATAAATTCTTCGTAAGATCCATTTTTCTTTCTGACTTTAATTGTAATCATGATGACACCAGATTAACCGTTAATCTTTTCGATCTTAACTTTGGTGTACTGCTGTCTGTGTCCGTTTTTCTTGTGATATCCAGTTTTGCGTTTGTATTTGTAAACGATGACCTTGCGATTCTTACCGTTTTCAACTACAGAAGCGGTAACACTGGCATCTTTTACATCCTCGCCAACCTTTAATCCGTCATTGCTGACTGCGATCACGTTGTCAAATGTTACGGTTTCACCAGCTTCTACACCGAGCTTTTCAACTTTAATTACGTCACCCTCGGCAACCTTGTACTGTTTACCACCTGTTGCAATAATTGCGTACATCTGTGGCACCTCCTAATTATTTACTCGCCAAATTCGGTGGCTTCTGTTCTGAAACTGAAGCTCTTTAACCTCTTTGTGCGGCATACTCGATTATCATAACAGTGACATACTGTTATGTCAATAGTTTTTTTGATATTTTTATTATTTTTTTGTAAGCTCCCGAATGTCCTCGATCACCGGACGTCTTACTTTCTTTCTGGTCATTTCCAGGATATGCAATGGTGTGATATCAATGGCCCTGCTCTTTATCGGATCCTTTCTGAGAAGCTTCTGTAAAACATGAAAGAGTTCCTCTCTGTGATCCGGATTTTCCATGTTGATAAAATCGATCAGGATAATACCGGAGAGATTACGAAGCCTCAGCTGCCGACTGATTTCCGCTGCCGCTTCCAGATTGATCTTGCGGAAGGTTTCTTCCATTTTCTTCTTTCCGGTATATTTTCCACTGTTTACATCAATGGATACAAAGGCTTCCGTCTGCTGGATCACCAGAAATCCGCCGCTGTTCAGCCATACTTTTTCTTTCTGGATCGCATCCAGTGCAGTTTCCACGCGATACAACTTATAAAGCGGAAGAAGTTTGTCCTGATAAAAACGAAGCTTCTCTTTAAGCTCCGGGCTGATCTCTTCCAGATATCCCAAGATCATTTCTCTGATTTTCGGCACATCGGTAATGATCTCATCCAAGTCACGACCATAAGCATCCCTTACAGCAGCCACATAAAATGGTTCTGTCTCCAGTACAAGACTGAAACAGGTACGGTTCCGTCCCTGAACTACGGCTTTATGGTAGCGGCCCTTCAGCCACTCCAGTTCCTTCAGGATCTCTTCTTTGGAAGCGTCTGCGGCATTGGTCCGGACAATGATCCCGAATTCCTTATCCGGACGCTCTGCTTCTTCTTTCAGCCATCCGCTGAGGCGATGGCGGTCTTCCTGTGCCAGCTTGGAAGACAGACCAAACTTTTTATCTCCTGTAGTGAGAACAAGATATCTTCCCGTAAAATTCAGATTGGAGGTCAATGCCGGAAGTTTCCCCTTCATGGCATCCCTGCTTACCTGGACCAGAAGCTCATCTCCAGGCCGCAATGGTCCGTTGCCTTTTCTTCCTGCGGAAAAAACAGCTCTCTGTGCCTCCGCAAGAGGGTAGTAGCATCTCTTTCCAGGCTCGATCTGCACAAAAGCCGCCTGGATATTGGATGCGATATTTTCGACCTGTCCGGTGTATATATTTCCAAGAATGGATTTTTCCTGATCGGATTCCAGCCGGATCTCGACGATCCGTTCCTCCTCTGAAAGGGCCGCTACTGTACAGGACACACCATGGATCTCCATTCTTGTAATGATCAGTTTACTCAATTTCCTCACCTAATGATTCCAGAGTCACAAAACGTGGACTTGCATTTTCTCCTTCATCGGCATACATTTCCAGACGTTTCACTGTGAAGGCAAATTCCGGAAGTTCTTCTCCAAGCCAATGAAAAAAGGTGTTTGTTACCATCTCCGGCTTCGTATAATTAGAGCTTGCAGATGCCAGCATATAGAAGAACCCATTCTCTCTTACTTCCATTTTATAGATATTCGGGCGGAGATCGATTTCCTTTTCGCTGCGCTTAGTCTGCTTGGTCACTTTGATCTCCGGCTGTGCCAGAAATTCCTTCACTTGTCCTTTCCAGTCGATAGAAGGTTCTTTGCCCGGACGGAACTCCACAAGATAATCTGCTGCTGCCACCAACGCCATCGCTTTACCCGCTTTTCCATCCTCTACCTTGCGAACACTTACGATATGCATCCCCTCTGCCATCTGTCCCTCCAGACGGGCTGCGATCTCTGCAGTAGGCATATCTTCTGCCATTTCCAGGTCAAAATAATCTCCGAGACTCTCCATCCCTACTCCAAGGGGAACTGCAAAAGACATGATCATATGCGGGCTGTACCCGCCGGAAAACGCTACCGGAAGCTCTGCACGACGAAGCGCTTTCTGAAAATAACGCATGGTATCCAGATGTCCCACAAACTTCATAGGACCCTCTTTGCTGAATTTAATTCTTACCTTCAAGGCAGACACCTCCTTTAAATTTCATAGCTCCACATGCGGAACATTTCTGACGGCAGTTTTCTGTCACAACACCCTCTTTTGCACGCTGCCATTCTCGCTCCAGGAATCTGCGGCTGACACCGGTATCAATGAAATCCCATGGAAGGATCTCATCCAGGCTTCTTTCACGAAGTGTGTAGAATGTCATATCCACTCCGCATTCAGCCATAGCATCCTTCCAGATATCATAATCAAAATTTTCTGTCCAGGCATCGTAAAGGGCACCTTTTTCATAAGCCTTCAGGATCACGTCCGCACATCGCCTGTCCCCACGTGCGAGAAATCCTTCCAGAGCTGTTACATCCGGTTCATGCCAGTTATAACGGATACTTCTCTGATTCAGCTGGGCACGGACTTCATTTTTAACCACCTTGGCTTTTTCCACAAAATCCTGCTCTGTATACATTGGCGCCCACTGAAATGGGGTAAATGGCTTCGGCACAAAGAAAGAAGTGCTGACGTTGATCTGTACCTTACCTTTACGCTGTTCTTTCGGAACCACTTCATAATAGGTCTCTGCGATCTTCTGTGCCAGATGAGCAATTCCCTTCATATCGTCTTCTGTTTCTGTGGGAAGACCGAGCATAAAGTAAAGCTTCACCTGATTCCAGCCACCCTTGAATGCTTCGCCCGCACCATGGAGGATCACTTCCTCTGTCAGACCTTTGTTGATAACGTCACGAAGTCGCTGAGAACCGGCCTCCGGAGCAAAAGTCAGGCTGCTTTTCTTTACATCCTGCACTTTACTCATAACATCCAGCGCAAAAGCATCAATTCGAAGAGATGGCAGGGAAATGTTGATTGCTTTTCCGTGGAATTCCTCGATCAGGAAATTCACCAGTTCTTTCAGCTGGGAATAGTCACTGGAACTTAAAGAACTGAGGGAAATCTCCTCATGACCTGTATTTTTCAGCATAATACGCGCCGATTCTTTCAGAGTTTCCACATCACGTTCACGGGTCGGACGATAGATCATACCTGCCTGGCAGAAACGACAGCCTCGAATGCATCCTCTCTGGATTTCAAGAGTTACACGATCCTGTGTTGCCTTAATGTGAGGAACGACCGGTGCCTCCACAGCACGATATTCCTTTTCCATATCAATGATCAGCTGTTTCTGGACCTTCTCAGGAACACCATCCGCCGTCGGTGCAAAGGATGCGATCGTACCATCTTCTTTATAGGTAACTTCATAGAGAGACGGAACATAAATTCCAGGAATCTTAGCTGCTGCCAGAAGGAAATCTCTCCTGCTGCCTCCAACCTTTTTATTGGCCTTGTATGCATCAAAAAGTGCATCATAAACCGTTTCCCCTTCTCCGATATAAAACATATCAAAAAAAGGTGCCAGCGGCTCCGGATTATACGCACAGGCACCGCCACCAATCACAATAGGGAAATCCTCACCACGGTCTGCGCTTTTCAGCGGGATACCACTGAGATCCAGTACCTGAAGGATATTGGTGTAGCACATCTCGTACCCGATCGTAATTCCGAGAAAATCAAAATCCCGGATGGGCTCCTGGGATTCCAGTGCAAACAACGGAATCTTCTTCTCCCTCATCACCTTATCCAGATCCGGCCATGGAGAAAAGAGACGCTCACACCATACATCCTCACGCTGGTTGAACATGTTATAGAGAATCATCATGCCCAGGTTTGACATGCCGATCTCGTAGACATCCGGGAAGCACATTGCAAAACGAATTTCTACCTCATTTTTATCTTTCATTACAGAGTTGACTTCGCCGCCAATATAGCGGGCAGCTTTATCAACTTTGAGCAAAATTTCATCACTTAATGCTAATTTTCTCATTCTATTCCTTTCTAAAATTAGTAATATTTCACAAAGAATTTAAAGATATAAAATTCAGTGAAACATCAAAAATGTTTATATTTGTAAGCCAATTCTTGTGTAAAAAGTTGCTATAAAATGATGCCCAAAACCCCGTTTGGTCAAAAATGGACATTTTTTCAACTTGCCAACAACGGTTATCATTACCCTCAAACAGTTAATATCCTGCGGATTTTCGCGAACTTATCGTAAAGAAAAATGGCATTTTGTATATTAAAATACAATGCAATACCAAATATCACTAATAGCACAAAATTGACATACCTTCTCCCTATTATAATCATCTATGGTTAGGATTTCAAGAAAATTGTGTTCTTAACTGTATATAGCGATTGCATCCTTGTGCAGGGAGAATAATCCGGATCCGGACTCCAGTAAGGTTTCCTGGCATTTCATCAGTATTTAAAAAGAAATTCCACCATCTGCGTATTTGCACATTTACTTTCCTCCATTTCAGGAAAAGTTGTACTAAAAGCATGCGAAAGTTTTTTGTCCACCTCATAATCTTCAAGATGACAGATCACACCGGCTTTTTTTATCGCTTTTGCATACTGTCTGCTGTAATTTCGAAGAGTATCTCCATAAGCTGTGACCAGAAATGACGGTGGCAGGTTTCGGATAATTTCTTTGTTTTCCGGATTTATATATGGATAAAACGAACTCTTTTTCCAGTGTTTCCCGTAAATATAGGAGGGAAGAAAAATCCCTATACTGTCCGGTTTGGTTGTATAATACATTCCACTTGCCAGACCCAGCGCCCGAATTTTCAGATCATTTGGAACAACCTGAAAAGCCTTTGCCAATTCAGGACTTTTTAACATAGCGGCCAGATATACGCACAGGCTCGCCCCCGCACTGGTTCCTGTCATATAAATATGTTCTCCGTCACCATCATAGGTTTCAAAATATCTCTTTTTCCCCTCCAGCTATGAAACAATCTACTATTAATACAAATAAATTTTCTTCTCTACAAGTCTGTCACCTTCATACTGCAATTTTACAGAAAAAAAGCGTTTTTCTCCTGAAAGGAGCAGATCAAGAAATACCTGATCCCCCTCCCATGCCGGAAGATTCGGCACCATGGCTTTGTCAACCCAGCAAAGTTCTCCCTCATCACATTCAATCAGTTCTCCTGTATATTCATCGGCCGTGAACACACACATAAGTTCTGATTCGCATTCACTGTTTATAAATGTCACCAGGCCACGGAACTTATAGGAGGTAAGTGTCAGCCCTGTTTCCTCTTTCACCTCACGAACAAGGCATTCTTCCGGAGTTTCCTGACTTTCCACATGCCCGCCAACGCCGATCCATTTGCCCTCATTCATATCATCCTGTTTTTTTACTCTGTGAAGCATCAGGAATTTATCATCGTTTTCTATATAACATAATGTCGTTGTCGTCATTTGATCCCTTCTTTCAGTTCCATCATCCTGCCACTGCCAGTGTGATATAAACCAGGATTGAGACCACACAATACAGAGAATTTGTTGTGGATGCATAAGCACTGCTCTCTTTCTTTCTCAGAAAAGTCTGCATACTGAATGTAGCAGGCGAGGACATATATGTAATAACCGCCAGGTTCAGAAGCCTGGAACCTCCTACCAAATATTTTACTGCCATGAGAACTCCCGCAATCATCACTGCCTGCAAAAGGACTCTCAGCAATATGGTTTTGAGGCAGGGGCTGATAAGTTCCGGCGCAAGTTCCATACTGTACCCAACTACAATAAGAATAATCGGCGTAATAGCCGTTGTCAGAATATTCTCCACACTGAGATAACAATTGCCAAAAGGACTGTCCAAAAGCCGGGTGATCATTCGTGTCAGTCCCACAATAATTCCAAGAACCGTTCCTATAAAAGCAGGGGTTCGCAATGCACTGTAAAACAGGCTTTTTGCATTGATCGTTTCCCCGTTTTCCGTCTGTCCCAGCATTCCCATATACACACTGAATCCAAAAAGAAGTCCCGCAATATCCAGCACTGCAATCTGTGAAAGATTTTCGCTGCCACAAAGACTTGTATACAACGGGTAAGCCATCATTCCACCTTCATAGATACAGACCAGAAACGGAAGATATTTCTTATATGGCTCGTCCATAAATCTTTTCATCCAGAATCCTGCCCCAAATGAAATCAAGAGCATCACAAACATGATCAGAACCAGAATTCCGATCTTTCCACTGTACTCTGCTGTTGCCAGTGCATGAAAAATTGCCACAGGAAGCATAATATTTGTTACCAGTGTTTTCATGTTATTGACACCACTCTGATCTAAAAGTTTCCATTTTCTGCACAGGATTCCAAGAATGATCATCGCCAGTACAGGCAAAACAATCTCCAAAACTTCCATCTCTCTGTCTTCCTCTCCATTGTCTTTAATCTTTTGTTTTTATCTGTTTCTGTGCATCTGCAAAATCTCCATCATCACTTCATATAACGCCATATTCTCTCTCACCACCAGAGCCAGGCTCTCTTTCGCCTGATTCAAAAGATGAAAAAGTTTTCGTACACTGGAATATTTTTCCGCGGAGCACCTGGATCTTAAATATCCTTTTTCGTCGTAATAATACTGTTCATCCAGCAATACAACGATCTTCTCCGCATCTCTCACTGCCTGGATACCAAGCTGTCCAGAACCCTCTGGCATCCGCTGCTGATATCCCTGTCCCGCAAAATCATTCAGAAAATTTTCCACCTCGCGGTCATTATTGGCATACACCACTGCAATATGCGGATACCATCTGGGGCTTCTTTTTTCCGGCAGGTGCATCATGTTCTGGATAAAAGAGGAAAGTTCCGCATTGGTACGGATCCGGTTTGTCAGATGGAATTTCTGGATCTCCGGCAGATTTCCCAGGCTTTCCACAATGCTACGATCCATCTCTTCCGGTGAGATCACATCCTCGGAATCACTGGAAAAGATCACCGGCCTGTGCTCACTCCATGTAAGCAGAACCGATAATTTTTCCAGGGACAGAAGATGTGCTTCATCTACCAGAATGCTGCTGTAACAGCCAAGATCCGTCGTTCCGTCCAGCTGAGTATCTGCCAGAAAATCTATCCGCCGCAGACGTTCATGAAGAATCTTCCATTCTTTTCCCGCCTCTCCACAGTGAATGATACAGACTCTCTGGCGCACGGACAACTTCATCGCAATATCATAAAGCAACAATGTTTTTCCGGTTCCTGGAAGTCCGCTGAACCAGAAATATCCTCCTCTTTCTCCACGTATTCTCTTCAGAATCTGCCGTTCAATATCTCTCTGCTGGGAAGTAAGGAAATACTCTTTTTTGAGAAAACGCTCCGGTTCTGTCAGCGGAGAGATCAGATAAAGCTCTGCCTGAAACAGATTCTCGATATCTCCCTCATAGTCCGGGCTTTCTTTCCCCAATGCAATACATAGCTGTTTCCAGTCCCCCTCCACAATGTGATCATGATTGGTCAGTCTCACCAGATGATCTTCACTGCTGATATAGGTATACGACAGGATCGGTTTTCCAAAAACAGACAGATAATACCGGTTCTGGATCAGCTGTCTCCGGATAGCCTCGTCCGACACAATGCCGCTTTTCAGTTCAATATTCACAATCTGGTCATCTTTGATCTGAAGAAGATCGAACTCCTTTCCAAGCTTCGGGATCTGAAACGAATAGAAAAAGCGCAGCTTATACACTTCCTCCATATGCAGTTCCAGTTGCTTCACCAGTGCTTTCATACTTTCCAGTTCCCATTCTTTGATCCTGAGAAAAAAATCTCTGCCGGAAAGCTGGCGTTCCAGCTTCTGGACACATTCCATATTCTGATTTCTTGTAAGTGCATAGATCGATATTGCCTTCATATTCCAACCCTTACCTGCTGTTTATTTCTTTATCCGCAGTGTCCTGAGATGATCCTTCTGCTCCTGTGTGATCCGGTAGCTTTCAATGGATTTCTGGATCGTCTTGTTATGAGTCCAAATATCCATTCTCTGCTCTTCCAGGAATGGAAGGATCTTCTCATACTGTTTTGCCAGCGCTGTAGCAAAATACCAGGCTCGCATCATATTTACATAATATTCTTCCAAGCGGATCGTTGCCACTTTCTCCGGATATTCCGGTTTAAATCCTTCGTCCAGATAATGGCGCATCAGCATACTGATCCCGAACCGGATAGTATAGGGCTGATCCGATTCCATCCAGCGATAAACCTCCCGGATAAATATATCACGGTGTTTTTTCATCATATGGAGCGCCAGCAGATCACAGGTCGCCCAGTTATCAATATACGGAAGAAAACGCTCCAGTTCTTTCAGACATTTATCATAATCTCTGATCTGCTCGATCAGCAGGCCATGGAGATTATTTTCCTCATAATACTGATGAGGAAGAACCTTCAGGAACATTTCGGATCTTTCTGTTTTTCCAAATTCTTTTGCAAATTTCCGGAGTATCGGTGTCCGGATACCGATGATCTTTTCTTTCTCCACAGTCGGAACCAGCCTTGCATGAAAATCCCGATATCCTGTATCCTGCATTTCAAACAGTCTTTTCCGGACATCCCGGATCATCTCTTCCTGATTCATTTATCATCCCCGCCTTTTATACCAAAGATCGCGATCAGAGAACTCACAAGCAGAAGCATGGGGTAAAACAGTTTCGGCATGATCTGAAAAGCAGAAAGCTCAAATCCCAGTTCCTTTGCCGCAGAAATGGCAACCAGCATCTGGGCTCCATATGGGATCACCCCCTGGAAAATACAGGAAAATGTATCCAGGATAGAAGCTGTCTTTCTGGAAGTGATCTTATATTCCAGCGCCATTTCCTTTGCAATGGGGTTGGCCATAACAATAGCTACCGTATTATTGGCTGTTGCGATATCCATGGCTCCAACCAGAAGTCCCATACCAAGAAGTCCGCCTTTTTCCCCTTTAAAAACTCTCTGTATTCCGGAAAGCAGCGCTTCAAAGCCTCCATGCTCCCGGATCAGCGCACACATGGCTGCTACAAGGATAGCCACCATACATGTCTCAAACATCCCGGAAACACCGGAGCCAATATTTGTCAGAAGCTCCACTGGCGTGATATGTCCTCCAAGAAGCATAATAAATGCTCCGGAGACAATTCCGATCAGAAGTACCACAAATACATTGATGCCGATAATCCCGCCAATCAGCACCAGAACATACGGAAGGATCTGCACAAGATGATAATCCTGTACCACTCTTCCCTGAATCTCTGTCTGAAAAGACAGGATAAGGATCAGGAGCAGTGTAACAACAGCTGCCGGAAATGCAATCCAGAAGTTTTCCCGGAATTTATCTTTCATCTGACAGCCCTGACCGTTGCAGGCTGCGATCGTGGTATCAGAAATAAAAGAAAGGTTGTCTCCAAACATGGCTCCTCCCATCACCGATGCCACGCAAAATGCCATATCAAAACCGGAAGCTTTGGAAACCGCTACCGCAATAGGGGTAAGAAGCGTGATAGTCCCAACGGAAGTTCCCATAGCCACAGATACGAAGCAGGCAACTACAAACAATACCGCAACAGAAAAACGTGCCGGTATCAGAGAAAGCATACAGTAGGCCACACTTTCTGCACTGCTGCGCCCTACAACACCCACAAAAGAGCCTGCGGTCAGAAAGATCAGAAGCATGGTGATGATATTTTTATCTCCTACTCCTTTTGCCATAAGCTCCAGCTTTCTGTCAAAGCTGATCGTTCTGTTCTGAACACATGCCACCAGGATCGCAGACAGAAAAGCCACAACGATCGGTACATTATAAAATCCCATAGGGATCTTCATCACATACTCAAACAAAATCCCCAGTCCCAGATACAGGACCAGAAAAACACCGATAGGCAGCAGTGCGATCACATTTCCTTTTTTCTTCATTTCCTCCATAAAACAATTCCCTTCATCACTTATTATATTCCCGGCTTTTTTCTCCGGGTGATCTGTTTTCTATCATATCATATTTCCCCATTCCTGTCCTGCTGCTGACGGAAACTTCTTCATATTTCCGTCACGATCCTGTTATCTCTGATATTTTTTATCTTATTTAACAAGATTTTCACCAATTAAATCGTTCCTTCCGTTGAAATCCAGAGCTTTTTTCAGTATAATTGGCTGTAGACAATTGTGAAAAAGATATCCGAGGGATTTATGTTGATATCTCTGATCACAGTCATTAAAGGAGGAATATGATTATGGCAACATGGAAAAATCTGGACACTCTTGCTTCTTACAGCAAACTTAACGGTCTGAAAGATCACGTGAACATTGCAGAGGCAATGTCCGGCGAGCAGGGTGCAGAACGTGTAAAGAAGTACAGCGTACCGATGGCAGCAGGTCTGGCTTACAATTACGCAGCTAAGGAAGTGGACGAGACCGTTCTTGACGCACTTTCCAAACTGGCTGATGAGGCAGAACTGATCGAAAAATTCCAGGAATTATATAACGGCGCAGTGATCAACACAGGCGAGAAACGTATGGTCCTTCATCATCTTGCACGTACACAGCTTGGCGAGCCTGTTGTTGTTGACGGTGTGGACAAGCGAGAATTCTATGTAGCTCAGCAGAAGAAAGCTGCAGATTTTGCAAACAAAGTACATGCAGGTGAGATCACAAATGAAGCCGGTGAGAAATTCACTACGGTTGTACAGATCGGTATCGGCGGAAGTGACCTGGGACCGCGTGCATTATATATCGCACTTGAGAACTGGGCAAAGGCAAACAACACCTTCAAGATGGAAGCAAAATTCATCAGCAACGTTGACCCGGATGATGCAGCTGCTGTTCTTGCATCTGTAGATCTTGCTCACTCTCTTTTCATCGTTGTATCCAAATCCGGTACAACACTTGAAACTCTGACAAATGAGGCATTCGTAAAAGACGCCCTTACAAAAGCGGGCCTGAACCCGTCCAGACATATGCTTGCTGTAACCAGTGAGACCTCTCCTCTTGCAAAGAGTGATGAGTACCTTACCGCTATTTTCATGGACGACTATATCGGCGGACGTTACTCTTCCGTTTCCGGCGTAGGCGGAGCGATCCTTTCCCTTGCATTCGGACCGGAAGTATTCGCAGACATCCTTGACGGAGCTGCCGAGGAGGATAAGCTTGCAACAAATAAGAACATTCTTGAGAACCCGGATATGCTGGATGCCCTGATCGGCGTTTATGAGAGAAATGTACAGGGTTATCCTTCTACTGCAGTTTTACCATACTCACAGGCATTAAGCCGCTTCCCTGCTCATCTTCAGCAGTGTGACATGGAGTCTAACGGTAAATCTGTAAACCGCTTTGGTGAGCCGGTGGATTATGTGACCGGACCGGTGATCTTTGGTGAGCCAGGAACCAACGGACAGCACTCCTTCTACCAGCTTCTGCATCAGGGAACCAATATTGTTCCGCTTCAGTTCATCGGCTTTAAGAAGAGCCAGCTTGGTGTTGATGTTGATATCGAGAACAGCACAAGCCAGCAGAAGCTCTGTGCAAACGTTGCAGCACAGATCGTTGCTTTTGCATGTGGAAAAGAAGATGAGAACCTGAACAAAAACTTCAAGGGCGGACGTCCTTCCAGTATCATTGTTGGTGAGGAACTTACACCGAAGTCTCTGGGTGCGCTTCTTGCACACTTTGAGAACAAGATCATGTTCCAGGGCTTTGTATGGAACCTGAACAGCTTTGACCAGGAGGGTGTACAGCTTGGTAAGGTTCTTGCAAAACGTGTTCTCGCTCATGATACAGACGGAGCACTGAAAGTTTACAGTGATCTTCTTGATATCTGATAAACAGATAGGTACCGTCCCGGAAAATGTTTTTTCGGGACGGTTTTTCTGTATATGTGACCTTAACCGGGAAAGGAAATCTTAAATATGCAGCAGATAAAAATGATCGGTCTTGATCTGGACGGAACTCTTCTGAATACAAAAAAAGAACTCACAGAAAATACCAGGCGCGTTCTCAGGGAAGCTATTGATGCAGGTATCCTTGTTCTGATGGCTACCGGCCGGCCATATACCGGCATTCCCGCGGAACTGAGAAATTTTCCGGGAATTCACTATGCTCTCACCTCCAACGGAGCCAGAGTCCTTGATACAGACCATAATAAACTTCTTATCGAGCAGCTTCTTCCCATGGAAAGTGCAAAAAAAGCTCTCCGTATCTTTGAAAAATATGATACTTTAAGTGAGATCTATTTTGACGGCCAGGGATATGCAGACGCTGCCAAGCTTGATAATGTAGGAAAATACCATCACGACCCTAATATGTGGAATTATGTCCGTACTACCCGTATCGCGGTTCCGGACATCCAGGATGTCATTACAAAAGAAAACAGAAGCATGGATAAAGTCCAGGCGCTTTTTGCAGACATGGAGGAACGTGCCGCCGCCTGGAAGGAATTAAGTGAACTTAAGGAGCTGGAGCTTGTAGGCTCCTTAAGCTACAATATTGAGATCAACGCCGCCGGTGTCAACAAAGGAACCGCTCTTGTTGCTCTTGGCGAAATGCTGGGAATCCCAAGGGAATCCATTATGGCATGCGGAGACGGTGACAACGATGTCCATCTTCTCCGGGAAGTCGGTTTTGGCGTAGCCATGGCCAATGCACAGCCCCAGGTAAAAGAAGCAGCCGATTATATTACTGCTTCCAATGACGAAGACGGTGTAGCACGCGCCATTGAAAAGTTTGCGCTGCACCGATGAGATATTCTATTATGTATGCCAAAAAGGAACCGACAGTTTTTACGCTGTCGGTTCCTTTTTTAGAATGGGATTGAATAGCGGTACATTCACATTCGATCAATATTCATAGTTTCCTGCCGGCTGTTTGATCCTGGTAAGAAGATCATGCCAGGACTGATCCCAGATATACCATTTTCCGGTTTTGGAGTGCTTATATGTACAGATCCATCTGGAACTGTCGCTGCCTGCAAAATCAGTAAATGATCTGTAGATCGCAGGAGTGGTCTGAGTCGGTTCAAAATACGGGATATCTTCACTGATGGAATTTCCCTTACCCGGAAGTGTGTCCTGTCTTAACGTAATGGAAATCGGTTTAGACGGAGTATAATTGTTGGCCGGAGTTGCTCCGTTCAGGTAAGAATTGCCAAGATATTTATATCCGTTATCCGCTTTCATTCGATCCCTCAAAAAGTTTTTGTAATACTGAGTCATCTCTTTATTATTGAGATAAGAAATCATCTCCTCGCAGTCCGTCGGATTGGTCGGTGTCCAGGTACGATATGCAAGGATCAGCAGAGCCATGGTCTTATAGCGTCCGTCTGCCGTTGTGATATCATACTGTTTCAGTTCCTCCGCATTGGTCGGGATCGTGGTAAAGGTGTAAGTATAAGTATTTATCGTTACATTAATAACTTCCTTCTGTCCTTTATCATTGGTGATCTCTTTTTTTGCAGATTTAGTTCCTTTTGCAAGAACCGGCTCCACCTGTTTCTTTACTGTCTGTGTCACGTGGACAGTACAGCTGCCTCGCCAGGTACTCTTATCCCGGACCTGGATCTTTGTTGTTCCCACATTCACTGCCGTTACTTTGCCTTTACTGTCTACAGTTGCAACAGATGTATCATCACTGGTCCATACAAGAATCTCTTTATAATTCTTTACCTGAAGCTGTCTCACATCACCTTTATTCATATTTAAGGTGGTGGCACTTAAAGATGGTTTCGGCACCGGTGTAGGTGTCGGCTTCGGTTTCGGTTTCTGCGCTGCTTTTACTGTAACCTTACAGTTGAATTTCTTCGTATTTGCCTTCGCTGTGATCACTGCTGTTCCTTTTCTCACTGCGGTGATCTTTCCTTTGGAATCCACACGTGCGATCTTCGGATTGGAAGAAGAATATTTCACCTTCACAGTTGTTCCTGTCAATTTAATGGCACTGGATTTCTTTTCTGTTAATGTCAGCGATGTCCTGCTGAGCTTCGGTGTTTCTACCTTTACAACACATTTATATGTTTTTTTGCTTACCTTTGCATAGATCGTTGCGGAACCTTTATTTTTGGCAACCACCTGACCTTTGCTGTTTACGGTCGCAACGCTCTTTTTGGAAGATCTCCAGGCAACCTTCTGCTTGGTCCCGGTAACCTTAAGTGTTGTCTTCTCACCTTTTAAAAGAGTTACTTTTGTTCTGTTCAGTTTTGGTGCGGCGCTGACCGTCACACTTCCAAATGCCATCGTAAAAATAAGGCTGATCAGCAGCACAAAACACAACAGATTTTTTTTCTTTTTCATTCTGATTTCCCCCTTTCCGGTAAAACGTATATTTACGTCATATATTGCTTTAATCACATTTTAGAGGAAATCCCTTATAAAAACACTAGCACTTATGATAGTATCCTTGTAAATATGATCGTTTATATTCTTTCATCGCCCATACCGGGGCTTATTGTCAGGAAACAAAAATAAAACAGGACTGATTTTTGATACAGATACTTGAAATCAAAAGTTTCATCTGTTTAAAAATCAGTCCTGTTATATAAAAAATATCATGGTTGATCCGTAATAGCAGGCAGATCAAGGCATTCGCTATCTGCTCATAATGATACAGTCACGTAACATCGCCAGTGCATGCGCTGTAGTCTGCTCGCGGATCCGCATGCGATTTCCTGTAAAGTGGAACTCTTTGGCAATAGCCTTGCCCTTATAGCAGCAGCCCATAAATACAGTACCAACCGGAGTTTCCTTTGTTCCGCCTCCCGGTCCTGCCAGACCCGTCACGGAAATACTGATGTCTGCTCCGGATGCTTTGCAGGCGCCCTTTGCCATTTCTCTGGCGCATTTGGCGGAAACTGCCCCCTGCTCCTTCAGAGTACGCTTCTTCACTCCCAGACATTTATGCTTGGCCTTGTTACTGTAAGTCACAAAGCCATAGCCAAACACCTCAGACGCACCGGATACATTGACAATGCGCTGGGCGATCATACCGCCGGTAAGCGATTCCGCCAGGGAAAGCTTCAGATCTTTCTCTTTCAGAAGATTGATCACTGCTTCCTCCAGTGTCTTGCTCTCATCTGTGGCGAAAACATTCTCTCCAAAACGCTTCTTTAGCTCCTTGACAACCGGTTTGATCAGCTTTCTGCAGGCCTTTTCATTCTCTGCGCTTGCTGTCACACGAAGATGCACTTCACCGGTTTTTGCATAAGGTGCAATGGTAGGATTGGTCTGGCTTTCGATCAGATCCTGGATTTCCTCTGCTACCTGACTCTCACCGATCCCGCTGATCTTTACCATCTGGGACACAATGATCTCCGGCTGGTTTTTCTGCAGATATGGGACAACGTACTCCTCGAACATGGGCTTCAGCTCATTGGGAGGTCCAGGAAGAAGGATCGCGGTTTTTCCTTTTTTCTCAAGGATCAGTCCCGGAGCAGTTCCGTTATGATTGTCAAGAACAATGGCTCCATCAGGAACCATGGCCTGTTTATAGTTGTTCTTCGTGATACGTCTCTGAGGATTGTTTTTCTCATATTCCTTCAGATATTTATCGATCAGTTTCCTTGAGTGGGAATCTTCCTTAAGAGGCATTCCCATCAGATCCGCAGTTACTTCCTTGGTGATATCATCCTCTGTTGGTCCAAGACCTCCGGTGAGGATCACAACATCGGAACGATCCAGTGCAGTACGGATCACGTCACGCATACGGCCTTCATTATCACCTACTACATCCTGATAGTAAACACTTAACCCAAGCAGGGCGCATTTTTCAGAAAGATAGGCGCTGTTGGTATTTACGATATTTCCTAGAAGGATCTCGGTTCCTACGGATATCAGTTCTGTGATCATGAAAAGAAACTCCTTTCGTATACTCTGATCCCTACTCCTGCATGGAAAGGACCTTTCTGTTCTGCATGATATAAGTCAGCAGGGAGATAATGGTCAGTGCAACGGACAGCCAGATAAATATCTGTGTCAGCACTGCAAAAACACCTCCGAAATCCAGCATCAGAAGTATGATCATGATCATCTGGGAAACGGTTTTGAATTTTCCCCAGTAGTTTGCGGCAATGACAATTCCGTTCTCCGCTGCGATCAGACGGAAACCGCTGATGATAAATTCCCGTCCGATGATAATGATCACAACCCATGCCGGAAGCTTGTCAACCTCGATCATGCAGATCATGGCAGAGCATACCAGAAGCTTGTCTGCCAGCGGATCCATAAATTTTCCAAAATTAGTTATCAGGTTATATTTTCTGGCAAGATGACCGTCAAACCAGTCTGTCACACTTGCTGCGACAAAAATCGCAAGACAGATCCAGCGGTTTGCTTCTCCTCCCCAGCCTGTCAGTAAGAAAACTACAAGAAATGGTACAAGTATCATTCTTGCAACTGTAAGTTTATTCGGTGTATTCATCGCTCAGCACTCCTATCAAATCATACTCAAGCGCACCTGTCACACGTACCTTTGCAAAATCACCTGTCATAAGCAGTTCGCCTGTCTGAACGAAAATGTATCCGTCAACCTTCGGTGCATCCCCGTAGGTACGTCCGATATAGGCACTTTCATCTGCAACTTTTCCTTCGATCATAACAAGAAGTTCCTGTCCGATACGGTCCTGGCCTCTGTCATAAGAAATCTCCTGCTGAAGCTCCATCAGCTCGTCTCTGCGTTCTTCCTTCACTTCTTCCGGAACCTGGTCTGCCATCTCTGCTGCCGGGGTATTCTCCTCCGGAGAGTAAGTGAAGACACCGAGACGGTCAAATTCCATCTCATCTACGAACTCCTTCAGTTCTTCATGGTCTTCCTCCGTCTCACCCGGAAATCCGGTGATCAGAGTTGTACGCAGTACGATATCCGGAATCTCCTTACGGAGCTTTCCGACAATATCGATCAGTTCCTGTTTGGAAGTACGGCGGCCCATTCTTTTAAGAATTCGGTCCGATGCGTGCTGGATCGGAATATCCAGATAATGACAGATCTTCTTCTCATCACGAATGGTTTCGATCAGTTCATCGTAAATCTCCTCCGGATAACAGTAAAGGATGCGGATCCAACGGATACCTCTGATCTCACAGAGCTTCTTTAAAAGAATGTGAAGAGATTTTTTGCCGTAAAGATCCTTTCCATAAACGGTGGTCTCCTGTGCTACCAGGATCAGCTCTTTCACTCCCTGTTCAGCCATATCCTCTGCCTGAGCAATGAGGCGCTCCATTGGGACGCTTCGAAATTTACCTCTGAGCTTCGGGATGATGCAGTAGGTACAGTGCTTGTCGCAGCCTTCCGCGATCTTCAGGTAGCCGAAATGTCCACCTGTTGTAAGGACACGTTTGCTTCCTGTATCCGGCAGATAATCAATATCACGGAATTCTTCGAAATGATTTCCGGCTACTGCTTCCTCCAGAGCCTTTACGATGTCGCCGTAGGATGTAGTTCCAAGAACAGCATCGACCTCCGGAACCTCCTCAATGATCTCTTTCTGGTATCGCTGTGCCATACAGCCGGTAACGATCAGAGCATGGCAGCTTCCTGTTTTTTTGTATTCTGCCATTTCAAGAATGGTTTCCACACTCTCTTCCTTGGCATCCTTGATAAAACAGCAGGTATTGATCACGATTGCATCTGCCTGTGTTTCATCGTCTGTGATCTCATGACCTCCGGCTGTAAGAAGTCCCAGCATTTCCTCAGAATCCGCCAGGTTCTTGTCACAGCCAAGAGAGATGAATAATATTTTCATAAAATTACTCCGCTTCTGTCTGAGCTGCTTCTGCAGTCTCAGTGCCTTCTGCGGTCTCGCCCTCTGCTGCCTCAAGAGCCTCCTTCTCAGCTTCAAGAGCCTCCAGCTCTTCCTCTTCCTCCTGTCCGGGAAGGATCTTTACTTTGCCCTTGTAAAGCTCATCAATGGCAACGGAAAGCGGTTTCTTTCCTGCTGCACCAGGTACAAGCGGCTCTGCTCCTGCGATCAGCTGGCGGGCACGTTTGCTTGCTGCAAGTACAAGAGAATAACGGCTGTTCAGCACGAGAGCCTCATCGTCGTCCTCGTTGTTTGTGTTGATAGCCTCAATTAATTCTGAATAAGATGGATGTATCATATCTTTTCTCCCTTCTGTAACGGCAGGGCCGTATTTAACTTGTTAATTGGTATTTATAAAAAAGCTTCCGCTTCTTTCTGGATCCTGGATACAAAATCATGATTCCTGGATGTACGCATGCGCTCACACCGGATGGTCTCATGAAGTGTATCAACACATTCCTCCAGATCATCATTGATCAGGAGATAATCATATTTATCCATTCCTCTGGATTCTTCAACCGCTCTTCTGAGACGCCCGTTGATCACATCCAGAGTCTCTGTTCCGCGACCTACCAGACGGTTCTTAAGCTCCTCCATAGACGGCGGACATACAAATACCAGCAGTGTATCCGGAAACTTCTCACGGATCTTCATGGCACCCTGGATCTCAATCTCAAGGATCACATCTTTCCCTGCGGAAAGCTGCTCCTCTACATATTTGCGGGGTGTGCCATAATAATTCTCCACATACTGTGCATACTCGATCAGTCCGTCTTCCCGGATCAGCTGTTCAAATTCTTCTTTTGTGCGGAAGAAATAAGCCTCTCCGTCCTTCTCGCCTGGTCTTGGATTTCTGGTAGTAACAGAAACAGATAATGCATAATTGTCATATTTTTCCATCAGCCGTTTCATGACAGTACCTTTTCCGGAACCGGAAAAGCCCGAAACAACAACTAAAATTCCCTTACTCATTTCCTTCCTCCCTCGTTTCCTCTCCATACGCTTCCGAAAATCTCCTGGCAATGGTTTCCGGCTGCAGAGCGGAAAGGACAAGATAATCATCGGAAGTAACGATCACTGCTTTTGTTTTTCTTCCCTGTGTGGCATCGATCAGAGTTCGGGTTCCCTTGACACTCTGTATCATGCGCTTTACAGGAGCGGCATCCGGACTTACCACAGCCACGATCTTGCGTGAATTGACAACATTTCCAAAGCCTACATTAATAAGTTTCGCCATTTACGCTCTCCCTTTCTGTCTGTGTACAGCCTGTTTCCTGCCCGGTTACTCGATATTCTGGATCTGCTCACGGATCTTCTCGATCTCTGTCTTCAGATCGATAGCCGCGTTGGATACAATAAGATCATTGGATTTAGACAGGATAGTGTTCGCCTCACGGTTCATCTCCTGTGCCATGAAATCCATCTTACGTCCCACGCCCTCGTTCTCGTCCAGGATCTTTCTCATTCCGTGGATGTGGCTTCGAAGACGTACCGTCTCCTCATCATTGCAGATCTTATCTGAAAAAAGTATCACCTCTGCGGCGATCCTGGAATCATCGATCTGGTTATCTTCAAGTAGCTCGTGCATCTTGGCTTCCAGTTTCTCCCGATAAGCCTTCACTACTTCCGGAGAACGTTTTTCCACTACATCGACCTTTGCTTCCAGTCCGTCCAGCTTCCCAAGAAGATCCTGTTTCAGATTAGCACCCTCACGCTGGCGGGTCTCCACAAATTTCCGGCAGGCCTCATGAAGCGGACCCTCCAGAAAATTCCAGAGCTCTTCCTCATCCGGAGCCTGCTCTTCCATCGTAAACACATCCGGATATCTGGAAAGTGTGGAAACACGGATATCATTCTCGATCCCCAGTTCCTCACTCATCTGGTTCAGATAGCCCAGATATTCCTTTGCCAGCTCTGCATTGTATTTCAGAGCCATTCCGCCCATTGTATAGTCTTCATAGGTGATGAACACATCGACTTTGCCGCGGCGGATATAAGTCTTCATCACATTTCGGATCTCTCCCTCAAAATAGCTGAGTCTTTTCGGCATTTTGATGTTCAGATCCAGATATCTGTGATTGACGGATTTCAGTTCAACAGAAACCTTACGCTCTCTGGAAACTGCTTCTGCCCTGCCAAAGCCGGTCATACTTTTTATCATGTTATCCTCCAATACTGCCTCTTAAGTTTATCAGCTGCTGATAAATACAGTAACTGATTGCATACGGATTTATTATAGTTCATTCCAAAACCCTAGTCAAACTCTTTTTTTACTGTTATAATGATTGATGTTGAAATGGAGGTAAAATCATGGCATTTGACGGAATTACAGTTTCTGCTCTCGTGGCAGAGATCGATGATAATTTAAAAGGCGGCCGTATCAACAAGATCGCCCAGCCGGAAAACGATGAACTTTTGATCACAGGAAAGGGCGCAAATGGACAGAAACGTCTTCTCTTAAGTGCAAGCGCATCCCTTCCTCTGATCTATTTTACAGATAAGAACCGTATCAGTCCTTTAACCGCACCGAACTTCTGCATGCTTCTCAGAAAGCACATCGGAAGCGCCCGTATCCTTGATGTGAAGCAGCCTGGAATGGAGCGCGTGGTGGAATTTGAGCTGGAGCATCTTAATGAGCTGGGGGATCCCTGCAGAAAGCGTCTGATCATGGAACTGATGGGCAAGCACAGCAACATCATCTTCTGTGACGAAAAGGGAATGATCCTGGACAGCATCAAACATGTCTCTTCTCATATGAGCTCTGTCCGTGAGGTTCTTCCCGGAAGAGAATATTTCATTCCCAATACCCGGGATAAAGAAAATCCGCTGACAGTTTCCGAGGAAGAATTTACCGGACATATCTGCAAAAAACCGGTAAACATTTCCAAAGCGCTTTATACTTCCCTCACCGGTATGAGCCCGGTAATGGCTGAGGAGATCTGCTACCGTGCATCTATTGACGGAAGTGATGCGACACAGTCTCTGGATGAGACGGCCTGCACCCATCTTTATCATACCTTTCTCCGCCTGATGGAACAGATCCAAAACCGAGAATTCACTCCGAATATTGTCTACCGCGGAGAAGAACCTGTGGAATACGGTGTCTTTCCTTATCAGCAGTTTGGCAGTGAATACCGCAGCGAAACTTTTGACAGTGTTTCTGCCATGCTGGAGACTTATTATGCTACCAAGAGTCTGCTGACAAGGATCCACCAGAAATCTTCCGATCTTCGTCGCGTAGTACAGACTGCTCTGGAACGTAACCGAAAAAAATATAACATCCAGAAAAAACAGCTGAACGATACTGCCAAGAAAGATAAATTCAAAGTTTACGGCGAACTGATCAATACCTACGGATACGGGCTTGAAGAAGGCTGCAAATCGTTTAAAGCGCTGAATTATTACACCAACGAGGAGATCACTATCCCTCTTGACCCGACACTGACTCCGGCACAGAATTCCAAGAAATATTTTGATAAATACGGAAAGCTAAAGCGTACAGAGGAAGCCGTCACAGAACAGATCACAGATACGGAAAGTGAGATCTCTCATCTGGAATCTATCTCCAATGCTCTGGATATCGCCAGATCTGAAAGTGACCTTTCCCAGATCAAGGAAGAGCTCACTGAGTACGGCTATATCAAACGTCACTACACAAACAAAAAAGGCCAGAAAGCCCAGCCGAAATCCAAACCGCTCCACTACATATCCAGTGACGGTTTTGATATCTATGTAGGAAAAAACAATTTCCAGAATGATGAGCTGACTTTCAAGTTCGCAACCGGAAATGACTGGTGGTTCCATGCAAAGAAAATGGCTGGTTCCCATGTGATCGTCCGCACCAAAGACGGTGAACTTCCGGACCGTACTTTCGAAGAAGCAGGCCGCCTGGCAGCCTGGTACTCCAAAGGACACTCTGCTCCCAAGGTAGAGATCGATTATATCCAGAAAAAGCATGTGAAAAAACCTGCCGGTGCGAAACCCGGTTTCGTTGTTTATTACACCAATTATTCTCTCATGGCTTCTCCGGATATTTCGGATCTGAAAGAGGTTACGGAGTAATAACTATTCAACAAAAAACCTTCCTGTGTTCTCGTATTTCTTCGAGACCGGATACCTGTATCTCTGCAAGTATCTGTCCTGAGAAATTTTTCTGTAAACACAGGAAGTTTTTTTTATTGAACATTCGCACTCCGCTTCGTTACATGCTCACGAACAAAAATCGCAAAACGATTTTGTTCAGATCTCCAGTTTTTTCTTCACTGCCGGTGCAATAGACGTATCTGCTTTATGATATGGGATCAGTGTAGACTGCAGTGCATGGTACAGATCGGATTTTCCGGGCCATACGGTTCCTTTCAGATGATTCTGCTCATCCAGCTGATGAAACCAGGAGCCGTTTTCGTGATCCATGACCACTTCATCCAGGTACTTCATAAACGCAGCATAATCTTTCGCATATTTCTCCTTACCGGTCACATGATAAAGAACTGCAGAGGTATTGATCGCTTCCGCAAGAGTCCAGTGCATACGGTCATGTACCACCGGTTTGCCATTCCAATCTGTCGTGTATACAATTCCCGGTGCACCATCTGCGTTCCAGCCGTCTTTTATTGCTGTTGTGTAAAGATTTTCTGCTGCCTGAAGATGTTTTTCCAGTTTTTCTTTCTCTTCTCCACAGTTTGCAAGCGTCCACTGTGTGATCAGCCTTGCCCATTCGATTCCATGTCCCGGTGTTGCGCCGTATGGCTTGAACGGATCATCCGGACGGTCACGGTTGCAGTCAAGATCTGCCACCCATTCCTTCGTAAAATGTTCCGGGATCCTCCAGTTATTATCTTCTGCCCATCCAATTACATGATCAATGATCCTGCCTGCACGGATATGATATTTCTTATCTCCAATAACATCTCCAGCTGCCAGAAAAGCCTCTACCGTATGCATATTGGCATTTAATCCCCGGTAATCATCCAGCACGGTAAATTCCGTATTCCAGGTATCGCAGGCCAGCCCCTCCTCTTCATTCCAGAAATGTCGGTCATAAACAGCCAATGCCTCTTCAAGAAGCTCTTTCGCCCCGGGCCTTCCGGCTGTCAGTGCGGAAGATGCAGCCAGGATCACAAATGCATGGGCATAACACTGTTTATTGGGCACAATATCTCCTTCCGGTGTTACACCTGCATACCAGCCACCGTTTTTTTCATCGTGAAGCTCTCCCTTCAGACCTTTCAATGCCGCATCCGCAAGCTCTCCGCTTCCCTCATGGCCAAGCATCAGACCCAGACTGTATACATGAGCCATACGACAGGTGATCCAGGTTTCCCGGTTTCTGTCCTTCCATGGTGTTCCGTCGTCCCCCAGATAATAGGAACCTCCATTCGGTGAAGGAAACCGATGTCCGAAATTCAAAAGCTCCTCACAGGATGCTTTCAGGAATTCCCGGTTTTCTTTTGTGCTGATCTCATATTTGCTGTTCATTTCAACCACCCCATCTACTTTTTTCTTTAGGATACCATTCTTTTTTGGGGACTTCAATTCCTTTGGATTCTTTTGACAGATTGACGAAAAAAGGAGAATGCCCTATATGCATTCTCCTCATATCAGATTTCTTAATTCCATTACCGTAACGGTCACAGATATCCCTGTATTAATCTTCAAAACAGGTGATCACATAACGCTCACTTTCCATGATCACATCAGAAACATTGTCTCTGTCCCAGATCGCATCACTGATGATATCTTTCAGCTTATCATCCATAACGATATTAAAATTCTCCTCGATCACCTGAAACGGGACTCCCTCATTCTCCTGTGCATACTCCATGATAAAATCAAGAATCTTCTCTTCCATACCTTAAAATCTGCCTTTCTGTAAATACTAACGTTTAATATATTACATCAGATTTCCGCAGATGTCCAGATATTTTCCAGCCATGTCCATGCAGTATTCCATAAGATATTATGCCAGTATACACACCCCTTTACATTTCGTTCTATATCAGAATCTGGTATGTCGGTTCACATATTTTGCTTTATATTTGGAGTACACAATGGTCTGATCCTTGTAAAGGCCATAATATCCCGATGCTGCATAGCTGATAGATACTGCGATCAGATAGAAGGATACTCCCTTAAATCCAAACATTTCAAAAGCGATCAGGATCGAAGTAATCGGACAGTTGGTCACACCGCAGAAAACTGCTGCCATTCCGCAGGCTGCACAGATCGACGGAGAAATTCCCAGAAGATTACCCATCACACAGCCAAAGGTAGCTCCAATGCAGAAAGAAGGTACAATCTCTCCCCCGCGGAACCCTGCGCGCATAGTCAGTGCTGTAAGCACCATTTTCCAGAAAAAGGCGAAAGTATCCGCCTGTCCGTTTTCCACCGCTTTTTCAATAAGCTCCGCACCAGCGCCCATATATTCATCTGTTCTCAGAATAAAGGTGACAACAATGACCAGGCAGGCGCCCACTGCAACCCTGACATATTTATTCTTAAACCATCTGCCATAAAGTCCTGCTGCACCATTCAGCGCAATACAGAACATAATGCTGACAATTGCACAGCCCAGAGCGATCACTCCCATTTTCAGGCCAGTTTCCACAGTCAGTGCCGGAATATCCGTCACATGAAAACTTTCCGGTGTGACTCCCATTCCGGCTGCAAATCCGGAAGCAATCAATGACGCGATCATACACGGCATCAGTGCTGCATAATACATCACGCCCACACTGACCACTTCCAGCGCAAAAACTGCCGCTGCCATCGGTGTTCCAAACAATGCGGAAAACGCCGCGCTCATGCCGCACATGACAATTACATGACGGTCCTCCTCGTCCAGATGGATCCATCTTCCAAGCTGGTTGGCAATACTTCCTCCAAGCTGGATCGCTGCTCCCTCACGTCCCGCAGAACCACCGGTAAGATGAGTCAGCGCCGTTGTGATAAAGATCAGAGGCGCAGAAAGGATCGGCACATCATCTCTGGAACGCACGGTAGAAAGAACCTGATTGGTCCCTCCATCCTCTTTTCCAAGCTTCTCATACAAAAATATAATGACAAGTCCGGATAATGGCAGCAAAAGAAAAATCCATTCATGAGCCTTCCGGTAATTGGTCACTGCCTTCAACGTAAAAGAAAACAGTGTGCTGGCAGCTCCTACGATACATCCTGTAATGACAGCAAGAACCAACCACTTGATCAGATTTGAGATATCCCGGCTGATTCTTGCACTGTAATAATATAAATGTTCCTTTAATCTTTTGTTATGATCGATCCCCATGTTCCTTCCCTTCTTTTCTTTACTGTCTGCATTATACTACATTTTTCCTCTCAGTAAAAGCAGGAAGAGAAAGTCCTGTTATTTTTTCTTCCGGGAAATATGCCTGTGTATCAGGATCGAGAATACACTGATCATCACAAGAAGCACTGCGGAGAGCCAGAATGCCGGAGACTTCGGATTTTTGATATTTGCTCCAAATATTGTAGCGAGAATAACTCCCGGCAGCGTTCCAAGCACGCCACCTGCCATATAGGTTCCAAATGGAATCTTTTCAGCTCCGAGAAACAGACTCACAGCATCTCCCGGTAAAAAGTTCAATGTCCGCATAAAAAATGAAATATACAGGCAATTTCCGTTCTGGTAATCTACTACTGTTTTCAGTTTCGGATATTTAGCTGTAAGACTTTCCACCATGGATGCACCTGAGAAGCGTCCCATCCAATATGGAAGTGCCAATGTGACTGCTCTTCCCAGAAAGTTCACCAGAAGTGCTGTTCCTGTAGAAAACAGATGCCCTACAGCAAGCTGCAGGATCGCAATTGGAAATATAAAAGAGACACTTTTCACTGCATAAAGCCCAAGCATAAGTAATGCAGCCTTAACAGGTTCCTCCGGTGTATAGCTTAAGATCCTTTCCACAGACAGATCCTCTCTATAACGGATACAGAAAAGGAGAAGCACAAGAAGGAGCACCGCCGGCAGATATTTTCTGATGTTATCAATCATTTTTTTCATGGTCTGATCCCTCCGTTTTCAAAAAAAGAGCACCGGCACCTGTTTCCGGTACCGTGCTCTTTCATAAGTTCTGCTTTTTTAAGTTTCAGGATCAGCAGCCTTTCTTCGCTGCCTTTCTCTCCTGGTCTTCCTTCCACATTTCCTCTGCTACCGGCTTCCAGTTTTCAGCATACCGGTCACATTTCGCACAGAGATGCTCTGCACTCTCCGGTGACTGAAGATCTGTGGAATGTGCTCCGGATTTTTCTACCATTTCTCTCAGCTTCTGCGGATTTTCAAGCATCGGGCATGGACGGTACATATTGTCATTAAACGGCTGTCCGTCATGATATGCCATCATCATCGGAGACTGCAGTGCTTCCAGAAGTGTTTTCTCGCGGATATTGGAATCAGAATAATGGATAAACACACATGGATCGATATCGCCGTTTGCATTGATATGCAGATAGCGACGGCCGCCTGCAATACATCCTCCCACAAACTCTGCATCATTCTGGAAATCCATGGCAAACAACGGCTTTGTTGCACGGTATTTACGGATACGCTCATAGGTTTCTCTTCTCTGTGCAGGAGTAGGAAGCAGCTCCGGTGCTGCATCATTTCCAACCGGCATATAATGGAAATACCAGATAAAGTACGCTCCAAGATCGATCAGGCTGTCGTAAAATGCCTCTGATGTGATAGACTCGAAATTTGCACTCGTATAACATGCAGAGATACCAAATACAAGCTTCTTCTCTCTGAGAAGATTGATAGCCTTGATAACCTTCTGGTATACACCATTTCCTCTTCTGCCATCTGTTGCAGTCTCAAATCCTTCCAGTGAAATTGCAGGAACAAAGTTTCCTACCCGAAGCATATCATTTGCAAAATCCTCATCGATCAGTGTTGCATTTGTGAAGGAAAGGAAGATACAGTCATTATGTTTCTCGCAAAGACGGATCAGATCCTTTTTTCTTACAAGTGGCTCTCCGCCTGTGTAAATATACATATAAACGCCAAGCTCCTTACCCTGGCGGATGATGTCATCGATCTCATCGTAGGTGAGGTTCAGCTTGTTTCCATACTCTGCTGCCCAGCATCCTGTACAGTGCAGGTTACATGCACTTGTTGGGTCAAGAAGGATTGCCCACGGGATATTACAGCCATATTTCTCACGGCATTCATCCTGTTTCTTCCAGCCTGCAAGATTTGCATTGATAAAGAAGTTTGCAACCAGAGTTTTCATAACATGCGGATCAATATCAGTTACCAATCTATGAATAAACGGATAATACGGATGTTCCGGATTGGAAATGACTTCGCGGATCATTGCTCTCTGTGTAGGAAATCCACCACCGGAAAATTTATCTGCCCAGTCCATGATCTTGATAAAATTCTTATCCGGATCTTTATAAACATAATTGAATGCCTGTTCAAGTCCGAATTTCTTAAGTGTGTTCATTGCGCTCATACTATCTCTCCTTATTTCTCTCAATGTAAATATGCAATCTAGCTAAACGGACATCTTCATTCCGTCACACTGCATTTCGAGTACCAAAGCTTTCTTACTATCTTTGCCTGACTCATGGTGTTACTGTACGTTTTTTCCATTTGAATAACAATAGGCAATATAATTGGTATGACCGAAAACTAGGCAAATCTGTTAAAATGCCTAAATATTATTGGCATTTATTCTAAATAACATTCGTTATTTTTGTGCATACTTACTTCACGATGTTTATCCATATAAAAAACACCCTGGCAAAGGCAGAAATATCTTCCGCCCTGCTTCGGGTGTTTTTGATTTATCTTATTACTTTACTACAATATTAATGATCTTCTTCGGTACGTAAATCTCTTTGATGATATTTCCGGAAATCTTATCTGCAACTGCCTTCTTTCCTTCGGCAATCGCATCTTCTTTGGAGATTTCTGCCGGAATACTGATAACAGCCTTGGTCTTGCCGTTGATCTGAACCGGAACCTCGATCTCATCATCCTTCATAAGCTCCTCATCGTGAGCCGGCCACTGTGCATGGAAAATGGAATCCTCATGACCAAGCTTCTCCCAGATCTCCTCTGCAATATGAGGAACAAATGGCGCAAGAAGAATGGTAACTGTCTCGATGGTTTCTTTGTCAACAGCGCCGTTGTTCTGCTTTGCGATAGCGATCAGCTTGTTTGTGTATTCCATAAATCCGGACACTACGGTATTCAGGCTGAAGGCCTCAAGTCTGCTGGTGATATCGTATACCATCTTATGACGGGTCTTCTCCATCTCTTTGGTAGCCGGGATATCTTTCTCAATGCTGTCAAGAGCTAGATTCCAGAAACGTTTCAGGAATCTGGATACACCATCGATTCCTCTGTCATCCCATTCTGCATCCAGTTCCGGCGGTCCTACGAACAGCTCATACATACGTAAGGAATCACATCCGTAATCATTTACAAGATCATCCGGTGAAATAACATTTCCTTTGGATTTACTCATCTTGATTCCGTTTTTACCTGTGATCATACCCTGGTTGAACAGCTTGACAAACGGCTCATCGAAATCAATAGCTCCGATATCATACAGGAACTTGGTGTAGAATCTGGAGTACAGAAGATGAAGAACAGCATGCTCTACACCACCGATATACATATCTACCGGCAGATATTTATCAGCTTTCTCTTTGGAAACCAGTTCTTTATTATTCTTATTATCTACATAACGGAGGAAATACCAGGAAGATCCTGCCCACTGAGGCATGGTGTTTGTCTCACGTTTTGCAGGAGCACCACAGCATGGGCATGTGGTATTTACCCACTCGTCAATAGCTGCAAGCGGTGACTCTCCGGTTCCTGTCGGCTGGTAGCTTTCTACCTCCGGAAGTCTTAACGGAAGCTGATCCTCCGGTACCGGTACCGCACCGCATTTCGGGCAGTGTACGATCGGGATCGGCTCACCCCAGTAACGCTGACGGGAAAATACCCAGTCTCTCAGTTTGTAGTTGACAGTCTTACGTCCGATACCCAGCTTCTCGATGATATGCGGTGCTTCCTTCTTCAGTACGGAAGATTCCATTCCGTTCCACTCACCGGAGTTGATCATGGTTCCGGAAGCCTCTGTGTAAGCTTCTGTCATATTCTGAATTTCTTTACCATCTTTTGCGATAACCTGGATGATCGGAATATCGAATTTCTTTGCGAACTCAAAGTCACGGTCATCATGAGCAGGTACACACATGATAGCACCTGTACCATAATCAGCAAGTACATAGTCAGAAAGCCAGATTGGAAGCTTCTCGCCGTTCAGCGGATTGATCGCATAAGTACCTGTGAACACACCGGTCTTCTCTTTATCCTGAAGACGGTCTACATTGGATTTCATGGAAGCATCAAAGATATATTTCTCTACAGCCTCTCTTGTCTCGTCTGTTGCAAGAGATTTTGCAAGAGCATGCTCCGGTGCAAGTACCATGAATGTTGCTCCATGAAGAGTATCCGGTCTTGTTGTATAGACCGTGATCTTCTCTTCTCTTCCCTCAACCGGGAAATCGACCTCTGCGCCGTAGGATTTGCCGATCCAGTCTGTCTGCATCTTTTTAACCTTCTCCGGCCAGTCCAGTTTATCCAGATCACTTAAAAGTCTGTCTGCATATTTTGTGATGCGGAGCATCCACTGACGGAGGTTCTTTTTGGTAACCGGAGTGCCACAACGCTCGCAGCATCCGTTTACAACCTCTTCATTTGCAAGACCTGTCTTACAGGAAGGGCACCAGTTGATCGGGAACTCCTTCTCATATGCAAGCCCCTCTTTGAACATTTTTACAAAGATCCACTGTGTCCATTTATAGAATTCCGGATCTGTTGTGTTAACCTCCATATCCCAGTCATAGATCGCTGCGATATCGTTGATCTGACGTTTGATATTTTTGATGTTTGCTGCTGTAGATACTGCCGGATGAACACCCATCTTGATGGCATAGTTCTCAGCCGGGAGACCAAAAGCGTCCCATCCCATCGGATGGATCAGGTAATAACCCTGAAGCATTTTATAGCGGCTCCATACATCAGAGATCACATAGCCTCTCCAGTGTCCTACATGAAGACCGTTTCCGGACGGATACGGGAACATATCCAGACAGTAGTATTTCGGTTTCTTGCCATCATTGACATTTACCGGCTTTTTCTCCCAGTTTGTGCGCCATTTCGCTTCGATGGCTCTATGGTTATAAGGTGCAGCCATTTTTTTATTCCTCCTGACAAATTACTCAGTATTAATACTTTAATGCTTTCACACACTGCTATTAATTTTAACTACTTATGATGTATTTGTCAAACAAAAATCCAAAAACAGCCCTTTTCCATCAAAATATACATGAACCTGCAATCCTGGCCTGGTTTAGTTGACGCTTCTTTTTTCACATGATATAATTTCCTGCATGTATTTTCCTATATTATACATACCATACATATTTATCTTAGGAGGGAACGCATAAATGAAATCTTTTTATTCCTGGTACCGGAAGCATATTACCGGTGCGATCTTTACAGGACTGATCCTGGGTATCCTCACAGGACTTTTCCTGGCCGGACGGTTTGAACCTGTCCTCACTGTGACCAGTCTGATCGGAAGTATCTACATGAACGCCCTGAACATGATGATCTTTCCCATGGTCTTCTGTTCCATTGTCATTGGAATCTGTTCCATCGGAAACGCACGTACTACCGGCAAGATCACTGCAGCATCCATGATCTATTTTCTCTGCACAACGGCACTTGCCAGCCTGTGCGGACTGATCATCCCGAGATTGATCCATCTCGGAAAGGGAGTCAAATTTGAGATGGCAACAGCCGATATCCAGGCTACAGAAATGAGCAGTATCCTTGACACCCTGAAAAACCTGATCCCTTCCAACCCAATCGCCGCATTTGCTGACGGAAACATGCTCCAGGTTCTGGTATTTGCCCTGATCATCGGTTTCACACTGATCGCAGTCGGTGAAAAAGGAACTCCATTCCTGAATCTGATTGATTCCATCAATGAAGTATGCCTGAAGATCATCACAACCATCATGTACTTTACACCCATCGGTGTTTTCTGTACCATCGTACCGGTTGTGGAAGCCAACGGAACTGAAACGATCATTTCCCTTGCAACACAGCTTGTCATTCTGTATGTGGCATTCTTTGGCTTCGCTATTGTAGTGTACGGTTTCTCTGTAAAGCTGATCGGCAAACAGAGTCCGCTGAAATTCCTGAAAGCGATCCTGCCAGCAGCACTGAACGCCTTCGGAACCTGCTCAAGCTCCGCAACCATTCCATTAAGCAAGCAGTGTATGGAAGAAGAAATGGGCGTATCCAACCAGATCACCAGCATCGCCATTCCTCTTGGTGCTACCGTTAATATGGATGCTGTATCTATCCTGATGTCCTTTATGATCATGTTCTTTGCAAACGCCTGCGGGATCCATGTAAGTATTCCTCTTATGATCATTATCCTTCTTGCAAACGTACTGCTTTCCGTTGGTACTCCAGGTGTTCCCGGTGGTGCTATCGCATCTTTCGCAGCACTGGCAACTATGGCCGGACTTCCTGCCGGAGTTCTTGGTGTTTATATCAGCATCAATACCCTCTGTGATATGGGCGCCACCTGTGTCAATGTTATCGGTGACATGGCATGCTGCTCTGTACTGAAAAATGTTATCCAGATTGAGGAAGAAGCATAAACAAATCTTTCTGAAGTGTTATTTAAACAGAATGCGAATTACTTTACATAAAATATTTTATGTAAAGCAGCAATAGCAAAAGCCGTAAGATATATGTTTAAGAAACTTTCACATATACTTACGGCTTTTCTGTTTATCAACTGTTCACATCCTGTATTCTTTATACTGTTTAACGTAAATGATGTAACACAGAAATTTATATTTCATTTTGCTGACTTTATTTTTTCAGAACACGGTAATTTTCTTCTCTGTCGTAATCCTTATGGACCCCATCGTCCTCATATAAGGTATACTCCGCACCTTCATATCCGAGAAGCTGCATATTTTTTGTATCCAGAGCTGCCACACATTCCGCTGCTTCTGCAACCGGAATACATTTTCCCTTCCGGATAAACAACGGAATCTCATTCAGTGCCACCTCTACATAATGAACACCCTTTTCAAGGATCTCCTCTGCAATGGTTCCATCCGGAAGGAATTTCACAAACTTCATCTCCTCCGGAAGATATACATAACGGCCTCTTGCGTTCTGTTCATAAACCGGAGCGATCATGATCTCATTTCCAAGAAGCAGCTGGTCTTCCACATGTACAGCAATCTTATCCTCCGGATAAACAAAGCCCAACGGCCGGAAATACATATCATCGTTCAGAGCCGCCTTCATATATTCACTGTAAAGATATGGAATAAGACGATATCTTACACCGATCACATGACGGAAATCTTCCACATTTTCAAACTGGTAGCATTCCTGCTCTCTGGTACCGATCGCTGTATGATCACGCATCAGCGGTGTGAATACTCCAAGTGCCAGGAAACGAAGCAGCAGTTCTCTTGTTGTATCAGCGCCAAATCCACCCAGATCTGCTCCTGCATACAGGAAACCACACATATTCAGAGATGGCATCATCTTCAGGTTCAAAAGGATATGAGCCCACCAGGATTTATTATCGCCGGTCCAGATCCCACCATAACGATGCATACCAATATAGGATGATCTGGAGAACATCAGAAAACGTTTTTCCGGATCGATCCGTTCAAAAGCCTCCCCTGCTGCTCTGGTCATATTGTAGCCAAACAGGTTATGGACTTTGTCATGCCGGATCTTTCTGCCATCCACATTATGGTAAAATCTCCGATAATCTTCCGGATTGTTTGCAACATTGCGAAGTGCACTCTGCATCTTCCAGATATGGATCTTTCCTTCCGTATCTTTTGCAAATTCTCCTGCAAGCTCTTTGACCTCTTTCATTCCCTCTGTGGAATAGAAGATCGCCGGCTCATTCATATCGTTCCAGAAACCGTCGATTCCCTTCTCGATCAGGAAACGGTATTTGTCACCGAACCATTTTCTGGCATCTTTGTTCAATACATCCGGAAAATGAGTATCCCCCGGCCATACAGCAGCTACAAAATCACTGCCGTCCTCTCTCTGGCAGAAGTAGTGGTTTTTGACACCCTCCTCATAAACATCGTATCCCGGCTCTACCTTGACGCCGGCATCGATGATCGGGATCAGACGGATATCCTGATCCTTCAGTTCCTTTACGAATTCCGGAAAATCCTGAAAATTCTCTTCACTTAATGTAAAGTCCTTATAAGACTGCATATAATCAATATCCATATAGATCATATCAATAGGAATATGATTTTCACGATATCCAGCTGCAACCTTCCGGAAATCCTCTTTTGTAGTATAGCCCCATCTGCTCTGGCCAAATCCAAAGGCAAATTTCGGCGGGATATAGCTTCTTCCGATCACATGACGGAACTGCTTTACAATATCATAGGGACTCTCCCCTTCGATCACATAAAGCTTCAGGTCTGCATTTTCGCAGGTTACCTTCATGGTATCCATTCTGGTATAGCCAATGTCAAAGGTGATCGCTGCCGGATAGTCAAAAAACATTCCAAAGGTTTCTTTTCCGGACACAATGATAAGATTATGTGCACCGTACAGGGAATGTTTATCCTCTGTATGCTCCGGATCATCGGTACAGTTACTGGTGTAAATGAATCCTCTCTTGTTGATACCGCGGTTGGATTCTCCCAATCCGTAGACGATATCCTCTTCATCCATGATATAAGTAAAAGAAAATCCATCTTCTGCACAGATTTCTCCATATCCTGGCTTTCCTTCTGCTGTCTCAATGTTTTCTATCAGTGCCTCAGTCTCAAAGGGCTCTCCATATACATATTTTTTTATCATTTTTCCCTCTCCTGTTACAGATTTCTGTAAAGAACAAATGCCTCATAAGGTTTCAGGACCACTTTCTTTCCAAAATCCTTTCTTCCAAGATTTGTGATCAGACATTCTGCATTTTTCTGAAATTCTTCCGGAATTTCCATTTCTGCCACATGCTCACTGAAATTGCAGACTGTGAGAAGCTTCTCTCCCTCAAGGGTTCTGGTATATGCAAAAATCTGATCATGATCTCTGTAAAGTGCCTCAAAAACACCGTAAACGATCACCGGTTTTTCTTTTCTTAAACGGATCAGCTTCTGATAATAATGGAAAATAGAATTCGGATCTGAAAGCTGCTGCTTCGCATTGATCTCCTTATAATTAGAGTTTACCCTGATCCATGGCGTTCCCTCCGTAAAGCCGGCCTGATGAGAATCCTCCCACTGCATTGGTGTTCTGGCATTGTCACGTCCTCTCAGCATCAGGCACTTCATCATATATTCCGGTGTATAAATACCTGCTTCTGTATATTCATGGAAATACTGAATACTCTCGATATCACGATAATCCTTAAGCTCTGTAAAATAAGCATTGGTCATTCCAAGCTCTTCTCCCTGATAAACATAAGGAGTTCCCTGCATCATATGAAGACAGGTTGCCAGCATCTTGGCTGAAGTTTCCCTGTATGCCGGATTATCATTTCCAAATCTGGAAACACTTCTTGGCTGGTCATGATTTCCAAGAAACAGACTGTTCCATGCTTTTCCCGCAAGCTCTTCCTGCCATTTGATCATAACCTTTTTAAATTCCTGGAAATCGTATTTCTCGGTAGTCCATTTACCATGGTCTGATCCCTGATCCTCTACATGCTCAAACTGAAACACCATGTTCAGCTCATTCCTGTCCTCACCTGCATATTTCTGTGCCTCTTCGATAGTCACACCGGAGGTTTCTCCAACTGTCATCACATCGTATCGGGATAAAACCTCTCTGTTCATTTCCTGAAGAAACTCATGGATCCTCGGGCCATGGACGCAGTAAGGACCAAAATCACCGTATAATCCTCCATTCATTTCTCCATCCGGATATGACTGATCCTTGGAGATCATGCTGATCACGTCCATTCGGAAACCGTCGATTCCTTTTTCACACCAGAAATTCATCATATCGTAAACTTCCTGACGAACCTTTTCATTTTCCCAGTTCAGATCCGGCTGTTTTCTTGAAAACAGGTGAAGATAATACATCTCTGTCTGAGGATCATACTCCCATGCAGGTCCTCCGAACGCACTTCCCCAGTTATTCGGTTCTTTTCCATTCACCGGCTCTCTCCAGATATAGTAATCCCTGTAAGGATTATCTTTGGATTTCCTACTTTCAATAAACCAGTTATGTTCATCAGAAGTATGGTTTACGACCAGATCCATGAGGATCTTAATGCCCCGTTTATGCGCTTCTTCAAGAAGCTTTTCATAATCCTCCATGGTTCCATATTCTTTATAGATCCTGCGGTAATCGGAAATATCATAGCCATTGTCATCCTGCGGAGATTCCAGCATGGGTGAGATCCAGAGAACATTTACTCCCAGTTCTTTCAGATAGTCCAGTTTTTCTATGATCCCGGGAATATCACCAATTCCGTCTCCGTTGCTGTCCTTAAAACTTCTCGGGTAGATCTGATATACCACGCTTTCTTTCCACCAGTTTTTTTTCATGGTAAATTGCCTCCTTTTTCTGTTGATTCTGAAATCAGCATATCCTATCCACCCTTTAAAATCAACAAGTTTCTCGTGAAACTTAAATTACTGCCAAACTTTTCTGTTTTTTTTATGCAGTTTTAACAATAAAGCACTACTGGCCTCTAAAAATAATTTCCAACCGTATTTCGATGATGTGCCAGGAAAAGTCATCACAACATAAAAAAAGAGATCCTGCTACTCTTTTACAGAATCTCTCTTTACAAGCCAGACAGGGCTTTTTACATTTTTTTCGGCAGGTTCCTTTCCCTCTGCCATAAGAAGCAGCTTCCGCAAGGCCAGAACTGCTTTCTGATGAACATCCTGATGAATGGTGGTCAGCTTTGGCCTGACGATCTGCGCATAAAAATTATCATCAAAGCCGGTAATGGAAATCTGATCCGGAATCCGGATTCCCCTGTCTGTAAAAAAATTGATGGCCTCCACAGCTGTGTAATCCGAAGAAAATGCCAGTGCCTTTGTCTCCAGAAAATGAGGCAGCAGCTCTTCATATTTTTTCAGTCTGCGCCGGGGTTCCTGGGGAACCACCACATAGCGGGAGCGGCTGCAGAAGCCGCCATTTTTTTCCATAGCCTGTTTGAATCCAAGCCATCTGGCATAATCACTGTCCTGCTCTGTTTCCGCAACAAAAAGTGCCCGGTGGTATCCACAGGAATGCAGATATTCCCCGATCTGATATCCGCCGGAATAATCATCCACTCCTACATTCTGAAAGCTATATCCACCCTTCGGATAGGCATCGATCAATACCATTTTTTTATTCAGCTTTCTGGAAAGCTGATGATACTGTTCTTCATTATACCCTATAATGATAAGACCCTCTACATTCCAACGGGATGCCATATCTACCACATTATCGATCCGTTCACCGCCAATGAGCATAATATAATAGCCTCTGTTTTCTGCTTCGACCTGCAGCGTTCCGGTAATCTCTCCCACAAAAGAATCCTGCAGAGACTGCATACCATGAATGAAGGAAAAACCAAGAACCACTCCAATGATCCTTGAGCCGTGTCCGGATAGCATCACAGATCCCATGTGGGGAACATAATTCTGCTCCTTCAGGATCGCCGTGATCCGGTCAATGGTGCTCTGTGAAACCCGTTTTGTATTTCCATTGATCACATTGGATACGGTTGTACGACTGACACCTGCCATATCCGCGATATCCTGCAGCCTTATCATTTCATTGAATACTGCATCAACTCATAATGAAGCTCACAGCCCTCATAGATTTCTGCCGGAAGTAATGCCCTGGCAACCACTTTCAGTTCCTCCTCCGGCTGATCCACACGCTTCAAATGTGCATAATCTCCGTCAATCTGTTCCACGATATAATCACATACTAACATTTTTTGTCCTCTCTCTTTTCTTTTTTGCTCATACTTCAATAACCTGTATGAGCGCAATTCGTTTCTCTGACTGCTTATTCACGAATGCATCTGAAAACAGGCTACAGCAAATGCTGCAGCCTGTCAACTCTTTATTCTGCCCTCAAAAAATATCTCTGTTTATTCGTCAGCACTGTCAACCTTGCTTGCGCGTGCCGCGATCTCTTTCTCCTGGATATCATTAGGAGCCTGCTCATAGCGTGCAAATTCATAGGAGAAATCTCCGCTTCCACCGGTCATGGAACGAAGGACAGTGGAATAACCATAGATTTCAAGAAGCGGAACATCTGCCTCAATGATGGTATTTCCTTCGTGGTCCGGATTCATTCCGAGAACACGACCACGTCTCTTGTTCAGATCTCCCATAACATCGCCGGTATATTTATCCGGAACTGTAACCTTCATGGAGATGATCGGCTCAAGAAGTACAGGAGACGCTTCCATAAAGCCCTTCTTGAAGGCAAGGATAGTTGCCATCTTAAATGCCATCTCAGAAGAATCTACCGGATGATAAGATCCATCGTAAAGGGTTGCCTTCACACCAACAACCGGATATGCAGCCAGAGGTCCCTTGAGAACACATTCCTGAAGTCCCTTCTCAACAGCCGGGAAGTAGTTCTTCGGAACTGCACCACCTACAACTACCTGCTCAAATACATAAGGTGTCTCCAGATCGCCAGATGGCTCAAAGCGCATCTTAACGTGGCCATACTGTCCGTGTCCGCCGGACTGTTTCTTATGTTTGCCTTCTACATCTGAATTTTTACGGAGTGTTTCACGGAACGGAACCTTCGGTTTGGAAAGCTCCACATCCACTTTATAGCGCTCCTTCAGCTTGCTGACAACGATATCAAGATGCTGATCACCCATACCGTAGATCAGACTCTGACGGTTTGCACTGTCATTGACAACCTTCAGTGTTCTGTCCTCTGTCATCATCTTGGCAAGGGACTGTGCGATCTTATCCTCGTCGCCCTTCTTCACTGCCTTAAATCTCTTATATGTATATGGTGTGGAAAGTATAGCCTTTGGATAAAGGATCGGATTCGCCTTGGTTGCAAGGCTGTCACCGGTCTGTACACTGCCAAGCTTGGCAATGGCACCGATATCCCCTGCAAAAAGCTCCGGAACTTCGATCGGTTTGGAACCTTCCATGACATAAAGCTTGTTTACACGCTCCTCTGTTCCTTTCTCTACATTAAGAAGTGTATCATCGGATTTCAGCACACCGGAGCATACCTTGATCAGAGAATATTTACCAAGGAACGGATCCGCGATGGTCTTAAATACATAGGCGGATTTTGCCTTGGCAAAGTCATAATTGGCCTCAAAGATCTCGTTAGTCTTCTGTGCGATACCATTGCAGGAACGTCCGCTTGGGCTTGGGAAGTAACCGCAGATATCATCCAGAAGGTTAGATACACCGCGAAGGTTCACCGGTGATCCCATGCATACCGGAACAATACTTCCATCCTGTACATTGGTTGCAATAGCGGCGGAAACCTCTGCTACGGAGAAGGTATCTCCCTCGAAATAACGGTCCATAAATTCTTCGCTTGTCTCTGCAACAGACTCCATCAGAGTTTCATGATATTTCTCAAGATATTCTGTCAGATAATCCGGAACCGGGCATTCTTCCTTGCCGGCCTTATCAATATATCTTCTTCCTGCCTGCTTCACAACATTGACATAACCTACAAACTTACCATCCTCACGGATCGGGAAATGAAGAGGAGCGATCCTCTTGCCGTACAGCTCTGTCAGCTCTTCCACGACCTCACGATAGCTGACATCATCCACGTCCATATCTGTAACAAAGATCATTCGCGGAAGCTTATATTTCTCGCAGAGATTCCATGCTTTCTGTGTTCCTACCTGAACACCGGCCTTACCGGAAACAACGATGATCGCTGCATCTGCAGCACTGACTGCCTCCTCAACTTCTCCCACAAAATCGAAGTATCCGGGAGTATCCAGTACATTTACCTTCACCTTGTCCCATGGTACCGGGATCAGAGAAGTTGTGATGGAAAAATGTCTCTTTATTTCTTCCTTGTCATAATCGCTGACAGTATTGCCATCCTCAACACGTCCGAGTCTGCTTGTCATACCTGCCAGATAAGCCATTGCCTCAGCCAGTGTTGTTTTGCCTGCGCCACCGTGACCTAATAGGACTACATTTCTGATTCGGTCTGTTCTGAAAACGTCCATATGTAATACCTCCCTGTTTGTCTTACTTAATATGTTCACATTTTACTAAATTTCCATGCAAATTTCAAGTATTTTATTCAATTTTGACAACTTTTTTTCAGAAAGTTTTTCGTATTACCGTCAATTAATACAGAACAGTCGTCTATCTTTCAGAATTTCCGGTTTACATACTTTTTCACGGCATCCACAGAACGGTTCAGTACCAGCTCTTCCGGAAAATCCAGTTTAGTCAGAAGGTCTCTGGCAAGATCAAATTCCCCGATCAGAAGATCAAAATGGGCATCACTGTCCATAACCACAGGTACCCGATATTTTTTACAGTATTCCAGCATGATGGTATCATTCTCCACTGCATTCTCACGGTTACAGTCAGGGTCTATGGAGTGATTGTTCAGCTCCAGGACTTTACCGTATTCTCTGGCGCCCTGTACAAGCGCCTCATAGTCAACCTCGTATCTTCCGTCATCCGGATGTCCGATGATATTGACACACGGATTCTTCATAGCATTAAGATAGGCCTCCGTATTCTCCTGTCTGCTGCCTGGTCTGATGCATGGAACATGAAGACTTGCAATGACCACGTCCAGCTTCTCCAGAGTTTTCTGCTCAAGATCTACCGTTCCCGCCGCATCCAGGATATTTACCTCCGAACCCAGAAGCAGCTGGATCCCGTACATTTCACGGGGTACTACCTTTATATTCTGGAAATAAAACTTATGACAGGTTCCGGGCATTTTCGGTGCATGCTCTGTGATTCCCAGGAGTTCAAGACCTTTATCGGAAGCAGCCCTGGCCATCTCGCGAAGTGTGCAGTATGCATGTCCGCTGGCTACGGTATGTGTGTGAAGATCCATTACTGACTGATATTTCATGATAAATTCTCCTCTGTATCTTATATTGTTTTTTTCTTATTATATTATACGTCCGAAATCTCCGATTTCTCAAGCCTTTTTCTATTGTTACTGTTCACTCCATTCTCAGCAACACGCTTCGCGATGCACAGAATTTATGCTGATCGCATAAATTCGCGCGATATGTCTCGGGTTTTCCGTGACCTTCGCTCACAAAAAACACCTCGCGGAATATTACCAATGAACAGTAACTTTCTATTACTCTTCCCTGTTCGCAAAACATTACGGTAAACAGCTATAAAAATGGCCTTCCTGTTTCCTCTAACATTTGTTGACATTTTTCACACTTTCTTTTACAATATAGTCGTGATTTACACTATTAAAGAATAAAAGTAAAAAGTAACCTGAAAGGACTCTGAAGTACTATGAAAACCATAGGTTTTATCGGCCTTGGACTGATCGGCGGCTCCATTGCCAGAACCATACGAAAATTTCACCCGGATTATCGCCTGCTTGCCTTTGACAAAGACAGAAGTGCTCTGGCAGAGGCAGTCAGTTTAAACGTGATCAACGGGATCTGTGATATTGACGATGAGCAGTTATATAACTGTGATTATCTTTTTCTCTGTGCACCTGTAGAATTCAATGTGGAATACATGGAAAAGATCAAAGATTCTCTTGGAAAGAACTGTATCCTCACAGATGTAGGCAGTGTAAAAAGCGTTATCCACGAAAAAGTAACCGAGCTCGGACTTGAAGGACGCTTCATCGGCGGTCATCCTATGGCAGGCTCCGAACGCAGCGGTTTTTCCAATTCCAGTGATCATCTTCTGGAAAATGCTTATTATATCATCACTCCGGGAGGAGAAGTTGCTTTGGAAAAGATTTCTGATTTCACAGAACTAATCTCCTCTCTTGGTGCGATCCCCCTTGTTATCACTGCAGAAGAACATGATTTCATCACGGCAGGAGTCAGCCACCTTCCTCATATCGTAGCCTCCGCTCTTGTAAATCTTGTAAATCTTCTGGATAACGACGCCCAGTATATGAAAATGATCGCAGCTGGCGGTTTCCGTGATATCACACGTATTGCCTCTTCTTCACCGGTTATGTGGGAACAGATCTGTCTGGAAAATCAGAAAAACATTTCCACGGTTCTGGATGAATTTATCCGTATGCTGATCCAGATCCGCTGTTCCATTGACAACAAAGAAGCCGACAACATCTTTGACATGTTTGCAAGCTCCAAGGATTACCGTGACTCCATTGACATTGTAGACAACAGCCTGATCCCCCGCTCCTATGTCCTTTATATCGATGTGGCAGATGAGGCCGGTGCCATTGCAACCATCGCAACCATCCTTGCAACCGAAAAGGTCAGCATCAAAAATATCGGTATTATCCACAACCGAGAATTTGAAGATGGCGTTCTGAAGATCGAATTTTATACAGACGCAGCTCTGGAGCAGGCTAAAGTGCTTCTTACAAAACGTAATTACAAGATCTGCGAACGCTGATATATAAACGGCAGCAGATATCCGATCTGCTGCTATGAATTTCAAAAATAACAATACAGGCAGGTACTAATATGGAAATCAAAAAAGCAAAAAAATTATCCGGCTCTCTTGCCATTCCCGGAGATAAATCCATTTCTCACAGAGCTGTCATGTTCGGCTCTCTTGCAGAAGGCACTACCCGGATCACAAATTTTCTGGAGGGTGCAGACTGTCTCTCCACTATTTCCTGTTTCCGGAAAATGGGTATTAACATTGAAAATACAGAAGGAGAGATCCTGGTCCACGGAAAAGGTCTCCATGGTCTCTGTGCTCCGTCAGAGACTCTTGACGTCGGTAACAGCGGTACTACCACCCGCCTCATCTCCGGGATCCTTGCAGGACAGGACTTTGTATCAGAGCTTACCGGCGATGCTTCCATCCAGAAACGCCCTATGAAACGGATCATGACTCCGCTTTCCCAAATGGGTGCCGATATCGTAAGTCTCAACGGAAACGGATGTGCACCGCTTAAGATCTCCGGAAAAAAGCTCCATGCCATCCACTACAATTCTCCGGTAGCATCTGCCCAGGTAAAATCCTGCGTACTTCTTGCCGGAATGTACTCTGACGGCATTACCCGTGTAACAGAGCCGGTCCTTTCCAGAAATCACACGGAGATCATGCTGAATTACTTTGGCGCCAATGTAACCGCAGAGGGAACAACAGCATCCATCAAACCGGACCCATCTCTTTACGGACGTGAGATCCTGGTTCCGGGAGATATCTCTTCTGCAGCTTATTTTATCGCAGCAGGTCTTCTTGTTCCCAACAGTGAGATCCTTCTGAAAAATGTGGGGATCAACCCGACCCGTGACGGCATCCTCCGTGTATGCAGGGCCATGGGAGCAGATATCACTCTTCTCAATGAAACCACAGAGGGCGAACCTACTGCCGATCTTCTGATCCGCTCCTCTGCGCTTCACGGGACCACAATAGAAGGCGCGATCATTCCTACTCTGATCGATGAACTTCCGATGATCGCCGTTATGGCAGCTTTTGCAGAAGGAACCACTGTTATCCGGGATGCACAGGAGCTTCGTGTCAAAGAGTCCGACCGCATCCAGGTTATGACGGAAAATCTTCGGAAAATAGGCGCAGAGATCCAGGAAACAGAAGATGGCATGATCATTCATGGTGGAAAAGCCCTTCATGGCGCAGAGATCGATTCTCATCTGGATCACCGTGTAGCCATGTCTTTTGCAGTAGCAGGACTGCTTTGTGAGGGAACACTTTCCATCAAAAATGGAGAATGTGTCAACATCTCCTATCCGGAATTCTATTCTGATCTTTATAGTCTGGCTGAATAATTATCTCATATCCAGACAGAGAGCATTTTCATGTATCACAACATCTGTTCCATCAGATGACAGTGCATAAAATGCTCTCTTTTTTTGTATTTCGTATAATTTTTATTTATTATGGATATCATAATTCCAAAATGAAACCATTTTTTTGATAAATTTTATCGTTTTTCCCACTTTCCAAATTCCTACTATTATGGTATTATTTTTTCGGAAAATAATTATTTCCAGAGAGGAGCAACGATTATGAAAATTTTGTTTTATGACACCAAGAGCTACGATAGGGAATTTTTTGAGAAGCTGCTTCCATCTTATCCAGGTATTGAAATTAAATTCATTGAAGCAAATATCCATGAAGAAACCGCAGCTCTTGCCCACGGCTACGATGCCATCTGTGCATTTGTAAATGCAGATCTCGGCGCACCGGTCATTGAGGAACTTCACCGCCAGGGTGTAAAACTGATCCTGATGCGCTGTGCCGGATACAATAATGTTGATCTGGAAACTACAGCAAAATGTGGGATCCAGGTGGCACGTGTTCCCGGTTATTCTCCGGAAGCAGTTGCCGAACACGCCATGGCACTGGCCCTTACCGCCAACCGGCACACCCACAAGGCATATATCAAATGCCGTGAAAATAACTTTGCACTGAACGGTCTCATGGGCGTCAACTTTTATCAGAAAACTGCCGGCATTATCGGCACCGGAAAAATCGGTCAGGCAATGGCAAAAATCTGCCGCGGCTTTGGCATGAAGGTAATTGCTTATGATCTTTTCCCTAATAAAAATCTTGACTTTCTGGAGTATGTTTCACTGGATGAACTCCTTTCCACCAGTGATCTGATCAGTCTGCACTGTCCGATGACTCCGGAAACAGAGCATCTGATCAACTCCGAAACGATTGCAAAAATGAAAGATGGTGTAATCCTTGTAAATACCTCCAGAGGTGGACTGATCAAAACAGATGATCTGATCGCAGGTATCCGTGATCACAAATTCTTCGCCGTTGGTCTGGATGTTTACGAAGAAGAATCCGCATATGTATATGAAGACATGTCAAGCAGCATTCTTCCTACTTCCACGATCCAGCGTCTTCTGTCCTTCCCAAATGTAACCATGACCTCACATCAGGGATTCTTTACGGTAGAAGCACTGACCAATATTGCGGAGACAACCCTGGAAAACGCAAAAACTTTTATGGATGGAGCTGAAATGAAAAATCTGGTCCACTGATCAGTCTCAGACCTGACATGCAAAATCCCCCGGATACTGATCGTTTATCTGTATCCGGGGGTCTTATTTTGTTCTTTTGATTTTAATAGATCTCGTCAAAAGACTGTCCGTCATCGTCTGTGTAATAAATGCGCTTTGCATCCTGAGTGAAGATCAGCTTCTGTTTCCCTGCATCATCAAGGCTGCACTGCTGATAGGTTACGCCATCCTCTACCGGAAGCATACTGTCTGCATTATCATAGTCTGCAGCAGTCAGATTGGAGGGTACATGGCCATACTCATAAATGTACTGGGCCACTTCATCTTTATCTGTATAGGTGCCATTTTCATCCAGTTTCTTTTCGCTCTGTGAGTCTGCTGCATCCGATGAAGCGGACCCATCTGTGTCTCCTGATCCTGCAGCATTTTCAGAATCCTGCAGCTGCTCCAGGTCGCTTTCATCAGCTACTGCCATCTCATCGTCACCATTCTGGTCCATGGCCTCCACTTCATCCTCACTCAGAGGTTCCAGGTCATCCTGAAAAGCAGATTCGTCATATTTTTCCTTATCTTTGCATCCTCCCAGCATCATCGCTGCCACCCCGGCAAGCACCAGGATAAAATATCTGAACTTTTTCATGGATCAATCTCCTTTCATGGAATATCGTTCTCGTAAAAGTGCAATTTCTCTTTTCCATCCTTCATCATCATTTGGTGTCTCCAGAATAACGGGAATTCCCTCAAGAGCCGGATGGCACACCACATTCACAAGTGCATCCAGGCCGATCTGACCTTCGCCGATCTTTGCATGACGATCCTTATGACTGCCCAGTCCGTTTATACTGTCGTTAAGATGAACAGCCTTCAATCTGGAAAGGCCGATCACCCGGTCAAACTCATCAAGAACACCATCCAGATCATGGACAATATCATAACCGCCATCCCATACATGACAGGTATCCAGGCAGACACCCAGTTTATTATTTTTTTCCACCCTGTCAATGATATCACGAAGCTCCTGAAACGTTGCTCCTAATTCTGAACCCTTGCCGGACATAGTTTCCAGAAGGACGGTCGTACTCTGTTCTTCTGTAAGGACATCATTGAGAATTTCCGCAATTTTGGTAATTCCCGTCTCAGTTCCCTGCCCTACATGACTGCCCGGGTGAAAATTATAATAATTTCCCGGTGTATATTCCATACGTTTCAGATCATCTGCCATGATCTCTCTTGCAAAATCTCTCAGATTTTCTTTTGCAGCACAGGCATTCATGGTATACGGTGCATGTGCCACCAGCTTTCCAAAATGATTTTCCCTGGAAAGCTCCAGAAATCTTTCCACATCTGCAGGATCGATCTCTTTTGCCTTGCCTCCTCTGGGATTGCGGGTAAAAAAAGCGAACGTGTTTCCACCGTTTTTCAGCATCTGACGCCCCATGGCAGCATAGCCTTTGGACGAACTTGTATGATTTCCGATATATAATACCATATCAGTACCATCTCCCTGTAGTTTATATTTCTGCCTTTTGGCCTAATTATTATATCAAAAACTTCTTTTTCTGAAAAGTCCGCGATTCTTTCTTTACAATACTTACCATTCTTTCTATAATAAAGATATCTTTACATACGAAGGAGAAAAAGAATGGCAAACGACAATCGAAGGCGGCCGCCTCATGGCCATGATCCGGAGCAGGCACGCAGAGAAGCCGCCAGAGCACGGGAAGCACGGCGGAAGCATTCTGGTTCTGCATCCCGTAATTCCCGTTCACATTCCACTGGGACTCGCAGGAATGACATCAGCAAAAAATCCAGATATTACCAGGTACGCCGTCAGAAAATGTTTCTTGCAGCTGGCGGGATCCTGATCATACTTGTTCTTGTGATCATTTTTTCCGCACGTGCATGCATTTCTTCCCGGAAAGCTGCAGAAGCCGCCGCTTTGCAGAAGGCACAGGAAGAGGAGGCCGCAAAAAAGGCAAAAGAAGAAGCTGCTGCTGTGAAAGATCCCGTTTCACTGACGCTCAGCGTAGTCGGGGACTGCACGTTGGGTACCGATGAGACCTTTGATTATGACACAAGTCTGAACGCATGCTACGATAACAACGGCAAAGATTATTTCTTTAAGAATGTAAAAAGCATCTTTGAGGCAGATGACCTGACAATTGCCAATTTTGAAGGAACCCTCACCGATTCCGATGCCAGAGAAGATAAAACCTTTGCATTTAAAGCACCTGCCGAATATGCTCAGATACTCACCAGCGGTTCCGTTGAAGCCGTAAACACTGCAAACAATCACAGCCATGATTACGGAGAGCAGAGCTACACGGATACTCTGACTGCTCTGGATAATGCAGGCATTACACACTTCGGTTATGATGATACTGCAGTTATGGACATCAAGGGAATCAAAGTTGGTCTTGTCGGAATTTATGAACTGAAGGATCATCTTGGACGCGAACAGCAGCTGAAAGATAATATCGCAAAGGTCAAAGCAGATGGAGCAGAGCTTATAGTTGTGATCTTCCACTGGGGCAATGAGACTGAAACAGTTCCTGATACCAATCAGATGACCCTTGGCCGTCTTGCTATCGATGAAGGTGCAGATCTGGTATGTGGCCATCATCCGCATGTACTCCAGGGAATCGAAACCTATAAAGGAAAAAACATCGTCTACAGTCTTGGCAATTTCTGTTTTGGAGGAAACAGTTCTCCAAGTGATATGGACACCATGATCTTCCAGCAGACCTTCACTGTCACCTCAGAAGGCGTACAGGCTGATAACGTGACCAATATCATTCCCTGTTCTATTTCTTCCGCAGATGGCTACAACAATTATCAGCCAACTCCTGCATCCGGAGATGAGGCATCCAGGATCAAATCCAAGATAGAGGAATGCAGTGCTGCGATTCCTGCCGCGGATTCTTCATCCGCTACATCGGAAGGCTCTGACAGTGAAGAATAAATAGCATAACAAAAAATAATATCCCAACAGATCCTGTGCTGCATGTTTCCATGCTACGATCCGTTGGGATATTATTTATATAAAAAGTAATTTTAAATCTTATTCAATCATCATGGCATCCCCGAAACTGAAGAAACGATATCTTTCCTTCACAGCTTCTTCATAAGCAGCCATAATATGTTCTTTTCCGGCAAGGGCTGAAACTAACATCAGAAGCGTGGACTCCGGCAGATGGAAATTAGTAATCAGTCCATCGATAGCTTTAAATTTATATCCAGGATAGATAAAGATCTCTGTCCATCCGCTTCCGGCCTTCACGATTCCATCCTCTCCGGCTGCGGACTCCAGGGTACGGCAGCTGGTAGTTCCCACAGAAATCACTCTTCCGCCGTTTTTCTTTGTATCATTGATCAGTTTTGCCTGATCTTCTTCCACAATATAAAACTCCGAGTGCATGTGGTGCTTTTCTACATCATCTACCTTTACCGGGCGGAAGGTTCCGAGACCTACATGTAAAGTTACATGTGCAATATTCACACCCTTCTCCTTTACTTTCTCAAGAAGCTCCGGCGTAAAGTGAAGTCCTGCGGTAGGTGCGGCAGCAGATCCCTCATTCTTTGCATATACAGTCTGATAACGGTTCTTATCCTTCAGCTTGTGGGTAATATACGGCGGCAGCGGCATTTCTCCCAGCTGATCCAGGATCTCTTCGAAAATCCCCTCATAATGGAACTGAATCAGACGGTTTCCCTCATCTACAATATCAATGATCTCACCCTTCAGGATACCGTCACCAAAAGTGATCTTTGCACCGGGACGTGCTTTTTTTCCCGGCTTTACAAGACACTCCCAGATATTATTTTCGCGGCGTTTCAAAAGCAGGATCTCGATCAGCGCTCCAGTTTCTTCCTTGTGACCATAAAGACGTGCCGGGATAACCTTGGTATCATTGATCACAAGACAGTCTCCCTTATGCAGGTAATCCAGTATATCGGTAAAATGACGATGTTCGATACTTCCATCTTTCAGGGACAGATGCATCAGTCTGGAAGAACTTCTGTCCTCCAGCGGATCCTGAGCGATCAGTTCCTGCGGCAGATCATAATAAAAATCTGATGTTTTCATAATTATTTTTCCACTTCCTCTTTCCACTGTTTGCGAAGCCTGCGGACCTCGTTCCACTCTTTGTTGGTCAGATCAGCTTTTGGTAAAAGATCCGGCCTCCATTTGGCTGTACGGATGATAGACTGCTCTCTTCTCCATTTATCCACATTGGCATGGTGTCCGGAAAGCAGCACCTCCGGAACCTTTTTGCCATGCCATTCCTCCGGGCGGCTGTACTGGGGATACTCCAGAAGATTCCCGGAAAAGGATTCCGTCTCACCGGATTCCTGATTATTCAGAACACCTGGTACCATTCTGGAAATAGAATCCATCATGACCATAGCCGGAAGTTCTCCACCGGTAAGTACATAATCACCAATGGAAACATAGTCTGTTACGATTTCTTCCAGAACACGCTCATCAATTCCCTCATAATGACCACAGAGGAAAACCAGGTCTTCTTCCAGGGCAAACTCTTTTGCCATATCCTGATTGAAGGTTTTTCCCTGAGGAGTCAGAAAGATCACGCGGGGTTTCCTTCCAATACGTTCTGCAATGGATTCATAAGACAGATATACCGGCTCCGCCTGCATCAGCATTCCGGCTCCACCGCCATAAGGATAATCATCTACCTTCTGGTGCTTATTGAATGCAAAATCCCGTATATTGATCGCTTCCAGTGATAACAGTCCCTTTGTAATGGCACGGCCTGTAATACTTGTGTTCATTCCGTTCTCGATCATTTCCGGAAATAATGTAAGTACATGATAATTCATTTAAACAAGCCCTTTCATCAAATGTACAGTCATGGTATTTTTTTCCACATCCACATCAAGAACACAGTCATGGATCGCAGGAAGCAGGATTTCCTCGCCATCCACACGATCTACAATATAAACATCATTGGCGCCGGTCTCCATCACATCACGGAGCACTCCGAATTTCTCCCCATTCTCCAGAAGTACCTCCATTCCGATGAGATCCGCCACATAATATTCGTCCTCGCCAAGCTCCTGTGCCTCTTCACGTGGGATCCAAAGCTCACGGCCCTTATACATTTCAATATCATTGATGTTGTCAATGCCTTCAAACTTCAGGATCGCAAGATTTTTAAAAAACTTTACATTTTGAATATTCAGTCTGCGAAGCTCTTTTCCTGTATCCAGAAGCACATATTCAATATCAAGAAAACGCTCTGCGTCATCCGTTGTCGGAAAAACTTTTACTTCACCACGGACGCCATGGGTCGTTGTAATAACTCCTACCTTTAATAAATCTTCCATTTTTGCTCCCTTTCAGAGTAAAAACAGGAGCCATGGAATCCACAGCTCCTGTCTCTTTTTCATTGCAGAATATCTACAATCACTTTTTTGCTGCTTTTTGAAGAAGCCGCTTTCACAACAGTACGGATTGCCTTGGCAATTCTGCCCTGTCTTCCGATAACCTTACCCATATCGGCCGGTCCGACCTTCAGTTCAACAACAATCGCGTCGTCTTTTTCAGTCTCAGTAACGACTACTTCATCCGGATTTTCAACAAGAGATTTTGCAATTACTTCTACAAGTTGTTTCATTACATACCTCCTTGCTCCTACCTCATTGAGGCCACAGATCCAAATCTGTCAGGTATTATTTCTCGATTCCGGCAAGTTTAAGAAGCTTAGCAACTACCTCTGTAGGCTGAGCACCAGCTGCAAGCCATTTTTTTGCTGCCTCTTCATCGATTTTGTATACGCTTGGGTCAAGGTTCGGATCATATGTTCCGATCTCTGCGATGCATCTTCCGTCACGTTTGCAGCGAGAATCTGCTACTACGATTCTATAGAAAGGTGCTTTCTTCTGTCCCATTCTTCTTAATCTGATCTTAACTGCCATTTTTGTTTTCCTCCAATTATCTTTCTGAAAATTTATTGTTATTTATTAAAAGGGAAGCTTAAAGCCGCCTCTTTTTCCCATATTCATCTTGCCGCCTGTTAATCCCGGCATCTGTTTCATCATCTTCTTGCTCTGCTCAAACTGCTTCACAAGACGATTTACTTCTGTAATATCCACTCCGGCGCCTCTGGCGATACGGTTCTTGCGTGAGATGTTCAAAATGTTGGGGTTACTTCTCTCCTGAGGTGTCATGGAAAGAATGATGGACTTGGTACGGTCCATAGCCTTTTCATCGATCATACCCTCGATATCCTTCATCTTACCGCCCATTCCAGGAAGCATGTTCAGGATACTAGAAATACCACCCATCTTGTTCATCTGCTCCATGCTGGTAAGATAATCATTGAAGTCGAAGTCCATTTTCTTCAGCTTCTTTTGCATCTCCTGAGCCTGTTCCTGATCCACAGATGCTTCCACCTTCTCGATCAGACTCATTACATCACCCATTCCAAGGATCCTGGAAGCCATACGTTCCGGATAAAACTGTTCCAGATCAGAAAGCTTCTCTCCCATACCAACATAGAAGATCGGTTTGCCGGTCACAGCTTTAATAGAAAGCGCAGCGCCGCCTCGTGTATCACCGTCCATCTTAGTCAGGATCACACCATCAATGCCGACTTTATCAGAAAAGTTCTGCGCCACATTTACTGCATCCTGTCCTGTCATGGCATCAACTACAAGCACTGTAGCATCTACATTCACATTCGCTTTGATATTCTCAAGCTCCTGCATCATATCCTCATCAATGTGAAGACGTCCTGCTGTATCGATGAGCACAACATTCTGCTGATTGGATTTCGCATGCTCGATAGCTGCTTTTGCAATATCCACGGGATTCTGCTTATCTCCCATGGAAAAGACCTCGACGCCCTGTTTCTCACCGTTTACCTGCAGCTGTGTGATCGCTGCCGGACGGTAAACATCACAGGCCACAAGCAGTGGTCTCTTTCCCTTGGATTTCAGTTTGCCTGCCAGCTTGGCAACCGTCGTTGTCTTACCTGCACCCTGAAGACCGACCATCATAAGAACGGTAAGATCCATTCCCGGTTTAATCGGAAGCTCTGTTGTCTCACTTCCCATCAGGTTGACCAGCTCATCATTTACGATCTTAATCACCATCTGTCCCGGATTCAGACCATTCATAACATCCTGTCCGATAGCCTTTTCCTGAACGGATTTCGTAAACTGCTTAACGACCTTAAAGTTAACATCCGCTTCCAGAAGCGCCATCTTAACTTCCTTCAGTGCTACCTTGACATCAGCCTCTGTGAGACGGCCCTTGCCCTTCAGCTTCTTAAATACATTCTGCAGTTTATCTGTTAAACTCTCAAATGCCATTGATCATAACTCCTCTAATATCACATTGGAAATCGCCGCAATATCTTCGGCGTGGTACTTGTCAGCCAGTTCATGAATCTTTATGACCTGACTGCGGATGTTCAGGAATTTCTCGACCAGATGAAGCTTCTCTTCATATTCTTCCAACGTCCGATTGCACCGTCTGATCATATCATGTACACCCTGTCTGCTGATGCCAAGTTCCTCAGCAACCTCACTTAAGGAATAATCCTCAAATACCACACTGGTATACACCTGCCGCTGCCTCTCTGTCAGAAGCTCTCCATAAAAATCAAATAAAAATGTCTGCTCTACAAATTTCTCCATCTGTAATCACCTTGGCTATCATACACGATTCCGGCACACCTGTCAAGGGTTTTTGCTTTACAAATTTATTTTTTCCTGAATTTCACAAAAAAGGCCGGAAAAGCACTTTTCTGCTGGGTTTTGCAGGCTTTTCCGACCTTTGTTATTCTATTTACTTCTTATTAATAAATGTGATATCTTTTCCATATTCTTTGATCAGCTTCGGAAGATCATTAACAGACATACAGCCCTGCCCTTTTTTCTGCACTTGTTTTTTCCTTATGATTCTATTATACTGTAAATCAAAAGAATCACAATTCCACATAACACGGCTATTATTCCTGTTTTTTCCTACAAAATATAGGAGGGAGGATTTTCCTTGAAACTCAGTGCAAAACTCATCTGCTATCATTTACAGAAATCTTTTCCCCTGCATACATCCAGGCTGGATACATTCCCCACCCTTTCCTGCCCTTCCCGCTTTGAAAAGAACACCTCTCTTCAGGATGGGCGTGTTTACCTTATCACAGATCCGGATTTTCAGCTCACTTTTCATCATCCCAAAAATATTCTGTTCCTGATGATTGGAAAAATCTATCAGAACTACGAATTAACTCAGCCAAACATGTGTATCATCCCTGAAGATATTCCGGTCAATATTGTCTTTAACAGGATTCAGGATATTTTTATCCTCTATGATCAGTGGAATCAGTCCCTGATGGATTCCCGTCTCCGGAACGCATCTATCCAGGAGCTTCTAGATCTTACAGCTTCCGTTATCCCTAATCCAATAATGCTGATCGGTATGGATTTTACTATCATTGCCTCCAGAGACTGGAATCTAAGTGATCTTTCCAATTCTGTTTTGGGTTCCACTGAAAATTCCTGGGCTATTGTGGACAGCCTGAAGCAGGATCCTCATTACGAAGAGGCTTTTTATAAAACCGGATATTTTTATTATCCGGGAAATGGCCTTACTGCTCCTTCTCTTTGCGTAAATATCTCCAATAGTGATAAAGCAGTATACAGGCTGATGTTTTCCGAAGGTGAGGTTCCCCTGGATGATACGTTTGGTTTTGTTCTGGAGTACCTTTCCCAGATGGTATCCCATGCACTTTCCACAGGTATCATGCACAGTCGGGATAAAGCTTTTCCTCTTCATCAGATTTTTATGTCCATTCTGACAGATCCCGGAGCTGATTATGTAAAAATCAGTCAGCAACTGACAAATGTAGGGTGGCTTTCTTCCCATATATATCAATGTATTTTGATCCAGACCGGGCTGATCGACCAGAAAAATCTGACCCTCAATGCCATCTGTAATTATCTTGAAAATACGATCCCGGCCAGCTGTGCTACCGAATATAAAGGAAATGCGGTGCTTTTTATCAATCTGGATCTCTGCACTCTGACTATCCATGAGATTTCCGATAAGATCGAGGGTTTTATCAAAAGCAGCATGTTAAGCGCCGGATACAGCCGGAAGATGCTTGGACATTTCAATTTCCACCGGCAATACACGCAGGCTTCTGTTACCCTGCAGGTTGGAAAACGCAAAAATCCCGCAGAAAGTATCCACTATTTTGACTCCATCGCTCTGCCCTATATTCTGGAACAGGCAACCAAAAAGCTTCCTGCTTACATGGTCTGTCACGAAAAGCTTCTGTCAATGAAATATAAGGATGAGGCAAAGCAATCTCATCTCTATGAAACACTACGTTGTTTTCTGGAGCACAACCAGAACATTTCTCATACTGCCAGCGCTTTATTTATCCACAGAAGTACTCTTCTTTATCGTCTGGATAAGATCAAAGCTTTTCTGGATTCAGATCTTACAGACAGAAACGAGATCCTGTATCTGTTGCTTTCTTTTCATCTGATGGATATGGAAGAAGAAAACCGGAATGCAAGATCATAAAAAACGGGAACTCTCTTAAATATTTAGCGTTTTCCCAGCTGCCAAAATGCAACTGCACTGGCTGCCGCCACATTCAGTGAATCCACACCGTGTGCCATTGGAATACATACCGTATAATCACAGTCCGCAATGGTCTCCGAAGCAAGGCCATCCCCCTCTGTTCCAAGAACTACTGCCAGTTTTTCTTCTGCCATCAGATGAGGATCATCAATATCAAAGGAATCCTCCCTAAGAGCCATGGCTGCCGTCTTAAATCCCATCGCTTTCAGAGACCGGATTCCTTCCGTTTTCCACTCTGTTTTTTCATCAAAAAAAGTCCATGGTATCTGGAATACGGTTCCCATGCTGACACGGATCGCACGGCGGTACAATGGATTGCTGCACCCCGGTGTCAGCAGCACCGCATCCATCCCAAGAGCTGCCGCAGAACGAAAGATCGCACCTATATTAGTAGGATTTACCACATTTTCCAGAACTGCGATCCTGCGGGCATTTTTGCATACATCGACTATATCAGGAAGCGCCGGCCGGCGCATTGCACAGAGCATTCCTCTTGTCAGCTTGAATCCGGTCAGCTGCGTCAACACATCAAATTCTGCCGTATAAACCGGAATGTCTCCACAACGACGGATCAGTTCTTTTGCCTCACCCTCAACATGTTTATGTTCCACCAGAAAAGAAATCGGCTGGCACCCGGAATCTAAAGCTCTCTCAATAACCTTCGGGCTCTCCGCAATAAAGATCCCCTTCTCCGGTTCTGCCCGGTTCAAAAGCTGTATCTCCGAGATTCTGGCATATACATCCAGCTCCGAAGCGTTGAAATCTGTGATTTCTATGATATTTGACATGGTTATTTTTCTCCTGTTCTGTCTTCTTGTTTTCATCCTGCTATTGTAACAGAATCTCTTTGCAAAAGAAAGCCAGGTGTTATATGTTTCCACCTGGCTTTGCTGCTACTTGTAAAACAATTTGTTTATATTCAGATTCTCACTTCCATACCTACGGTCCTGCTATCAAAGACATCATTCACGAACAGGGCAGAAACGCAATCATGAGCGCAATCGATTTCGGACTGGATGTCGATGTAACCGTAGATGCAGAAGGAAATCATCGTGTCATCATCAAATTCGATGGTAAACTTCTACATTATGCTAAAAAGGGAAAATATCCGTGGTAGAAATAAAAAAAAGAGGCTGTCAATAATCAGCCCCTTCTTTTTCATTTCTTATTCTACTTCTTCCGGCTCCATGCTGAGCATATGGCCTTCCTGGTTTCCAATATCATATTTCTGTCCGTATTCCTTGAAATACTGGTAGTAGTCCGCACTGTTTGTGGGATAGATCTTGGAATCGTGAATATGAAGATCAGATCCTGTCTCTCCGCTCTTCATAAGTGCCACCATAGCACTTGCACAGTGAGTTGCGATACGACAGAAACTGTTGAGGATATCACTAAATACCGTTCCCTCTTCCAGTCCGCATTTGCCCTGGCTCAGTCGCTCTGCATGACGCATCTTCAGTACATCACAAAGTCCTGTGATCACAGCTCCGAGAGGTGCTACTCTCTGTGCCATTTCTTTATCGTCTTTCATGAAAGCATTGCAGGTTATATTGATATCCTCACGAACTGCCTCCATAACAACATTCAGCTCATCCCAGGCTTCCTGTGAAAAATTCGTATGGTTATCATGCATTTCATTGGACATATGAGCAATGTAAGAAGCATGATCACCGATACGCTCAAAGTCATTGATCGTATGCAGATACAGTGAAGTCTGTCTTGTCTGTGCAGAATTCATCTCTCTCTTTGTCAGCTGGATCAGATACTCTCCTAGACGACTTTCATACTTGTCGATCAGATCCTCTTTTCGCTGAACTTTATCATACTTATCCTGCTGATAATCATTCAGAAGATTCATGGCTCTGTTGACATTCTTACGGAGCTTCTTGGACATTCCGTTCATTACACGGTGACACTGTGCGATAGCAAGGGCCGGGTAATTCAGAAGACGCTCTTCCAGAAGATCAAAGTCTGCCTCATCTTCCAGATCTTCTTTGTCATCCTTCACAAGCCAGCATACCAGCTTCTCGATCTTTGAAATAAACGGGAACAGCACGATAACCGTTGCCAGACGGAACACCGTATTCAAAAGCGCGATCGCTACCGGTGTCATGGTCATATCCATAAATGTAAAATGTACAAACGCATTCACGGTATAAAAGATCACCGACCAGAGGATCAGACCAAACAGGTCATTGATCAGATATACAAGAGCAGTTCTTTTACCGTTCTTATTTGCTCCGATGGCTGAGATCAGAACTGGACATGCAGCACCAACACCGATACCAAGAACGATCGGAAATGCACTGGCAAATGTCAGGATACCGGTTACGGAAAGAGCCTGGAGCACACCGACTGTTGCAGACGCACTCTGGAGTACCGCAGTAAAAGCGATACCTACGAGAATACCCGCGATCGGATTGGAAAACATAGTCAGCATCTTGATGAACATCGGACTCTCACGCAATGGAGATACCGCACCACTCATCATCTGCATACCTGTCATCAGGATCGCAAAACCAAGCATGATATTTCCCACGTTCTTATGTAAGGTACGCTTACAGAACATACGAAAAATAATACCAACTACAGCCACAACAGCAGAAATAGTTGCTGTGGAAAGAACACTGGCGATTCCATTGGATCCTTCAATATAAGAAAGACATAAGATCCAGCCAGTAATACTGGTTCCGATATTGGCTCCCATGATGATACCGATCGCCTGTTTCAGTTTCATCATACCGGAGTTTACAAAACCGATCACCATAACTGTCGTCGCAGAAGACGACTGGATCACACTGGTAACACCAGTACCAAGTGCGACACCCTTCAGCGGAGTATTGGTCATCTTATAAAGAAATGCTTCCAGCTTATTACCTGCTGCCAGCTTCAGACCATCGCCCATCAGGGACATACCAAACAAAAATAATGATACTCCACACAACAAAGATAAGATCATTGAAAAAATTGCCATAATTTTCTCCTTTGTCATACTCGCTTCCTGTCATAATCTGTCAGGAGCCATGTTATCCTGAAAATGCAACTTTACATTTCCTTAATCTGGATTTTTCTTATTTTTAACATTTTCCCATTTATTATGCCACATCAATTCCCAGATTACAACAAAATATTATTACAGAAATAAAAAAAATCCAAAGACTGATTTATATATTCCAAACAAAAAGCAGTTTTGCAATACCTTGTTCAAAGTACTGCAAAACTGCCTTCATTTACATCTTATTCTCACTTTTCTGAATCTGATCCAGAATCTGCTGAATCAGTATTTGAAGACTTATCACTGGAAGAGGTCGTATCTTTTCCAGCTGCATTATCCGGCGCATCAGTCGGTATTGTTATGCTGATATCTCCAAGATCTTCTTCTGTTTCATTCTTGGAAAGTTCTTCTTTATATGCATCACGTTCTGCCTGTTGTGAACGATTATGCTTTACAATGAACACAAGGCAGACCACAATAGCAATTACTATGACATAGTAACCAAAGGTCGAAAAAAAGCTTCTTCTGTGTCTGTGATTTGACATCTAATATCCCATCCTTTAGTTTCTGTTATTCTGCTTTGGAAGCAAGTGCAGCAGGTCCAAGACCATTAAATGTACCTTTGATTACAAGAACAGGCCTGTCAGATCCTTCAACTTTCTCAAAGCCAAACTTGAGACCTGTAGATACAGATGCTTCACCGCTTACTGCGTTCAGCTGTGCAAGTACATAATCTGGCGCTTCAAATTCTTCTACATTAAGAAGATCCTCATCAGATGTATTCTCATCAATACCTGCACTCTTCAGAAGTGCTTTATAATCTACCTGTTCAAGATCCATCTGAACAGTACCTTCAAACTGGCACTCTGCATTTGTAAAATACTCATCACCAAGTTTCATGGCAACTTCTACCAGACTTCCGCATGTTTTATACTGAGAAATGTCTTTATCCTCACCATTCTGATCTTTAACAGTTGTACCTTTACCGGCGGCTGCAAAAATGTCAGATACAGCAGTTCCCTCTTCCGCAGATTTAAACTGCTCAGCAGCTGCCTTAACCTTCTCATTTTCATACTTATCTGCCTCTAAATTCTTTGATACAATCGGCGCTTTCTCAAGAATTACGACACTACCAAGAGCTGTAAATGTTACTGTAAGCTCTCCTGTTTTAGGATCAAGAGCATCAGGAGTAATATAATGAACTTTTCCATCAGCATCAGTAACCATGATCAGGATATTATCTTTGTCTTTGCCTTTCATTGACTCAACTGTAAGAGTTGAGGTAACAGAACCAGTCAGCTCATACTTAAGTTTATCAGCTTCAGATATTGCAAGATTAAAAGCAGGTGTTGCAGGCTCATAGTAAACAGGAGAAGCAGTGCCTCCATTATCTGTTGGCACCGGTTTCGTTGTATCTACTCCAAGATCTACAAGAAGTTTTTCCAGTTTATTCTTCTCATTAGATTTAGAAAACTCATCAATAGCTGATTTTGCTGTTTCATTCTTAATAATACTGGTATCCAGGTTCTCTACAACCAGTTTCTGGTTTTCACTAGTTCCTGTTGTATTTTTTGTTGTTTTCTCAACATACTGACCGATACTTGGATCTGCCAATACCGGAACAGACATGCTGACAGTCATTGCTGCAATCAGAGCCAATAACATTTTCCGTTTCATAATAATTCCTCCTCTTTTTTATACATAGGATTATTTACACTTTTTCATAAAAAAGCTGAATGATCAGCTTTTTTAATTCAGTTTCATCGGGATAAAACTCATCATGAATTTCTCCCTCCTGATCAGAACCTGAGAGCTGAATAATATCCTCATCCGAGAAATCAACTTTTCTGATCAGCTTGATAAATTTCAGATACTGATTTCTGGTGATATTTGTCTGAAGATAGTCCTTCATGGAATCCAACGAATTCCATGTATCCTCCAGCTTACTCTCGTCCAGAGATTTGATCTTATCAACATATGCAGACATATAGGCTTTCTGACGTTCTATACGTCCCTCATTGCTGAACTCTTTATCTATATCTCGATGCTGAAGAAAATCGCGGATATTACTGTCATCCAAAGTAACCTGATTTCCCTCATAAAACTCCGGATACTGATCTGAAAGATCATTATTCGGAACAGTGACTGTCACACCATCTACAAGATTATTAATATACGGCATAGAATCCTGATTTGTTACAATATAACGGTTGATCGGAATCTCACCGAACAGAAGTGAAACCGCCTCGCATAAACTCTCACAGCTTACATCGCCACCATCTCCATATGTATAAGCATAGCCAAGATGTGTAGTGTATAATCCCTGATCATTTCCACTCATACTATATCTTCGAATCTGTGTCATGGTATCTCTGTTTATGGAAACAATGGACATTTTCTTTTTTTTCTCATCCATGACCACCAGATTAACGCTGTCTGCTCTTGCCTTATCACCATACTGTGATGTAGCTTCCATCTTTCCATCGGAATCAACGCCGGCATACAGAATAGTCGTTATCCGGTTGTTATATTCATATTTCTCACCATTATATGTGATATTTCGAAATCCACTGCCTACATTGTGGGAATTACCTGCTGATATCTGCATAGCTTTCTGACTCTGCATTTCTTTATAAATAAAAATCCCTGCCACAGCTAATATACAAACACTTACCAGGATACTTATCACAACCTGATTCCTGCATGGTTTCCGTCTTCTTCCCTGCTGATGCTTACTTCTTCTTTCCACGTTTTGCACTGCTTTCTGAATTACGTTTCTCGCCATAACCATATCCATAGCCATATCCGTAACCATAGCCATAACCATAACGTCCTCTGGAAACCTGTGCCTTATTCAACACAGCTCCCAGAACCCGAATCCCTGCATATTCCATCTGCCGTGCTGCCTTATCTGCCTGTGCACGTTCTGTAAGCCCACTCTCAACAACAAGAACAGTTCCATCACAGTTTTTCGCAATCAGAAGTCCGTCAATTACAACATTAAGCGGAGGTGTATCCACAATAATATAATCATATACGCTTCTGGCAAATGCAATCAGTTCTTTAAACAGCGGACCCGAAACAAGAGCACTTGGGTTCGGAGCCACAGCTCCTGTAAACAAGATGTCCATCCAGGGATCATCTGTATGAAAGATAATCTTCTCTTTTGTAGCATTGCCGCAAAGGTACTCACTAAGTCCTACTTTTTCACCTGGAATATCGTACCTTATTGAAGTACTGGAATTACGGATATCCGCATCCAGATATAACACTCTTTTCTCCAGACTGGCCATGCTCTTCGCCAAACGAAATGCTATTGAAGATTTGCCCTCGTGAGCAAGAGCGCTGGTAATGGCAACAGTCTTAATATTGTTGCCACTGAGCTGTATGTTACCTCTGAGAATATTGACTGCTTCTTCCACAGCAAAAGGTACCTTGGGTATCTTCGGTTTAATAATCTCTTTCTGCTGTCCCATCGGTCTGTTCTCCCGAACCAGATCGTCGAACAGTTCTCTCATCCTGTCATCTGTATTCATTGCTTACTCTTTCTTCCCCTCGTAATAAGGAATTACAGAAAGCACCGGCATATGAAGGTTCTTTCTGATGTCATCCTCTGTTTTCAGTGTTGTATCTGTCAGGAATCTTACAATGATCAATCCGCATGCAAGTACGATTCCAAACATTGCACCCATCATTACAGTCTTTCCAAGACCTTTGCTGACCTGCTCCACAGCCTGGGCTTCTGAATAATCAATTACAGTCGGTTCGCTGTTTCTGATCACCTGATAAATACGGTCGATTCCGATATTTAACAATGAATTCGCAATATCTCTGCACAATTCAATATCACCACAGGTTACCGTGATCGTAATAATATGGGAATCATCCGGATTTGTAATGTTGACCAGTTCTCCAAGCTGTTTGTAATTCATATCCAGATCCAGATCTTTGATTACCTGCTTCAGAACATTACGGCTCTTTACAATTCTTGTATAATCAGCTGTCAGTTCCGAACTAACCTGAAGACCTGCCACCGATATTACAGACTCGTCACTTGTGATAAAAATGGATGCATCCGCCTGATAAGATGGCTTCACAAGAAAAGTATGATATAATCCTGCCAGCAACGCCCCGATGAGCATAGCCAGAAATATCATCTTCCATCTGCCAACCAAAACCCAGAATAATTCTTTCAGATCAATGACATCATTCGGATTCTGTGTCGGCTGAACCACGACATCTGATGACTTCTTATTATTCTGAAGGTTCTTCACTGCTTTTTCCATAACCTCTCTCCTCAAGTATTTTCTGACACAAAGGTAAATATAATCTTATGCTTTACCGTCATGAATTATTCAGGTCTTAGTATAGCACATATTTCACAATGCGTAAATGTAATTTTTGTCGATTTTCGCATAAAATCCGCTATTTTTGATACTTTTTCAACAAATCATCCGGGACATCTATCAACCCAAACTTATAAAATATTCCATACAGATAGGATACACCCCTGATATCTCCCAGCGCTTTGGGACGGGACACCACGGGTTTACCTTCCGTCTTTTCGAATGCTTTTAAAACGGAACTCCATGCCAGACTCTTGCTGTTTTTTCTGCGGTCGATCCATAGTTCTTTTGTTTTCCAAAAAGCTCATTGGCACGTTGGTCATAAATGCGATCGCTCCGCCAAGTACAAAGGGAAATATGATCCCCCATATTGCTTTCAGCACATCGGGCACCACATCAAACTTCCACAGGGCGACCACCAGAATTGCTGTAAACACAATAAGCTCCCGGATTTTTTTACAGATATTTTACTTAAATCCATTATCGTTCCTTTTTCTAATTTCTTGAATTCCCCGAAAATTAAAACAAGCAACTTTAATGCTTCAGATATTTCTCCCTGCCTCTGTTATATAAAAAAGGCTTCATAATATCAATGTTATTTATACAAAACATGATATCATGAAACCTTTGAAGGCTCAAGTGTCAGCTTTTGCGTATTGGATTTCCGGTAAACTTGCTGTCAATTACTATATAATCTCACAATCCCAGACATCCACCGGATTATCCTGGAACACGTCTTTCAGTCGTTTATGTACATCTTCTTTTGTGATTCCTTTTTTCAGAATCACCTGAAGGAATCCGCCACCTCCGGCACCGCATACCATTCTGGCATCAATCAGATCCTCAATTGACAGGAATATCTGGTCGATCAATGTATTGGTGCTTCCGGCATCCACTTTCCGGCTAAGCTCCCAATGATAATCCAATAATGCCGCAAACTCATCGATATTTCCACGCTCCAGTTCAAAGCGCATCAATGCCGCAACTTTCTGAATTTCATTTAAAGCAAACAAGCTGTCAGGTTCATTCCCAACATAACGTCCAACTACGTCTCTGAGCAGATTTCGGGCGAGACGGCGCTGACCTGTATAAATCAGGCAGAAACGTTCATTTAACTCTCTTTTGGTCTCCGGCTGCAGTTCAATATGCTCTACTTTGATCTGCTGATCCAGCCCAGGTTTACTGGTGATATATTTAATACCGTTTGTCACCCCGCCAACCTGGTCCTGCCAGCCGCCTCCTGTGGACATAATCTGCTCCATAACAAGAACATGAGCGTAAAGATCAGCCTCTGTATAAGCAATTCCCATAAATTCAAAGACTGCTTTTACACATGCTGCTGAAAGAATGGAAGAAGTTCCAAGTCCGCTTCCCTTAGGCACATTGGTTACTTCTGAATGCATCTCAAAACCGCCACCTAAACGAGTAAGGATCTCATCCAGCTTTCCGCCTTCTGATGGGATGATTCCACAGGCAAGAAGACACGCTTTCTGCAATGCAAAAGAATCATATGGATCTCCTGTTTTCTGAAGCTCCTCAATGGAGTCAAATTCACCATGTACATCCATATCACGGCTGTCAAAAACAATTTTCTTTTCCGGAATCCTGACAAGTGTTACTTCAACCGGAAGCTCTCCATTCAGACTGATTGCCGCATTAAGGACTGTACCTCCCATCTCACAGCAGATCGGAGGCGTGTCACTCCAGCCCCCGCCCCAGTTCACACGCAGCGGCAGCTTAACTGTATGCCTGTCACTTACAATCCTGCAACTATCATTATACTGCAGATTATGAAGCGCAGCTTTCAGAATCTGTCCTGAAATTGTCCGAAAGCTTTCTGCAATATATTTATCTCCCTGTCTATTTCCAAGAGCTGTTCCTATATAATAATTCAATCTGACAGATTCCGAAAAGTCAGCTCTTTTAAATCTTTTTTCCAGCCAGTTGCCCTGAAGCCTTGTTAATGGAGGTAAACTTTCTGTTTCTCTTGCAGGTTTTCCCGAACGAATGTCCTTCGCAATTTCATCCATCTTTACAAGTTCCTGCATTCTTCTATTCCATGCAATGATTGCAGAAGCATCTGCATCATTAAATCCGGCACAGAGAGATTTGCGCTGTGCGTTCTTCCATTCGTCCAGATTGCCTTCTCCCTGCAAAAGATCAAAGAGATTCAGTGCAGCTCCTACAGCTTCTTTAATACTGTCACACTCTGGATAAATCTTTGCAAACCATAAAAGGTGCTCACTGGAATTCCACACATCTTCCGGTCGAATTTCCAGTTTATGCAATACTTCCTCCAAATCTATACCAAACAGTTTATTTTCTTTTGGATTATCCAGAACTCCATAAATACGGCAGACAAACTTGCCATTCTTCTGCTTCAGTCCATGAAGCACCACATTATCAGGAATCAGCTCATCATGAATATCAATATAGGAAAGGACGACATTATTGCCAATCACTGCTTTACTGTGTACAAAAGAAACCTCCAGATAACAGCCGTCTCCAATCACTGCTCTATCGGAAAGTACACTATTATATCCAGCTGTATTTCCACTGATGCTGCTGTTTACTTTTTTGCACCATCCAAGAGCTTTATAGTCGTCCACTCCACCACTCATCAGGGCCAGGATCTCTCTTGTCGTGCCAAAATGTATAAATTTAGCCGGGGCAAGCCTTAATAGTTTCATTCGATATGGACGCAGTACTCTCCATACTTCTGTTCTGGCATTATGAAGTTCTTCACAGAATTCACCTTCCGGCTTTTCATGATAAAATTTCTCCAACGTAGAATCTTCAGCAAGCGGATACAGAAAATCACCATATAAAGAAAGACGAACTGTATCATTTACATATTTATGATAATCCTCTGTTGTAGAAATCAAAGAATAAAGCGAAGACAGCATACCTGCCGAAAAGATCACCGCTCCTGTGTCAATATCCACACAGTCCTTCTCATTCACTGCGCCCATTTCCCGAAGCGTCTCTACTGTCTGTTTATGGAGAAACTTCTTCACATTTCCATCACCACTGTTAAGAAATACGCCATGATTCTTACCTGTTTCAACATTCTCTTTGAATGAAATGGCTGCAGCCCCTCTTCCGGAAAAATCAATCTGCAGAGGATTAAATAACAGTAAAACATCTCCTGAAAGAAGCAGCATACCTTCCCGGATTCTGGAAGGTACTGAAGACATTGCAATGATAAACTCATCAAACAATGTAGAAGACCTGCCATTCGGCAATTTATGAGGTACCGGGCTGAAAAGTTTTCCAAGAGCAGAATAGGAAGGAACACGTTTACTGTCTCCGCCAGAATGGATAACAAGGATACGCAGACCCTCAAAAGACCCTTTTCCTTTAAGTTCTTCTTCTCTTTTATATATGTAGCGCAGAACAGAAAGCGTTGCTCCACCTGAACCAACGCGAACATTTCCCTCATCAGGAATTACAGCAAAATGCGTCTCTGCCGGAAGGAAATCTTTTCTGGATTCAATCTGGCTGCGATAGCTTTCTGCCTGATTCTCATTAGAAGCTGTCAGAATAATATAATCCCATTTCGGGAAATTTTCAGATGAAAGGGAACGATTATAATCCTCCCAGGTATCCTGGTAAGACTGTGACAAAAATAATGAAGTAAGATTATTCATACGTATTTCTCCTTTAGTAATCACTAATTGAACGATGTATAAATCTTATCACACTTTATTCTGATTGTGAAGTCTTAACAAAATCTCATAATCGAGAATTATTTTTTCATATCATTTAACTCTGCTAATTTCTTTGCAAAAAATCCCACCTGACGATTTTCATCCAAAAACCATTTTTCTTTAATATGCCTGTCAATATCAAGACATTTTTCCTCTATGTCACTTTTCTTTATTATCTTTGATATCGTAAGATTTTCTGCATCTATATCATACCTCGCCATGATCAGACCAGTTATTATATATAATGAATGATATTTGCTTTCTACTAATTTTTTATTATTTTCACGCACATAATCTACAAGCCATTTTATTGTCTCAACGATTACTGTATTCAATTCCTTTATAAAAATACTTATATCGTCTTTCGTATGTTCTTCAGAATACAATATATCTACAGCCTTAATAATTCTGTTTGATGATAAACTGATAATTGATGAATATAATTCAAATGCTATGGTATCGTTATCATAATACTTTGTAATATCATCTTCGTACTTAACACATCGTGTCAATTTTTTATAAGTTGAATAACGAAATACTCTATCGCTATCTTTAATACAGCATATAATATTATTAAGACCGATTAAATTCTTGAATATATCAAACTGTCCCTTATCTTTGGCTGCACTTATCTCATAATCTTCCTTAATAAGTTCTAATTCTCTCAAAAATGCATCATACTCATTTACAAGTATTGCTTCATTAAGATAATTATTGATCCAAACGGATTGTAATATTTCATACTGGGATAAAGCAACACTGCCTGTATTAATATTTTTAAACAATTCTGGCAGATCTTCCTTATCACCTTTGTATATGATCAGGACTATATCATCATGCACTATCCTTATATTCAATTGTAATATGTCGAACAATTCTGCAACCAGATCCAAATCATTCAAAAATTTAAAAATATCCTGTTTGGATTTAATTGTGTTATAAAGAACTGTCATCTTTTCATATTCGTATAAACCCTTAAGGCCTTCATACCATTTTTTTATGCAGGTTTTAAGCTGATTTTCTCTTATTTTCAAATCGTTTTTAGCCAAAAAATTTTTAATATCATCACTTATTTTACTGTAATACTCTTTAAAACCTACTATTTCAGACGGACTTGACAAATACTGCTGCAATGTATTAATCCTCTGCAGCCCATCAATAATATAATATTGTCCTTTATCTTCATAAAGGGTTATTGCCCCTATTGGAAATCCTTTCGACAAGGAAGATATCAGCTGGTATTTTTTATTTTTTTTCCAAACAAAGCTTCTCTGAAAATCTGGTATAGTTAATTTATACGCTGTCAAAAGTTTTTTTATTGTTGTCTGGTCCAATACGAACTCCTTTGTCTTATTCTCCATTAGTTTCACTTCTCCTTTTATAATATGTAAAAACGGATAAAAAAATTATCCTTGCCGAACTTTTATCGTCATTTTTAAGTATCTCATAATATTCATCATCATTTACAAGATATTTTAAAAATTCTTTTCTACCAGTATTCAGATCAGTTCTGTCTAATTGATACATATCTCTCATATAAACAGCTTTTTCTTTCTCACGCTCTGTTAGATCTTCTGAAATTTTTATTGTCCCATCCATATTAAACTTGAAATATTTCGATATATCCTGAACCTTTGTAGGATCTAAATACTTCTTTTTATCATATGGTTTTTCATTTCTTTTTGTATTGCACGTTCTGCACGCACATAACAAATTCTCCCAATCAAATATTTTAGACGGTGTGCTTACCTTAGTTTGTATATGTTCAACTGTCATTTCCGAATTAAAATCCGTTATTTTTTTTGTACAAAACGAACACCTTCCGCCTGTCATCTTAAAAAATTCCGCTTTTGTTTCAGGTGTATTATACTTATATTTATTAAGATTCTTTTTATAAAGCTGATAAGCGTCCTTAACAGATTTACCCTTTATCAAAAGATTAAAATCATCATTTGTCTTTTTCAAATCATCTAATGATGATTTTTCTCTTCGTATATACTCCATTATTACTTTACTCCTAATTTCCTTTCAGCTTTTGTAACAAGGCCCGGATATTTATCTTTTATATTAACATATTTTTCATTTAAAATCTTCAGATCTTTTGCAACTGCATCTTTATCATATTCATCTCCCAAAATGTAATCTCCCAGTCTGTTGATAATTTTTCTTGCTTCCCCAGGAAATTCATCAACGTTAAAATACACTTCATAAATATTATCCAAATCTTTATAATACAAATCTGCATTAACTTCATTAAGAAGCCCATTCTCCAATTGAAACTTTCTAATGTCATAATATCTCGACAATAATAACGGTGAATGTGTCGTAAATACGAAAGAACATTTAGAAAAATCATCTTTAAATTTTTGCAGCATACGGCTTTGTACATAAACATGTAAAAATGCTTCAATTTCATCTATCATAATAACTGCACTCGTACTGCGCAAATATTGACTCAACTCATCAGCTTTAATATTTTCAATATCCTTGTCCCATGTAAACAGCCATATAATGTTACAGTAAATATTTATGATGTTCTCAACTCCATCACTCTGTCTATTACTGAAATCAAATTCATAGTCCCCGCCAAACATGTATTTGATAGCCTTTTTAATAATTTGTCTTACGGCATCATTTTGTAATAAATCCGCTCTTATAATCCTCAAATGTAAATCATATTCTTTATAACTGTCTCTTTTATATGCCAAAAAATCTTCAAGATCTTTTACAGAGGCACTGCTTGTATATGCCTCCCTTACGATCACCCTGTTGGTTGGAATAAAAAGTGATCTTATATATTGCCCTTCATTTACGATACATCCCCAATTCTCTTTATCTATAATTTTATCTAATTCCCTAAGGACTGTTGTTTTTCCGGAATTATTATATCCATAAATTCCCATCATTGTTTCTGTTATTTCTATATTCTGTTTTTTAATTACATCATTTTCTTGTAATTCGAATACCATTACATCCCCCTTGATTCCACAATTACCTTACATCGCTTCTTACAAAACGCCAGACCATAAAACAAAATATTATTTCGTCCATCATTTTTCAGGTATTCCTCATACCGTCGGTCTTTGATCTGAGCAAGTGCTTTCTCACAGGCTTTCTCCAGTTCAGATGCTACCTTCACATATTTCAGTTCCATAACAATCCTTGCATCCGGATCCTCTGTTTCTACTACAATATCTGCAAAACCATCACCAGCTTCCACATTTGACTTTACCAGCCAGTTCGCATTTCCCACCAAAAGTCCAACTAAAAGTGTATGGTAAGAGCTTTCTTTATCTGGTGCCTTTGTGTCAAAAACACTTATGGAATTGCTGAGTATACGGTTCAGATACTTTTCAATTGCTTCTGTACTTCTTTATTAGGAATTACCATTTTATACGCTGCCTGCTCTGTCATTCCAGTCTGCGTCAGATATCCAGTAGTAAATAAAACGCTCCACATATTATCAATACTATTCAAAACAGCAAACATCAAAGAATCATTTGTCTTTAGTGCCTGTCCAAAAAGGCCACGGATAAGCGCAACCATCTCTCTGTAATAGCCATGCTGGAAAGCCTTATCCAACGGTACATCGTACTCATCAATCAAAATAATCACTTTTTGTCCATAATATTTTTCCAGCAACTGAGACAATGTCTGCAAAGAAGAAGTAAGACTCCCGTCAGGTATTGAATACTGACCTTCAAACATCTGAGTCAGTACATGGTATTTATTCTTATCATTCTCTGATAATTTTTCGCTGTTCATAAGAAATGAAAAACGCTCTGCTTCCATTCCAATTAATTCCATTAATTTATATTTGGCTTCTTCGAATGTCAACCCATCTACATTTTTCAGTGAAAGAAATACTACAGGATACTTTCCCAGATGCTTTTCACAAAGTTTCTTGTTCTTTGAAATATAAAGATCATCAAACAATGCTCCGTCTGTTTCTATTTCAAAGAAACATCGAAGCATACTCATATTAAGAGTCTTTCCAAAACGCCGGGGCCTGGTAAAAAGACTCACCTTTCCCCATTGTTCATTCAAGAAGCTGTTCAATCAATTTCGTTTTGTCAATATAGTAAAATCCATTCTCTCGAATTTCCCGGAAATTTTCAATTCCAACCGGCAGCTTTAATGCTTCAGACATTTCTCCCGCCCCCTGTCATATAAAAAATATAAGGCTTCATAATATCAATGTTTTCATATAAAACATGATATCATGAAACCTTAGCGGTCTCAAGTGCCAGCTTTTATCTTTTCTTCCCTCTATTCGCTTCCTCATATTTAGGTAATTTTCCGTGCCTCAATTTCATTGGATACAACTGGCATTTCCGGATAAAGCCAACTGATATTCATTCCCAAATTCATCATTTCATATGCAATCTTTCTCGGATTATATAATTTAATTTTATGCAAACAATGATTTATCTGCTTCATATTCTGCATTGAATCCAAATGCACTTTAAATAATGCCATTGTTTTCATATTTGAAGTTTCCTCATATAGAGGAAATACCGTAAATACACCCTTTTGCGCCCGAATCCTTTCACTATGATAAGCAATATTTACTGCAAGAGGAGGAATTTCTTCCGGATCAACTTTTACTTTCATCCCAAAAACCGCATAAAGCATCAAATATAATACAAGTCTTTCCAGATCCCCTCTATACGTTTCCTTCCACTCATAGAAAATCCTACCGCAGCCTGCTCAATTTCAGCTAAATTAAATATATGCGAAAGATGCTGAGCAGAAAAAATCTCCATATTTCCTGAAACACTTTTCAATTTAATCAATGTTTCCTGAACTCTATTTTTCTCAATACTATCTATACAAAGTTCATTTATATAGTCCCATACATTTTTATTATCAAGTACTTTTTGAATTACATACTCATTCCATTTCTGTGGTTCAAACACCCACATACACGGCATTGCACTTGTTCTGTCCGACTCCAAATGTTCATTAGGGTCAAAAAAACATTCCAATGTAAAAATCAAGGAATGAACCGCTGATTCTGACCAGTCCAATAATCTGGTTTTAACTCCATGATGCTGCATTGCCTCTAACCATTCTGCTGAAGCTTCTGGCTTTTGTGCAAAAAACTGACTGTTTTTAGCAACAAAATGTTCCTTTCGTGCATTTTCTTCTTTTTCCAGATTTTTCTCCCGATCATTTACCTTGCGGAAAATACTTGGTTTCAAATCCCACGTATATACTCTTTGTCCCCGAAACCACAATACTGGAGGTTTTTCAGGTGTTGTTCCCATTTTTCGTCCAATATCAGAAACAATTCTCATAAAATCTGACAAACTATATGCATTATATTCATTGATCATTTGCTATTCTCCCAATTCCTTATATCATTTTGGCATTTTCTATAACAATTTTTTAAAAACTCAGCATATACCTTTTGTTCCTTTTTATCTTTCTCTGCCTTTTCTTCATCTATTATAAAATGGTCATTCCACCTCTCTGTAATTTGTTTTCGAATAGGATCATCTCCAAAAACGTATTTTCTGATCTCTTTTGCCTGATTTTCTTCAAAAAATGAACCTTCACTTACAAAATCAGTCAAAATATCTTCATCCATTCCATAGTTTTTCTGTTCACAAAGTAGTCTTAACAATTTACAAAAACGATACATTTTTGTATACAATAATATTGTCGTTTCAGTTGCAGACTTTTTGTCTATCATATATAATTGCTCTCTCAGGATATCCAGAATGTTTTCTAATTTCTGTATTGAAAAATCATCACTTTGTAAATAAATCCATAGACTAAGATTTTCTCTCTTTAAATATGCATACTCTTCCTTTATTCTTTGCGCAAATTTTTTAAAAGCAGCTTCTCCGATTCCTTTATATTGCATTGTTTTTTCTGTCCCAATATTGCCTGACAAACCATTTTACATCTCTGTACATTAAATCTTGTTCTTTCATCACCCTCAAATCGAAAGTGTGTCACTGCAAATTGCAAATATCCAAAAATACTTAATTCAAACATTCCGCACATAAACAAATCTGATGCTACTTCTCTATATATTGAAAAATTCATTTCTGACATGTTTTGAATAGATTTTTCATTATAATCCGCAAGTTTATTTTTTTAAATATATTCAAATTTGTCAACATCTTTCTGAGCTATTCCCAACTGATTTTTTAACAATTCAATCTTCATTCTGCTTTTATTATCTCGTTGCCATTCTACATTCATATCTGTATCTATGGAAAGAGTTTCTTCCGCTTTTTCAAAGATTTTCTTTGCCATTACTTTCTTTTCCTGATAATAAAAATATTCCTCCAATAGTTTATCTGCATTCCAACGATTTAACGCTACTCGAACATCTCGATATTGCCACCAGCAATTATGAACCGCTTTATGATGCTGTATATCTGACGGATTCATTTCCTTTTGCTTATCTTGTATTATTTTACGAACTTCTTCTGTAATTTGAATTTCATCTGAGCTTTTCGAAAACGATATGTTTACATTTATTTGTTTACAATGACTTATAACAATTATACAGGCATATTCTTTACATAATGTATTTAATACTCTTCTGCTATTTTCTATAGCAGTTAATAATTCTTCTCCTGTGAAATTTATGCAAAATCAAACCCAGAGATTAAACGAAAATTTTTAGAAGAAGCAGCACTAAATATCGATTCAAAGATTGTCCAATACTCTGAAGAAGAAAAACACTCTCTTTTAGAGTGGCTAAAAAACAATATCTAAAAATTATGTAGAGTTTAAATCGTGGGAGAGCCTTCATTTAACAGGCTCTCCCCACGTCCTTTACATAATATAATACTTTTCATAAGATGAATCACCGGTAAAAGTCATGCAGATCGACCATGCAAAGATCAAAAACGGTAAGAAAACCTATATGTGGGTCTACCGGAACCGGCCTCTGCGTGGCACACATCCTATTGTTCTCTTTGACTGGCAGCCTTCCCGTCATTCGGAACATCCCCGGGAATTCCTGAAGACTTTTTCCGGAACTGTGGTCACAGACGGATACCAGGTCTATCACAGGCTTGCAAAAGAACGCCGGGATCTTAAAGTCGCAGGTTGCTGGGTCCACGCCAGAAGACCTTTTGCAGAATTCATAAAGTCTGTCGGTCAGGACACTGCCAGAGGATCGATTGCCCAGGAAGCATACCGTATGATCACAGAGATCATGCACATCGACAATACCTTCGATGATCTCTCAGTTACAGACCGCAAAAAGCAGCGTCAGCTTGTTCTTTTAGAAAAAGTGGAGGCTTATTTCGCATGGGCAAAACAGAAATACTCCCAGGTAACCCATAACAGCACGATTGGAAAGGCTCTTGCTTACAGCATAAATCAGGAAGATTACCTTCGTGTCTTTTTATCTGATGGTCATGTACCAATGGATAACAACTATGCCGAACAGGCGATCCGGCCTTTTACTATTGGCCGGAAAAACTTCGTACTGATTGAATCTTCTAACGGGGCAAAAGCAAGTGCGATCCTGTATAGTCTGGTAGAAACTGCAAAAGCAAACATGATAAATACTTTCGAATATTTCAACCTGCTGCTCACTGAAATTCCACAGCACATGGATGACAAAGACCTTCGTTTTCTTGATGATCTTCTTCCATGGTCACCCAAGGTTCAGAAAGAATGTCCAAGTAAATACAAAAAATATTGATTTTTAATACATTTATTATTTTTACAAGATCCGCTCAATCCCCGCTGAAAATGCGGGGATTTTTGCTGTCCAGTACTCATGTTTGAGGATTTACTTTTCAAATTCCAATCCATCTATATCTTTCAGCAAAAAAATATTTCTTATTCCTAAATATTCAAATAAAAGTAAGTAGGTAATCATTCGTATACAAATTTACCATCAATCAGTATTCTTCTTACAAGTATCTCCAATAATTTTTCACATCAACTGTTTTTCTTTTCCAGATAGTTTTTCAGAATTTCAAATTTCTTCTCATCAATTGATTTATTATCACATTGAATTTTTATCTCAATCTCGCATTTGAAATAATTATTCGGATTTTGATTCAGGTATTCTTTTAATGCGACAAATTCTCTGATCATATAGTTATTTTTCACACAAAACCATTGGCACAAAAAATTACATGTATGCTCCTTTCCTCCGTCACATTCCTTTCCTGCAGTCAGATGCAATTCATTTTTATTCATAGAATTCCAGTCGATTCCGATGTTTTTGCACTTGTTCTGAATTTCACAGCCCGACATCTGTGCCATATTTGCTTTTATCACAAAAATCAGTTTTTCCGTAACGGACTTCGGAGTCAGTAAATCTTCTTTTTCTGTTTCATATTCCGTCTCAATCGTGTAATCTTCCGTCAAAAGATGTGAAATCCAGTGAAATGCAGACTCTGTTGACATCTGATCGATATTATGATTAAGAATCGGTTTGGAAATTCTGTAACTACTCATGTCCAAAACATCTGCAAGACGTAGGAGGATTTTATCAAATTTCAAACTTATCAACTGCTTAGAAGCAACTGATCTTGAACCATAAATATCTCTCTCATCCGCATAATGAGATTCTGCTACTTCCGCAATAAATTCTCTGTCACACGGTTCCATATAACTCATCTCAAACGGCTTTCTGATCTCAGCTGCACTGTCGGCTGCATGTCTATCCCGGACAATTCCTTCAAAATATTCATCCAAAAGTTTATAGCTGTCCAGCATAAATTTCTTTATCTTCAAAATATCCGGTTCTTTTTCCTGTGATTCACATTCTTTTCCGTAAAATTTATATGCAAGCTGATCTGCCTCATCCATATTTACCAGAAATCCATCTCTGGAAGGAATTTTCACCATAGAAATGTCATGCAGATAACAGGCCTGAAACAAAATATAAAAATCAATTGCTGATACCTTGATAAAGTCAATCGCATGGATCAATTTTACAATATTTTGTATCAGCACAATCGCATGTTCCTGGTTATGAAGCGTATAAAAATATAAATGCTTGGATCCATTTTTCCAGACATCACAGGTATATTTGTGTGTCAATATCAGATTATCTATCCGAACCGGATCTTTCACAAAAGAATAAAAAATTTCCACGACTTTCATAACCGTATAATCTATATCTGCTGCATTTTCCGGATCTTTCAGCGAAATTTTGCGATTTCTGAAATTCTCCATCCGGAAATGTCGGTTTCTGAGAAAAAGCAAAATTCTCAGTTCTCCATAGCTTAACGTTTTCCTGCTGTACTTGGCAACCACTGGATTATCCGAAATTTCCACAGCAAACAGATATGAATATATTGTATTCATCACCATACGAATAATCTGTTCTGTATTAGCAGAGACAATTTTCATTTTATTTGTCATGGATTTCGGAAGAAGTTCCGCAAAAATCTCTTCTGTAGATTTTTCTTCCATTTTCAGACAGAATTCTTCTGCAACCCGGTAATGCTTATTTGCATATTTTTGTAGTCTGAAAGCTGCATATTCCTTCAGGCTTTTGTAAGGATCATTATAATTCAGTCTCAGATAGCGTTCTGATAAGCCTGTATTCCACTCTTCGGAAAGCAGTTCTTTATATACCTGTTTCATATAAGAACAGTTCTTATCCGTTTCTCCCATACAAAGCCTATCGATCAGCAGAATATATCCCCGTAATTCCCTGTTTTCTTTTTCATCTGCAATCTGTCTGTACATTCCTACTGCTGCATCCCATATATTATTCCGGTACTGCCCCATAAATTCTTGTAAAATAGCAATTCTATCAGAATCAGAAAATTTCTTCTTGTTTCTGAATCTTTGCAAATTTTTCAGTCCATTTTTCCCGAATATAATACTTCTCAGTTCTTCTTTTTGCTTTTTATATTCTTCTTCCATTGACTCCGGTTCGTGCATTACCGCCAGTCTCATTCGTCTATATTCAAAAAATTTGTAATACCTGTTTAGTTTATCCTGAATCTTTTGAATGTTTTCTTTTCTTTTTTCAGCATCTTCGGAATTCTTCTCTTTTTCCAGCGTTTTCCAACGCGCACTTACCTGCCTGGCAAGTCTTTCAAATTTCTTTTCCAGATTCCGGTTTTCTTCATCTGAATACATCCTGAAAAAATCATTGCCACCTTGTGAAACCTCCCTGCTGATACATTTCAGATAAAGATCACTTTCATCCAGTGTGTCCAGACGCACATAATTGCTTTTTCCCTCCAGATGCAAGCCAACGCCATAGAGTGAGCTTTTATAAAATCCCTCTGTATTTTCCGGATAGCACAGATCTGAATTTTTGTCTCTGTAAAATTCTTCTGTATTTCGTATTTCAGCATTAATGTGTTTCAGTTTTTCAGTAAATGCATCTCCTTCCTCGGATATCTCATTTGTAAAAATCACAGAATCATCTACATAAAAATATGCAACTCCGGGAAAATCTTTTTTAAGGATTTCATAAATGATCAGCATATAAATATTTCCCAGAAAATAAGATTGTGGAAGTCCCTGTGGAATTCCCCGTACATATCCACAAGTATCCTTTTCATATGAAACACCTGTGCTTCTGTGTTTTGATATTTTACAATATTCTTCCTGCATATCTCTGCTCAGCTCTGTCTCCAGTCTGCAAAAAACCAGCTTATGCAACATTTTTTTTAACAGTACTCTATCATCCTTGTTCAGATATGTTGGTAAATGTCTCATTATATAATCATATACAACCATCGGATCAATTGTCGGAAAGAAATTTTCCAGATCAAGAGACACTTCATATTTATATTCCAACGATGTATGATATTTTTTCAGCGCATCATTCGCTTTCTGATTATAAGTCTGATACTGATTTTTCCAGGGTTTAAATAAATACGTGGGATCTGTCGATACACGATTTCCAAAAAAATTTGCAGGTATCAGTCTGCTCAGATTTGACAGAATCAGCCGACCATCCTCAGTTCTGTCATAAATAAAAAGATGAAGCATGGACACAATCGCAATCTGAGTGATCAAATCCGTTGTATGCAGTGGGCGAAAAACAATTTTACCCCCATCCTCGATTTTTTTCGGTCTGAAATAGACCTTTGCGCTGATGTATTCACCTTCATCCAGGAGCTTTTCTATCCTTTCACGTACCTTCTTTATTGTTGCGTCCATACATTTTTCCGAAAATTTATCTTTCAGACGATGATAGCGAATTTTATCACCTATATCCAGAAGGTTGTAGTCAAATACATAAGACTCCATCGAATAAATCGCATGATATATATTTTCATCCGATAAAAGATATTCTCTATATGCTAATTTTTCCATCCTCATCCTCCCCGGTTTTATCTGGAAAATACTTTTTCAGGAATTCCAAAAACTGTCCTATACTCTCTTCAAATTTCTCCCGGGACATGTTTTTTATATTTATTTTTTCACTGTAAACATATCGCTGCATATTACATAAAACGCTGCACTCTATAAACATTTCATCACTGCATACTCTCTTTATATTTTCCAGACAGCTGATTTTCTCTTGTCTCCAGTCTGTTTCTGTCTCAACCTGCCAGTATCTGTCGATCTTCAGAGTAAGATTCCTTTTACCGCCCACTTTCGTAAACAAAATTTCTACATAAGGATATTTTTCCGCAAAATATCGCAGAAATTCCCAGAATTCATCTGTGAACTTGGGCAAATAGGTCTTGTTATAATAGTACGCTGAATCGGCATGGCTCATATAATCTGAAAAAGCCTTAATTCCATTACTGATTTTTTGCTGGGTACTTATTTTTTCCTCATTTGTGCTGCCAAGACTCTCCCACAGTTCTTTGTATCCCTTCCAGGTTCCCCGAATTTCCCCGTTATTGTCCATCCGTCTTTTCTCCATAGCATATGTCAGAATATACAAGTTTCAAGTAAGCATGAAGATCTTGTTTCCATCCTACATACTTGCTATAATCTTCCTCCCACTGTCCATTATTCATTTTCTGAAGTTCTGATGCAGCCAACATACTGCCCTTTTGTACTCTCTCTTTCAGTTCTTCCTTAGACGCTCTAATCTCCTGTCTGTAATCTGGAAATTTACCTAGCTTTAAAAAATATTTTCCGACCGGTGCATTTCCATTCATATCACGCAGCATTTTCGTTTCTTTTTTATTTAAAGAAACCTGTTTTATCTCCAGTGGCAAAAATGGAGGCAACAAAATTTCTTTTTCATCATAATTAGAATATTCTGAAGATGTTACAATCTTCTGAAAATCCGCATAGGGAATTCCCGGCAGAATATCTACTTCCAGAAGAATCACCTGATTCTTGTTCGAAAAATCATCCTGATAATTCCCTTTTGTACACGAAACAAATGAACCGGTATATCCGTTCTCATAGGCATACAGAGAAGCCTTCCGGTCAACACGTTTCACCCGCACAGGTTCTTCAACCCGATTTTTCCTGCACATCAAAGAAAATACATCTCTGTAAATCTTCAGTGGCTCCTCTATTCTTTCAATAAATGCAGGATTAAGCCTGTGGCCTTCCTTATAGATACGTTCTTTTTCATTCTCATATCCGTCAAAAAGCAGTGCATTCAACGTCCGGTAAGCTTCCGCATCTCCCCACAGTTCATCTGCCATCACGTCACCACTTACTATCATGATTCCTTCTTCTGTCTTTTCACGAATATCCCCACCATAAAATCGCAGCAGATCTATCTCATTTTTCTTTCTCATAATTTTTCCTCAAAGTTCATGATGTTTTTTATCTTGCCTTAATGCTTGCTGCCCCAATAATCCACATCTATCATATAATCTCACGATCTTTTGTTTTTCTCTAATTCCTCAATCACACAATCATGGCTTTTCGTCTTTTTATTATAATTGATTCCAACCAGAAGAACATCCCCTGTATAATCCAAAATAGAATCCGGATACTGTTTTTCCCTGATCTGCTGTAACGCTGTCTGTGCATTCTGATTCCATTTTAGCTCCACAATCAATGCCGGATAATCATTTTTATATTCCGGCTTTGGAATATAAACAAAATCTGCAAATCCACGTCCTGTTGGCAGTTCCCGCACAGGTCTGAAATAATACTGCATGGTACTCAAATAAGCAATCGTAAGTACACTACTAAGAGAATTTTCATTGTTATATTGAATAACGGAAACATATTTCTCATGAATTTTTTCAATTTTCTCCGCAACAGCTCTGGTATCCAAATCCAGCGTAGCTTCCAGTAATTCTTCCGAAGCTCTGGAAAACTCAAGCATTTCATTCCATTTTTTTCTTCTTACTGCTCTGGATAATTCCTGACGTATTTCCTCATTTGGAACAAACGCCCTATGATGATCCTGATCATATGCAAGATAACCAAGATGTATCAGATATGTCAGTACATCATCCCTGCACGAAAAATGAACCATATCATTCTGAAAAGTCGTCACATCTATTTCTATTGAATCGCCGGAAAGCATCTCAATAATTGCCGCCTTCAATCCATCAAAATCCATATTGATAAGAGGAACAACTGACTCATATGAACCGGTTTCCGACCAATAACTCTGATACTTATTCCATGTAAGAACTTCTACAACAGCTTTGGGGTTATAAACCTGATATTTTTCCAGCAAATAACCATCATACCATCTCTTTACCTTCTGAAAATCTCTGCCATACTTTTCGCAAAGACTGTGCACTTCTTCCTCAGTAAAACCTGTATATTCCGCAAAAATCCTGGAATCCAGCATCGTAAATTCAGAAAAATTATTAAGAGCCGACTGCGTTTTTAACTTCTTGATTGGAAGAATACCCGTCAGAAATGCCAAGGCTATATATTTTGTAGGTTCCGTTCCTTTAAACATCCTGCGAAGAAATCCTATATACTCTTCCTGGATCTTCTGATTCTGTGCTTCATCACGTATCAGGACATCCCATTCATCAATGATCACAACAAAACGATTACCCAATTTTTCATTTATAACAGACATTGCATCCGGAAGCCCTGTCACATTCGCTTCTAAAACATCAGAATATTCCTCCCGCAGCTCCCCTACGATAATGTCCTGAATATTTTTAATAAGTCCGTCAATTTTTCCATACGGATCAATAAACCATTGCAGATCAAAATGTATAACATCATATTTATTCAAATATTTATGGAAATTCTCTGCCCTGCCAACATCCAGATTCTTAAACAGACATTCTGAATTACACCCCTTGCTGTAATAAGCAGCTAACATATCAGCCGTCGTTGACTTTCCAAAACGTCTCGGTCTACTATTGCATATAAAAGCCTGTTTTGTATCAACCACTTTATTGGTATAGGCTAACAGGCCTGTCTTATCCACATATATTTCAGAATTTACCGCTTTTTGAAACGCATAGTTATCAGGATTTACAAATCTGCCCATATGCCATCACCTCATTTTCTGCTGATCTTACTATATATAACTCCTATAGAATGTTTCATTTTTATTATAACTAATTTATCTTCGTTTCTCAATCAATAATTCTGCTTCTTGTTCCCAATATTTCCCCTTCTTCTTAATAGTAGCATCTGCATTTTCATGAATTAACTTATTAAAGTCTATACCTATTTTTTAACTGGCGCTTTCTCAACGCCAGTTAATTTTCTTCTTTACATAATTTTTAGCAAACTTTCATTGGATCTTTCGTCTTTTTATCTCAGCCTAATGGGGTCTGCATATCAATTACACAAAAAATCTCAACTCTCACTTTTCTTCGCTGTCTCATCTAACTTTTTCCTAGCTTCCTGTAATTTCTTTTCATCAATTGATAGCATTTTAATAACCGGTTTTTCATTACAACGATAATAAACTATCATATTTGAAACAGGTTTTTCTGTACTCTCAATTACTTCTTTCTTCCTTTTTATTTCATATTCTGAATACTCTATCCAGCTTTCAGCTATATGTTCTGGTAACTGAAATAAATATTCTTTATTTCCACATTTCAAGGTCCATGGTTCATTCTTGTTTTTAAACGAAATATCGTATTCATTAGTTTCAAAGTCAACTTCTTCATTTCCATTTTGACAACACAAAAACAACAACTGCCCAATGTTAGTAATTGCAACTGCCATATGCGAAGAAATTTGTTTAACTATTTTTTTTAATTCGTCTTCTTCAATAGCTACATTTTCTTTGTCTTCACCAAGAATTTCCATTAGTCCATTCCAAAACGGCAGTTTATCAAACTCTATTAAAGATATTCTATGAGTAGCGGCAAATTCCTGTGCACAGGCTGTAAAACCACTTGTTGATGCAACTGCTAACTGATATGTATATCTGGTATAACTGTAATTATTAATAACTTTCCTGTTCTGTTTACGTCTTTCCTGTAGTATATTGATATCTACGATTTCAAAATGATTTATATCTTCTCGAAGTCCCAATACACCTCTAAGCACACCAAGATTTACTTTTTTCTTATCATAATCTTTACATTCTATAAGTAGCCTTGTTGGAGTATAAAAAGGTGTCTGTACCATAGGTTCCAATAATACGTCTGCATTATGAGCGTTTCCCAAGCCTTGAATCATTTGACCTGCCGAACCATCATAAATATAAAGTTTATCTGACCTCACTTCTGAAAATCCAATTCCAATCAAAAAATTTTTTACAATGATTTCAAAAGCTTTTCCCCTTTTCATATAAACCCTTCTTTCTTAACGTATACTCTTCCAATAGTACTCCCTTTATTCCTCAAGTCCAAATTAAATTCAGCGGTCTGTCCTCTTCTGGATATGGATTTTCTCATGTCCTCAATAGCCGATCATTGGAGCAGTGCCATTACGCCCTGCCCCAATAATCCACATTTATCATATATCATATAATCTCACAATTCCAAACATCCACCGGGTTATCCTGGAATACGTCTTTCAGGCGTTTATGTACATCCGCTTTCTGGACACCTTTTTTCAGAATCACCTGAAGGAAACCACCTCCACCGGCGCCGCAGACCATCTTGGCGTCGATCAGATCTTCAATTGAAAGGAATATCTGGTCGATCAGGGTGTTTGTACTTCCGGCATCTACTTTCCGGCTAAGCTCCCAATGGTAGTTCAACAGATCGGCAAATTCATCAATTTTTCCTCGTTCCAGCTCAAAACACATCAAAGCAGCAACTTTCTGAATCTCATTTAAAGCATACAGGCTGTCCGGTTCATTTCCCACATAACGTCCCACTACATCTCTGAGCAAGTTACGCGCAAGACGACGCTGTCTTGTATAGATCAGACAAAAACGCTCATTAAGCTCTTTTTTCGTCTCCAGCTGAAGTTCAATATGCTCGACTCGAAGCTGCTGATCCAGACCCGGCTTGCTGGTGATATATTTAATTCCGTTTGTCACTCCACCAACCTGATCCTGCCATCCGCCACCGGTAGACATGATCTGTTCCATAACCAGCACATGCGCGTAAAGCTCCTCTAAAAAACTAGCTAGTTTTTTCGCGTTTTTTAGAGTATCTCATAAATGCGTAATTCAGACTAGGCGAGTGGTTTGACGTTTACTAGCTCCTCTATGTTCCTGTACAAATCAAAGTTTCCACACTTATCAAAAATAGCACAATATCATTTTTCTACTATGATATATGTGCTATTTTTCTCGAATTCTAAACTTATAATAAATTTTTTTCTTTAAGATCTTCCTCATATTCATCAATCGCTTTTGTTAAGCTGCTACATGACATTTCAATTTCAGTTGCCAAGTTAGAATAAGCTCCAACCAAAGAGACATGTGCATATAATTCATTAACAATATTTCTCAAATCCTCAATGTTCTTTTCAAATAGATTCATAAAATTCTCCTTAGTACTTTATTTTTTCATCATAGCACCTTTTCTATGGGGTTTCAATATTTTAAATTGAATTTTTGCGTCTTTTTATTCTTAGCTTTCTATAAAATTAATTCATATATCCACACGCATGCCCCACGTAGTCAATGGACTGCTTACCGTTTCCAGTACTCTTCTAGCCCCTCAGAAGCAACACGTACTTTTTGCTTTCTTATTTTTGACCACATTTTCTTTATTGAGTTTAAATCTGAAATGTAAAGTAAATACATATAAAAACTACCGATAATACGACCAATGCAATCGAAGCACTGAATTCAACCTACAATGATTCAGGATTATCACTGGATGATCTTCGACAAATGCCAGCCTCAAAGGTGGTTGATCT